>Ga0182030_10009207_pt1 | contig 20259 bp, 11 predicted proteins | sample 812S3MmetaG_FD_121299 | JGI IMG/M metagenome (GOLD analysis project Ga0182030, IMG submission 121299) | Permafrost microbial communities from Stordalen Mire, Sweden - 812S3M metaG (Illumina Assembly) | ecosystem: Environmental > Terrestrial > Soil > Wetlands > Permafrost | place: Sweden... | reverse complement strand
CGGCATGCCGAAGGACGGGCAAGTGATTCTGGACTTCAATAAGGCTTACAATCCGCCCTGCGCCTTCACGCCGTATGCCACCTGCCCGCTGCCGCCGCCGGAAAATCGTCTGGCGGTGCGCATTGAGGCAGGCGAAAAAAGATACGGGCACTGAGCTGGCAAGTGACCTCCGTGCTTACGTGATGGGTTCCTGATTCTCTGCGGCCTCCCAAGAAACAAAATCGCAATTTATTGGAAACAAAGGGCTTGTCTTCGCCTCGGCATATCTCCAAATCGGCCCGCATGGGCGCTGTTTCTTCCCCCACCAGACTGGGCGCCGCCCAGTAGACTGCTCCGTGGTGAACCATCCGTCTTCGCTGACCTGACTCAATCAGCCCTACTCGACGCACACATCCAAGGCGCCGCAATCTCCGTGATCTCCAATGCCTCCGTGATCTCCGGGGTTGACTTTGACTTTCCTGTCTTACTCTGTGTCTCCGTGTCTCTGTGGTGATCTCTTTTTAATCTCTGCCCCTCCGATTACTCGTCGCGCAGCGCTTCCATGGGCTCGAGCCGCGACGCTTTCCACGCCGGGCCATAGCTCGCCAGCAGCGCCACTATAGCCAATAGGGCGGCCGCACCGCCCAGGGTGACCGGATCCCGCGGCGTCATTCCGTAAACCAGCGACGCCGCGGCCTGTCCGGCCCACAGCGCCAGGGCCGTGCCCACCACCAGCCCGATCGCCAGCAGGAGGATCGCTTCCCGCAGGACCAACCCGATGACCCGTCCGCGGCTGGCGCCGAGCGCGATGCGTACGCCGATTTCGTTTCTCCTCCGCGCCACCATATACGCGATCACGCCGTACAACCCGAGAACCGCCAGCGAGCCCGCCAGGAAACCAAAAGCGCCCGCCAGCGCGGCCATCAACCGGTCCCGCATGAGCGATTCCTGAATCTGCTTTGTAAGCACCGAGAAATCCATCCCCAGTCCGGGATGAATTTCGGCCACGGCCTGCTCCGCGTTATGGTAAAACTCCCCGAGCGGTGCGTTGGTCCGCAGCACAAAGGTCGCGCCCGGTCCCGGGTCGTCATCCTGAGCCTCCGGCACAAACGCAATCGGCCGGAAGTCTTCGCGCAGCTCATAGTATTTCGTGTTGCGGACCAACCCGACCACCAGGAATAGCGAGTCGGGCTTGTCCGCGAACTCCTCCCGGTGGAACGACAGGCCCACCGGGTTCCTGCCCTGAAAAACCTTCTTCGCGAATTCCTCGTTGACGATCGCCACCTTCGGCGACGACAGATCGTCGTGCTCGTTAAAGTCGTGTCCCGCCGCGAACGACGTGCCCATCGTCTGGAAATAGCCCGGACCCGCGCGGTTGTACATGGTATCGACCCGAGGCCCCGCCGAACCGTCGGCCCATGAAAGCTGGTCCCAGCCCGAACCGCTGACCGGTGTCATATCTACTTCTCCGGCAGCGATCGCTCCAGTTCTGACGCGAAGCTTCTCCAACATCTGCCGGCGCACTTCCCGGATGCGGTCTTTCGGGAAATGCGCGGCGCGATAGTCCACGCCAACGGCCACGATTCCCTCCGGCCGGAAGCCGGGGTCGACGGCCAGCAGCTTCTGCAGACTGCGCACGAACAGCAGCGCGCCGGCCAGCAGGACCAGGGACATGGCCACCTGCGCCACCACCAGGATGCGCCGCAGACTGAATTTCTCGCGCCCGCCGGTCAATCCGCGGCCGCCGGCGCGCATCACCGACGCCGGCGAGACGCGGGTCGCGCGCAGCGCCGGCACCAGTCCAAACAAGACGCACGTGAGCATCGCCACGCCCGCCGTGAAGCCGAGTATCCTCCAATCCATCGCCAGCCCGACGAACATCTTGTTCCCCTCGGTGGTGAGGAAGGCGATTAATCCGCGGCTGAGGAGCGCCGCCAATCCAGCGCCCAGCGCGGCGCCGGCCAACGCCAGCAGCATGCTTTCGGAAAGCAACTGCGCCACCAGCCGCCCGCGCGACGCGCCCATCGCCTGGCGTATGGCGATCTCGCGTTCCCGCACGCTGGCCCGCGCCAGCAGCAGATTCGCCAGATTGGCGCAGGCGATGAGCAGCACCAGCCCGGTGGTGGCCAGCAGAATCCAGAGCGGATCCTGATAATCCCGGCGCAAGCCCGAAACGCCCGTCGCCCCGCTGCTGACGGTCAGCTTGTTAGCCAGATATTTCTTGGCGTCGTCCGGCCGGTAAGAATTCGGCAGCGAGTCGCGCATGACATTCGGGGAAACGGCTTGGATCTGGGCGTTGGCCCGCGGCAGGCTCCATCCCGGTTTCAGCCGCCCCATGAGCGAAAGCCACCACGCGGTCGCCGAGGGAATTCGTCCCTTGCCCGCTTCCCAGAACATGGGATCCGAGCAGAGTGGCACGGCGACGTCGAACCGGTGCCCGATCTCCACGCCGAAGAACTCGGGCGCGGTTACGCCAATCACCGGGAATACGCTGCCATCGAGCCTGACCGTGCGGTTGATGACGCCGCGATCGCCGCCGAATTCCCCCTGCCAGAACGAGTAGCCGATTACCGCTCCCGGCGAGCCGCAGCCCGGCCGATCGTCCTCGGCGGTGAATACCCTGCCAACCACCGCCGGCACTTTCAGTACGTTGAAGAAATCTCCGTTGACGAACAGACCCTCTTTGTATCGCGCCTTGCCTTCCTGGCTGAGATTGAAATCCTTGGCGCTCCACGCGAGCATTCCAGAGAACGCCTGCTGCTGCTGGCGAAGGCTCTCCCATTGTTTGGACGTGAAGTTGGCGCTGCGCGTGGACCACCAGCCGGAGCGCTTGGACCCCTTCGCGAAATCGAGATATCCCAGCTCCTGCGGATTTCCGACCGGCAAGGCGCGCATGCGGATGGCGTCGATTAGTTCGAAAATCGCAATGTTCGCCCCGATCCCGAGCGCCAGCGACAGCACCGCCACGGCGGTAAAAAGCGGATTCAGCCGGAGCTGTCGAAGCCCGTAACGCAAATCTGAGGAATACTGGCCCATGTCACCTCTCCCACCTTTAGACTGGCGGACGGGCTAAACGGTTAGAGTGTTGGCGTGATTTGCCGCTGCGGGAAACACAATATTCACCACGGAGACACAGAGACACAGAGGAAAACCAGGAATATCGGCGGGTGATATTGTGGCGCGGCGCCGTGCCGGTGATTTTGAGGCCACGGAGGAGACAGAGAGCACAGAGAAAACCTGACCATCTCAGGTGGGGCAGGCGGTGCTCGCCTGCCCGCCCGCGCTGAATTTGGGCCCGCTGCTCGAATAGAATCGAGCGAAGGCGAGCACCGCCTGCCCCACCCGCGGGCTCACTGCAAATTCCACGACATCAGGAGTTCTGAACGTGCCGCCTCGGAGCGCACTCTACTTCTCGCCCACATCCTGTGTACTGGGCAGCTTGGAAGAATCCCACCCGCCGCCTAATGCCTGAATCAACAGGACGCTGGCAGCCATGCGGCGAGTCTTCAAATCCACCGCGGTCTTCTCGTCCGCCAGCGCGATGGTCTGCACCGTGATCACCTGCAGATAGGCGACGGTCCCCTCTTTGTACTGCGCCGTGGACACCTCCAACGACCGTTTCGCCGAGGCCACCGCGCGATCCGTGATGGCGGCCTCCTGTTCCAAAACACGCAGCGCACCCAGATTGTCTTCTACCTGCTGGAAGGCCGTCAACACCGTCTGGCGATAGGCGGCCGCGGTAATGTCGTAGGTGGCCTGAGCCTGGGCCACTTGGGCGGTGCGCTTGCCGGCGTCGAACAGGGTCTGCGCCAGTTGCGGTCCAATGGTCCACAATCGGCTGGGCCAGGTAATCCAGTTCAAAAAGCTGCTGGACTCCACTCCGGCGGTCGCGGCAATCGTCAGGGCCGGGAAAAATGCCGCTTGGGCGATGCCGATCTGCTGATTGGCGGCGGCCGCCTGGCGCTCCGCGTCGGCGATATCGGGGCGCCGCTCGAGCAGGGTGGAAGGCATCCCTAGCGGAATCTGCGGAGGCGCGGCTTGAATCGGCGCGCGCGGGATGGTCAGGTCCTTGGGCGCCTTGCCGATCAACACGGCGATGGCATGCTCCAACTGAGTGCGCGTCACGTCCACGTCGGTCAATTGCGCCTGCGTGGTGTAGAGCTGGGTCTCGGCCTGCGCCACATCGCTATCGGAAGCCACGCCGCCGGCGTACCGGTTACGCGTCAGCGTCAGGAACTCCTGGTAAGACTGGACCGTCTGCTGCAAGAGATCGGCATCGCCGTCCAGCCCGTGCAGTTGGAAATAATCCTCGGCCAGCTCGGATTGGTAGAGCAGGCGGGCGTTCTCCAGCAGCGCGTCCACCGATTGCGCCGTGTTGGCGCTGGCGGTGACGGTGCGGTGGATCGCGCCCCACAGGTCGGCGGTATAGGAAGCGCTCACCGGAATGCTATAAAGGCCCGTGGGAGTGCCCGCCGCGGGCCCTGCGGCCGTCCGCGACGAACCCTGGGACCCGCCCGCCGAGGCCGAAGCAGTCACCGTCGGAAACAGCGCCGTCCGCGCCACCCGCACGGCGGCCTGGGCCTGGCGGAATTGCGCTTCGATCTGCAACACGTTCTGGTTGGAGATATTCACCTGCTCTTCCAGGCCATTGAGCGCCGGATCGCCAAAGACCTCCCACCACTTGCCGCGGAGGACGCCATCGGCGGGCTGCGCCTCTTTCCAACCCTCGGGCGGCGCTTCTTTATAGCTCGGCGGCACCGGCAGGGTGGGGCGCTGATACGGCGCGACATGCAGACAGCCGGAGCCCACTAACGCCAGGGCGGCTACGGCGAATCCTAAGAAGCGGTGAACGCATCGTCCACCGGCAGGGACGGCAGGCGGCGCCATCTGCCCCACTACTGCCGGCGCAGAATTTGTTCCGCTGGCGAGCGCATTTTTTAGGAGGCGGCAACCCGGCGGTCCGAAGGCCTCCCTGCCAAGAGCGCCGCGGCAGGCACGAGTGGCTGCGCCATAAATTGTTCCTGCGTGCTTCCTTAGATGCCGCGCAGGAATAACTTCGCAGCAAGCGCCGTGGCGCAGACTCTCAGTCTGCTGCGCCGAGACTGGCCCAGGGGGCACCCCCGGCGCTCCGAGGCCTCCCTGCCAAGAGGGTCGAGATGAGTCTCGACCCTTGCAGACACGAGTGTCTGCGCCACATTGCCACCGCGGACAATGTGAAGTTATTATTGCGTGATTCCTTAGAGGCCGCGAAACAATAAGCTGACCAAATGTCTCAAACGTCCGCAATCGCTCCCTCACGGGGTGCCCTCTGGGCCCGGCTCCGTCAAAATGCGCATGCCGAGCCGTGAGTGCACAGGATATTCCTGCGTGCTTCCTTGGAGTGCCTCGCATCGTAACGTTACGGTCCGGCGGGGCTGAAGCCCCGCGCAGGCTGAAGCCTGCCCCACCAGGGGTGTCACGCAAATCTGCAGGACTCCCGAGCCCGGCATGAACAATCTTCGAAAACATCAGGCGCATGTTTATCCTTCGGATCCTACCGGTTCGAGCGGCTCGGCGGGCCGGACGCCGCGCACCCGTTCCCACCAATGCAGCAAGCGGTCGAAGTACAGATAGACCACCGGCGCGGTGAACAAAGTCAGCGCCTGGCTCATCAGCAGCCCGCCGATAATGGTGATGCCCAGCGGGCGGCGCAACTCCGACCCCGTGCCGGTCCCCATCGCCAGCGGCAAGGCGCCCAACATGGCGGCGAACGTGGTCATCAGAATCGGACGGAAGCGCAGCAGGCTGGCTTCGAAAATGGCGTCGCGCGGACTCTTGCCCTCGTTGCGCTCCGCCGCGATGGCGAAATCGACAATCAGGATGCCGTTCTTCTTGACCAGGCCGATCAGCAGAATGATGCCGATCATGGCGATGACACTGAGGTCGGTGTGGGTGAGCAGCAGCGCCAGCAAGGCGCCCACACCCGCCGAAGGGAGCGTGGACAGAATGGTGATGGGATGGATGTAGCTTTCGTAAAGAATGCCCAGCATGAGGTAGACGGCAGTCAGGGCCGCGGCGATCAGATACGGCTCGCTGCTGAGCGAATCCTGATAGGCGGCCGCCGTGCCGGTGAACATGGTCTGAATGGTGTTCGGAAGGCCGACCTTGCGGGCCGCCGCGTCGACCTCCGCTTCGGCATCGCCCAGCGCCACGCCGGGCTGCAGGTTGAACGAGATGGTGACGCACGGGAACAGGCCCTGGTGGTTCACCGAAAGCGGCGCCACCGCCGGGCCATATTGGGCAATGGCGCTGAGCGGAACCATCTGTCCGTTGGGCGCATGGATAAAAATGTCCCGCAGGGTCGCCGGATTCTGCCAGTACTGCGGCGCGGCCTCCATCACCACGTGATACTGGTTCAGCGATTTGTACATGGTCGACACTTGCCGCTGGCCGAAGGCATCGTAGAGCGTGTTGTCGATTAATTGCGAAGAGATGCCGAAGCGCGCCGCGGTTTGGCGGTCGTAGGTGACCATGGATTGCAGGCCGCGGTTCTGCTGGTCGCTGTTGACGTCGACGATGCTGGGGATGCTTTTCAACTGGTCGAACATGCGCGGAGCGTATGTAATCAGATCCTGCAGGTTGTCGCCCCGCATGGTGTATTGGTAGAGCGCGGCGCTGTTTCGTCCGCCCACGCGCAAGTCCTGCGAAGACTGCAAGTACAGGGTGGCGCCCGGCACCCTGGCCAGCTTCGGCCTCAGGCGCTGCATGATGTAATCCACTGTGATCTTGCGCTCGACCAGCGGCTTGAGAGAGATGAACATGCGTCCCTGATTCATGGTGGACGCACCGCCGCCGCCTCCACCGCCGCCCGTAAAGCCGTTGACCGTGTCCACCGCGGGGTCCGCCGCCACAATGTTCACCATCTGCAGCAGCGTATGGTCCATGGACTGAAACGACGTGTCCTGGTCGGCGATGATCTGCCCGTTCATGCGTCCCGTGTCCTGCTGCGGAAAGAATCCCTTGGGCACGCGAACGAACAGGTAGACGTTCAGGCCGAGGGTGCTCAGCAGCACCAGCAGGGTCACGAACGAGTGGCGGAGCACCACGGAGAGCGCCTTGCCATACAGGTTTACCAGCCCGTTGAAACCGTTCTCCACCGTGTTATAGAGCCACCCATGGGATTCATTCCCCTTCAACAGATGGGCGCACATCATCGGCGTGGCCGTCAGCGAAACCACCATGGAGACGGCGATGGCCACCGAAAGGGTGACGGCGAATTCGCGCAGCAGGCGGCCCACAATCCCGCCCATCAGCAGCAGCGGGATGAATACCGCCACCAGCGAGGTGCTCATGGTCACCACCGTCGATCCGATTTCCTTGGCGCCCTTCAAGGCGGCGGCAAACGGGTCGAGCCCCTGCTCCAGGTAGCGCGTGATATTTTCGATCACCACGATGGCGTCGTCCACCACGAAACCGGTGGAGATGGTGAGGGCCATCAGCGAAAGGTTGTCCAGGCTGTAGCCCAACAGGTACATCACGCCGAAGGTGCCCAACAACGAAACCGGCACGGCAATACTGGGGATGAAGGTGCTCCGCACGTTCTTCAGGAATATGAAGACCACCAGGACGACCAGCCCCACAGAGAGCAGCAGCGTGCGCTCCACATCGTGGACCGAAGCGCGAATGGTCTGGGTCTGGTCCATAGCCACGCGTATATCGATGGCTGCCGGAATGGCGGCGTGAATCTGCGGCAGCACGGCGCGGATGCGGTCTACCGTTTCGATAATGTTGGCGCCCGGCTGGCGGAAAATGATCACCAGTACGGACGGCTTGCCGTTGGCGTACCCGGCGTTGCGCAGATCCTCCACCGAATCCACCACCGTGCCGACATCGGAGACGCGCACCGCGGAGCCATTATGATAAGCGATGAACAGCGGCTTATAGTCCACGGCATTAAAAAGCTGGTCGTTGGCGCCCACCTCCCACATTTGCAGTCCATCGGAGAAATGTCCCTTGGGCGTGTTGGCATTGGCCGCGGCCAGCGTGCCGCGGACCTGCTCCAGCCCGATGCCGTACTTGGTCAGCGCGCTGGGATTCAACTCCACCCGCACGCCGGGAAGCGCGCTTCCCCCCACGCCCACCTGCCCCACGCCCTGCACCTGCGCCAGTTTCTGCGCCATGATGGTGGACGCGGCGTCGTACATCTGCCCCTTGCTCAGCGTGGGGGAAGTGAGGGCGATCATGAAGATCGGGGAATCGGCGGGGTTCACCTTACGGTAGGTGGGATTGCTCGGCAGATTGGTCGGCAGGTAGCCGCGCGCCGCCGCGATGGCGGCCTGCACGTCTCGCGCGGCGGCGTCGATATTGCGGTTCAAGTCGAATTGCAGGGTGATGCTGGACGATCCCAGGGTGCTCGACGAGGTCATCTCGGTGACTGCCGCGATGCGCCCGAATTGGCGCTCCAGGGGGGTGGCCACGGACGATGCCATAGTCTCCGGACTGGCGCCCGGGAGGCCCGCGCTCACGCCGATGGTCGGAAAGTCCACCTGCGGCAACGGAGATACCGGCAGAATGCGGAATGCCACGGTGCCGGCCAGCGCGATGGCGATAGTGAGGAGCGTAGTGGCCACCGGCCGGTGAACGAACGGTGCGGAAATATTCATGGACGCCCTCCGAACTCCCGATGTCGTGGAATGAGAGTGATCTCTTCGAGTCCGGGCAAAGACATTATTGGCCACGGATAAACACGGATGAACACGGATGAAAAGACCAAAAAAGCAGGGTTTTTCTTATCTGTGTTCATCTGTGTTCATCCGTGGCTAAATTTGTTTGTGCGGAGCCTGCCAAATTTTCCCGCCTGCCTCTCTCCATACTCAGAACTCCTGATGTCGACCCGCAATTTCTGCCTGGCGGGGAAAATGGACTGAGCCATTCCTTTCGATGGCGAGAGCTTCGCAGGTGGGGCAGGCGGTGCCGCCTGCCCGCCCGCGCTGAATTAGGCCCGCTGCTCGAATCGGATCGAGGGCAGGCGAGCACCGCCTGCCCCACCTGCGGGCTCACGGCAAATTCCACGACATCAGGAGTTCGGATATTCATGGCATCACTCCGCCGGGATGGGCTCCATACCCGGAGAGGAATTGCGGCGCGGCGAAAAATACCGCGCCAGCCGGTCGAAGAACAGATAAATCACCGGCGTGGTGAACAACGTCAGCATCTGGCTGATCAGCAGGCCGCCGATCATGGTGATGCCCAGCGGGCGGCGCAATTCAGACCCGGTGCCGGTGCCCAGCGCCAACGGGACCGCCCCCAGCAATGCCGCCATGGTGGTCATCATGATGGGCCGGAAGCGCAACAGACAGGCCTGATAAATGGCATCGACCGGCGCCATGCCCTGATGCCGCTCCGCGTCCAGCGCGAAATCGATCATCATAATGCCGTTCTTCCCCACAATGCCAATCAGCAGAACCATGCCAATCACCGAGATCACGCTGAAATCGATGCCGCAAACGTTGAGGGCCAAAAGCGCACCGACGCTGGCCGAGGGAAGCGTGGACAGAATCGTGACCGGATGGATGTAGCTCTCGTAGAGCACGCCCAGCACGATATACACCGTCACGATGGCCGCCAGAATCAGCATCCATTCGTTGGACAGGGATGCCTGAAACGCCTGCGCCGTGCCTTGAAACGCCGCCTGGATACTGGGCGGCAATCCGATTTCGTCCTTCACCTTGTTCACCGCATTCACGGCGTCGCCCAGCGAAATGTTGGGCGACAGATTGAAGGAGAGGGTGACCACCGGGAACTGGCCCTGGTGGTTGACGGTGATGGGCACCGCCAGGGTTTCCATATGGGTAAAGGCGCTGAGCGCCACTTGCCCTCCCGTGGGGAACACCGCGGCGGAGGCGATGGGGCCGCCTCCCACCGCGCTGATAGACTGCCCCGCGGTGGCGGAACTGGCGGCCGTGGAGGCGGCTGAACTGGTGTTTCCGGGCCCCAGCATGGCGGACGCGGTGGAGCCGCCCGCCACCAGGCCCGCGGCGGACGCGCTGGAGCCCGCGCCCGTGCGAATGAACAGGGTGCTCAAATCGGCCGGCACCTGCCGGAACGAGGGCTTCACTTCGAGCACCACGTGGTACTGGTTGAGCTGCGTGAAGATGGTGGAGACTTCCCTCTGGCCGTAGGCGTCGTACAGGGTCTGGTCGATGGTGGCCGGGGTGATTCCCAAGCGCGCCGCGGTATCGCGGTCGAAGACTAGCCCGGCGCGCAGACCCTGTACCTGTTGGTCGGTGGCCACATCGGTCAGTTGTGGCAGTTCCTTCAGCTTGGCCACCATTTTGGGCGCATAGGTATTCAACTCGTCCGCGTTGGGATCTTCCAGGGTGTACTGGAACTGGGTGCGGCTCACGCGGTCTTCCACCGTCAGGTCCTGCACCGGCTGCATGAACAAAGTGATGCCGGCTATTTCCGCCAGGTGCGTCTGCAGGCGGCGAATCACTTCCGAGGCGCCGATTTTGCGCTCGGCCAGGGGTTTGAGATTGATCAGGATGCGGCCGCTGTTCAGCGTGGTATTGGTTCCATCGATGCCGATGAAGGAGGAGAGATTATCCACCGCCGGATCGGTGAGAATCACCTTGGTGAGCTTCTGCTGGAGGGTCGACATTTCCGGGAACGACACCGTCTGCGTCGCTTCCGAAACGCCCTGAATGACGCCCGTATCCTGGATGGGGAAAAAGCCCTTGGGGATGGTGTAGAACTGGTAGGCCGTGAGCGCAAAGGTGCCCAGGGCCACCAGCAGCGTCACGGTCTGCCAGCGCAGCACGAACCGCAATATCGTGCCGTACAGCGCGATCACCGCTACGAAGGCGCGCTCCGACGCGCGGTACATGCGCCCCTGGGCCTCCTTCGGTGTGTGCTTCAGCAGCTTGGAGCACATCATGGGCGTAAGCGTCAGCGACACTACCGCGGAAACCAGTATGGTGACCGCCAGGGTGACGGCAAATTCGCGGAACAACCGGCCCACGATGTCGCCCATGAAGAGCAGCGGAATCAGCACCGCGATCAGCGAGATGGTCAGGGAGATGATGGTGAAGCCGATCTGCTCGGCGCCCTTCAGCGCCGCCTTCAAGGGCGCCTCGCCCTCTTCGATGTAGCGGACGATGTTCTCGATCATCACGATGGCGTCGTCCACCACGAAGCCGGTGGAGATGGTCAGCGCCATCAAGGTGAGGTTATTGAGGCTGTACCCCAGCGTGAACATCACCCCGAAGGTGCCCACCAGGGAGAGCGGAACCGCCACGCTGGGAATAATGGTGGCCGACAGGTTGCGCAGAAACAGGAAGATCACCATCACCACCAGCGCCACCGTCAGCAGCAACTCGAACTGCACGTCTTCCACCGACGCGCGGATGGTGCTGGTGCGGTCGGTGAGGATTTGCACGTCGATCGATTTTGGCAGCGTGGAGGTGAGTTGCGGCAGCAACAGCTTCACGCGGTCCACCACCTGGATGATGTTGGCGCCGGGCTGCCGCTGAATGTTGACGATCACCGCCGGCGTTTCGTTCATCCAGGCGGCCTGCCGGACGTTTTCCACGTCGTCGATCACGTCGGCCACCTGGCTGAGCTTCACCGGAGAGCCGTTGCGGTACGCCACGATCAGCGGCCGGTAATCGTCCGAAGAGAGCAACTGGTCGTTGGCGCCGATCTGGTAGGACTGGTGCGCTCCGTCGAAGTTGCCCTTCGCCTGATTCACGTTGGCGGCCACGATGGCGCTCCGCAGATCCTCCATATTCAGCCCGTAGGAGGCGATCACGGTGGGGTTCACCTGCACCCGCACGGCCGGTTTCTGTCCACCGCTCATGCTCACCAGGCCCACGCCCGGCAACTGCGAAATCTTGGGCGCCAGGCGGGTGTCGGCCAGATCCTCGACCTTGGAGAGAGGGTCGGTCTTGGAAGTGAGCGCCAGCGTCAGAATGGGCGTATCGGCGGGGTTGGTCTTGGCGTAAATCGGCGGGATGGGAAGGTCCGAAGGAAGAAAAGTTCCCGAGGCATTGATGGACTGCTGCACTTCCTGCTCGGCCACGTCGATGCTCAGGCTGAGAGTGAATTGCAGGGTGATCACCGAGCTGCCGTCGGAACTGGTGGAGGTCATCTGCTGCAAACCCGGCACCTGGCCGAACTGCCGTTCCAGAGGCGCGGTTACCGACGAGGCCATCACATCGGGGCTGGCGCCCGGATAGAACGTGAGCACCTGGATTGTGGGGTAGTCCACCTCGGGCAACGCCGACACCGGCAACTGCTTATAGGCCACACCGCCGGCCAGCAGAATACCGATCATCAGGAGGGAGGTGGCTACCGGGCGAAGAATAAACGTCCGGGACGGACTCACTTCTTCTTCCCTCCGGACTTCGCGCCGCCGGGGTTCTCTCCGGCCTTGCCGCCGCTCGGTTCGTCGGCCATTTGCACGGTCACCGGGGTCCCTTCCTGCAGCTTGTCGACCCCTGTCATCACCGCCACGTCTCCCGGGGCTAACCCGCTGATAATTTCGGAATTCTCGCCTTCCGTCACGCCCTCGACGACCTGCCGGACGGTCACGGTTTTGTCGTCCTGCACCACGTAGACGTAAGTAGTCGAGGAAGTGCGCTGGATGACCGCGCGGTTCACCAGGGTAATGCCGCTCTTTACCTCCACCAGCAGCCGTATATTTACGAATTGGTTGGGGAAGAGCAGATTCTGGCTGTTATCGAAGTTGGCGCGCAGCCGGAGCGATCCCGTCGTGGGGTCGATCTGGTTATCCACCGTGGCCAGCGTCCCGGTGCCGATTTTGGCGACATTCCCGCGGTCCCATGCCTCGGCTTGCAGATGTTGCCCGGCGGCTAATTTCCGCAGCACCACGGGAAGATCGTCCTCGGCCACGGTGAAGATGACGCTGATGGGCTGGATCTGCGTGATCACCAGCAAGCCATTGGCGTCGGTCGCGTGGACAATATTTCCCGGGTCTACCAGCCGCAGGCCTATCCGGCCGGTGATCTCCGCCGGGATGTGGCAGTAATCCAGGTTCAATTTGGCGGCGTCGATCTGTCCCTGATCGGATTTGACCACCCCTTCGGCCTGCAAAACGGTGGCTTTCTGGGTGGCAACCTGCTGTTCGGGAACGGCATTTTGCGCCAGCAGCTTTTGATACCGGTCCATATCGACCTTGGCGTTCTGGAGGGTCGCCTGGTCTCTGGCCATTTGCCCTTCGGCCTGCTCCAACTGGACCTGATACGGCCGCGGGTCGATTTCCACCAGAAGGTCGCCCTTTTTTACGATGTCCCCTTCGTTATAGTGGACGCTCATCAACTGCCCGTCCACGCGGCTCTTCACCGTCACTGTGTAAATCGGAGTCACCGAGCCGGGACCGGGAATATACACCCCCAGGTTGCCCTTTCGGACTTTGACCGCCACCACCGGAACCGTGCCCGCGCCCTTTTTGCCGCCTTTCGGAGCCGCACTACCGGCAGCGGCGGGCGTGGAACCGCCTTTCGACCAGAGGTACCAGACTCCCGTGCCCGCCAGCAGCAATACCAGAAGCCACAGCCACCCCCAACCGGAGGACTTCGGTTTCTCTGTCTTCGCTCCTGGAGACCCAACTCGTGTACTCTGCTCCTTCACCGGAGGAGTATGCTCTTCCATTGTCGCCACCCGCCACCTTTTTGGGAGTCTCCCGATGCCACGAGCCGGTAGCCGGGCCGAGAGACAAAAAATTCCTGTATCTTACCTATTGTATACGGGCGGGTTCGACATGCGCGGAGTTACACCCTCAAACGGGTCATACATGGCTAGTCCTTTGGAGCTTTGTTTCGAGGGAGGCGGAAGGAATCGGGAGCGGACACACAAAGGCGCTCCCCCGGCGGGCGGAGGAGCGCCTGAACCTGTTGATTCGGCGAATTTTACGCCTGGAACGAGCTGCCGCAGCCGCAAGTGGACTTCACATGGGGGTTGTTGAACTTGAAGCCGGAACCTTCCAGCGTCTCCACGAAATCCACTTCCGCGCCGTCCAGATAAAGCAGACTGGCCTGGTCCACGAAGACCTTCAGGTCGCCATACTGGTAAGTCTTGTCCAACATGTTGGGCGTATTCTCGAAGGCCATCGAGTAGCTGAACCCGGAACAGCCGCCACCCACCACGGCGAGTCGCAGTCCGGCCGGATTGGGCTGCTGAGAGGCCATGATCTCCTTGACTTTGCCGATCGCTTTTTCGGTTAATTGAACCATGCGTTTAAACTCCTCGACGAATTCGAGCTATGCTCCGTCCCATTATACAAATTGGACCGCATTCTTCCATCGCTCAATCGTTTAGATGTGTCTCTTAAGGTCTGGGTCGCACCAAAACGGGTGCGAACTGTCAAATTTGGCGGCCGAACCAATCAAACCGGATCTGAGACAGCCCGCGATCTGGCAAAATGGTAATTGCAACAGGTGTGTGAAACCCGAAAACCGTGGGGAACGTCGGACTGGATGTATGGGAACACTGTCAGGCGCTCTCACCTTCCCCGCGTTCGGTAGCGAGGTTGCGGCAAAACCTAGAGTGGACTACCTAAACACCCCGGAAGGCGCCTTGGTTGGCAGGGCTCAAGCTGGCGACGAGTCGGCGTTTCGCGAAATTGTGGAACGCTACCAGTCGAAAGTGTTCGCCATCATCCATGGCATCGTGCGCCAACGCAACGACGTGGAAGATATTGCCCAGCAAGTGTTTGCGAAGGTGTACCTGTCGTTGCGGAACTTCGATTTCCGCAGCTCCCTGATCACCTGGATCTATAAAATTACGGTCAACGAGTGTTTCGACTATCTGCGCAAGCGGAAAGTCCGCAAACTGGTTTACGAGAGCGATCTCAGCGAAGACGAAGTGCGGCGGGTGGAGAATTCCGAACCCAGCAACGACCGGCAGGTGCCCGCGGATTCCGATCTGGCGCGGCGGGACTACGTTTTAAAGCTCCTTTCCCGAGTCTCCGAAGAGGAGCGCATGTTGTTGATGATGAAAGAAGTAGAAGGCTACTCCGTGGAAGAGTTGGCGGAACAGACAGGCATGAACGAAAATACCATCAAGGTGAAACTGTTCCGCGCAAGGCAGAAACTGGTCAAGGCGGCGCAACGCCTGGATCGGGCTCCCGGTCTGGTGACCGGCTGATTGGTTTTGGGTACCCCTGAAGCGGGCGAAAGACTCGTAAAGGGATAGAAACAAGAGTGTTATTTTAATCCGTAAGGGAAGATACTTATGCACGCTGTAATCATGGAAAGCCTCGAAGAGTATTTGGCCGGCTCGCTGGAGCCGGTTGCCCTTCGGGATATCGAGGCGCACCTGAATACCTGCAAGACTTGCTGGAAAGAGATGCGCAAGATGCAGGATGTATCGCAGTTGTTCGGGTGCCTGCGGCAGGACGAGGCCGAAACCTGGAATATCGTACCCGCATTCTACGCAAAGGTAATGCGGCAAGTGAACCAGCCCAAGCCGGTTTCGGCTTTCGCCAATCTTTTTGCGCTGAACGTGGCTTTTGGACGGCGGCTGGTGTTCGCGTCGTTGCTGACACTGGCGGTTTTGGGCGGCTACCTGGTGAGCCACGAATCGCGCTATCCGGTGGGGACTTCTCCGGAAGCGATTCTGGCGCAACAGAACGCACCCGCATTTGAAACCGGCGGCGCCGAAAACAACATGCTGGCCACGCTGACGGCATATGAGCACTAGTTTAGGGCTGCTCGACAGGCTGGTGGTGGGTAGCTCCTGGAGTCCCAAGCTGGTGTGCGGGATCAGTCTGGCGCTGGTATTCCTTTGTGGCGGAGCGGCCGGCGCCCTGGTGATGGATTTGGGCGTTCACAATCGCCAACGCCCCCCTGCTTTCGAGACCGCCCAGGGCCAGAGCATATATTTCGAGCGCCTGCAAAAGGAATTGGACCTCAACCCGGCGCAGTCCGAGCAGGTCAAATCGATCCTCAACGATTTCTGGCAGTACTACCGGACGGTGCTTAGCGAGGGCCGGACGCGCATTGAACAGGTTCTCACCGCGGATCAGCGGGTCAAGTTCGAACGGCTGTTGCAAGAGCAAAAAGGTAAGTGAGCCTTCGGCTATTCCGCGCTTGACAGCAACTTTGTGGGCGCGCACAATAAGTTCTGCGTGATACATGCTAATAGTGGGTCTCATGTGCTCCTGGCCGTCGCGGCCCTCGCGTTCCTGAATTCCTGCGGCGGATCGAAAGACACCGAAGTCAAAGTCTATGACTTAGGCAGTAGAGTGGAGACCGGGCACCTCATCTACACCGTTTTCGAGACGCAATGGCTGCCGCAGATCGGCGCGGGCGACACGGCACGCGTGCCCAAGAACCGATTTTTTCTAGTCCGCCTTTCGGCCGTCAACAGCGGCAGCGAAGACCTGATGGTTCCAAATCTGACCCTCGAGGACGATCAGGGCCACGCCCTCGAAGAGCTGTCCGACGGAGATCAGGTACCTCAATGGCTGGGCTACATCCGCAAGGTAAGGCCCGCCGATTCCATATCCGGCAACATCGTGTTTGACGCTGAACCGCGGCACTACCGGCTGCGGCTGACCGATGAAAATGGGGAAAAGCCGGCAATCGTCGATCTGCCCCTGAATTTCAACGCGGATACTCCGCAAGTGTCGGTCCCCACCGGCGCCGCTCCGGCCACCGACTTTCGCGCGCCCGTGAAGAAATAGCCGATCGGCTATCGTCGCGGAGGCTGAAAGCTCTCTGGAAACTGCTCGCAAGTTCTTGATTCTTGGTCTGACCTGGGATGACTCCCCGAGGTGGGGCAGGCGGTGCTCGCCTGCCCTCTATTCTGTTTGGGCAGCGGGCCTGGTTCAGCGCGGGCCGGGCGGGCAGGCGAGCACCGCCTGCCCCACCTTCGGGATCTCTCGCCATTGTCCCAGGCCGCCCGGCCCGATCCGCAGTTTCAGCCCCCCCTGGAGCGCGCCTCGACGCGGTGCCCCGGCAACTGACTGCTTTCCCAGCCGTTGTTTTCAACACGCGCCGTAGGCGCGCCCGTTTTCGTGGCGCAGGCACTCCTGCCTGCTGGGTCGAGACTTCTGGACTCCTGATCTCATGGAATTAGGCTGAGCCGGGGGGTGGGGCCAGGCTTCAGCCTTCCCCAGAGGGGACCCCGGACTTCAGTCCGCCCGCCGCAGGTCTCACATCGTTGGCAGGAGGACGGGCTGAAGCCCGCCGCAGACTGAAGTCTGCCCCACCTTCGAAACGCTCGCCAGCGAGTGCCGGCCCGAAGTGGCTCACCTTATTTCCCCGGGCAACCGAAATTGCGGGCGACATCAGGAGTCCAGAGACTCATCTCGGCGCTCCGGTCCGGGACGGTGGATCCCGCTCGCGAAGAGGGTCGAGATGAGTCTCGACCCAGCAGGCAGGAGTGCCTGCGCCACGAAAACGGGCTCACTGCAAATTCCACGACATCAGGAGTTCTGACCTAATTTCCCCGGGCCAACCGAAATTGCGGGCGACATCGGGAGGTCTGAGTCCAGTCTCTGCCCCCGACGCTTTTGGCAGGGAAGCTCTCGGAGCGTTTCTGAACTTAGAAATCCTTGCGGGAGATGGCGAGCTTGCGCATCATGGCGTTCAGGGTGGTGCGAGGCAGGCCCAATCGCGAGGCCGCCACGGTGATCACTCCGTCGCTCTCCCGCAGCACTCGCAGAATGTGGTCCCGCTCCACCTGTTCAAGGGTCGAGCCGCCGGGCGCTTCGACGGCATTCTGACGGATCTCGTCCAGAGGAGCTCGCAGGCTCGGCCCCTGGGAGAGAATGACTGCCCGTTCGATGAAGTTTTCGAGCTCGCGTACGTTGCCCGGCCATGGGAATTCAGACAGCGCGCGCATTGTCTCCGCGGGGATCTTGTCGATTCGCCGGCCCATCTTCGCGGCATACACTTGGGTGAAATGGCGGACCAGCGCCGGTATGTCCTCGGGCCGGTCGCGCAGCGGAGGCGTGGTGATGGGAAAGACCTTCAGCCGATAGTAAAGATCGCTGCGGAAGAGCTTGTCGCCCATCATCTGCGTGAGATTCCGATTGGTGGCCGCCACCAGCCGCACATCGATCGGAATCGTTTTGGTGCCGCCCAACCGCTCAAACGACTTCTCCTGCAGCGCGCGCAGCAATTTCGGCTGCAGATCCAAAGGGATATCGCCCACCTCATCGAGAAACAGCGTGCCGCGATGGGCCATCTCGAAGCGCCCGATCTTTTGCGAGAGAGCGCCCGTAAACGCGCCTCTCTCGTAGCCGAACAGCTCGCTCTCGAGAAGTCCCGTGGGAATCGCCGCACAGTTCAACGTGACGAAGGGCAGATGTTTGCGCGGGCTCATCCGATGGACGGCGCGCGCCACCAGTTCCTTCCCGGTGCCGGTTTCTCCCAGGATCAAAACCGTCGCGTCGGTGGGCGCCACCAGTTCCACCAGTCTTTTCGCCCGCTGCAGCACCGCGCTCGTGCCGACAATTTCCCCGAAGTCCTGGGTGGGCGCGGCGCTTTCGTCCTCGACGTTCTCCATCCGGCCCGGCTCGCGAAGATCCTGCACGAAAGTAATCCATCGAAACGGCGCGAGTTTCAGGACCGCCGTGGCCACCAGCACCGGCACGCGCGTGCCATCCTTGCGGATCAGTTCTTTCTCAAATGGCGTGCAGGCGCCGAACCGAAGACCTTCCTCGTGGGCCAATTCGTCCAGCGGGGCGTATTCCGCGGGCGTGAGATCGGGCCAATAAAGCCGGCCTGCCAGCAGATCCTCGCGACTGTATCCCACCATGTCGAGGAACGCATCGTTGGCCTCCGGGATGTGGTCGAACTCGCCGGAAACGATTCCCGCCACGGCCGGTTGGGTGGAAATGGGCCGTATCCGGGCGCGATCGTGCCGCAACTTTTCGTCGCGTTCGTGGCGTTCGGTAAAGTCACGCACTACTCTCGCGAAGCCCCGCAGGGCGCCCTCTTCATCTTTGAGCGCCGCGGTAATGGCGTTGGCCCAGAATCGCGATCCGTCTTTTCGCGCCTGCCAGTCTTCGCTGCCCACATGACCTTCGGCGGCGGCCCGTTTGAACTCCTCCCGCAACTTCACCCGGAGAGTGTCGTCGCCAGGATAGAGGAAACCGATGGGGCGGTGAACGGCTTCATCCACCGGATATCCGTAGATGCGCACTGCTCCGGCATACCAAGCCGCGATGCGGCCCTCAACGTCCAACAAGTAGAGTGCGTAGTCCTCCACCCACGCCGGAATGTCCGCAGGTGACGTCTTGTCGCGCAGCACCACGGCGTGGCGCACCGGCAAGACGTTGCCTTTAGCGGTGTACTCCACTTCCCGCGCGGTTCCATCGGGAGCCAGCAGTTGGAGTACGCCTTCCTGTTCGCCCCGCTCTAAGAAAGCCCGCCAAAGTTGCGACACCTGGGGCCTCAGGGCCGGGGGCGCAAAATCGTCGATTTGGCGACCGATGATTGCGTCCCTGGGAAGTCCCAGCAACTTGCCGGCGCCTGCGCTGGCGTCCCGATAATTGCCATCGTCGTCGGCGATCAGCACGGGAGCGGTCGGTTGGAAGACCACCGACCGCAGGAGCAACTCCAGTTCCCTGGGGCCATGCTCCGCGAGCCAGCTATTGGCCGGCGACCGGGGGCCTTCGGGGACCACGGCGTTTCCACCCTTTCCCGCCGTCGATCCAAGCAACCCAGCGCGCCTGAGGAAGAGTTCAGTTTGCGTCGAACGAATCCCGCACACAGCCGGAAGCGAAGAATGGCAGCCAGATTAGAGCTTACCATCGGCGACGATGGTGACGCTGCTCCAATTTGACCATATATGGCCAAACGACCGTGCCCGTAGGAAGCCACGTGCTTCCTCCCGCGCGCGGCTCGGCATGCGCATTTGACAGAGCCGGGCCCAGGGGGCACCCCGTGAGGGAGCGATTGCGCACGTTCGAGACATTTTGGTCAGCTTCAGAACTCCTGAATGTCGTGGAATTTGCAGTGAGCCCGAAGGTGGGGCAGGCGGTGCTCGCCTGCCCGCCCGCGCTGAATTAGGCCCGCTGCTCGAATAGGATCGAGCGAAGGCGAGCACCGCCTGCCTCACCAGCGAAGCTCGCGCCATCGAAAGGAATAGCTCAGCCCATTCTCCCCGCCAGTTTGATATTGCGGGGCGACATCGGGAGTTCTGAGCTTATTGTTTGCCCGTGAGCGTTTTCGGGATTACGGTTTCCCCGCGGCGGGCGTTGCCGCGGCGAGCGCGAACGGCAGTAAGACTCTCTTCACGGGGTCTCGCAGACAGCCGGCAAGGGGCGAT
>Ga0182030_10009204_pt1 | contig 20264 bp, 19 predicted proteins | sample 812S3MmetaG_FD_121299 | JGI IMG/M metagenome (GOLD analysis project Ga0182030, IMG submission 121299) | Permafrost microbial communities from Stordalen Mire, Sweden - 812S3M metaG (Illumina Assembly) | ecosystem: Environmental > Terrestrial > Soil > Wetlands > Permafrost | place: Sweden... | reverse complement strand
CTGCGACGCACTCGAGATTCCGCTCGACTGGCTGCCGACGTCGCATGAGTCGACGGAGATCGCAGGCGCAGGCGACCAGGCGGCGGCCGCGCTCGGCGTCGGGATCGTCGCGCCCGGGATCGTCTCGGTGGTGCTCGGCACCTCCGGCGTCGTGTTCGCGGTCCTGCCCGCCTACGTACCCGATGAGCAGGCCCGCGTACACGTCTTCTGCCACGCGGCGCCGGGCAGCTGGCACGCGATGGGCGTGATGCTGAGCGCGGCCGGCTCGCTCGCCTGGCTGCGCGGCGTGGTGGGTGGCGATTACGCCACCCTCGACGCGGAGGCCGAGCGCTGGGCGCCGGGGGTCGAGGGCCTTCAGTTCGCCCCCTACCTGGCGGGCGAGCGCACCCCCCACGCCGATCCCGACGCGCGCGGCGCGTTCGCCGGATTGACGCTTCGCCACGACCGCGGGGCGCTCGCGCGCGCGACGCTCGAGGGGGTCGCCTACGGGCTGCGCGACTCGCTCGAGCTGCTCCGCGAGCTCGGCGTCGACGCACGGGCCGGGCGGCTGAGCGGCGGCGGCAGCGCCAGTGAGCTGTGGTCGAAGATCACGGCGTCGGTGCTCGGCATTCCGCTGGAGCGGACCGAGTCGCAGGAGGGCTCGGCCTTCGGCGCCGCGCTGCTCGCCGGGGTTCGCTCGGGTGTCTTCGCGGACGTCGAGGAGGCGGTCGCCCGCTGCGTGCGCGTGCGCGACCGGGTCGAGCCAGACGACGAATGGACCGAGCTCTACGAGCGTGGCTACAGCCGCTACCGCATGCTGTACCCGGCGCCGCGACCGCTGCAAGAGCGATAGGAGCAGGCGATGCGAATCGGCTTGATGATCGAGGGACAGGAGGGAGTCGGCTGGGAGCAGTGGCTGGCGCTTGCACTGGCGGCCGAGGAGGCCGGCCTGGACGGGCTGTTCCGCTCGGATCACTACCGCTCGATCCATCGCGGCGACCCGGCCGGCTCGCTGGACGCCTGGGCGACGCTCGCCGCGCTCGCTGCGCGCACGCGGCGCATCCGTCTCGGCACGCTCGTCTCGCCGACGACGTTTCGGCCGGTCTCGGTGCTTGCGAAGAACGTCGTCACCGTCGATCACATATCCGGCGGACGCGTGGAGCTTGGGATCGGCGCTGGCTGGTTCGAGCCCGACCACACCGCCTACGGCTTCGCCTTCGGCACGGTCGGCGAACGGATGGCCGAGTTCGAGCGCCAGCTGGAGGAGATCAACCGCCAGTGGAGCACGGCGGCCGAGGTGTGGCCAAAGCCGCTGCAGCGCCCGCGCCCACCGATCATCGTCGGCGGCGGCGCGAAGCCGCGCAGCGTCCGCGCCGCCGTCCGTTTCGCCGACGAGTACAACACCGTCGTGCCGACGCTAGAGCAGGCGCGCGAACGCTGTGAGATCGTCAGGCGGGCCGCGGCGCAGGCGGAACGCCCGCCACTGCGCTTCTCGATGATGCACACCTGTGTGCTGGGACGCGACGAGGCGGAGGTCGGCGAGCGCCTGCGTGCGTGGGATGCCGTCTCGGTGCCCAACAACCCTCCGGCGCTCGCGGGAACCGTCGAGCAGGTCGCCGAGATGCTGCGCGACTACGAAGCGGCAGGCGTGGAACGCGCCATGCTCCAGCACCTCGTGCACGACGACATCGAGATGGTCGCGCTGCTCGGCGAGCTCGCCCGGGCACTCGCGGACTGACCGAGCCCACTGACCGGGCCGAGGCAGAGCAGCTCTGACCAGAGAAGCGGCGTGTAATGTGGGCCGCACTGACGGACAAGCAGCTCGTGTGAGGAGCGACCCGGGTCCGTTCGAGGCGACGTTCGACGCCCACTGGCAGGCCGTCAGCCGCTACGCGGCGCGGCGCGTCGCTCCGGAGGCCGTCCAGGACGTCGTGTCGGAGACGTTTCTCGTCGCCTGGCGGCGTTACGACGAGCTGAACGGCGAGCCGTTGCCCTGGCTGCTCGGGATCGCACGCCGCGTCGCGGCGAACCAGCGCCGCGCCGGGGCTCGGCGCCGCGCGCTGCTCGAGCGCCTGCACGGCGCCGCGGCCTCCGAGCGCCGCAGCGACCTGGTACCGGGCGACCGCCGGCTCGCGGCAGCCTGGGCGTTGCTCAACGAGCGCGACCGCGAGGCGCTGATGCTCGTGGCGTGGGACGGGCTTGACCATCGCGACGCCGCGACGGTGATGGGCTGCAGCACGAGCGCCTTCACAGTTCGAGTGCACCGGGCGCGACGCCGACTGGCGCGACTGCTCGGCCGCGACGAGAAGGGCGCGATCGAGATTCCTGCGCGTGCGGGGTCGCTCACGTGAGGCCGACCGGCGAGGAGCTGGCGGCACGGCTCGCGGATTCGGATCCCGCGCGCCGGCTCGAGTTCGACGACGGCTTTCGCGAACGCGTGTGGCGGGTGGTCGCGGCGCGGCGCGCGCAGCCCGCCGGGCGGACGCGCCGGTGGTGGCGACCGCAGCTGCGAGTGGTCACACTCGCCGTGCCGCTGGCGCTGGTGCTGGCGGGTGGCGCGGGCGCCGCCGTCAGCGGGCTGATCAGGATCGGAGCGCCGGCGACGCCGTTCCACTTCGCCAGCCCGCAACCGCTGAGTCTCGGCCCGGCCCCTGTCGAGAGGGGAGCCGTTCACCTGCTGGCGGTCGTGGCGCCCGACCCGCAGGGAGGGCCGCCGTGGGGCCTGCGAATCGTGACGACGACCCGCGGCTACGGCTGCATCGAGGTGGGGCGCGTGCTGGACGGCAGCTTCGGCGGCCTCGGCGAGGACGGATCGTTCAACGACGATGGAGAGTTTCACGCGGTCCCGCCCGTCGACGCCGAGAACGCCGCAGCCTGCGCACCGCTCGACCGAAGTGGCCGGCTCTTCTACAACGTCGCGTCGGCCGTCGGCACCGCCAGCGGCACGTTCTTCGTTCCGGGCGGATGCGTCTCCTCTCGCGCGTTCGCCCCGGTGCTGCTGAGGATGCTGGAGCGCCATCCCGCCGACAGCGACCTGTGCCCCCCCGCGAGCAACCGGACGCTGATCTACGGGCTGCTCGGCCCCGACGCCGAGAGCATCGCCTACACGCTCGACGGACAGCGGCATGTCCAGGCGACCACCGGGCCACAGGGCGCCTACCTGATAGTTGGCAGCGGCGCGCGCTCCGCCGACCCGGAGCTCGGCGACCTGCCCTTCGCCGCCGGGACCCTGCCGGTCGACACGCCGATCACCGAGGTCCGCTACCGCGGCGGCGTGGTCTGCCGCCTGGTCGGCGCGGGGCAAAACGGGCGCACGCCCAACTGCCTGCCCGGCGGTCACCCGGTCGGCTACGCCGCGCCGCCGACGACGGCGGCTGGGAGGCGCAGATGAGAGCGATTCGCGCCGTCCGAGCGAAGCCTGCCGCAGCGCTGTGCGCTGCCGCCGTGGTGGCGGCGAGCCTCGCGCTGGGCGCCTGCGGCGGGGCGGCTCCCAACCCCGGCTACCCAAGCGGCTACCGCCCGGTCTGGCTGTGCCGTCCGGGGCTGGCCCGCAACCCGTGCGTGACGAGCCTTCGGACCGGCGTGTTCTCGCCGACCGGCAAGCTCGAACGCGTCGTCACGCCGCACGTCCCCGCCAACCCGCCCGTCGACTGCTTCTATATCTACCCGACGGTCAGCGGGGAAACGAACATGCTGTCCGACCTTGCGATCCAGCCGGCGGAGACGGACGTCGCGCTCTACCAGGCGGCGTACTTCCGGCCCGCCTGCCGGATGTACGCGCCGATGTATCACCAGGTGACGGAGCTCGGCGCCGCGAACCTCGGGCTGCTGACATTGCCTGAGCTGCACGAGCAGTACGACAGCGTGCTGTGGGCCTTCCGGTACTACCTCGCCCACTACAACCACGGCCGCGGCTTCGTGCTGATCGGCCACTCCCAGGGAGCGTTCACGCTGCGCAGGCTGATCCGCAAGGTGATCGACCCGAACCCGACGCTTCGGCGGCAGATGCTCTCGGCGATGCTGTTCGGCGGCGGTGTCGTGGTCAAGTCCGGCAAGCTCCTCGGCGCCGACTACAAGCACGTCCCGGGCTGCACATCGTCGAGCGAGCTCGGCTGTGTCATGTCCTACTCCTCGTTCAACGGCAAGCCGCCCGTGAACAGCGTGTTCGGCCACACCCCCTGGAGCGCGGCCGACGTGCAACTGCAGCTCCTGCCCGGGCAGCAGATCCTCTGCACCAACCCGGCCGCGCTCGGCGGCGGCTCCGGGTACCTCGACTCGGTCTTCCCGCTGGCGTTCCCTCCCGCGATTGGCAACGAGATCCCGCCGTCGGAGACGCTCAACAACAAAGCGGCGACGGCGTGGTATGAGTTCCCCGACGCCTACCGCGCCCGCTGCGAGCAGTCCAACGGCTCGACGATCCTCGAGGTGAGCGGCGTGAACGGGGCACCGCAGCCCTATTCCACCGGCGCCTTGGCACCCCTCTGGGGACTGCACCAACTCGACGTCAACCTCGGCCTGGGCGACGCGGTTCACCTCGTCGAGAGCGAGGCCAAGGCCTACCTGGCTCGCAAACCGGGCTAGGACGGCGCACGGCCGGGTGGCTCGACGCGCCCGGCTGATCGCGAGCAGACACGGCAGCCGGGCGCCCAGCGACCGAGAGGGTCAGCAGTGGGATCGCGGTCCGGGGCGCCCGGCGGCCGACGCCTCTTGCTTTCACCAGCTGAAATCCCTTTCATCATTCGGACGGCTATAGTTGCCCCCGATGCCGGCCGCACTCAGCGTCGCAACGCCCGCCAGGACCTCCGTGCGCTCGGTCGCGCGCGCCGCCCGCTGGCTGCTGTGGATCGCCGAGCACGAGGGTGCGAGCGCCACCGATGTCGCAAGAGCGTTCGACGTGCCATTGCCGACCGTCCATCACACGCTGAGCACGCTGGCGCAGGAGGGGTTGCTCGAGAAGGATGCCGCCCGGCGCTACCACATGGGCGCGAACGTGGGGGTGTTGTCGGGATCGTTCGTCCGCGAGCAGGGCGTCCCCAGCCAGTGGCAGCGAGCGCTCGCCGAGCTCGCCTCCGAGACCGGGGAGACCGCGCATCTCGCAGCGTGGCGCGGCGGCGAGATCAGGATCCTCGCCGGAGTCGAGGGCAGCCGCGCCGTGCGCGTCCCCGACATCCACATCGGCTCCTACGCCCACGCCCACGCCCGCGCGGCGGGCAAGCTGCTACTCGCGCTGGCGCCGGCGGCCCAGCGCGACGCCTACCTGGCGCTGCATCCGCCGACCCGCCTCACCGCGAAGACGATCACGAGCCCGGTGGCGCTGAGCGCTGAGCTCGAGCGCATCCGCGCGGCGCAGTACGCGACCGACAACGAGGAGTTCGCCGACGGGCTCGCCTGCCTGTCGGTGCCGATTCTCGAGGGCGGCAGCGTGCTCGGCGCGCTGAGCGTCGCGGCGCCGTCGCAGCGCTTCCGCGCCGAACGCGCGCTCCTGCTGCGCGCGGCCCGCAGCGCAGCGGCGCAGGCCGCGCCTCGCGCGCCGGAGAACAGCGTCGCGGTGCTCCGGGGCGGCTGATGGCACCGCGAACCAGCGCCGCGGCCAAGCAGGCCCGCAACGAGCTCGGACTGCGCTGCTTCGCGCGGATGCTGCTGATCCGCGGCGTCGAGGACGAGGTCCAGCGGATGTTCACGCAAGGGCTCGTTCGCGGCACCACCCATCTCTACCAGGGGCAGGAGGCAAGCGCGGTCGGTGTGTGCATGGCGCTGCGTGAAGGCGACACGATGACCTGCACCTACCGAGGCCACGGCGCCGTGCTCGCGATGGGAGCCCCGGCGGACGCCGTGCTCGGCGAGATCATGGGGAAGGCAAAGGGCCTGTGCGGCGGCAAGGGCGGCTCGATGCACCTCACCGACGTGGGCGTCGGCGCCTACGGGTCCTTCGCGATCGTCGGCGCGCACCTGCCGATCGCAGTGGGTCTCTCGTTCGCCTCGCGCTACCTTGGCGACGACGCCGTGAGCGTCTGTTTCTTTGGTGACGGAACGACCAATATCGGCGCCTTCCACGAGGCGCTCAACCTCGCCTCGCTGTGGAAGACGCCGACGATCTTCGTCTGCGAGAACAACCGCTACGGCGAGTACTCGCCCCAGAGCCTGACGACGCCGGTCGAGCGTCTCGCCGACCGCGCCGCCTCCTACGACATGCCGGGCGTCGTCGTCGACGGCAACGACGTGTTCGCCGTACACGCGACCGCCGGCGAGGCGATCGAGCGTGCGCGGAATGGTCTCGGCCCGACGCTGATCGAGTCGCTCACCTACCGCCAGGTCGGGCACTCGCGCTCGGATCCCGCGAAGTACCGCCCCGAGGGCGAGCTCGACGCGTGGCTGGCCCGCGACCCGATCGTCCTGCTCGAGCGGGCGCTGATCGAGGGCGGCGTCGCCGACGACGAGCTCCACGCGTTGCGCGCAAGCGTCGAGCAGGACGTCGAGGGCGCGCTCGAGCGGGCCAAGTCGTGGGCCGAGCCGACGCTCGAGTCGCGATTCGAGAACATCCTGGCATGACCGAGGTCTCCTACCGCCAGGCGATCACCCAGGCGCTCGCCGACGAGCTCGAGGCGGACGAGCGGGTGATCCTTTTCGGCGAGGACGTGGCGGCGGCCGGCGGCGTGTTCAAGGCGACCGAGGGGCTGCAGGAGCGCTTCGGCGCAGAGCGCGTGCTCGACACGCCGATCTCCGAGCAGGCGATCGTCGGCTGCGCGATCGGCGCGGCGATCCGCGGCCTGAACCCGGTGATCGAGATCATGTTCGCCGACTTCGCCGGCGTCTGCTTCGACCAGCTCGCCAACGAGCTGCCCAAGTACCGCTACATGACGGACGGTCAGGTGAGCGTCGGGCTGACCGTGCGCCTCGCCAACGGCGCCGGCGGCGGCTTCGGCGCCCAGCACTCGCAGTCGGTCGAGAACTGGTTCCTCAGCATGATCGGCCTGAAGATCGTGACGCCGGCGACGCCGGCCGACGCCTACGCGCTGCTGCGGGCGTCGATCCGCGACCCCAACCCGGTTCTGTTCTTCGAACACAAGAACCTCTACAACACGACCGGCGAGCTGGAGGCCGACGTGCCCGCGGCGATCGGCAAGGCCGCGGTCGCGCGGGAGGGAAGCGACATCACGCTCGTCGCGAGCCAGCTGATGCGCTACCGGGCGCTCGAGGCGGCCGAGCTGCTGGCGGCCGAGGGGGTGTCGGCCGAGGTGATCGACCCGCGCACGATGATCCCGTTCGACCTCGAGACGGTCGGTGCGAGCCTCAACCGGACCAACCGCCTGATCTGCGTGCAGGAGTGCCCGCAGGGAGGGAGCTGGGGCGCGACGATGGTCGCCGCGCTGATGGCCGAGCAGTTCGAGTCCTTCGATGCGCCGCCGATCCTCGTCGGCGGCGACGAGACGCCGATCCCCTACTCTGGAGAGCTCGAGGCGGCCTGGCTGCCGAGCCCCGAGCGGATCGCCGACGCGGCGCGCCGCACGCTGGCCTACTGAGAACGCGGAAGCCAAGATTGATCGCCGACGTCCTGCACTTCTCCTTCACCGTAAGCGACATCGAGCGATCGATCGACTGGTACACGCGCGTGCTCGGGCTCGAGCTGGTCCACCGCCAGCGGCAGGAGAACGAGTACACGCAGGTGCTGGTCGGGATCCCCGGTGCCGTGCTCGAGGTCGCCCAGTTCGCGGTCCCCGGCGTGCCGCCGGCCCGCTCGACGCACATGCTCGAGCTGGTCGAGTACGTGACCCCGCGCGGAGAGCCGCTCGGCCAGCTCGCGACCAACAGCGTCGGCTGCGCCCACCTGGCTTTGATGGTCACCGACATCCACGAGCGTCACGCGCGCATGTGCGAGCAGGGCGTCGTCTTCCGAAACCCGCCCGTCGCGATCACGGCGGGCGCCAACCTCGGCGGCTTCGCCTGCTACTTCCACGATCCGGACGGCATCACGCTCGAACTGCTGCAGCCGTCGCCTGAGAGACTGCGCGCAATCGGCCTGGCGTGAGGGGCTGGTCGCCGCCCGGAAGGCGGTCGATCAATCTGGAGGGCTCCGCTTGACAGCACCGCGCGCCCGCACAATAATGCTCCTGCGCAAACGATCCCAGAATGGTTTGCGGCGAGCTGGGCCATAACGGCCGGCTGCGAGCCAGCGACTGATGATCTGTCCCCCCAAACGCGACGGCTACCCAAAGCGGGCCGCGCAGGGTCCCGCCATAGATGGCTGAACTGGCCTTCACCGACACGCACGTCCACTTCTGGGACATGCGCGAGCCGGCGCTACGGTACGAGTGGCTCGAGCCAGATTGGATGCACCCGGTCCTGGGCGATCACGGCGCGATCAAGTCCGTGCGCTATTGGGCTGAGGATTTCATTTCCGAGACGCGCCTGGCCAATGTAGACCGAGTCGTTCACGTCCAGGCCGCCATCGGCACCCCGGACCCGGTCCTCGAGACGCAGTGGCTGCAGCGGCAGACCGACCGCACCGGTGTCCCCCACGGCATCGTCGCCTACGTCGATCTCGCCGGCGATGACGTCGAGACCACGATCGAGCGGCACGCCGCGTTCCCGGCGCTGCGCGGGATTCGCGATCTCCGCTACGACGACTACCTCACCGACGAGCGGTGGCGACGGGGATACGCCGCGCTCGCCGGTCGCGGCCTCGTATTCTGCGACGACCCGCTGCTGGACGTCATGGGCGATGCGGTAGCGCTTACCGCCGCGTTTCCCGACGTCACGTACTGCGTCGATCACGCCGGTTGGCCGAGAGAAAGGACTCCTGAGTACTTTCAGGCCTGGCGGGTGCAGATGCGGGAGCTCGCAGCCCAGCCAAACACCGTCGTCAAGATCTCGGGGTTGGGCATGTCGGATCGGGCCTGGACGGTCGACAGCCTGAGGCCGTGGGTACTCGCCTGCATCGAGGCATGGGGCACGGAGCGGGCGTTCTTTGGAACCAACTGGCCCGTCGACCGGCTTTTCTCCTCCTATTCCGAGCTGATCGACGCATATGCCGCGATCGTGGGCGACTTCACGCCCGCTGAGAAGGCGTCCCTGTTCAACGGCAACGCAAACCGCATCTTTCGGGTCTAGCGGGAGCCTGGCCGCCCTTTCCCTCGGCCGTCGGCCGTCCGCCGCCGGCGAGAACCAGCGAGGCGATTTACGAGCTGGCCGGCGTTCTGACTGGGCGCCCAACGGTTCGCACAGCCGTTGGCCATCGGCTGGTTTGGGACTGCTGCGTGTGGCTCGGTCGATGCTGGCTACTCGGCGGCCTCGGCGCCGAACACACCCGCCTGCGCGAGGTCTCGTAGCCGCTCCGCCGAGTAGCCGCACATGTCGCGAAGCACCGCCTCCGTGTGCTCTCCCAGCAGCGGCCCACGTCTCACTGGGAGCGGTGTGGCGCCCAGTCTCATTGGGCTCGCAACCTGTCGCACGCGCCCCAGCTCCGGGTGATCGAACTCGACCAGGGCGTCTCGAGCCGCGGTCTGCGGATCGCCGAGCGCACCGGCGACGTCCTGTATCTCGCCGCAGGGGACCTCCGCGTTGGTCAGGCGCTCCAGCCAGACGGCCGTACTTTCGGCCCGGAACAGCGGCGCCAGCACAGCGATTAGCTCGGTCCGGTTCTCGGCTCTCGCCGCGAACGTCGCATATCGCGGATCCTCGGCCAGCCACTCCTCCCCAAGGACTCGGCAGAGACGTCGCCACAAGGTCTCCTTCGGACAGGCGACGACTATCCAGCCATCCGCACTCGCAAAGTTCTGGAAGGGCACGACGGTTTGGTGGGCTGAGTCCGCTCGGCGTACCGGCACGTAGTCGCGCGACGCCACCCACGTTCCGATGTAGGTGAGCTCCGACAACGCGACTTCGAAGAGCGACAGATCGGCGTCAAGCCCGACACCGTCGCGCCGCGCCTGCCAGATGCCGGCGACGAGTGCGAGGGCTGCGACGTGCCCGCCGCAGAAGTCGACGAGCGAGAGTCCGCTCTTGGTCGGTGGATCATCAGGGCCGCCCGTGAGGCTCTGCCACCCGGCGATGCCCTGGATCGTGTAGTCGTAGCCGCCCTGGGCGCGCCGTGGCCCGGTGGTCCCGAACCCGCTCAGCGAGCAGCAGACGAGCCTCTCGTTGACGCTGGCGAGGTCGGCGTAGCGCAGCCGGAGCTTGTCCGGCTGGTCTCCCCTGAGGTTCGAGAAGAGCGCGTCGGCTCCCCTGAGCATGTCCTCGAAGACGGCCCTGCCCTGCGGGTGGCGGAGATCGAGCCGCACGCTTTCCTTGTTGCGGTTGAAGGTTTCGAAGAACAGGGACGATTCACCCTGCTGGTAGGGCGGGACGTAGCGGCTCACGTCGCCGCCGTGCTCGGGATCCTCGATCTTGACCACCCGAGCCCCCAGGTCGGCCAGCTGCATGGTCGCCCAGGGGCCCGCGCCGTACTGCTCCAGAGCGATGACCGTGACGTCTTCCAGCGGGAGCATCAGCGACCGCTCAGCCGGCCACGCGCCCGCGATCCCCAGGGGGTGGCGCCGAACTGCCGCTGGAAACGCGCAGGAGTTCGCCAGAGCGCCATTGGCCGTAAGCTACCGGAAACGCTTCCAGCGCGTCCCGCCCGAACTTCGGCCGCGGCGTCGAACCCACATTGACATTGCGTGCCGCTGCCGATAGCGTTCCCGGAAACCTTTCCAGCACGACTGGTAACAGGAGCCCCGCGTGACGTCATCCCCAGTGCACACGAAGTCCAGTCTCGAACCGGGCAGAACGCTGACGATCCGCGAGATCAGGACGACACCGTTGATCGTTCCCCTGGATCGCGAGTACCGCGGCAGCTACTACGGGATGCGAAACCGCGCGACGATCCTGACGCAGGTGCTGACCGAAGAGGGCATCGTGGGCGAGGCCTACGCCGGTGATGAGGACGCAACGCTCGCCGACATCGATCGCATCATCCACCGCGAGATCGAACCCCTGCTGCAGGGCGAGAATGCGATGGCCGTCGAGCACTGCTGGAAGCTGGCCTTCCCCGTCACCTACGACCAACTCCGCGATCGCCGGGTCGGCCTGGTCGCGCTGGCCAGTGTCGACTTGGCGATATGGGACGCGATCGGAAAGTCACTCGAAACGCCGCTGTGGCAACTCTGGGGCGGATACCGGTCGTCCGTTCCAGTGAACATCATCGGTGGCTACTACGGCGACGACACGGGCCTGATTCGCGACGAGGTGCTGCAGTGGCTCGAGATGGGGTTTCGCGGCTGCAAGTTCAAGGTCGGGGCTCGGCCGCCGGCGGAGGACGCGGAACGCATCGCGATCGCTCGTGAAACGGCCGGGAGCGACTTTGTCATCACGATCGACGCCAACCAGGGGTACGCGCTGCACGCCGCGCTCGAGCTGTGCGCGCGCGTTTCAGATCTCGACATACGCTGGTTCGAGGAGCCCTGCGTCTGGGCGAACGATCGCCGCGACATGCGCGAGGTGCGATCGCGCGGCGGCATTCCGGTATGCGCCGGCCAGAGTGAGCACTCGCCCGAAGCCTGTCGCGATCTCATGGAGGAGGGCGCGATCGACGTGTGCAATTTCGATGCGTCGTGGTCGGGCGGGTACACCAATTGGCGCCGGATGGCCGCCGTGGCCCACCTCTACAGCGTCGAGCTCGCACACCACGAGGAGCCCCAGGTGGCCCTGCATCTGCTGGCGAGCCAGCCGCACGCCACCTACGTCGAGGTCTTCACCCCGAGCCGGGATCCGATTTGGTGGAACATCCTTCGCAACCGCCCGGAGGTGGTTGACGGTCACCTTCACCTGACGTCGGCGCCGGGCTTTGGTTGGGACATCGATCCGGATTTCGTCGCGCGCTACCGCGTCACCTAGTGCCCACGGACGCGATAGGCGGGGTGGCGTGTGCGATCAGAGTCGCCCTGACGCCGGCGCTGTACCGGCGAAAGGCGCAGCGATCCTTGGACACCGGGCGGTGCGCCGAGCGCGTGGGCCGGCGCCGGCGCCATAATCGATCAGTGCAACCAGCCCCCGACTGCCAGGCGAGCGATGCCCAGCGGGCTTGACGTGACGGGGCGCCGGATCCTCGTCACCGGCGGGGCAGGTGGAATCGGACGCGCGGTCGCCGAGGCCTTCGCCGCCGCAGACGCGCATGTGGCCGTCGCGGACCTGGATCAGGCCGCCTGTCAGGCGGTCGTGGACGGCCTGTCGCGCCCACGCGAGCATGTCGCGATCGGAGTCGACCTCGTCGACATATCCGGCCACCGAGCGCTGCTGGAGCGAGCCTCCGAGCATCTCGGGGGGCTGGACGTGCTGGCGCACCTGGCGGCGGTTCTCCGCCGGCGCGCCTCACTCGAGGATGTCACCGAGGAGGATTGGGACGCGCAGATCGACCTGAACCTCAAAGCCACGTTCTTTCTCAATCGTGCGGTTGCCGGATTCTTTCGTGCGCAGGGAACCGGTGGACGGATCATCAACTTCACCTCTCAAGGCTGGTGGACCGGGGGGTTCGGAGGATCGGTGGTCTACAACGCCAGCAAGGGGGCCGTGGTAACGATGAGCCGCGGTCTCGCTCGCTCGCTCGCCGCCGACGGGATCACCGTGAACACGGTCGCGCCCGGGGCTGTTGACACGGCGATGATGCGAAGCGGCATGACCGATGCAGCCCTGGCCGATTTCGTGAAGATGATTCCCATGGGCCGAATGGCTGAGCCGGCAGAGATCACGGGCGCAGTACTCTTCCTCGCGTCGGAGGCGGCCGGATATGTCACCGGGGCGACGATCAACGTCACCGGAGGACAGTTGATGTACTGATGCGGATTTGTCAGTCAGAGCGACACGAAGGAGTTGCGGATCCCCATGCTTGATCACGACCTGGAGACGCCGTTGACGGACAGCAGTGAGGAAGTCGATCAGCTTCGTGCGATGTGGGAGATCCGATTTTTCGAAGAGGAATGCCAGCGCCTGTTCGCCGAAGGGCTCGTGGGCGGTTCGACCCATCTCTGCCAGGGCCAGGAGGCGGTCGTCGTCGGTACCGCACGCGCGCTTCGGCCTGGCGACAAGATGCTGTGCACCTACCGCGGTCACGGAGCCGTATTGGCGATGGGCGCTCCGTTGGATCGTTGCTTCGGAGAGATCATGGGCAAGGCCGAGGGCGTCTGCGGCGGCAAGGGCGGCTCGATGCATCTAACGGATACGAGCGTCGGAGCCTACGGCTCCTTCGCCATCATCGGCGCGCACCTTCCAATCGCAAACGGATTTGGCTTCGCTGCGCGCTATCGAGGTACCGATGAGGTATCAGCCTGTTTCTTCGGCGATGGCACGGCAAATATCGGGGCCTTTCACGAGGCCCTGAATCTGGCGTCGCTCTGGGCGCTGCCTGTGATCTTCATTTGCGAGAACAACCTCTACGGGGAGTATTCGCCGATCGCCAGCACGACCGCGATCGCGCGATTGGCGGATCGCGCCGACTCCTATTCGATGGCGGGCGAGCAGATTGACGGAAATGACATCGGCGTCGTTCGGGCTGCGGTCGAGGCCGCAGCGGCGCGCGCACGCGCGGGCGAAGGACCAACGCTGATCGAGGCGCTGACCTACCGACACAAGGGGCATTCGCGCAGCGATCCGGCGACCTACAGGCCCGCCGGGGAGCTCGAGAGCTGGCTCAAGCGCGATCCGATCACGCTTCTGGAAGACGCACTCGAAGGCTCGGGTGTCCCGCGCGAGCAGCTTGACGAGGTCAGAGAGGGAGCGGAGAGAGCGGTTGTCGAGGCGCTCGAGCGAGCGCGTGCCTGGAGCGAGCCTGACCCGGATCTGCGGCTGCGGAGTGTGTACGCATGAGCACCGGCTCCACCGATCGCGCATGAGCACCACGATCACCTATCGCCAGGCGATCATCAGAGGTCTCTCCGATGCGATGGACGCCGACGCCGACGTTTTCCTGCTGGGCGAGGACGTCGGAGCCGCCGGCGGCGCGTTCAAGCTCACGGACGGCCTCTTCGACCGCTTCGGGCCAAAGCGCGTCTTCGACACCCCGATCTCCGAACAGGCCATCGTTGGCGCGGCGATCGGAGCCGCCGCCAGCGGATTGCGCCCGGTTGCCGAGATCATGTTCGGAGACTTCGCCGCGGTGTGCTTCGACCAGATCGCGAACCAACTCGCGAAATATCGCTACATGACAGACGGCCAGGTGGCCGTGCCGGTCACGATCCGGATGGCCACTGGCGCCGGGGCCGGCTTCGGCGCGCAGCACTCACAGCCGGTCGAGAACTGGTTTCTGAATGTACCCGGACTGAAGATCTGCGTGCCAGGCACCCCCGCCGACATGTACGGCCTTCTGCGAGCCGCGATCGAGGACCCTGACCCGGTTCTGATCTTTGAGCACAAGCATCTCTTCAACCTCAAGGGCGAGGTTGACGACACTCCGGCCCCGGCCCGGATCGGGGAGGCCGAGATCGTGCGTTCCGGCCGCGATGTGACGCTCGTGGCGATCCAGAGCATGCGTCACCGGGCCGTCTCGGCCGCGGAGCAGTTGGCGGCGGACGGCATCGAGGTGGAGATCATCGATCCGCGCACCCTCGCACCGCTGGATCTTCCGGCCATCTGCGACAGCGTGGACCGGACGAACCGGCTGATCGTGGTGCAGGAGGCGTCAGCCAGCGGCAGCTGGGGCGCCACCGTGGTTGCCGAGGTGCTCTCCAGGCGTTTCGAGTCGCTCGATGCCCCGCCACTCATGGTGGGCGGTGACGACACACCGATTCCCTACGCTCGACCGATGGAGGACGCCTGGCTTCCCAGCGTGGAGCGCATCGTCGCGAGCGTGCGGGAAGTCGTTGCGTTCTGAGCGCCATACCCGCCGGGCGCCGGGCGGCTATGCTCGCGCCCACATGCGGCAGGACGACGCCCGATGACACCCCTGGCTCGTCGGGCCGTGATGCGCGAGGTCGCTGAACTGGCGGGCGTGGCGTTGTCCTCTGTGTCGCGGGTGCTTTCCGACCACCCCGACGTGAGCGCCTCGATGCGCGAGCGGGTGCTCGCCGCGGTTGCGGAACTCGGTTACACCCCGGACCTGCTCGCCCAGAGCCTACGAACCCAGCGAACCCGATCGGTCGGCTTCCTCGTCGGCGACATCTCGAACCCGATCGTCTCGCAGATGGTGAAGGGCGCGGAGACGACACTTGGCGAAGCCGGCTATTCGACGCTGCTGACGAACTCACTCGTCGACCCAGACCTGGACGTCAAGAACATTCTGCTGCTCGCCCAGCGCCGCGTTGATGCCCTGATCCTTCTGCTTGTGCGAGAAGACAATCCGGCCACGCTTGAGGTGCTCGAGCGCGCCGAGATCCCACTGGTTCTCCTCGAGCGCGATGTGCCTGCCCTGATCGACGCGAACCGGGTCCTGTCGGACCACCGGCGCGGCATGGACGCGGCGGTCAGACACCTGCTCGAGCTTGGGCACCGCCGGATTGCACTGATTGTCGGCCAGCCGGTTCTTCCGACCCGCGAACGCCGCAGCGCGTTCGAGCATGCGCTGGCCAGCCGGGGCTACCCATCGCCCGGAGATCTTGTCCGCGAGGGCTTCTACTCCGTGGAGCATGGGGCAGCCGCCACGCGCGACCTGCTCGACATGGCGGAGCCACCGACCGCGATCATCGCCGGCGCCAACCAGATAATGATCGGCGCGCTCCAAGTCATCTCCGAACGCGGGATCGATCTCGGAGTGGATCTGTCATTCATCGGCTGTGACGACGTGTCCGTCGCCGGGCTGTACCGACCGCCCGTCGCGGTGGTCGATCGTGACCTCGAGGCGCTGGGCCGGACGGCGGCCGAGGTGGTGCTCGATGCTCTGAGAACCGGCGCCGAGGTGAGGACCGTGGTTCTGCCCACGCATTTCCTGGCTCGTCCCAGTTGCGGACCAGCTCCGGAAAGTGCAGTCACCCACAAGCGCACCTCGGTCGGCTCAGCCGGCACCACGGCCGTACCTGCTGGGTGAGCCCGGCTGCCCGGCGGCGCCGTGGCGGGTAGCCGGCCCCGGGCATCTGGACGTGAAGCGCAAGCCCCGCGGACCCGGCTCAGCACGGAAAGCGGCCGCCTCAGGAGGGCCAGGGCAGCCACACCGGCTGGGTGTCGGCAGGGGTCGGCTGGTGAGCCGCGTCCGCGGCGCCCCCGGCGGTTATCGACGGACGGCCGGCCGCTGCGTGCCGCACCACGCAGCCGAGTGGCGCGGCACGCATTCTGGCCCGGTGGCCTGCGTTAGTACTGGGTCACGCCGAGAGGCGTGGCGCAGCACAGGGCGGCCTCGACCGACTTGTCGCCGAGGTTCTGGAACTGGTGAGCCACATCGGCCGGGACGAACAGGGCGTCGCCCTCGCGGCCGATGATGCTGTTGTTGGTCTCCATGATGTTCACGATCAGCTGGCCTTCGCCGCGGGGATAGTAGACACGCTCGCCGGGCACCTGGATTGCATTCGTGATCCGATTCGGCGGAATCTGCACTCGTCCGAACTGGAATTCGTCGGTGCTGTAGGCGAACGAGGTCAGAAATTGATGGCCAAAGGTCGATCCGGTCACAAAGTGCAGCCACTGGCCGCGGTGGTAGAGGTGTGCGGTATCGACCTCGAAGTCCGCTGCTGCTGACCGACCGCTCGCAGGTGGCCACTCGCGCAGGTCCGCATGGCGGGACTTCGGGGAATCGCCAACCCGGAAGTTCGGCTGGGCGAAGCTGTCGTGCGCCTCGTGGCGGTGGACTGTCTCCTTGTGCAACACGATCGGCGTACGGAAATTCATGTAATGGTCGTCGTAGACCGGGTTCGCGTGGAACTCGTCGGTCATCTTCTGGCGCGGAATCATCCACAGCATCCGGCACGTCTCGCTACCAAAGTTGTGACCGACGTGCATCTGGAAGCCCGGGATGATCACCACATCACCAGCCGTGGCCTCGAGCAGCTGCCCGGTGTCGGGATTACCAATGTGAATGGTGCCGTCGAGGATCAGATACGGCTCGGGGTTCGGATGGTTCCCAGGCTTGAAATAGTCGCCCGGAGCCAGCGAGAAGATTCCCGTGTCGATGTGCTTCGTGCTCGCGTAGAACCAGACCGGAGTGCGGTTCATGCCCTCGTTGCTGATGCCCCAGGCCTGAAAGTAGGCGTCCTGCTCGTGGATGACGCGCGGGTAGGGGTCCTGACCGAGAAACGGCCACTGGCCGTCCCAATTAGCAAGCTCCTCGTAGGTCTGGATATGTTGGGTTGTGTCCATCTGACCCTCTCCCGGATCGAGTGTAAGTGTGAGCTACCCGTGAACCGACTGGAATCGGTACCGGAAACGTACTGCAGGATTAGATCATGCGGCCCTCGCGGTGTCAAGCAACGGCGGCGGGCCAAGACGCCGGACACGCGAGCGCAAGCGCGGTCCGCCGCCGGTGCCGGGGAGGCCCGGTACGCCCGCCGGCGAGCCGGTCGTCGCGCCGACGCGTTCGGCTCGGTTCAGACCTCGGGACCTCCTTCGAGCGGGTGCGTGGCCAGCGCGGCGACGTCGAAGGTGCACCACCCGGCCAGCGGCAGGGAGCGCAGGACGGCGTGAAGAGCGGTCGCGTCCGCCGCGCTCCAGACGCCGACATTGTTCGGGGTGGCTGGAACGCGCCAGATGCGGACGATCGTGCCATCTTCCACCAGACGGCGACCAAGCTCACGCTCAGCCGCGACGAGCTCCGCACGGCGGGCCGGCTCGAGCGCCTGGGGTAGGGCCACAGTGATGCGAACGAGGAACTCGGCCATCAGACGGGACCACCGGCGTCGGGGCGACGCGTGCAAACGGTCCACGCGCTCGACGGTGCGCCGATCCGGGGGGCCTGTCGGTCTTGACGCGCCATCTCGCTGTAGCGTACCTTACGGAATCAATTCCAGAAACGTTCCTAGGAGCAATATGGCGCCCCCTTCCCCCGATGTAGTCGGCTCCGCCCGCGTGCGAGCCGTTCTCCCATGAGCCGCCTGCGCGTCGGGGTCATCGGCGCCGGTTCGTGGGTCGTGGCCTCCCATCTTCCAACCCTGGCGACGCGGCGTGATGAGCTCGAGTTCGTTGCTGTTTGCCGCGAGGGCGCCGAGTTGCTGGAGCATGTGCGCGAGCGCTTCGGGTTTCAGATCGCGAGCGAGGATTACCGCGACGTGCTTGCTGCGGACATTGACCTGTGCATTGTCGCGAGCCCGACGGCCTTCCACCACGAGCATGCGAAGGCGGCTCTTATGGCGGGGGCGCACGTGCTGGTCGAGAAGCCGGTCACGATCAAACCGTCCGACGCCTGGGAGCTCGTCGCCATCGCCGCCGACCAGGAGCGCCATCTCGTTTGCTCGTTCGGCTGGAACTATCGCCCTCTGCTCGCTCGCGCGCGGGAGATGATGCAGGGCACGGGCGTCGGACCGATCGAGCACGTCTCGATCCGCATGGCATCGTTCACCCGCGAGCTACTCGCGAATCTGGGGGCCTACCCGAAAGCATCGCCGGAGGCCATCCCGGAGCAGCGCACGTGGACCGATCCGCTGCTCTCGGGAGGCGGCTACGCCCAGGCGCAGCTCACGCACGCACTGGCCGCGGCGCTCTGGATGACCGGACAGCGGGGAGCGGAGGTCTCGGCCTTCATGAGCGCTCCGCTTGATGCGCCGGTCGAGTTGCACGACGCGATGATCCTGCGCTTCGACGACGGCGCGATCGGCGTGTTGTCGGGGGCCTCGAGCCACGCCGACGCGATTGACGCCCCCGAGAACGAGCTCGACATCAACGTCATCGGACGCGACGGGCAGTTCGTGCTCAGCATCGAGCGCGGCCTCGCCCGGCTGCTGCGCGCCGACGGCGAAGAGACGGTCGACCTCGGTCCTGCCGGTGGCGCATACGACTGCATCGGGCCGCCGCTGGCGCTCGTCGACCTGATCCTCGGCGACCGCGACGTGATCAACCAGTCGCCGGGAGAACTTGGCGCCCGCACCGTCGAGATCCTCGCCGCTGCTTATCAGAGCGCCGACAGCGGGCAACGCGCCTCCATCGCGCGCGAGGAGCCGTCGGGGCCAGGCCTCACAGCCACCGCCGCCTAAGGTTTGCCAATCACGTTGCCCGACCGACGTGCCGCAACCGCAGTCACAGCTTCAAGGTCGAGACGAAACAGAGGACAGTCGTGATCCACTCCGTCAGCGCATTCCCGGTTTCGTATCCTGAGCCCAACGATCACGGACGCGCGCGCTCGGTCTGCCTGGTCCGGATCCGCGACCGTGACGGGCGTGATGGCTGGGGCGAAGCGACGACGTACTTCCCCGAAGCCTCCGTAGCGGTGGCGGCCCTGGTCGAGGCACTGGCTCCTCAGCTTGTCGGCGGTGACCCGCGGCGCATCGAGACTCTGATGGCCGGGCTTTACGCGCACACCTGGTGGTACGGCACGGGCGGGGCCGGACTGGCCGGCTTCGCTCTCTCGGGCATCGATGTCGCCCTGTGGGACCTGAAGGGCCAGATCCTCGGTGAGCGAGTGCTCGACCTGCTGGGCGGCCCGGCCAAGGACCGCCTGCCGGCCATTGCCTCGAGCCACGCCACCGGTTCGGACATGACAGAGATGACAGCGGAGATCGCGGCATGGCTCGAGAGCGGGCTGACCGGGATCAAGGTCGGTTTCGGAAAGCTCGGTGACGCGCGTCTGGGCTATGAGCACGACCGCGACGTCGAGTTTGTCCGGACCCTGCGCGAGGCGGTCGGACCGGACAAGCGAATCATGATCGACATCGGCGTCCGCAACCGGTGGGCCGTGGCCGAAGCCGTGCGGCGGGTCCGGGCGTTTGAGGAGTACGGAATCGACTGGATCGAGGAGCCGCTCGGATACGACGACCCTGACGGCTACCTCCAGCTGCGCCGCGCGACCTCGACCGCGATCGCCTACGGCGAGCGTGAGTGGTCGGCGGCCGGCGTCGCACGGATTCTGGCAACCGGCACGGTGGACGTCGTCGGCCTGGACCCGGGACGGATCGGCGGATTAACGGGCTTCGCACGCGCCTGCGACCTGATCGAGATCGCGCATCGGCAGGGCAACGCCCATGCCTGGTCCACCGCGATCGACACCGCTGCGAGTCTGGCCATCTCGTGGGCCAAGCCGGTGTGTCGGCAGCTCGAAGAGCAGCCGCACAAGGGACCGATGCAGGACGATCTCATTGGCGGGGCGATCGTCCATGACGACGGCTATATGCGCCAGCCGCAGGGGCCCGGGCTCGGAATCACGGTCGACGAGGCTGTCGTGCGCCACCACCTGATCCAGTGACCCT
>Ga0182030_10009203_pt1 | contig 20266 bp, 17 predicted proteins | sample 812S3MmetaG_FD_121299 | JGI IMG/M metagenome (GOLD analysis project Ga0182030, IMG submission 121299) | Permafrost microbial communities from Stordalen Mire, Sweden - 812S3M metaG (Illumina Assembly) | ecosystem: Environmental > Terrestrial > Soil > Wetlands > Permafrost | place: Sweden... | reverse complement strand
GGCGCGCGGCGTCCGCGTTTTCGGCTCGTAGGGCATCGGCCCGTCGTCGTCGAAACCGCGCTTGCGGGGCGCCCGGAAATCTTTACCCTTGCTCATGTTAGACTACTTCTCCGCCCGATAAATTCTTCATCCCGATTCCGGAATCGTCCTGAAGCGGCCGCGCCGCCGGCTCATCCGGCGGCAAGAGAGCGCTATTATGCGGGATGATCGAAAGTGTAAGGAAGCATGCTCCGTGCTTCAGTCGACGACCGCGGCGTCGCGCCGCTCACGCGTCGTTTCCCGCCTGATCCCCCGACCGGCGCCTCTGCGCCGCAGGTCCGACCCCTTCGAGGGCTGACCGCCTGGGAGCGGACCCAATCCGATTCAACGCGTCCGCCTCGTCCAAGCTCGTCCCGCCGCAACGCATCGCGGCAACAGACTTCTGGATTTATCGTAACCTATCCGTCGCCGATCCGCCAGACCGTCTATTGAGCAATCGCGAACGAATGTAACGCAAGTTCGGCCCGCTTCGGTCCTGTCGCAGGCAAGCGCGATGGGGTCGTTGGCGGAGCGAAAAGCGGTCTAGTCGTCCAGCTTGCACGGCGAAGCGGCGACAGCGCGACCCTTCACCGACCCGATTGCGGAATAATCGATCCCGTCGAAGCGCGCCGCAGACTGCCCGTCGGCCGGGGTCTGGCGCGCCGCCAGGCGGGCGGCGGAGGCGGTGGTGGCGTCGGCGAAGCGCTCGGCGCTCTGACCGACCATCAGGCACAGGCCAGCGATCGCCAACGCCGCAACGGTCGTGAATTCCAGCCGTCTCAGCCAGCCCAGCCAATCGATCATCGTCCGCCTCTTCAGGAAACGCGTGCGGTCCATCGAGCGCGGCCGTCGCGTCGGCTGAGAGATTATGGTCGTTAGGGTAAAGGAAGCCTTGCCGACCCGCCTAAATGTCCACGAGCGCGTGCGCGTCCGGCGCCCGCTCCTGGATGAAGGCGAAGCGCGCTTCCGGCTTGCTCCCCATCAGCCGCTCGACCGCGTCGGCGGTCGCCTCGCTGTCGGCCTCGACCAGCGCGACCCTGAGCAGGGTGCGCTTGGCCGCGTCCATCGTCGTGTCGCGCAGGTCGCGCATCGACATTTCGCCCAGGCCCTTGAAGCGGCTGACTTCGATCGCGCCGCGGCCGGAAAAGCCGGACTTCATCAACGCGTCCTTGTGGGAATCGTCGCGGGCGTAGAGCGACTTGCCGCCCTGGGTCAGCCGGTAGAGCGGCGGCGCGGCGAGGTAGAGGTGGCCTTCCTCGATCAGCTTCGGCGTCTGGCGGTAGAAGAAAGTGATCAGCAACGAGGCGATATGGGCGCCGTCGACGTCGGCGTCGGTCATGATGATGATCTTGTCGTAGCGCAGGTCGCTCGAGCGATACTGGGCGCCTGCGCCGACGCCGAGCGCCTGCATGAGGTCGGCGAGCGCCTGATTCTGGGCCAGCTTTTCGCGCGTCGCCGAGGCGACGTTGAGGATCTTGCCGCGCAGCGGCAGGATCGCTTGGCTGGCGCGGTCGCGCGCCTGCTTGGCCGAGCCGCCCGCCGAGTCGCCCTCGACGATAAATAATTCAGAGCCTTGCGCAGAAGAGCTGGTGCAGTCAGCGAGCTTGCCGGGCAGCCGCAGCTTGCGCGTCGCCGCCTTGCGGGCGACGTCCTTCTCCATCCGGCGGCGCGCTCGCTCGTCAGCCCGATCGATGGCGAAGTCGAGCAGTTTGGCCGCCTGACTCGGCGCGGCGGCGAGCCAATGGTCGAAGGCGTCGCGCACCGCCGCGTCGACGAGGCGCGCCGCTTCGGCGGTCTGCAGCCGGCCCTTGTTCTGACCCTGGAACTCCGGCTCGCGGATGAACAGCGACAGCAGCGCGGCGCAGCCGCTCATCACGTCGTCGGCGGTGAGCGCCGCGGCGCGCTTCGACTGGCCGATGCGCTCGGCGTGGTCCTTGAGGCCTCTGAGCAGCGCGCCCCGCAGCCCCGCTTCGTGGGCGCCGCCGTCCGGCGTCGGGATGGTGTTGCAGTAGGAATGGATGAAGCCGTCTTCGACGGCGGTCCAGGCGACCGCCCATTCGACCGAGCCGTGCTTGCCGTCCTTCTCGACCTTACCGGTGAAGGCCTGGTCGACGACCAGTTCCTGCCCCTCGATGTCGGCGGCGAGATAGTCTTTCAGCCCGCCGGGGAAATGGAAGGTCGCCTCGGCGGGGACCTTCCCCTCGGGGTCGACGAGCGCGGGCGCGCAACGCCAGCGAATTTCCACGCCGCCGAAGAGATACGCCTTGGCGCGGGTCATCCTGAACAGCCGCGCCGGGTCGAAGCGCGCCGACTTGCCGAAGATTTGCTCGTCGGGATGGAAGCGCACGCGCGTGCCGCGGCGGTTGGGGGCCTTGCCGACCACCTCGAGCTTGGTCACCGGCGCGCCGCGCTCGAAGGCCTGGCGGTAGAGCGTCTGGCCGCGGGCGACCTCGACCTCGACGCGCGACGACAGCGCGTTGACCACCGAGACGCCGACGCCGTGCAGGCCGCCCGAGGTCTCGTAGGCGCCGGAGTCGAATTTGCCGCCGGCGTGCAGCTTGGTCACGATGATTTCGAGCGCCGACTTGCCGGGGAATTTCGGGTGCGGGTCGACCGGCATGCCGCGGCCGTTGTCGGCGACCGACAGCCACTCCCCCTCTTCGAGCGACACTTCGATATAGGTCGCGTGGCCGGCGACCGCTTCGTCCATCGAATTGTCGATCACCTCGGCGAAGAGGTGGTGCATGGCGATGGAATCCGTGCCGCCGATGTACATGCTCGGCCGACGCCGCACCGGCTCCAGGCCCTCGAGCACTTCGATCGAGGCGGCGTTGTATTCGACTTCGCCGGTCGCGCCGGAAGGACCCGGGCGGGCCTTGCTCGGGGGGGACTTGCGGCGCAGCGCTGTTGCGCCGCCAAAAAGGTCGTCGGTCATGTTTGCGTCAGGCGGGTGATTCGAGAATGCGCCAAAGTACCACGTCGGGACTCTTGGCGACAAAGAAACGCGCGGCGCGTCGTCACGGATGGCGCGCCGCCGCGGGATCGCCCTCGCGCCACTCGAGCGCGACGACCCTGCCGTGCTCGACGGTCAGCGCGAGATCGCCGCGCTTGAGCTGCAGTGCGCGCTCGCCGAACAGTTTGCGACGCCAGCCTTGCAGCGCCGGCACGTCGGCCCGGTCGTCGGCGGCGATCGCCTCGAGATCGTCGACGGTGGCGATCATCTTGCTCGCTACGCCGCTTTCGTCGCTGACCTGCCTGAGCAGCACTTTCAACAGCTCGACGGTCGCGGCCGAGCCGCCGCCGTTGCGCCGCTCGCGCTCGAGCCGAGGCAGGGTGCGCGGGTCGCGGGCGAGGCCGCGCTCGACGGCGGCGATAATCTCGTCGCCGGCCTTCGAGCGCTCCATGCCGCGTGGGAAGGCGCGCAGGTTCGCAAGCGTCTCGCGCGTGCGCGGCGCGGCGAGCGCCACTTCGATCAGCACGTCGTCCTTCAGCACGCGCGCGCGCGGCACGTCGCGCGTCTGCGCCTCGTTCTCGCGCCAGGCGGCGAGGTCCATCAGCACGGCGAGGTCGCGCGGCTTGCGCGCGCGGTTCTTGAAGCGCTCCCAGGCGCGCTCGGGGTGCTGCTCGTAGGTCGCGGCCGAGGTCAAGACCTTCATCTCGTCTTCGAGCCAGGCGCGCCGGCCCGACTTGTCGAGCTGGGCGAGCAGCGCGCGGTAGACGTCGCGCAAGTAGGTGACGTCGCCGATCGCGTAATCGATCTGGGCCTGGGCGAGCGGTCGGCGCGCCCAGTCGGTGAAGCGCGACGACTTGTCGATCGTGACTTTGCACACCGACTGTGCCAGCTCGCTGTAGGAGACCTGGTCGCCGTAGCCGCACACCATCGCCGCGACCTGGGTGTCGAACATCGGCGCGGGCACTTGGCCGGTGAGCTTCCAGAAGATTTCGACGTCCTGCCGCGCGGCGTGAAACACCTTGACCACGCCGGGGTCGGCCATCAGCGCGAACAGCGGCGTGAGATCGATGTCGGGGGCGAGCGCGTCGATCGCCAGCGCCTCGTCGTCGGACGCCACCTGGACGACGCATAGGATCGGCCAGAAGGTCGTCTCGCGCAGGAATTCAGTGTCGACCGTCACGAACGGATGGCGGGCGAAGCGCAGACAGGCCTCCGCCAGTTCCGAAGTCGTCGTGATCATCATCGGCGCCGGCCTTATCCCTTGGCCGTGGTCGAGCTCTTGGCGCGGTCCTTTCGCGCCGGGGCGGGCGCGTGGCGGGGCATGCCGAGGCGCTTGTCGAGATAGGCGCCGACCGTCTCCTGCAGGTCTTCCATGCAGTCTTCGAAGAAATGGTTGGCGTTGGCGATGACGGCGTGCTCGATCGAGATGCCTTTCTGGGTCTTCAGCTTCTCGATCAGGGCCTGCACTTCCTTGAGCGGCGCGACCCGGTCCTTGTCGCCGTGAACGAACAGGCCCGACGACGGGCAGGGGGCGAGGAAGCTGAAGTCGAAGCGGTTGGCGGGCGGGGCGATCGAGATGAAGCCCTCGATTTCCGGCCGCCGCATCAAGAGCTGCATGCCGATCCACGAGCCGAACGAGACGCCGGCGATCCAGCAGGCGCGCGCCTCGGGGCTGATCGATTGCGCCCAGTCGAGCGCCGAAGCCGCGTCGGAGAGCTCGCCCTGGCCGTGGTCGAAAACGCCCTGCGACCGGCCGACGCCGCGAAAATTGAAGCGCAGCGCCGAGAACCCGCGTTCGGCGAACGAGTAATAGGTGTTGTAGACGATCTGGTTGTTCATCGTCCCGCCGAACTGGGGATGCGGGTGGAGCACGACCGCGATCGGCGCGCCACGCTGCTTGGCGGGGTGGAAGCGGCCTTCCAGCCGTCCGGCGGGGCCGTTGAAAAAGACCTCAGGCATTGCGTCTCCAAAGACTGCTCGTCTCCGCGCGGCGCCGCCGCACGGCTTTCCGCCGAACCCCGAAAGGGTCGCCTCGCCTAAGACCGCCTTCGACCCGAAAGGCGCCGGGGACGGCGAAGCTTGCGGCGGACTCGGCGCGCGCCTATCTGTCGATCGCTCGAGACCCGCGCGGAAGCGGCCACATAGCACGCCCCGCCCCGTCAATTGCAAGGATAAAACGCATTCCGGGGCGCCCGTCCGCGGCGGAGGGCGAAGCAGGAGTTCGGACGCGACCCGCCATGGCCTTCGCCGAGATTTCACGCGTCTACCTCGATTACAACGCCACCGCGCCGCTGCGCCCCGAGGCGCGGTCCGCGACGCTCGAAGCGCTCGACGTCCTCGGCAATCCGTCTTCGATTCACGCCGAGGGGCGGCGGGCGCGGGCGATCGTCGAAGAGGCTCGCCGGGCGGTCGCCGCGCTCGCCGGGGTCGAGCCGCGCGGGGTCGTCTTCGTTTCCGGCGGCACCGAGGCCGCCAATCTGGCGCTGACGCCGGCGATCCAAGCGCCGGAGCGGAAGGGGCCGCTGACACGGCTGATCCTGTCGGCCGGCGAACATCCTTGCGTGTTGCGCGGCCATCGTTTCGCGCCCGAGGCGACCGCGATCGCGCCGCTGCAGGCCGACGGCCGGCTCGACCTCGACGCGCTCGTCGAGCTCCTCGCGCGCGGCGAGGGCGGGCCGTTGCTGGCGTTGCAAGGCGCCAACAACGAAACCGGCGTGCTGCAGCCGGTCGCCGAGGCGGCGGCGCTGGTCCATGCGGCGGGCGGAATCGTCGTCTGCGACGCCGTGCAGCTTCCCGGTCGGATCGACCTCGCCGCGGCGACGTCAGGCGCCGATTTTCTCTTCCTCTCGGCCCACAAGTTCGGCGGTCCCAAGGGCGCCGGGGCGCTGATCGCGACGCGTTCCGACCTTTCGATCGCGGCGCCGCTGCTGCGCGGCGGCGGGCAGGAGCGCGGCGCGCGCGCCGGCACCGAGAACGTCGCGGCGATCGCCGGCCTCGGCGCCGCGGCGCGCCTTGCCGCCGCCGAGGCCGCGACCGAGGCGACGCGGCTCGCCGCCCTGCGGGACCGGCTGGCGCAAGCGGTGCGCGAAACGGCGCCCGAGGCGGTGGTCTTCGGCGCCTCGGCGCCGCGCCTGCCCAATACGCTCGCTTTCGCCGCGCCCGGCGTCGCCGCCGCGACGCTGCTGATCGCCCTCGATCTTTCCGGCGTCGCGGTTTCGTCCGGCTCGGCCTGCTCGTCGGGCAAGGTGACGCCGTCGCACGTGCTGGCGGCTATGGGGATCGAGCCGGAGCTTGCCGCCGGCGCGATCCGGGTCAGCTTCGGCTGGGCTTCGCGCGACGAAGACGTCGATCGCTTCGTCGCCGCCTTCGGCGAGGCGCTGGCGGGGCTGCGCCGGCGCCGCGGCGTCGCCTGACGCGGCGCGGCGCGACGAGGACGGTTGCGCCGACGCCCTCTCGATGCATAGATGGAAGCTGGAGTCGCAGGCGGGTTCGCCGCTTGGCGGCATGAGGAGGCGTCGATGGTTCGTTCGCTCATGATGGGTTTCGCCGCCGCGCTGGCGCTCGCCGCCGCCATCTCGACCGCCGACGCGCAGACGGTCCGTCACCGGCATATGCATTATGCCGCCGTCCACCCGGGCGACATCGTCGTTCACGCCCGCTCTTATCTCGACCCTGGCGCGGGGGCGTCTTTCGGCGAAATCGGCACCGGCGATCGTTATGTCACCGATTCCGCGCCGTCTTCGCTCGGCGAAATGGGGCCGATGTTCGGCAATGGCGCCTTCGACACTCTGCCGACCCGCTTCAATCCGCCCGGCCGGCCCGAGCCGCTGTTCGAGTTCTGATCGACCGAACTTCCGTTTGTCGACCAGGCGGCGCCGTGAGGCGCCGCTTTGCGTTTCAGCCCCGGCGCGTCGAATTGGTTGACAAAGGCCACTAAAAGGAGGCTTCTGTCCACTTTCTTGACGGAGGCCGCCATGCCCGCGTCGCCCGGCCAAGTTGCGAGGGTCAGAGCCTTCAACCGCTTTCACACGCGCCTGGTCGGCGCTCTCGATCGGCGCATCCTCGATTCGCCCCATTCGCTCACCGAGTCGCGCGTGCTGTTCGAGATCGCGCACGGCCGCGATCTGACCGCCGCCGCGCTCGCCAAGGCGCTGCGGCTCGATCCCGCCTATCTGTCGCGCGTGCTCGCCAGGCTCGCCGCGCTCGGCCTGATCGACAAGCGCCCGAGCGCCAGCGACGGACGCGCTTCGACGCTGCGGCTGACCCGCGCCGGGCGCGCCGCCTTCGCCGGACTCGACCGCGCCGCCGACGCGGAGGCCGCGGCGACCCTCGCGCCGTTGAGCGGGGCCCGGCGCGCCAAGGTCGCCGCGGCGATGGCGACGATCATGGCGGAGCTGTCGACCGAGTCCGCCGCCGAACCGCCGGTCGTCATTCGCGGTCACGCGCCCGGCGACGTCGGCTGGGTCGTCCATCGCCATGGGGCGCTGTACACCGCCGAATACGGCTGGGATGAAACCTTCGAAGGCCTCGTGGCCGAGATCGGCGGTCGCTTCCTCAAAGCCCACGATCCGACCCGCGAGCATTGCTGGGTCGCCGAGCGCGAAGGCGAGGTCCTGGGCGCCGTCTTCGTCGTCGACGCCGGCGACGGCGTCGCCAAGCTGCGGCTCCTTTACGTCGAGCCCAATGCGCGCGGCGGGGGACTCGGCCGCCGCCTGGTCGACGAGGCGCTGCGGTTCGCCGCCCGCGCCGGGTATCGCAAGATGACCTTGTGGACCAACGACATCCTGGTTGCGGCGCGGCGCATCTACGAGGCGACCGGGTTCCGTCTCGTCGCTTCCGAACCGCACCGCAGCTTCGGCAAGGCGCTGGTAGGGGAGACCTGGGAGAAGGACCTCTGAGGGAACGGGGCGCGAACCGGCCCGCCGCGCCTCCCGACGAGACCGAAAAGCTTGCTTCGCCGCGTCTGCCGGTGTAGGAGCGGCCAAACCCCCACAGTCCGGCACCCTGTCCAGGAGCAGCTATGGCTCGCGTCACCGTCGAAGACTGCATCGACAAGGTCGAGAATCGCTTCGACCTTGTCCTGTTGGCCAGCCATCGCGCCCGTGCGGTTTCCTCGGGCGCCCAGATCCATGTGGCGCGCGACAACGACAAGAACCCGGTCGTCGCGTTGCGCGAGATCGCCGACAGCAAGCTGTCGCCCGACGACCTCAAGGAAGACCTCATCCACGCGCTGCAGAAGCACGTCGAAGTCGACGAGCCGGAGGCCGAAGCGGCGCCGCCGATGATTCATACGCCGGCGCCGGCCGAAGCCGATGCCGGCGGCGAGGCGCAGTTCGACCGCATGACCGAAGAGGACCTGCTGCGCGGTCTCGAAGGCATGGCGCCGCCGCCCGAGCCGGAAGAAGAGACGGAATAGTCGCGCGCGGTCGCCCGCGAGGCGACGAAACATTTCCGACGCGCCGTTGCAAAACGACGGCGCCTATCCACAGCGTTCGAGAGCGGCCGCGCGATTTCGCTAGGCCGCTTTCGCCGTTTTGATATCTTCACAATAGAGAATCACTCGCGCGATCTTCGTCGCCGACGAAGCGGAGCCTGGCGGACCGCTCTCTTCGTTGGCGGCGCGAGTCGGTCTCGGGTGCGAAGACCGAGTCGGCGCATGCGTCGGTGGGGGCCAACGTGAGCGAAGAGGCTTTCAAGAGTTTGCCGGCGTTCCCTGTCGAGAGCGCGGCCTCGCCTGAGGAACGGCCCGTTGGCTTGGTCGAAATCGCCGGGCGCGTCAAATGGTTCGACGTTTCGAAAGGCTATGGATTCATCGTCCCGGACAGCGGCGAAGGCGACGTGCTGATCCACGTCACCGTGCTGCGCCGCGACGGTTTCCAGACCATCTACGAAGGCGCGCGCGTGGTGGCCGAGGCGCAGCGCCGCGACAAGGGCATGCAGGTGTTCCGCGTGCTGTCGGTCACCGCGGGCGAGGGCGCGCAAGCGTCGCAATTGCCGCCGACGCGGCTCAGGGCGCAGGCGACCAATGTCGGCGGCTTCGAGATCGTCGTCGTCAAATGGTTCAACCGCGCGCGCGGCTTCGGCTTCCTGACCCGCGGCGAGGGCACCGAGGACATCTTCGTCCATATGGAAACGCTCAGGCGCTACGGCTTCGCCGATCCGCAGCCGGGCGACACGATGCTGGCGCGCTTCGGGCCCGGCCCGAAGGGGCTGCTCGCCGCCGAAGTGCGGCCGCTCGACGGCGGCCGCGGACATTCTTCGCATTGATCTCGACGCCGGCCGGATCGGAGGCGGCGTCGTGAGCCAGCCCTCCCGGCCGAACGGCGTCGCGATTGTGTTCGCCGCCGCGCTCGCCTTCGTCGCCGCCGCGACCGCCGTCGGGCCGGCGCTCGCCGACCCGCTCCAAGCCTTGACCATCGGCACGCAAACCGGCGATCACGCCTTTTCGGTCGAGATCGCCGCGAGCCCGGCGACGCGCGAGCGAGGGCTGATGGATCGCCGCTTCATGCCGATGGATCGCGGCATGCTGTTCGAATTCGATCGCGACGGCCCGGTCGCCTTCTGGATGAAGAACACCTATATCCCGCTCGACATGGTCTTCATCGCCCGCAACGGCCAGGTGACGCGGATCGTCGATCGCGCCGAGCCGCTGTCGGAGACGCCGATCCCGTCGGGCGGCCCTTGCGCGGCGGTGCTCGAACTCAACGGCGGCGTCGCGGCTGAGATCGGCCTGAGGACCGGCGACATGGTGCGCCACCCCTTCTTCAAACCCTGACCTCGCCGCGGCCCCGGACGCTGGGTCGCGTTGCATCCTGGCCCGGTGTTGCTACAGTCGGCGACGAAACCACGTCCCGGGCGCCTTCCGCGCCAGGGCGCAGGGAGTCGTTTTTGGCTCAATCGCAGTTGAGCCCAGATGCAGCGCGCGCCGGGGGCGGCGCTTCGCGCTTCGGGCGGTCGGCGGGCGATCGCGGCGCGCCGCGCGGCCCCTACGCCGCGCTGGATCTGGGCACGAATAATTGCCGCCTGCTGGTGGCGCGTCCGACCGCGGATGGTTTTCGCGTCATCGACGCCTTTTCTCGCGTGGTGCGCCTCGGCGAGGGTCTCTCCCATACCGGTCGGCTCAGCGAAGCGGCGATCGAGCGCACGCTCGACGCGCTGAGGGTCTGTCGCGACAAGATGGCGGCGCGCGGGGTGACGCGGGCGCGGCTGATCGCCACCGAAGCCTGCCGCGCCGCGGAGAACGGCGTCGCGTTCCTCGAGCGGGTGCGCGAGCGGCTCGATCTCAAGTTCGAAATCGTCGACCGCGAGACGGAAGCGACCCTCGCGGTCGCCGGTTGCAGCGAACTCGTCGATCGCGAGGCCGCGTCGATCCTGCTGTTCGACATCGGCGGCGGCTCGTCGGAGATCATCTGGCTCGATCGCAGGGCGCGCGAGGGCGTCGCCATTCGCCGGCTGCAGTCGTGGGAGTCGCTGCGGCTCGGCGTCGTCACCCTGGCGGAGAAATTCGGCGGCGACGAGGTCACGCCGGAAGCCTTCGCGGCGATGACGCGTTTCGTCGCCGAGGCGCTTGCGCCCTTCGCCGCGCAAGTCGCGGACCGCGAGCGTTGCGGCCGCTTTCACCTCCTCGGCACCTCGGGCACGGTGACGACGATCGCCGGCGTCCATCTCAACCTGCCGCGTTACGACCGGCGCGCGGTCGACGGGCTGTGGCTGACCAGCGATGAAGTCGATGCGACCGTCACGCGGCTGAAGGCGATGACCTACGCCGAGCGCGCCGCCAACGCCTGCATCGGCGTCGAACGCGCCGATCTGGTGCTCGCCGGCTGTGCGATTCTCGAGGCGATCCGCGGTCATTTTCCCGCCCAGCGCATCCGCATCGCCGACCGGGGCTTACGTGAAGGCATGCTGATGCAGATGATGCGCGCCGACCGGGTCTGGCCGCGCGCGCGCGGCGGGGCGTTTTGATGACCGGCGGCAGTTCGGGACACGAGGGCGGACGGGCGCTGAAGACGCGCGTGCGCACCGCGCGCAAGCGCTCGCTCGCCTCGACCCTTTGGCTCGAGCGTCAGCTCAACGATCCTTTCGTCGCGCAGGCCAAGCGCGAGGGCTACCGCTCGCGCGCCGCCTACAAGCTGGTCGAGATTGCGGAGAAATACGCCTTGTTCCGCCCCGGACAGCGCATCGTCGATCTCGGCGCCGCGCCGGGCGGCTGGAGCCAGGTGGCGGCGCAGGCGGTCAAGGCGACCGAGGGCAAGGGGCGGGTGATCGCCATCGACATCTTGCCGGTGGACGCGATCGTCGGCGTCGAGTTCGAGCTGATGGACTTTCATGCGCCCGACGCGCCGGAGCGGTTGCAGGCGCGGCTCGGCGGACTCGCTGACGGCGTGATGTCGGACATGGCGGCCAACGCCACCGGCCACCGCAAGACCGATCATCTGCGCATCGTCGGCCTCGCCGAGCTCGCCGCCGACTTCGCCTTGAGCGTGTTGGCGCCGGGCGGCTTCTTTCTCGCCAAGGTGCTGCAAGGCGGATCGGAGGGCGAACTGCTGGCGCGGCTGAAGCGCGACTTCGCCGTCGTGCGCCACCTCAAACCGAAGGCGAGTCGCGCCGACAGCGCCGAGCTCTACGTGCTGGCGACCGGCTTCCGCGGCAAGGCCGCGTAGCGCCGGTCACTCCGCCGGCGCCGCATCCTCGATCGCCTGCCGCTGGCCGGAGACTTCCGCGCCGGCGTCGGCCTTGAGCCGGGCGAAGATCGCCACCGAGCTCAGCCCGACCAGCGACACCACGGCGAAGCTCAGCGTCATGTCGCGCGGCAAGAGCGCCGTGTCGCCCAAGCCCCAGCGGAACGTCTGGACGCTCGCGGCGGCGAGCGCGACGCCGACCGCGCCCGACATTTGTTGGGCGGTGCTGGCGAAGCTGGTGGCGCGGCTCATTCTTCCCTGGTCGATGTCGGCGTAGCCGATCGCATTGAGGGCGGTGAATTCGAGCGAGCGAAAGAAGCCGCCGGCGAGCAGCGCGGTCAGCAGCAACCAGTGCGGCGTCGCCGCGGTGAACAGGCCGCAACTGGCGAGGAACAGGGTCGAGACGATCCCGTTGGCGACCAGCACGCGGCGGAAGCCCCAGCGCTTGAGAATCGTCGCGGCGGTGAACTTCATCGCCATCGCGCCGGCGGCGGCGGCGAAGGTCAACGAACCGGATTGGAACGGCGTCAGGCCGAAACCGATCTGCAGCAGCAGCGGCAGCAGGAAGGGCAGGGCGCCGATGCCGATGCGGAACAGGAAGCCGCCGACCACGCCGGCGAAAAAGGTGCGGATCTTCAACAGACTGAGGTCGACGATCGCCTCGGGGTCGCGGCGCGCATGCCTGACGTAGAGCGCGAGCAGCAGCACGCCGGCGACGATCAGCGCGGCGTTGAGCGCCCGCGGCATGAACGGCACGCCGATCACCGTCAGGCCGAACACCAGACTCAGCAGGCCCGCTCCTGAGAGCACGAAGCCCTTGAAGTCGAAGCGGGCGACGTCGCGCTCGCGGATGTTTTCGATGAACCGCAGCGACAGCAGGACGCCGGCGATGCCGATCGGCACATTGATCCAGAAGATCAAGCGCCAATGAAAATAGGTGGTGATGAAACCGCCGAGCAGCGGCCCGACCACCGGGCCGATCAGCGCCGGCACCGTGAGATAGGCGAGCGCGTTGACCATCTCGTTCTTCGGCGTCGAGCGCAGCAGCACCAGCCGCCCGACCGGCACCATCATCGCGCCGCCGAGGCCCTGGAAGACGCGCGCCGCGATCAACGTCGTCAGGCTCGACGACGCGCCGCAGAGGATCGAGCCGAGGGTGAAGACGACAATCGCCGAACAGAATACGGTGCGCGCGCCGATCTTGTCGGCGACCCAGCCGGAGGCGGGGATGAACACCGCCAGCGTCAGCATGTAGGACGTCAGCGCCAACTTGAGCACGATCGGGTCCTGGCCGAAGTCGCGCGCGATCGCCGGCAGCGACGTCGCCAGCACCGTTCCGTCCATGTTCTCCATGAACAACGCGGTGGCGATGATGAAGGGGGTGAGAATCCAGGGGCGCATGGGGGCGCGGCCTTCTTGGCGCCGCTGCGCCGCCACGGCAAGGCGAGGGCGCCGGGCGCGGACCCGGCGACGCTCACAATAGGGTGAAGCCGGCGGCGTTCCGAGCCGTCCGACCGCGATCGACCGGGGACTCGGTTCAGACGCCAGGGCGGGTCAGGCTCACTGCGCGACCGCCGCGGCCGGCGATCGGATGACGTCCACGGCGCTCGCACCCAACGAACCGGCCTGGTCCGCCAAGGTTTCGCGCGTGTTGGGATCGATGATCGCGGCAGGGGCGGAAATCGCCAGCGTGGCCGCTTTGCCGAGGGTCGCCGCCGCGCCTTGGGCGACGCCGCCGAGGCGCTCGCCGAGCGTCGGCTTGGCGTCGGTCAAGGTCTGGCCGCCGGCGAGCCGTTGGCCGATCGCCCGCACCACCTCGCTCGTCGCGAACTTGCCGTGGTTCAACGCGTCGTCGGACTCGACCTTGCTGAGGTCGATCACGTTGACGCGCGCCTTCTCCAGCACCGAGCGGTACGGCTCGGCGTTCGGATCGATGGCGCCGAGGCGCGGCTCGTTGCCGGCGAGCCGGCTCGACGTCGCGAGCGCGTAGTCGTCCTGCGAGACGAACAGCGTGACCGGCGGGTTCTTGTCGGAGGCCTCGATTTCCGCGATCTCGCGACGAAACACATCGAAGTCGAGATCGGGCGCGGCGAGCATGATGTCCTTGATCTTGGGCGACAGCGAGCGATTGCGGATCGCCATCTGGCGCAGCGCTTCGACGGCGACGAAATTGCCCATCGAATGGGCGAGAATCGAAATCGACTCGACGTTGGGGTCTTTCGCCAGCGCCTGCAGAACCGCTTCGAGCCCGTCGCGCGAATAGGTCGCGCTCTCGCGATCGTAGACGTAATCGAACAGCTTGCCGCGCGACGGCCAGGTAAACAGCACCGGGACGACGCGCGCGCCGGAATCGTGGGTGATCTGCGCGAAGCGGTAGACCGCCTCCTCGAAGCGCGTGTTGTAGCCGTGCACGAACAGCAGCACATGCCGAGTCGGGCCGGTGCGAAGGCGCTGGTCGAACGCCGCCTTGGCCTCTTTCAGATCGAGCCGGTCGGCGCGCAGGGTGACGAAATCGTGCGCGGGATCGCCGGGAATCGTCGACGGCCACTGCACGTCGCCGATCTTTCGCGTTTCGTCTGGGGGAATGGAGACGACGATGTCGGCGAAGGCGAGCCCGCGCGCGCGCTCGCCGTTGAACATGACGCCGGGCGCGACCGGGTTGTCCGACCGCGTCGTCGCCACCATCATGTCGACGGCGCTCGCGCCGGGCGCGCTCGCCGACACGACGACGAGATTGCCGGAGGGACGGCCGGCGCAGCCGGCCACGGCGAAGGCCAGGAGAACGGCGCTCGCAATTGCAAAGGCCTTCGTCACGCCGCCCCCTGAAACCCGAGATTCGAGGCGTGGACCGAGCGTAAGCCGTTCGCGCCGATCCGCGCGGCAAAGCGCAGGTTTACAAGCAATATTGCTGCTTCTCAATGAACGGAACGCGGCTCCGCGCCCGCTTCCGCCGGAGCGACGGCGAGGTTGAGCGCGAGGGGGCGTTCACCGCAGCCCTTCCTTGACGCCTAAGTTCCTGATTTCCCGCGTTTCCGCCGATCGGAGACTCTGGAACGCTTGGCGCATCCGAACGAGACGCTTCGGAAACCATCGCAACAAAATGGATAGACCGCCCCGCCTGAAGCGGAGCGATGCGCTCCGTTCGCCGCTGCTGCGCAGAAAGCCGGCGCCGCCGCGGCTAGGAAGTTCGCGCCGCGCGTGTTAGGCAGCCCCGCCATGACGCGGCGGCGATTCTGACCCCGGCGAAAGGCTCCCCATGGCGATCCTGGAAAACACGACCATTTCCGAAGGTCTGGCCTTCGACGACGTGCTGTTGCGGCCGGGCCACAGCACGGTGATGCCCGGGGCGGTCGAGATCGGCTCGCGCCTGACGCGGGCGATCCGCCTCAACCTGCCGATCGCCTCTTCCGCCATGGATACGGTGACCGAAGCGCGGCTCGCCATCGCCATGGCCCAGGCCGGCGGCATCGGCGTCATCCACCGCAACCTCACCGCCGAGCAGCAGGCGGAGGAGGTGCGCAAGGTCAAGCGCTTCGAGAGCGGCATGGTGATCGACCCGATCACCATCTTCCCCGACGCCACGCTCGCCGACGCGCTGGCGCTGATGCGGCGGGCGGGCATTTCCGGCGTGCCGGTGGTTGAGCGCGGTCCCGACGGCAAATCGGCCCAGCTCGTCGGCATCGTCACCAATCGCGACGTCCGCTTCGCCGACGATCCGCGCCAGCCGATCACCGAACTGATGACGCGCAAGGTGATCACCGTCGCCGAGGGCGTCGGTAAGGAGGAGGCGCGCCGCCTGCTGCACCACCACCGGATCGAGAAACTGGTGGTGGTCGACGACGCCGGCCGCTGCGTCGGCCTGATCACCGTCAAGGACATCGAGAAGGCGACGGCGCACCCGCACGCCGCCAAGGACGGCGACGGCCGCCTGCGCGTCGCGGCGGCGACGACGGTCGGCGCCAAGGGCTTCGAGCGCGCCGAACTGCTGATGGAGGCGGGGGTCGATTGCCTGGTCGTCGACACCGCCCACGGCCATTCCGAGTATGTTCTGGAGCAGGTGAGGCGCATTCAGCGCGCGACCAACAAGGTCGCGATCATCGCCGGCAACGTCGCGACCCGAGAAGGCGCGCAGGCGCTGATCGACGCCGGCGCCGACGCGATCAAGGTCGGCATCGGCCCCGGTTCGATCTGCACCACCCGCATCGTCGCCGGCGTCGGCGTGCCGCAGTTCACCGCGATCCTCGAGGCGGCCGAGGCGGGTCGCAAGGCCGGGATTCCGGTGATCGCCGACGGCGGCATCAAATATTCCGGCGACCTCGCCAAGGCGATCGCCGCCGGCGCCGATTGCGTGATGATCGGCTCGCTGCTCGCCGGCACCGACGAAAGCCCCGGCGAGGTGTTCCTCTACCAGGGCCGCTCCTACAAGAGCTACCGCGGCATGGGCTCGCTCGGCGCGATGGCGCAGGGCTCGGCCGACCGCTACTTCCAGCAGGACATCAAGGACCAGATGAAGCTGGTGCCGGAGGGCGTCGAGGGCCAGGTGCCCTATCGCGGCCCGGCCGGCGCGATCCTGCATCAGCTCGCCGGCGGCTTGCGTGCGGCGATGGGCTATGTCGGCGCGGCGACGATCGCCGAACTGCAGGAAAAGGCGAAGTTCACCCGCATCACCTCGGCGGGCCTGCGCGAGAGCCACGTCCACGACGTCGCCATCACCCGCGAGAGCCCGAACTACCCGACGGCGAACTAGAGTCGTCGAAGCCCAACGCTTGGGACCCGACCGGGAACGTCGAGAAAGGGCGGAACTCTGTCGGTCGCCTACGCGACCGCGGGTGTCAGGAATGCGCCCGTTGCGGTCGGTCTGAGCGAATGCGGCGATTGCCGAAAGCCGCCGCCAGGCCGCGCGGCAAATATTTCTCTGCGTTGACGAGCGATCAGCTTGCTTCAACGCGCCATAGGCGCGTGGCGGCTCGTTGACGGCGGAGTTGTCCCCCGCGGGCCGAGCCGGTCGACATGCTTGATCGCAACCCTGAAAGGGCTTTGTCCATCCAAGTGCGTTAAACGCGATCAACGAAAAGCAGCCGCTTTCGTTTGCAGTCGCCGTCGAACGAGCGTGAGCGCTTCTTCCGCTGCGGCAATCGGCACGTCGAGTTGCTGAAGGACTTGCTCAATTTTCGCCGAAAGGCTCACGAACTCGCTTTCCAGCGACCTTGAAGGAGGTGGCAAGTGGGTCGGAGGCTGTCGCTTCTCGTCAAGGCGATAGCGCATAAATGCGCCTCCATCCAATCGGGTCGCCGTTCCACTCGAAAAGAAATCACAGGGCTGCGAGGCAGTAATGTGGCGCCCCGATTACGAATTCGTATTGTGCGATCCCCACGCTACTCGCCCTGGACCTGACCCTCTGCTTCCGGTCGGCTGCTCTCAGAACGCCGCCCAGGCATAAAGGAATGCCGTGTTGTTGCCCGACGCGTTGTGAGTGCCGCCCGCGCCGGGCGTCCCGATCATTCCGTCGAAGTTGTTCGTTCCGCCGTAAAGATTGAAGTATGTGATGTATTGGGCGCCGATACGCACGTTGGCGTACTTGTACGGCCCCGGGGCGCCGTGGCTGAACGGGAGGTAAGCGGCGTCGAAGATCATCCCGCTGCCATTCGGGCTGCTGACCACGCCAGGGCCGCCGTAGGCCGCCGTGTCCCAAAGCGGATCGCTGGTTCCGGAAACGTTGAAGTAGCCGGCGGTCAGGCTGTAGGTGTGATCCCAGACGAATGTGGCGTTGGCCTTGAAGCTGTTCAGCTTGTCGTTGACGTTCGACGCGCCGCCGGTGGCGAAGCTGGCGTTGAACTTCTGAAATTCCATGACATCGGAAAGCTTCACTGTAACGCTGTATTGCTCGCCGTCGTACTGGTACTGAGAGTCGAAGCCGACGTCGAGATAGCTGTCGGCGCCGATGCCGGCCTGCCCGCCGGGAATCGTCTGGCCATACAGGCCGTAGGTGCCGACCATCAAGTAATGATCGCCCCAGTGCGGCTCGACCGCCAGTCGCCAGTACGGCATGGCCCCGCGCTGAACGTCCGGCGTCGGACCCGGCTCCATGCCGAAGGCCTCGAGCGTGCTCTTGTTGTAGCCGAGGTAGGCGGTCAATTCGGCGTAGACGAGCTCGTTCCAGTAGACGTAGGCGCCGCCGCCGGCGACGCTCTGCGCGAGGTCATCGATGTGCGTGCCCGGCGGACTGAACGCCGCCACGCCCGAACTCAATTGCGGGAAACTCCACGCATTGACCGTGTTCCAGGCGTCCTGGATCGTCGGCGTATTGTTGGCGTCGACGCCGTAATAGGCTTTCTTGCCGAACAGCTCGAACGTGTCGGCGTAGCGGACGTCCGAGCCGTCGAACCAGACCTGCCCGGTGATCGGATTGCCCGACACCTGAACGAACGCGCCGAGATTGCCGTAGATTCCACCGGCGAGTAATCCAGTCACCTGCTGCGTGACGAGATTGTCGTTCGTCTTCAAGCCTGGCGAAGGCGGCGCGTCCTGATTGGACTGCGTATGGGTAAAGCCCGGCATGAGCATCGCCGCGAGCGGAATGGGAGGAGGGTTCTTGGCGCCCTCTTCTACGTAGCCCGTGAGCTTGAAGTGGCGACCGAACGGCGTCAGTTCGGGGAAGGCGGTGTGACAGGTGGCGCAGGCCTGACCGGTCTGACGGCTGAAGCTCGGCACCGCCTGCGCCGGCCCCTCGACCGCCAGAAGCGCGACGAACGTCAGGGCGCAAAGCGTCAGAAGCGCGCAAACGCTGAAACCCGCCGATCCGCGCGCTCCGCTCAGATTGATGAAGGTCTTGTGCGCTTGCATCGTCCGGCCTCGCGCTGACGCCAAATGGCGGCCCCCTGGCGCGCGCTCTGGGCCTCGCGGCAGGGGGCGAATCGTAGCTAACTCAGAGTGTTCCCGGTCGGCGGCGATTTCAATCGCCGATTCTTGTCGCGGGAGCGTCAGTTGGTAGGGGGGCGCCCGGTTGCAGCGATAAACTGTTGGCAATACTGGGAACGATAAGGAGGCCAGCAAAATGAAGCTACAGAATCTGGCTTGTTGTGACTTTTAAGCAACGGGAAATACCCGATCGCGTTTCGACAGGCTGACAGTTTCGTAAGAATGCGTCGCCGTTTCGAGCGCCGCGACGCAGCGTCAGGCCCGCTAGGGGCGCCAATTGCAGGGGCGGATTGCGGAGCCGCGTCACCGAAGGTCGAGAGCCGCCCCGACCCCAAAGCGCGAACGAAAGTCAGCTTCGACCTTCCGGTCGCCCGAACCTGCCCGTCCGCCCTCGGTCAGCGTCGGCCATCGGGTGATGCGCCAGCAAATGTCTCGGATGGTCGAGCGCCAAGCATCAGATTTTGACCGCTGGAACGACGCACGGCCGTTCGCCGGCCGCGCGTTGAAGCGGCCTAGTAAGTGCGGCCGGTCTCAAGCTGGGTCTTGGCGTCGAGCTTATGCTTCGGCGGCGGCGGCGGCGACTGGAGCGGCGCGGGCGGCGGCGGCGCCGCGCAGGCGGCGATCGCTAGGGCGAGGGAAAAGGCGAGTCCGGCGCGAATCATCTTGGACATAAGATTTCCTCAAAGAATGCAAACCGATTCCGCCCGTCGCGAAACCGGCGCGGGCATGCGGCGCAAACGTGTCGCTTTTGCGTCGGCCTCGACGGCGCCCATTTCGCCATCGCGCCGCGCAGGCCAGTTCGTCCGCGCGGCTGGGTCCGAATTACAATCGTTTATATCTATTAGTTAATGTAATTCTGCAGCCTATTGCAGCAACCTGAGTGGCCATATCGGCATTATGCGCGCCGTTTGGCGCCTAACGCCCTGAAATCGTTCGTGCGCCGAACGGATTTGTCGCCCCTATGCGATCGGCGCCGCTGGCCGAGGCGTGCGGCCTCGGCTACAGGCTCGCCTGACCCTGGTGTCCGCCGGTGAACGGCACGAAGGGCTGGATCTGGCCGTTGTAGATGTCGGAACGCACGGCGGTGATCGTGCCGTCGGGATTGGCCTTCTTGATCACCTTCAGCACGTGCTGCGCCCCGGGCGGGCCGACCGGGATCACCATGATCCCGTCGGGCTTCATCTGCTGCAGCAGCGGCGGGGGAACGTGGTCGATGCCGCAGGTGACGATGATCTTGTCGAACGGCGCCTGCTCCGCCCAACCGTAGTAGCCGTCGGCGTTCTTGGTCGTGATGGCCGCATATTCGGAATAGCCGCGCGCGATCAGCGAATCGTAGAGCGCGCGGGTGCGCTGGGCGAGCGGCGGGATGATCTCGATCGAGAAGACGTTCGCCGTGAGGTTCGACAGAACCGCGCTCTGATAGCCCGAGCCCGTGCCGATCTCGAGCACCTTGTCGCTGCGCTTGATCTCCAGCGTGTTGGTCATCCGGCAGACGCTGTGCGGGCCGGTGATGGTGACGCCGAAGCCGATGTTGAGGAAATGCCCCTCGTAGGCGCGCGCCAGGTTGTCGTGGGTGACGAACTCCTCGCGCGGCGTCATCAGGTAGGCGCGGGTCGTCGGCGCCTCCCAAAGGTCCTTGCCGGCGACCAGCTTGAGGTAGCGGTCGTAGCGCTGGCCGAGGAAATTCGCGTCTTCG
>Ga0182030_10009202_pt1 | contig 20267 bp, 16 predicted proteins | sample 812S3MmetaG_FD_121299 | JGI IMG/M metagenome (GOLD analysis project Ga0182030, IMG submission 121299) | Permafrost microbial communities from Stordalen Mire, Sweden - 812S3M metaG (Illumina Assembly) | ecosystem: Environmental > Terrestrial > Soil > Wetlands > Permafrost | place: Sweden... | reverse complement strand
TATTGTATGGTCTCTTTCTGTATAAGAAAGTCGCTATGGGTTTGCAGCCTTCTGCTGCTGAACCCTTCACTTTCTCTATTGGCGCAGCAGGCCTCGCCGCAGCCCTATTCCTTATCCGCCCTGATCGACTCGGCGCAACGGCACTTACCGGTGCTACGCCAAAAAAAGGCGCTGGTCGACGCCGCAAAAGCGGGCATCCGCGATGCCAGGGATGCCTATCTTCCCAATTCCTTCGTAGGGGATGAAGTTATGGTGGGTTCGGACAATGCCTTGCCCGGATCTTACTATTCCTTCGGCCTTATACCCTCTGTCTCCAGCGGTGTCAATCCTGCCAACAATTCCCAGGCGGCAGGAGGTAATATGGCTTTCTTTTTCAACGAATACGATTTGGTGACCTTCGGGTTGAAGCGGGCCACGGTCCGCCAGGCCGAGGCGGGCGAACATTTGAGCCAGGCAGATCTCGACCGGGAGACCTATCTGATGAAATGGCAGATAGCCAGGCTGTTCCTCAATATCCGGAAAGGTCAGCTACAGCAGGGCATCGATTCGGAAAACGTCAACCGTTACGCTCAGCTGTATACCATCATCCAGGCCGTTACGCAAAGCGGTATCAAGCCCGGAGCCGATTCCTCGCTGGCCATGGCCGAACTTTCCAGCGCCCGGACGGGCTATAACAACGTCTACGGGCAGATTCGCCAACTCTATGAAGAACTGGGTTATTATACCGGCATCAATCCTGACCTCGCCCTGGTAGATACCTCGAAGATCAGAGATAACCTGGCGGCCAAGAGGCAGGACGGGGTAACCATGGATCTGCCGGGTCCTCTGGACAGCGCGCGGGCGCTCAACCCGCTGATCGATTATTTTGAGCAGGAGCGCCAGCTTTATCTCCAGACGGAAAACCTGGTGAAGAAAAGCTATCTGCCGAAGATCATGCTGACAGGCATTACCTGGGCGAGGGGATCGAGCATCGATTACCAGGGAAAATACGGATCCGTTGCCGACGGGTGGGGTTATCAGCGATACAACTATCTGGCCGGACTGACCTTAACCTACAACCTCTTCGACCTGGTGCACCGGCGGGATAAGGCAGCCATCGCGCGCAACGAGACAATAGCGAGCGAATACGGCCTGCAACAGGAACAGCTGGACCTGCTGGATGTGGGCAACAAGGCACAGCAGAGCATCCTGACGGAAGTGAAAAACCTGGGGGAGATCCCGATCCAGATCCGTGCCGCGCAGGACGCATTCGACCAGAAGAGCGCCCAATATAAAGCCGGCATTATCAACCTGGTCGATCTGATAACCGCCAGCTATGCGCTGTACAGGGCGCAGTCAGATTATGTCCAGGCGATCAGCGACTGGCTCCTCGGCAACCTCGACAAGGCAGCCGCCAACGGCAACCTGGATCCATTCATTCAAATCCTTCAATAATTTATTCATGATACCAATAGCGTTAAGAAGGCCTATCACCATTTTGGTGATCTTCCTGGGCCTGATGTTGTTCTCGGTAGTAGCGCTGAAAACGATCCCGATCGACATCTTTCCCAAGCTCAACGCACCGACCATTTACGTGATCGAGCAGTACGGCGGCATGTCCGCGCAGCAGATGGAGGGGTTCTTCGCTACCCGCATGGCCGACCAGTTCCTGTATATCAACGGGATAAAAAACATCGAAAGCAAGAATATCCAGGGTCTGACCATGTTGAAACTGACCTTCTATGAGGGCACGGAGATGGGAGAGGCTTCGGCGCAGGTGGCCCTGCAGGTCGCCAGGACTCAGGCCTTTTTCCCGCCGGGCGCCTTACCACCGCAGGTGATCCGGTTCGACGCCTCTTCCCTGCCGGTGGGTGAGCTGGTCTTCAGCAGCAAGAACACCAATCTGAAAGATATCTTCGATCTGGCCATCACCCGGATCAGGCCTTTATTCGCCCAGGTGCCGGGCCTTACGGCGCCTCCTCCCTTCGGGGACAATGCGCGGTCGGTGCTGATCAATGTCAAGCCGGAAAAGCTACGGATGTTCAACATTTCGGCTGATGAGGTTGTCCAGGCCATGGTGAGGAACAATGCCATGACCCCCTCAGGGAACCTGCGGGTGGATAGCATCATGTATGTTACGACCGTCAATTCGCTGGAGTCGAAAGTGCAGCATTTCGGGGACATTCCCATCAAGAGCAACGGCACGACGACCATCTATGTGCGGGACGTCGCCACGGTGGAGGACGGGGCCGATATTACCGTAGACTACGCGCTGGTGAATGGCAAGCGATCTGTCTATATTCCTGTCGTTAAAACCGCAGATGCCTCCACCTGGGATGTGGTGCAAAATCTGAAGAAGCATATTCCCGAGATGCAGTCGCTGCTGCCGGAAGACGTCAAAATCAGTTATGAATTCGACCAGTCGGTATTCGTCATGAATTCCGCCAAGAGCCTGATGGAGGAAGGGATCACGGGCGCCATCCTGACCGGGCTGGTAGTCCTGCTGTTCCTCCGGGACTGGCGCAGCAGCCTGGTGGTTATCATCACCATTCCGGTCTCCATTCTGGCGGCTATCTTCGGGTTAAAAATGGCCGGTCAGACCATCAATATTATGACCCTCAGCGGCTTGGCGCTGGCTGTCGGCATATTAGTGGACGAGGCGACTGTTACGATAGAGAACATCCACCAACACCTGGAAATGGGCAAGACCAAGCGGCAGGCGGTACTGGACGCCTGTCTGGAGATCTCTTTCGCGAAGCTGCTGATCCTGTTGTGTATCCTGGCCGTCTTCGCGCCGTCCTTCGTCATGACAGGTGTGCCTCGGGCCATGTTCCTGCCCTTATCCATGTCCATCGGCTTTGCCATGATCGTGAGCTTCCTGTCTTCGCAAACGCTGGTTCCTGTCATTTCCGTCTGGATGCTGAAGGTGGATAAATTTCAACATCACCCCAAAGGTGCGCACGGGCATGATGGAATGGCGCTGGACAAGAAAGAAGAGCGAGAGGTCGACCAAATTCGCGCGAACGAGGCAACTCACCCGAAAAAAGACAGCTTTTTCGACCGGCTTAAGGCCAATCTGCTATCGCGGCTGACAAAATGGATGCCCTGGCGAAAGGTAATTGTACCCATTTACCTTGTGCTGGCATTTGGCGGCGCCATTTTTTGCTATATCATCATCGGAAAGGACCTGCTGCCCAAGACCAATACCGGCCAGCTGCAGCTGCGTATCCGGGAACCGGATGGCACAAGATTGGAGGTGACGGAGAGGACTACGCAAGGAGTACTCGCAGTGATCGACTCCGCCGTTCATGGTCATATCGCTATTTCATCCGCTTACGTAGGATTGGTGCCCTCCAACTTCGGTACCAGCAACCTGTACATTTTTAGCAGCGGCACCCATGAATCGGTGATCCAGGTGAACCTTGACGAAGACTACAAGGTGCAGATCGAAGACCTAAAAGAAGAGCTGAGGAAGAATATTTTAGCGAAGTACCCCGAGGTCCGGATCTCCTTCGAACCGATTGAGCTGACGAATAAGATCATGGCCCAGGGCGCCAATACGCCTATCGAAGTGCGGGTGGCCGGGAAAAATATGGACGATATCAAGACATATTCCTATCAACTGCTGGACCGCCTGAAACAGATACCCTTTCTCCGCGACGTGCAGATCGCCCAGCCCCTGAACTACCCTACTGTAGATATCACTGTAGACAGGAACAAGCTGGCGCTGATGGGACTTAGTATCGAAGATGTAACACGAAGCATTACGGACGTAACGTCCTCCAGCCGGTTCACGGACAAGAATCTCTGGCTCGATAATAACAACCAGTATACTTATCAGGCCCAGGTGGAAGTCCAGGAATACCTCATGAATTCGCTGGAACAATTGAAATCGACTTCCCTGGTGAAAGGCCAGCCGCGACCGGTGCTGACCGATGTTGCCAGCGTGGAGGTGGATACATTACCCGGAGAATATGACCGGAGCGGTCCGCGCCGCTTCGTCACCGTCAGCGCCAATATGTATAAAAAAGACCTGGCTTCGGCTACCGCCGCGATCCAACATTCCCTCAAGGATATGGGAGAGCCGCCGAAGGGCCTTGTTGCCAACATCATGGGCGAATCAGCCCTGCTGGTGGAGACGCTGGATTCGCTGCAGACCGGGCTGCTGGCGGCGATCATCGTGATCATGCTGCTGCTTGCCGCCAACTTCCAGTCCTTTGGTCTGTCGCTGGCCGTGTTGTCTTCCATTCCGGCCGTATTGCTGGGGTCAATGCTGATCCTGCTGGCGACAGGATCGGACATCAACCTGCAATCCTATATGGGGCTGATCATGTCCACGGGGACTTCCGTAGCCAATGCGGTATTGATCGTCACCAATGCGGAGCATTTGCGGCATGAGTACAAAGACCCGTTCAAGGCGGCTGCCGTAGCCGCCAGCTTGCGGTTCCGGCCGATCATGATGACCACCATCTCGATGATCGTCGGTATGATCCCGATGGCCACAGGGATAGGGGAAGCGGGCGATGAGTCTGCACCGCTGGGGCGGGCCGTCATTGGCGGGCTGGCTTGTTCGACGGTTGCCTCCCTCATGATCGTGCCGCTGGTCTATGGCTGGATCATGCAGCGATCTTCCCTGAGAGAACCTTCACTGTTGCCGGACAATGATCCGGATAATGAACCCGGTAATGACATTGAAAATACCTCTAAATAAAAATAGTTATGAATAATACATTGCTCATATTGGCTATCCCCGCAGTCCTGCTGGCTGCCGGCTGCTCGGATAACAAGGCCGCAGACAATAAACCGGCCCCCGCTTCCAAACCGCATTACCCAACGGCCACTGTAGAGGCCCGCCCGGTAGAACAGGCTGTCAAACTGCCGGCCCAGTTGGCCGCTTTTCTCCAGGTGGACATCTTTCCCAAAGTAAACGGCTATGTAACGGCGGTGCTGGTAGACGTCGGCAGCCATGTCCGCCAGGGCCAGCTGCTGATGACCCTGGAAGCGCCCGAATTAGTGCAGGCCACGGCACAGGCCAAAGAAAAATATGCACGCGCGGTAGCCGACTATACGATCGATAAGGAGAACTACGAAAGGCTAAACGAGGCGTCCCGTACGCCCGGCGCCATTTCGCCGATGGATCTGGCTACGGACAGGGCAAAGGCGCAGGCTGACAGCGCGCTCGCCAATTCGGAAAAGGCCAATTGGCAAATGCAGGAAGCCATGATGGATTACCTGAAGGTAACGGCCCCGTTCACCGGCGTGATCACCATCCGAAATGTCCATCCGGGTGCGCTGGTCGACGCTACGAATAAAAGCATTCCGATGCTGGAGCTGAAGCAAGTCGATCACCTGCGTCTGCAGGTCGATATTCCGGAGACTATCGCAGCCACCCTGAGGAATAACGACACCCTTTCTTTTTATCTCAGCGCGCTGCCCGGTCAGCGAATGACTGCGCGGATTGCCCGAAAATCGATGAACATCAATGTGCAATACCGGACCGAGCGGGTCGAGGCCGATGTCTATAATCATGATGAGTTATTATCGCCCGGCATGTATGCCGATGTAACATTCGATTCGAAAGGCAACCGGAATGCCTTATCCATACCCCTCTCGGCCGTGGTCACCTCCACGGAGAGGAAATATGTGATCGTTATCAGGGAGGGAAAGACCGTCAAAGTGGACGTCTCCACGGGCAATGAAAGCAATGGACGGGTAGAAATCGTGGGAGCTATAAAGGCGGGCGAGCAGGTAATCGCACCAGCAAATGACGAGATTAAAAGCGGAATAACCGTTCAATAACAAAAGAACCGGCCGGTTCCATTTCTTTCCCGTAAAGGAAGAAGGCGCCGGCCGGTATTTTATTGAGACCGCCGTCCTTTACAGCGGATCATTGGTTCTTGATTTAGCCATCCTGCCACGCACTGCGCTCGTGTTTTGCAAGATGAGTTTTTGCTGACTGAAATTTTTCATAATTATTCTTTTAATGGTGAATCATTGTTGTTATCAAGCAGTTGGTATCCTTTACGGGAAATGGTGTAAAGCAACTTGACAGGGAAGGTACTATCGATCTTTTTCCGAAGCGCCGATATCCTGGCGTCCATCGTATGGATATTGATATCCTGCTTCCAGACATCCCTGAGCAGTTCGGACCGGGACACGATTCTATTCTTATTCCGGAGAAAGTATTCCAATAATTGAAATTCCCTGCTTTCAAGATTGAGCTTTTTACTATCCCTTCTCGCTTCACCCTTGTCGGGGTCCAGGACGAGGTCTGCCGCTCTCAGCAGCTGGCATGGAGAAGTTGGCGGATGGGCATACGTGTTTATTTCCATAAAAAGTTTTATGCGGTTAGCAAAATTTTCGCCGGAATGAAATGTCCACGCCGGCATTTCGTTTCGTGATTAAACGAAGGGAGGACCTCGCTGCGAAGGGATCAGGACAGGAGGAATAAACAGGAGTTCCTGATATGCTGAAAGTCGATCTATATTTGATCCTGGTGGAGGAACAATGTCTTGAAAAAGGGCAAGTAATGCGAATATGTGCTTGCTATCGTAACGCTTGTCCAACGATAGCAGCTTTCTATCAGCAGACCCATGCATGAGGGTGTGTCCTGCGAGGACCGTTGCTTTTCTTGGACTCGAGTCCATTGACTGGCGCACGGGAACGCTGGCACAGGCAGCATAAAACTTATTAGAAAACTGAATAGTAAAAAAAACGAGATTAATTACTACCAGGACGACTTTAAGCACGGCTTTGCAGGACCGATCCTTCATTTATTTATTATTTAGCCGGGGGTGGGTGGTGCAATCCTTTTACAATGACGATCAGGCGGAAGGAGGGCCCCTGAGTTCTTCCCCCTGGATCAACAAAGGGCAATGAGTGATCTCGCCGGCGTATAGCATTACCAAGAGTGGGCGGCTGTCAGGCAATGGCGATGCGAACCAGGGAGTCGCGAACAAAATCTGCTTTTGGGCTGCAAACCTTTTGTCGAACGAGAGAATGGCATAGTGGTCACAGTGGAGCGTACCGGCGGAAAGATGACCTCTCGACATTTTGATGTGTGAATGAAAAACCGGCCGGCTGGACAAGAGATAAAAACGAGGTGAGATCTGAACTAAAAGAAAGACGACGCCCATCGTCGCGGCGAGAATGCTTTTAAGAGCAGTTTTATACTTTCTATATGTGCCAGCTTTCATTCCTTAATTCTCCTTGAAATGATACAGCAATTTTCGTTCCCCTGCAGACCATGTCAGACCACGATTTCACCACTAAAGATAGTACTTTTTGCCCGGATTTATTAAAATGCCGTAGGTTTGCCGCATTCTATTTATAGTTTATGACCATCCTTATATTTTCCGGATTATTGTTTGTTGGTGCACTCATGGCGGGGCTGCTGGGGTCATTGACAGGGCTGGGCGGCGGCGTAGTGCTGATTCCTTTGCTGACCTTACTATTCAAGGTGGATATGCATTATGCTATCGGCGCCTCGCTGGTCAGCGTTATCGCCACGTCGTCGGGGGCCGCCGCGGCATACGTTCGGGATGGGATCAGCAATATCCGACTGGGCATGTTCCTTGAAGTCGCCACGACGGCAGGGGCAGTCTGCGGCGCCTACCTGGCCACCTGGCTTTCCACTTCAGTTATCGCTATTGTGTTCGGCATCGTGTTGATCATATCGGCCGTTTTGTCTTTCGTGAAGCAGGACGATAACCTGTTGACAGGGCCGGGGAGTAAATTGACACAGGTATTGAAGTTAAATGGCACCTATCCTACCCCGCAGGGAAAGCAATCGTATACGGTTAAAAATGTGATAGGCGGCTTCCTGATGATGAATGTCGCAGGCGTCCTGTCCGGCCTGCTGGGCATCGGATCGGGAGCATTGAAGGTGCTGGCGATGGATAATATCATGCGGACGCCGTTCAAAGTATCCACCACCACCAGCAATTTTATGATCGGGGTGACCGCGGCCGCCAGCGCCGGTATTTACCTGAAGAGAGGTTATATCGATCCTGGCTTGTCAATGCCTGTAATGCTGGGCGTGCTGGCGGGGGCCTTTGCCGGATCCAGGATACTGACGAAGGTCAAGGTCTCCACCCTGAAAAAAGTGTTCGCCATCGTGATCCTGCTGCTGGCTGTGGAAATGATTTATAATGGTGTCAATCACAAATTATGATGAAAAAAATACAAGACCAGGATCTTGAGCGGATCATCGGGCAATTGCTGCGTTACGGCGTGCTGCTATCTTCCATGGTTGTCCTGGCGGGAGGGATTGTTTATCTGATCCGTCATGGGGGACAATTGCCTCGATTCGGGACATTCAGGGGAGAGCCCGAAAAAATGAAAAATCCCATGCCTATGTGGAAGGCTATCGTCAACGGTGAAGGGCGACCGCTGATCCAGTTTGGCCTGTTAATACTGATCGCTACTCCCATCGCCCGGATCGTCTTTTCCATATTTGGATACTTATCGGAAAAGGACTATTTATATATGCTGATCACCGGGATCGTCCTGGCGGTCATACTATGGAATTTGTGACTTATGGATCCGGTTTGCATAAATAAAAATAGACCCCTCTCATCAAAGCCTAAGCACCCCTGCCGACGGCATATTCTTTAATTTTCGTATCCTTCCGTCAAGCGTCATGTACTCTCCCTCGTGTAAGTGTTTCGTCCGACCGCTAGAAACATTTATCGTACCGTCCGGGTGTATGGTTGTCTCGTTAATGAGAGTAATATTCTTTGTTACGGGGTTTTTCTGTCCATGACTGACCTCCGTAAGTTTGCGGTGTTTCATCATAATATAGTAGGGCAGAACGCTATCTTTCTTTTGAACAGGTCCCTGCGCAAATAAAGTCAAGTTACTGAAGGCAATTGCCAAAATACCGAATAGTTTTTTCATTTTGTGATTATGACGATTTATCGCTCACACGGGAGTTTTACTGATGTCTGTTTTGGCATAACCAGACATATGATCTTCGTATTGAGCTTTGTCTCCTTCTGGAATGATATAATCCCATTTATCAACTGCCGTACTGTTTTTTATAGTATCGATGGTTAGTTCTACGATAATTTTTGAGCGCTCCCATTGTACTTCTTTAATATGCCGGACTGCAACCAGCACTTTTTTCCCGCCGATCCAATTATGGGTATTTACCAACAGGTATGATATCTGCCAGGTCTGGTCATCAAAGATGAAATCGTCAACATGGCCGATATCGCCGTCACTGGCATGAATGTTATAGCCTTTGACCTGATGTGAGCTTCTTAAATGCAAATCTTCATGGGACAATTTTGTCCTATCCTCTTCTCGTATCGTTCTGGGGTCGATGACAGGCGTGGATGGAATGACTCCCCAAACCGGGCCCGGATAAAAGCCGGTTCCCCAATAATCCGTCCAGGGATAATACTTGGCCAGTTCTGCCTCGTGCTGTCGGGATACTGGTTTATCGGTGTCGATGTCGGGGCTGTGTCTTACCTGTTCTTTTGTAAGCTTTACCGGGAATAGGCCCGATTCCCAGGAGTGCAACAGCAGGGCAGCGGGAGAGATCAGCACTTTACGTCCGGACAGCCAGTTCCCTGTGTTCACGATCAGGTACCGGATAGTCCATGTTTCATCATCAAAATAGAAATCTTCCACTTTTCCGATCTCCCCGTCGGTAGCGTCCAAATTCCAACCGATTAAATGATTCAAATTTCGTTGCATAGAAACGAAGGTATCAAAATTAGCTACCCGTTCCGTTATATTAATGCCGGAGATCATTACAGAATTCACACTTTCTTTTCAACTTTCAAAATGTGTGAATGTTACAATAACCAGGCAGAATTGAATAACGATTATAGGGATACGGTTTCCCTGCTGGATGCCCGCGTCTTCGATCTGCCTCCGCAAACCGTACAGCGCTATGGGGTAGAAAAGACCATTTTCATTTTACTTTCTAACTGGCCGGAGGTGGACCATTGGGAAAACAAGGACTTCTTTGTAACGGTTGCCGCTGTTTAAGAGTTGTTTAACAAACCTCCTGAAAATTGTCCCCAAAATTGCCGGGTTGGACGTCGGGGGGGGCGCCGCCCGAGAAGGAAGACCAATAGTGTGAGGAGACGATCATATTTCATCGAGCAAGGATCGTGTATTCACCTTTTGTTTCTTATAATGAGAAGCGGTATTGCCGGTGACTTTTTTGAATTGAGAGGAAAGATGGGCTACGCTGCTATAATGCATTTTGTAGGCGATTTCTGTAAGAGTGAGCTGGTTATAAGTGATCAATTCCTTTACCCGTTCGATCTTATGTTGAATAAACAATTTTTCAATCGAAGAGCCCTGGGTTTCCGAAAAGATATTGGCCAGATAAGTGTAATTATAATGCAATTGCTGGGCTAAATAGCCGGAAAGGTTGATGGATAAAGGTTCTTCAGCGTAATGCACCAGTTCGATGATGAGTTTTTTAATTTTCTCAATGAGGATATTTTTAGGATCATCTATTAATTCCAGCCCTGACTTTAAAAGACCGGAACGGATCTGACCCAGCTGTTCGATGGAAATAACCTCGATGATATCGGCCTGTCCCAATTCTATCTGGGTAATGTGCAATCCAAGTTTGGCCACCTCGTCCGCGACGATCATTTTGCAGCGCATAGAGACCATATTTTTGATATAGATTGTCATACAACTACTTTTTAAGGCAACGAAAAAAGTAGCAAGCAATCTTATAAAGTCTGGGGGGCAATGATCAAGTTACGCCCTTTTTCCGTCATATGGTTCTTATAAGAGTATATTGAAGTTTTGGGCGGTCAAATACTGTCTTTGGTAATGTGTGAATTATACAACGAATTCGTCAATGTGTATAACAGATTTGGATGGGCATCGTGGATCTTTAGGACAAAAACCGGCCATGAAAGTAGACAAGGAGGTTATTACCGATGATTGAATTAAAAGATATTGCGACGATACCGAAAGAGGAGTTCTCTAAGGAAGAATGCAACAAGGAAATAAAGACCTTGCATAATAAGCTGTTTGAATTGCAAAACGTTTTTTATGCGGATAGTCGCTTTTCAATGCTCATCGTTTTTCAGGCGCTGGATACGGCAGGAAAAGACGGTTCCATTCGCCATGTGATGTCCTGCATGAACCCAATGGGAGTGCATGTCAACTCTTTTAAGCAGCCGACGCCGGAAGAGTTAAAGCACGATTTTCTCTGGCGCATATATCCGCATTTCCCCGCCAAAGGGATGATGGAAGTTTTCAACCGCTCTCATTATGAAGATATTCTTGTCCCTTCGATCAAAAAGGAGCTTTCAAAGGATCAACTGCATCACCGTTGCGAGTTGATCAACCGCGTGGAAGAACATCTGGAAGCGAGCGGGACGCATGTGTTGAAATTCTTTTTGCACGTTTCCAGTGAAGAACAGAAGATTCGTATAAAGGAACGATTGACCCAACCGCACAAGCGATGGAAATATTCAAAGAATGATTCGGAGGTAGCACACGAGTGGGGTGACTACATGGAAGTGTATAATATGATTGTCAACACCTGCAACTGCCCGAAATGGCACATCATACCGGCCGACAAACGATGGTATCGCAATTACGCGGTGGCCAAAGTGTTGACAGAGCATTTGGAATCCCTCCGTTTGAAATATCCCCATCATAAGGTAGAATAGAGGGGTTTGCATCTTATCTGTCAAAACGGTTAATATGAGTCTTTTAAAATATAGGATTTCAGGACTTTTGATCACATTAACGCTCTTGCTCTTATCGGTAACTTTTTCCCGCGCCCAAACCGGAAATCATTCGCTCTCGGATTTTGTGGATGCCGCCACCCATCATTTGCCGGTACTGCTGCAGAGAAAAGCCTTGGTCAGCAGTGCCAAAGCCGGTGTAGTCGACGCCCGGCATACTTTTCTGCCAACCCTCAATGCCATTGACGAACTGAATATAGCCTCCGCTAATTCCTTGCCCGGTTCTTACGAATCCTATGGCATCATCCCTTCCGTCAGCAGCAGCGTGAGCGGAAGCAATAACTATCAGGCGGCCACCGGTGACATTGCGATCCTGTACAGCGAATATGAGCTCATCAATTTCGGATTGCGCAAGGCAACGGTCCTTAATGCACAATCCGTCGTCGGCGTGCAACAGGCGGACCTGGACATGCAGACTTACCTGGTAAAAGCACAGATCGGAAAACTCTATTTTAACCTGTTAAAAACGGAGTACCAGCTAGGCGTGGAACAACAGAATGTCCTCCGCTATAATACTATCGATACGGTGATCAATGCACTGACCTTTAGCGGTATTCGTCCGGGTGTCGATTCTTCCTTCGCCAAGGCCGAACTATCCAAGGCGCGTGTAGCCTATAACCAGCAGCTGGGAATCCTCGGCCAGTTGACCCAGCAGCTGTCCTGGCTGACCGGAATACCGGCCGACCGGGTTGCTATCGATACGGCGGGAAGGCCATATGCCCTCCCCGATCCGGCCCTGTTAAGCAATACACCCGATCCTTCCGGCAACCCCCTGATCGGGTATTACCAGAAGCAAAGACAGTACTATCAATCCACTGAAAACCTCGTCGATAAAAGCTATCTGCCCAAAATATTGCTCTCGGGAGGCGCGTGGGGGAGGGGATCCAGTATCGACTATACCGAACAATATAAGGATCTGGCTACCGGGATTGGTTTTCAACGGTTCAATTATATGGTGGGCCTTACGTTTGCTTACGATCTGTCCGACATTGTACACAGAAAGGATAAGGTCGATGTGGCGCGATTCCAGACGCAGGCAAGCGGGTATGATCTTCAGCAGCAGGAGCTCACCCTGAACTCAGACGCGGCCCAGGCCATGGAAGTCATCAAAGAAGCTGAAAGCAACCTCCGGGAGATACCCATACAGACACAGGCCGCTACCGAAGCGTATGACCAGAAAATAGCCCAGTACAAAGCCGGCCTCATCAATCTTGTAGACCTGACCGAAGCCGCCTATGTCCTTTATACCGCGCAGATATCCTATGTGGAAACCCTGAACAACTGGTTCCTCGCCAATCTGGACAAAGCCACGGCCACGGGTAACCTGGATGAATTCATTCAACGCATTAAATAATTTATCTGATGGTACGTGCAGCTTTAAGAAGGCCTTTCACCATTCTGGTTCTGTTTGCGGGGCTATTTCTGTTTTCCATCATGGCACTCCGGTCGATCCCTATTGATATATTCCCCAAACTGAACCTACCCGTTATCTATGTGATCGAACAGTACGGGGGCATGTCCGCCCAACAGATGGAAGGCTTTTTTTCCACCCGCATGCAGGATCAATTCCTATATGTGAACGGGATGAAAAACATTGAAAGTAAAAATATCCAGGGGCTTTCCCTGATCAAGCTGACCTTTTATGCCAGTACAGACATGGCGGAAGCCTCCGCAGAGGTGGCCTTGCAGGTGGCCCGTACCCTGGCCTTTTTCCCACCGGGCGCTCTACCCCCACAGGTGATTCGTTTCGATGCTTCTTCCCTGCCGGTAGGAGAACTGGTATTCAGCAGTAAGACAAGGAATCTGGCAGACATCTTCGACCTGGCCATGACCAGGATCAGGCCATTGTTCGCCACTATACCAGGCCTCACAGCCCCTCCTCCCTTCGGATCCAATGAACGGACGGTGGTTATTAACGTAGACCCGGAAAAATTGCTCGCTTTTAACCTGTCGGCAGACCAGGTGGTGGAGGCTCTTGTCAAAAACAACGCCACCGTCCCTTCGGGGAACCTGAGAGTAGGCAGCATCATGTACGTAACCACCGTCAATGCCCTGGAAGACAGCATAAAGCAGTTTGGAGACATCCCTATTAAAAGCGAAGGCGCGACTACTATATTTGTCAAGGACGTGGCCAGAGTAGAAGATGCCACGGACATTACCGTAGACTATGCATTGGTGAACGGGAAAAGATCGGTGTACATACCCATCGTGAAAACACCCGATGCCTCCACACTGACAGTGGTGGATATGTTGCGGGCCCGCATCCCGGAAATGAAAACCCTTCTTCCCGCCGATGTAAATATCAGCTATGACTTCGATCAGTCGGTGTTCGTCATCAATGCAGCCACGAGCCTCATGACAGAAGGAATACTGGGGGCCATTCTCACCGGGCTGACCGTGCTGCTGTTCCTCAGGGACTGGCGCAGCAGCCTGGTAGTCGTGATCACCATCCCTGTCTCCATACTGGGCGCTGTCTTCTTCCTGAATCTCGCCGGACAAACCATTAATATTATGACGCTGAGCGGCTTGTCCCTGGCTATTGGTGTATTGGTTGACCAGGCGACCGTGACCATCGAGAATATACACCAGCACCTGGAAATGGGGAAGAATAAAAAACAAGCTATCCTCGACGCGTGCCTGGAAGTAGCCTTCCCGGAATTACTCATTTTATTGTGTATCCTGGCAGTGTTCGCTCCTTCTTTTATAATGACGGGTGTTCCCAAGGCGATGTTCCTGCCATTATCCATGTCCATTGGATTTGCCATGATCGTGTCCTATGTCGCGGCGCAGACATTAGTGCCTGTACTGGCCAACAAGTTAATAAAGACCGACGAGAATCCCCCACCACCCGACAAAGCCGAACATAAAGAAAAAGAGGAAAAAAAAGGGTTTTTTCTGCGTATTAAAGCGGCCTTGACAAGCCGGCTGGAAAAATGGATGCCCAAAAGAAGGCTGGTGGTGCTGATCTATCTGCTGGTTGCATTTTCCGGGGCGGCAACCTGCTTTATTGTCATCGGGAAGGACCTGTTACCGGTCAGTAATGTCGGTGAGTTGCAGTTACGTCTCCGTGAGCCGGACGGAACCCGCCTGACAGTAACGGAAGCCGCTACCAAAGGCGTACTTGACATCTTAGATTCTACGGTAGACCATCATATCAAAATCTCTTCCGCCTATGTAGGACTGGTACCCAGCAGCTTCGGCGCCAGTAACCTCTATATCTTCAACAGCGGTACCCAGGAAGCGGTTATCCAGGTCGAGCTGGATGAAAAATATAAAGTGAATGTCGAAGACCTCAAAGAAAAACTCCGGCACAATATACTGCGACGCTACCCGGAGATGCACCTTTCCTTCGAACCCATCGAACTCACGCAGAAAATCATGTCCCAGGGCGCCTCCACGCCCATTGAAGTCCAGATCGCCGGAAAGAGTATGGAAGAGATCGAACAGTACGCCGACAAACTGGTCGATACCCTCAAAAGGATCTCTATCCTCAGGGATGTCCAGATTGCCCAGCCTTTGAAGTACCCTGTCGTAAATATAACAGTGGACCGCGAGCGCCTCTCCGTGCTGGGGCTTAGCATCAGCGAAATAGCAAAAAGCATTACCGATGCCACTTCCTCCAGTCGCTTTACCAATAAGAATCTGTGGCTGGATCACAAAGACGCCTATACCTACCAAACCCAGGTGGAAGTCCCGGAATATATGTTGACTTCTGTGGAGCAGCTGAAGGCTACGCCGCTGGTATATGGCCAGATGCGGCCCGTGCTGGAAGACGTGGCTTCGATCACTATAGATACGCTGCCCGGAGAATACGACCGCAGCGGACCGCGGCGCTTCGTGACCGTTAGCGCCAACACTTATAAAATGAACCTTGGCACAGCCACTGCTGCCGTACAAAAGGCGCTTACTTCCCTGGGAACCCCGCCGGCAGGTTTAGTGCCTGCAATAGAAGGCATGTCGTCGTTGCTGACGCAAACCCTCAATTCCCTTCAAAGCGGACTGCTGGCAGCCATTGTGGTGATCCTCCTATTGCTGGCGGCCAATTACCAGTCCTTTGGAACGGCCATCTGCGTGCTCTCCACAGTGCCGGCCGTTTTGCTGGGCTCACTGCTTATGCTGCTGGCCACAGGGGCCACCCTGAACCTCCAGTCTTACATGGGCATTATTATGTCTATAGGCGTATCTGTGGCCAATGCCCTTTTGATCGTGACCAATGCCGAGAAGCTGAGACTGGATTTTAAAGATTCTTTCAAAGCGGCTATTGCAAGCGCCGGCCTGCGGCTCAGGCCCATATTAATGACGACCGTAGCCATGATCGTAGGAATGATTCCCATGTCGAGCGGCCTCGGTGAAAACGGGGACCAGACCGCGCCCCTGGGCCGTGCGGTGATCGGAGGCCTGGCATTCTCCACCCTTTCCGCTTTGTTCATGGTTCCCCTGGTGTATGGATGGATCCAGCAGAAAAAAGCATTTAAGACGCTGTCCATGCTACCGGAAGATAATGTACCTGAAGAAAATAATAATAAAGAAATTAAATTGACATGAAGCTATTCATCATTTTACCGGCCGCTGTCTTCTTGCTCAATGCCTGCGGGCATCCCAAGGTAGCCGATCCAAAACCTGTCCTCGATTCCGTCCCGCACTATCCTTTGGCCATTATAGAAAAGAAAGGCGTAGACGAGACCGAGCAATTGCCTGCTCAATTAGCCGCATTCCAGGAAGTGAATATCTTTCCTAAAGTAAACGGATATGTCAAGACAATGTTGGTAGATGTCGGATCGCACGTCCGGCAGGGACAGCTGCTCATGGTCCTGGTAGCCCCTGAATTCGAGCAGGCCAGCATGCAGGCAAAAGAAAGATATTCACGCGCCAAAGCCGACTTTACCATCAGCAAAGAAGATTATGAACGATTGAAAGACGCCGCCGCTACGCGCGGCGCCGTATCCCCCATGCAGCTGCAGACGGCCGGGGCAAAAGCGGAAGCCGACAGCGCACTCAGCAATGCGGAAAAATCCAACTGGGAAATGCAACAAACCATGTCTTCCTATTTAAGGGTAACCGCCCCGTTTACGGGCGTCATCACTATCCGCAACGTACATCCCGGCGCCCTGGTCAGCGCCCAAAGCAGAGACGCCGCCCCGATGCTGGAGCTCAAGGAAGTCGATCACCTTCGTCTCCAGGTCGACATTCCCGAAAATATCGCCGCCGATCTCGGGCAGAACGATACCTTGTCTTTCTATCTCACCGCTTTCCCGGGTAAAAAAATGACAGGACATATCGCCCGCATTTCCATGAATATCTCTGCGCAGTTCCGCTCTGAAAGGGTGGAATTGGATGTCTATAACCCGGGGGAAAAGCTGGTACCCGGCATGTATGCCCATGTTATATTCGACTCGAAAGGAAACCCCGATGCATTTGCCGTCCCCCGGTCAGCCGTCGTCACTTCCACGGAAAGGAAATATGTGATGATCGTGAAGAATGGGCTGACGAAAAGAGTGGATGTATCAACCGGGAATCAATCGACTTCCCTGATAGAAGTCTTTGGAAATCTGAATCAGGGTGATACCGTCATAGCGGCGGCCGACGATGAAATCAAAGAAGGAATTAATATTATACGGTAGGCCTATTAGAAAGTTAAAAAAAGGAGTTTATATGGATCTATATATTAGCAATTTACTAGGCTTGAGCATGAAAGCTACGGATGGTGAGGCTGGAATAGTACAAGACTTTTATTTCGATGATCAGACCTGGATCATACGATACCTGATTATAAAAACCGGGGATTGGCTATCTGGCCGGAAAGTCCTCATTTCACCACTTTCTCTCGTAAATAAGCCCGGAAAGCCCGCATCGTTCACTGTAAGCCTGACAAAGGAACAAATACGCAACAGCCCCGATATCAATACCGAAAAACCGGTCTACCGCCAGCAGGAAATTCAATTGGCTGACTATTATCCCGGATTGGATTATTGGGGAAAAGGGGCGTATAAAGGCGGGGTGGCCAATGCTTCAATTGTCTCCGATCGGCAGATCATTAAAAAGGCCTTTAAACAAGATAATCAACCAGCTGCTGACCTGCATTTGCGAAGTATTCTTCACCTGACAGGATATCGCATTCATGCCCTGGATGGCGAGATCGGACAGGCGAAAGACTTCATCGTTACTGACGAGGCCTGGAAATTGCAGTATTTGGTTGTTGAAACGCACAAGTTGTTCCGCGATAAGCAAGTACTCGTACCGGTCGGGAATATCAGCAAGGAACAATGGAGCAATGCTGAAATTTATGTGAATATCACCCGGAGTGCTATAAAAAATAGCTTAGCTAATCCATAAAACTTAGATATAATGAAATCTTTTTTGATTAAACTTATCTTTCCGGTTTCTATTCTTTTTAATGTGACCCTCTGCCATGCCCAGACGGAATGGCCGAAGTCCATTACTGCCGCTGACGGCACCGTGATCGACATCTATCAGCCCCAGACGGAGTCTTTCGCCGGGAATACCCTGAAGTCGAGATCGGCTGTTTCCGTGCTGAAAACTGGTAGCCAGGATCCCGTCTTCGGCGTCTTCTGGTCGACGGCTACCGTGGAGACCGACAAGGACACGCGTGACGTGGCGATAGACGCGATTAAAATAAATAACCTGAAAATCCCGGCTGATAGCAGCCCGGTAGAAACGAATTATATCGAGGCCACGTTGGAATCCTTTATTCCCAAGGTAATGGGTCACCTCCCTTTGGATGAAGTGCTGGCCTCGCTGGACCAGGACCAGGAAGAGACGAAACTGTCCAAAGATATCAGCCACAGGCTTCCGACGGTGATCTACAGGACCCAAAGATCCTTGCTCGTGTCGATCGACGGGCTGCCGAAGCTGCAGAAAAATAAAAAATGGGATCTGAATGTCGTGGTGAACAGCCCATTCACGATCGTGCAGGATAAGGATGGAAAGTTCTATCTCTATGGCGGCGGTCATTGGTATGCAGCGCCTGCGGCAACCGGGCCTTACACCTTTACGAACGACAAGGTTACGCACAGCCTGAAAAAGGTCGCCAGGGATCTGAAAAAGATCGCTAAAAAGACCAACGATTTGCCTACCAGCGAAGCGCCTGATTACCCGGTATATGATATTATCGTGAGCACCAAGCCAGCAGAACTGATCCAATCCGACGGCAATCCCGATCTGACGCCGATAACGGGAACATCCCTGCTCTATGTAAATAATTCCGACAATGATATCTTTGTAGACACGCATACGCAGCAATATTATGTGTTGCTGTCGGGGCGCTGGTACACGTCCAATGCGCTGAATGAAAACAGTCAGTGGAAATATGTGCCTTCCAATCAATTGCCGCCGGACTTCGCGAAGATTCCCGAGGGCTCGCCCAAGGACGCTGCGCTGGCCAGCGTTGCCGGCACAGACGCCGCAAGAGAGGCGGTCATGGATGCACAGATCCCCCAGACGGCTAAAATAGACCGGAGAACGGCTACCACCCGTGTCGAATATGACGGGACGCCACAATTTAAGCCGATCGAGGGCACCGATATGCAATACGCCATCAATACGAGCTCGACTGTGCTGTCGGAGAAGGGCAAGTATTACGCTGTGGATAATGGCATCTGGTTTATGGCGGACAATCCCCAGGGACCCTGGGCGGTGAGTACGACCCGCCCGGAGGAAATGGACCTGATCCCACCGACCTGCGCGGTTTACAATGCCAAATATGTACAAGTCTATGAGGCGACGCCTGATTATGTATACATGGGCTATACGCCGGGATACCTGAACAGTTTTGTGGATGGATCTACGGTCGTATATGGGACGGGCTACGATTATGAACCCTGGAATGGCGACTATTATTATCCCCGTCCCTGGACCTGGGGGTTCGATATGTCTTATAACCCCTGGTCGGGCTGGGGATTCGGAGCTGATTACGACTATGACTGGTTCGATGACGGCTTCGGCTGGGGCTATGGTTATGGATTTGGCCTCGGCATGGGTTGGGGCGGCTGGTATGGCGGCGGCTGGTGGGGTGGCGCGGGAGGTTACCGTCCCACCTACCGCAACTGGCATGGCGGGCGTTTCGGTTCCGGCGGCCGTGGCGGCTATTACGGCGGTAGTACGACCATTAACGGGAATACCCATATGCATATGCGCTATAATAACAATATCTATAGGAGCAGGCAAGGTGTCATACCAGGGGCAAGAGGAAATACCGGCGGCATTGCCGGGAACAATGGCTTTCGCGGCAACAATGGCCTTCGTTCGCCGGGCGGAAATAACATCGTTTCGGACAGACAGGGAAATATCTATCAGCGTGGGGCACAGGGGCAATGGCAGCAAAGGGTCAACCGGGGTTGGGCGCCTGTGAATGGCGCGGCCAATAGAGGATTGGAACAGCAGCGCCAGATGAATGCCAGGGGAGCGGTCAGGGCGCAGAATTTCCAACGGGCCAGTAATTATGGCGGAATGAGGTTCAGCGGCGGGGGTGGTCATTTCGGTGGAGGAGGTGGCCACTTCGGTGGAGGAGGTGGTCATTTCGGCGGGGGCGGAGGC
>Ga0182030_10009201_pt1 | contig 20267 bp, 22 predicted proteins | sample 812S3MmetaG_FD_121299 | JGI IMG/M metagenome (GOLD analysis project Ga0182030, IMG submission 121299) | Permafrost microbial communities from Stordalen Mire, Sweden - 812S3M metaG (Illumina Assembly) | ecosystem: Environmental > Terrestrial > Soil > Wetlands > Permafrost | place: Sweden... | reverse complement strand
GCCCTGGTCAACGCCAAAGGCCAGTTTGTCATCATCACTTATTCCCCCGGCGAACTGCCCAAGCCCGACACCCGCCTCAGCATTTATCGCGACAATCTCAAAGTCGCCGAAGTCAAAGTGGACGGCCAGCGCCAGATGGGCAACAACACCGCCGCCGACATCCTCACCGGCAACATTCTGGTCGGCGACGAAGCGCGCCAGGATTAATTCCCCAATCGCCACTCATGGGGCCTCCATTTCCATTTCCGGCCAATCCCATGAACATTCAAAAATATAAACTCCTGGCCGTTCCAATGGACGAACTGGAAGAGCAGGTCAACAAGCTCATCCAAGCCGGCTGGCAACCCTTTGGCGCCCCCTTCCTGTTGCCCGCCAAGTCCGCGGACCTGACCTTGCAAGAGAACAAGATCTATCAGGCCATGGTCCTTCTCGCCGAGCAGGATGCCCACGGAAAGCCCGCTCCCTCTTAATCTTAATCCTAATCTCTTCACCACAATCCCCGCCATGACCACCAAAAATTCCTCCAACCCGCCGCGCGACGGCTTATCCCGCCGCAAATTCATCTTCCTGTCCAGCATGGTCGCCGGCAGCGTGATGGCCCGGGCGGTGCCCCGCACCCTCTCAGCCAACGACAAGCTCAACATCGGCATCATTGGCTACGGCGGCCAAGGCAACGGCGATGCCGGTTCCTGTTCCACTGAAAACATCATCGCCCTGTGCGACGTTGACGAGAAGATCAACCCCCAACTCCGCGCCAGATTCCCCGATGCCAAATACTACCAGGACTTCCGCAAAATGTTTGACTCCGAGAAAACCCTCGACGCCGTCAACATCGCCACCCCCGACCATTCCCATGCCTTCATCGCCGCGACTGCGATGAAGCTGGGCATCAATGTCTATGTCCAGAAGCCCCTCGCACATTCCGTTTTCGAGGCCCGCCTCCTCCGCAAACTCGCCGCCGAAACCAAAGTCGCCACCCAAATGGGCAACCAAGGCAGCGCCGCCAAAGGCTTGCGCCGCGGTGTCGAAGTCATTCAGTCCGGCATCATCGGCCAGGTCCACGATGTCTATGTCTGGAGCAACCGCCCCATCTGGCCCCAAGGCCTCCCGATGCCAGAAGGCGAAGACCCCATCCCAGAGGGCTTGGATTGGGACCTCTGGCTCGGTCCCGCCCCGCTGCGCAAATTCAAGGCCAACAGAACCTACCACACCTTCAACTGGCGCGGTTGGGTTGATTTCGGCACCGGCGCCCTCGGCGACATGGCCTGCCACACCTGCAACCTTCCCTTCCGCGCCCTCAAACTGGGCTACCCCTCCGAAATCGAAGCCGAAACCCTCAATTTCACCAAAGCCTGCTACCCCAGCAAATCCTCTATCCGCTTCCAATTCCCCGCGCGCGAAGGCCTCGACCCCGTCACATTCCGCTGGTACGACGGCGGCAACCCCCGCCCGGGCGGCAGCCATGATGGCAATAACAAGCCTCCCGCCGACGTCACGGCCGGTCTCGCGGCTATGGGGCGCGAAGGACGTGAAATTCCCGCCAGCGGATGCCTGATGGTGGGTACCAAAGGCCTAATCTTCTCCCCAGACGACTACGGCACAGAGTTCTATCTCAAGCTCAACGATGAGACCGAATACTCCCCCGGCGCAAGCCACCAGGGCGTGGCCGCCATCCCGCAGTCCATCCCGCGCAACACATTCCAGGGCGAGGCGCATCATCAGGAATGGATCGCCGCCTGCAAAGGAGGCAAACCCGGCTTTTCCAATTTCGACATTGCCGCTTACCTCACCGAAATCATGCTCCTCGGTTGCGTCGCCATTCGAGCCGGCAAAAAACTCGAATGGGACGGCCCCAACATGACGGCCAAAAACGCCCCCGAAGCCTCCCAATTCGTCCACCCCGAATTCCGCAAAGGCTGGGAAATGCCTTCTTAGCCATTCCAAAAACGCAAAGGACAAATATGTCTCCAATCACCCGCCGCCAATTCATCAGCTCCACAACCCTCGGCGCCGCCGCCATCATTTCCCAACCGCTCCTCGCCGGTGCGCCAATGCGCCCGGATGGCAGCCTCGCCGTGGACCCCACCACACTTCTGACGGCAGCCGCCCCCAAGAAATGTCCCATTGGCGTCCAACTTTACTCCGTCCGCAACGACTTCGCCAAAGATGTTCCCGGCACGTTGGCTGGCATCAAGAAAATCGGTTTCGACGGCGTCGAATTTGCCGGTTACGCCGGCAAGACCGCCGCCGAACTCAAAAACATTCTCGATGACAACGGCCTCAAAACCGCCGGTTCCCACATCCAGGGCGGCCTGCCGGCTCTCCAGCAGGATGCCGGCTTCCAAAAGGAAGTGGACTTCAACAAGACCCTCGGCAACGACAGGCTCATCATTGCCAGCGGTGGCGGCGGGGCGGCTGATCAGTGGGCCAAATTTGCGGACGACTTCACCGTCGTCGCCGCAAAACTCAAGCCGCTCGGCTTGCGCATCGGCTACCACAACCACACCGGGGAATTCACCAAGACGGCTGACGGCCAGGTCCCTGAATACGTCTTCTTCGACAAGGCCAGTCCCGATGTCTTCGTCCAACTGGATGTTGGCCACTGTGTCCACGGCGGCGGCGATCCCGTCGAAGTCATCAAGCGATACAACGCCCGCCTAGTCAGCATGCACATCAAAGATTGGAACGCCAAGACCCACGGCGACATCGTTGGCGAGGGCGACGTCAAATGGAAGGACGTCCTCGACGCCTGCGCCGCTTCCCCAAGCCTCCAGTGGTACACCATCGAAGAAGAAGTCACCATGTCCGGCCTGGCCAGCATCGAGAAGTGCTTCAAAAACTGGTCCAAGATCCTCGCCGGCCAGCCCCTCAGCTAGTCATTTTGCCCGCGCCTGAATTCAGCATCGTAGCTGCGGATTGGCATCCGCCGCCATCTTCTCATACCTCCCATTCCTCCCATCCTGCCTTCCTGCCGCACGAGCCACCACGCCTATTGGTCCTATCCCTCCCCAAACCGCAGCCAAACCGCCATTCCCACCAAACTATTTTCAAATTTGTACATGTGTAAATTCTGTACCCACCCCTCCTAACCCCCGTATTCACAACGGTTTACGTGAGGTCCTAACCTCGTTTTCCGCCCAAAAAATCATCCGTACCGTACGGAGACGCTTTTTCCAGAACCATGCTACAATCGCGCCATGAAGAACCGTAAAGTCAGAATAGACCCTGTAGCGGCGCTCCGCGACTGCCGCCAAATAGATTCCAAGCACCCACCCGGGTGCCGTGTCGGATGTCGGATTTTCGAACAAAAGGCAACGAAGGAAACGAAGAGGGAATCCCGATCCAAAATCGGCACTTCGTTATCTTCGTTCCCTTCTGTTCAAAATCCAAGCCAATCAAGCCTAATCAAACCTAATCAAGCCATTTCGTGTTTCGACGCGATCCAATCCCAGCCTCCGTCCTGCTCAAAAATCGCCACTTCGCCATTCCTCCTCCGTCAAACCCCGTCAATGCCAGTCAAAGCCAGTCAAAGTGATTCCCGGTCGTTACCTTCGGGCCACAGTTCCAGCCGCCGTCACCTTGCATTGTGGTCTCCACAGCCAAATGCACAACCAATGGTGGTTTGTCTCTGCGGTGGACGCCACCGTGGGCAGAAATCCGCAATCCGCAATCCGCAATCCGCAATTCCAGTTGATTCCACCCAGTTCCACTTAATTCCACCTAATTCCACTCCCAGCCCCGCAAACGGCCGTTTTCAGTCCCGTACCCAGCCCTCCCGAAGTTTGCACTTTAATCCGCCGCCGCCAACCGTATAATCCCGTTATGTTACCTAGCTTTTTGTACCAAGGCGGGTGGATGGTTTGGGTCATCATGGCCACCAGCGCCGTCGCGGTCGCCGTCTTCCTGGACAGGTTGCTCCATTACCATCGCGAACAGATCAATTCCGCCGAATTCCTCAACGGCGTTCGCAACGTCCTCAAACGCGACAATGTCGTCGAGGCCCTGGCCATTTGCGATGCCACGCCCGGTCCCGTCGCTCGCCTCGTCAAGGTTGCCATCCTCAACCGCGAACGGGGCCGTGAAGCCGTGATGGAGGCCCTGGATAACGCCGGGTCCTGGGAAGTGCCGCGCCTGGAACAGAAACTCAATCTCCTCGCCACCATCGCCCAAATCGCGCCCCTCATGGGCTTGCTCGGTACCGTCCTCGGCCTGATGAAACTCTTCCGCCGCCTCGAAGAAGCCGGCCTCAATGCCCATGTCAGCCAGCTTTCCGAAGGCGTTTGGCAGTGCCTCATCTGCACCGCAGCCGGCCTGGCCGTCGCCATCCCCAGCTACGCCGGCTTCAATTACCTGGTCAGCCGCATCAACACCATCGTTCTCGACATGGAACAAGTCTCCACCGAGATCCTCAACATCGTCACTCCCGCCCCGACGGGCGAGCCGCCGCCGCCGGCGCCCATTTCCAAATGAGATACCCCCGTCAGGTCAAAATCTTTCGCGGACATTTGAGCGCCGCCCCTCTGGCGTGCGTCCTGCTTCTTCTCCTCATTTTCGTCCGCCTCGGTTCCTTGCTTTACATCCCCGGGGTGCTCATCAATCTGAATGACCCCGCCGCCACAATCCGGGTCAACGCGGACGGCTCAATCCATTTCGGCACAAATGCTTTTACCGACTCCCAAACCAACCTCCTGCTCGAGACGCTGAAGAATTCCCCCGCCGGACCGCCCTTCGATCTCCAAGTGGATTCCAACGCGCCGCCGAAAGTCGCCGCTCATGCCAGGGAAATCGTCAACAGCGTCTATAACCCGGCTGCCACAATCCTCGTCTCTCCGGACGGTTCGATCCATTTCGGCACAAACACTTTTACCGATGCCCAGACAAATCTCCTGCGCGAGGCATTGAGAAACTCCCCCGCCGGACCGCCCTTCTATCTGCGCGTGGACCCCGCCGCCCCCCGGAAACTCGCTGCCAATGCAACGGATGTTGTCAATAGCATCTTTCTCGTCAGCCCTCCCCCCGGCCCCCGGAATCTCATCGGTACTGACAACCCCACCGTCATCGTCGCGGTCAATTTTTTGGGACAGTATATATTTGACAATAAGATCGTGGATGAGCCCGAGCTGAAGGCCGGCTTGACCAGTCGCCTCCAGGCCGCCGCGCGCGAATCCAAGGAGCTGACCTTGACTATCGCCGGCGACGCCCAGGTCAATTGGAGCGCCGTCATCCTCCTCACCCAGTGGGCCAGGGAAACCGGTATCAAGCAAACCGTTCTGGCCGAGTGGCCCGCCGCCCCCTCCGCCACTCCCGCCAAACCCTCACCATGAGTCAGTCTTTTTCCTCCTAATCTTAATCTTAATCTCCTCCCCTCACTGATTCACTGATTCATAACTCCTCTTCCTTCCATGTCCCCCTCCACCTCACCACTCTCCGGCTGGTCACGCAGCCGCCTTGTGCTGGTGGCGGCCTTGTTGTTTGCCGGCCAGGCCGGCTTCGTTTTGCTTCTCGGCGAGCGTCCGCGTCCCTCGCCCCTTGCCCCCGCGCCCCGTGTCGTGCTCCGCATGCTCGACGCGCCATTGGACGACGAGAATTTGACGAAACACATCTTTGCCGAGGATCCTGCGGTTTTCCCGTCCACCTCTCCGCACGGATTTGCCGCGCAGGCATGGCGACTTCTCCCCGCCCATGATCATAACGCCGCCGCCTTGCGCCAGCCGCTGCCGGCCTTTCTGGATTTTACCAACTGGTCCGGCGCGGAGCGCATTCCCGCCGTACCGGAATCGCGGCAGACTCCCTTCCAGTGGACCAGCCGGCCTAATCCGCCGGAGGACACCGTCACCATCTTTCCGGAGGCGGAGGCCAGCCGCCCCGAATCGTTCTTACTCATTGAAGGCTCCCTGCAAGGCCGCCGGTGGCCTGCGCCTGTTGAATTGCATCCGTGGACCAATTCCCTGTTGAGCAATTCGGTCGTTCAGTTTGCCGTCAATCGCGCCGGCCAGGTCGTTTCGGCGGTGTTGCTGTCCGGTTCCGGGCTGAAGGAGGCCGACGATTCCGCCCTCACGAATGTCAACGTCCTGCGTTTTCGCCCCTCCGGCACAGCCGCCCCTGCATTTGAGTGGGGCACGGCGACCTTTTACTGGAAATCCGTCGCGCCCCCTCCACCGCAAAAGCCACCGACAACAAACACTTTGAACAACCCAACAGCTGCGCCCAGCGTGCCCAATTGATGTGTCTTCCGAGACTCTTATTCGCTCTTGTCACTCACTGATTCACTGATTCAAGAAATCACAACTCCTTGCCATGTCCGCCGAGACCCTCATCCGCGCTTATGTTCTTTCTTTGCTTGCGGCCCTTTCGCTCCTCGCCATATACTCCGAGATTCGCAGTCGGCGCTTTGGGCCGGCACGCGAAAAAGACCGCATTTTCCGCTGCGAGCGTTGCGGATCGGTCTATACGGACGACGCGGATGTGGACCGTTCCCGCTGCTCGCAGTGCGGAACTTTGAATGAGCCGATTCAATTTTGAAACCCCGGCCTGAACCTTTAACTTATACTGAAACTTATGGGAATGTGGATTGGACGTAATCGAAAAGCGCGTGTCACCTATGGTTTTGACGAAATCGCCCTAGTGCCCGGCGAGATCACCATCAACCCCAACGAGGTGGACACCTCCTTCCAGATACCGCGCCCCGATGGCAACCCCATTAAGCTCAAAATCCCCATCATCGCCAGCGCGATGGACGGCGTCACCGACGTCCGCTTCTGCATCGAAATGGGCAAACTGGGCGGCCTCGGCGTCATCAACCTCGAAGGCGTCCAAACCCGTTATCCCAATCCCTCCGAAGTTCTTGGTCAAATTGTCAAGGCCGGCAAGGACGAGGTCACAACGCTCATCCAGAAATTCTATCTCGAGCCTATCAAGGAGGAACTCATCTCCCAGCGCATTCAGGAACTCAAAAAGGCCGGCGTTCTCGCCGCCGTAAGTTCCATCCCGCAAAAGGCCGGGCGTTTCGGCGCCATCGCGCAGGAGGCCGGCGCTGACATCTTCGTCGTCCAGTCCACCGTTTCCACGGTCAAACATGTGTCAACTGAATATAAGTCCCTCGACCTTGCCGACTTCTGCCGCAACATGAAGATCCCCGTCCTCGTCGGCAACGCTGTCACTTATAATGTCACCCTCCAGCTCATGGGCTGCGGCGTCGCCGGCGTCCTCATCGGCGTCGGTCCGGGCGCTGCCTGCACCAGCCGCGGCGTCCTCGGCCTGGGCGTCCCCCAGGTCACTGCCACCGTGGATTGCGCCGCTGCGCGCGATTACCATCACAAGCTCACCGGCCGCTACATTCCCATCATCACCGATGGCGGCATGAGCAAGGGCGGCGACGTCTGCAAGGCCCTTGCCTGCGGCTCCGACGCCGTCATGGTTGGCAGCGCCTTTGCCCGCGCCGAGGAAGCGCCGGGGAAGGGGAACCATTGGGGGATGGCCACGCCCCACGCCAATCTCCCGCGCGGCACCCGCATCAAAGTTGGCCTCTCCGGCTCCCTCAAACAAATCCTTTATGGCCCCGCGTCCGTGGATGACGGCTCCCAGAACCTGGTCGGTGCCATCACCACCTGCATGGGCAGCGTCGGCGCAGCCAGCATCCGTCAATTCCAGGAAACCGACATCATCATCGCCCCCAGCATCAAGACCGAAGGCAAGCTCTTCCAAACCGTTCAAAGCGTCGGCATGGGCTCCCGCTAAACGGTGCCAACAACTGGCCTCCATGTTTGAGAATCCTGAAAATATTTTTGCCGATTTCGGCAAAAAGCTGCTATCTTTCGCTTGATGAAGAGCACGATTCCGACAACCAGGGTCGCAACCAAACGCCAGGGTTCCAAGTGGATTCCCGGTGACTTTGGTGATGCCGCCATCTCCAAACTTGAGGCCGCCCGTTTCACCGACGGGTTGCTCAAAATTGCTGCTCAGATTGAGGGCCTTCCTCCTGATTTCGCCAAGAACCACGACCACTATCTCCATGGCGTGCCCAAGAAATGAAGCCCGTTTTTGCTGACACCTTCTTTTTCCTTGCCATTCTGAATCGCGCCGATCCCTTGCACCAACGTGCCGCCGCCTACAGCCGGAACGGCCGGTTGCTGTGTGTCACAACAGATTGGGTCCTCACTGAAGTCGCCGACGGGTTGAGTAAAGCCGCCTATCGGGAGAGGTTCATGGATCTCTATCGGCACATTCAGCTCAGCGCTGCCATCCGGGTGGTTCCTGCCTCGCGAACTTTGTTCGAAGAATCCATCAGCCTCTTTGCCTCGCGTCCTGACAAAGATTGGACGCTGACCGATTGCATCTCATTTGTGGTGATGCGCGACGAGGGTCTCACCCACGCCCTCACCGGCGACCAGCACTTCGAGCAGGCTGGTTTCAATGCTCTTCTGAAATGAGTGGCGCCTTCCGTCAAGTAGAAACCAAAATCGTCATTTGCTTTTGGACAACATGCGGCGTATTCTGTGACCATGTTCCACCCATCCGCAGCAAAGACTGGCCTGGAGAATCCCCACATGATTCGGCAGCCGCAATTGAGCCAATTCCCAACTCAAGCCCATGCCTTTACCCTCATTGAAATGCTGGTGACGATATTGATCATTGGCATTCTTGCCGCCATCTTGCTCCCAGTCCTCGCCAACGCCAAGAAGGCAGCCCAGCAAACCTACTGCATTAACAATATGCATGAGTTTAACCTCGCGTTGAGAATGTATGCCGACGACAACCTGAACATCTTCATACCATTTGTAAATGGATCGGTCACCTACCAGGCTGGCGGGTACTATGTGCCTCCCACCCTGGCAGGCAACAATGACTTTTCGGGGGTTTCTTCTACTGCCGCGCTGCAAAATTGCGAGCAGGCGCTGCAAAACTGCCTCTTGTTTCCCTATGTAAAAAACACCAAGATTTTTGTTTGCCCGGGCGATACTCGTGTCACATTGACACCGGGCAACGGTTTCGCCTATTGCACTTACTCGAAAACTCAGAATTTCGCTGGAGACGCCTATGACAATTATTGGGGCATGGGAGCGAATTGCGAAAAAGATGCCGACGTTGATAATCCAGTTCAGACTTTTGACATCGTTGAGGACACCGATTGGCGCGGATATAACGATGGCACCTGGGTGGTGACCTGGGACCTTGCCAGCTCTTCTTTCACATGGATAGATCCGCTCGCCATGTACCATGTTAATGCCAATAATTGGGGCTACCTTGACGGCCATGTTGCATCCCACGCCTGGCAAGATCAGGCCGCCGTCGCCGCAGGCCAGCAAGCCGCCAAAGGACAGCAGGTCATTGGCTTCCCAGCCGCGACAACCGGCCCCGATTACGACTTCGTCCAGTCAGGTCTTCGCTTCCCCGGCTGGCAGATGGCACCTTAGTGGTTGGAGGCATATATGCGGTGACGTCACCGTATTTATGCCTCCGGCCACTTGGGGTGGAATTCGTCAACTAATCCGCGTACCCCCGCGGATGCGCCACATGCCACCGCCAGGCGTCGCCGATGATCTGCTCCAGTTCCGGATACTGCGGCTTCCAACCCAGTTCCCTCACCGCTTTCTCAGCCGATGCCACCAGTCGCGGCGGATCTCCCGCCCGGCGCGGCTTCTCCACAAAGGGAATCGGCTGGTGCGTGATCTTCTCGCAGGCGGCAATCACTTGCCTCACCGAATAGCCCCCACCGTTGCCCAGATTGTAAAAGCCGCGTTTCCCCGGCTCCAGCGCCAGGATATGCGCCTGCGCCAAATCCACAATATGGATGTAATCCCGGATGCACGTCCCGTCCGGCGTCGGATAATCCGTCCCGAATACCTGGCAGTTCGGCGCCTGGCCGAGCGCGACTTTCAATACGTTGGGAATCAAATGCGTCTCCACCCGGCGATGCTCCCCGAATTGCGCGCTCGCCCCGGCCGCGTTGAAATACCGCAACGCGACAAATTCCAACCCGTGTGCCTCAAACTGCCAGTAAAGCATTTTCTCGAACATCAGCTTCGATTCGCCGTAAGGGTTGATCGGACGCTGCGGCAAATCTTCGGTCATCGGAATCCGATCCGGCGGACCATAGGTCGCGCACGTCGAACTGAAAACGAACTTCTTCACCCCGGCTGCCGTGGTCGCGTCGAGCAGGTTCAGTCCGTTGCAGACGTTGTTGCGGAAATACTTTGACGGATTGGTCATGGACTCGCCCACCAGCGCGCTGCCCGCGAAGTGCATCACTGCCGCCGGTTTGGCGTCGCGCATTGCTCCCGCGATGCCCTCAGGATCGCTCAAATCCCCTTGGATGAACAGGGCCCGGTCATCCACCGCCGAACGATGGCCTTCGGACAGATTGTCAAAAACCGTCACATCATGCCCTGCGTTCAGCAACTCCTCCACGCACACCGAACCGATATAACCCGCGCCGCCAGTAACAAATATATTCATGCCTCGCAGGATAGGCTCTGGAAAGGTTTGCCTCAACACCAAAAGACACTCCAACAGACAGATTTTCTTGCTTGGAGCCGGTGTTTTGATTATTCGTCCTCTTGGTTCTATTTGTCCTATTTTTTGAAAGATCTTCAGAACACCGATGACGACCGAAGCCAATTCGCCGGACCGCAAGATCAAAGCATGGTCGTTCCTGCCGCCCATCAACACGCCCAAGTACCATCTCCTCCTTGGAGCCGTGGCTCTCTTCATCCTCGGCCCGCTGGGCGGCATCTCCGCCGCCTACATGAATTTCTCCCTCGGCTTCTTTGTCGGCGGCCAGGTCCTTGCCGGCATCCTCGGCAGCGTCGTCACCTTCGGCTACGGCTCCGAGGGCAAACACGGCGCCAACTACATGCAAACCATGGCCGCCTCCGTCGCCGGCATGGCCGGCATGGGCGTCTTGATTCAGGCGATGGTCTGGCTCGGGTTGAAGGAGCCGCCCGTCTGGCAGTTGGTTCTGTTCTTCACCTGCATCGGCATGTTCGGCGTCGGCACCGGTATGCTTTACACCCCCATCCTTGTGGACAAAATGCAACTGACCTACCCATCCGGCTATGCGGTCGCCAACATCCTGCGCGCGCTAACCGACAAAACCCTCCTCAAGCGTTCCATCGCCAAACTCGGCGGCGGCGCGCTCGCCGGCTTGTTGGGCGGCTTTGGCTCCGTCATCTTGAAGGCGGTGGCCGGTGTAAGCGCGGCGGCCCGTTTCGACAGTCTGGACTACTCCGGTGGAACGGTGGGGGCAGGGATGGTTGTGGGCGCGCGGATCGCCATCCCCAGCTTCATCCTCGCGTCGGTCGGCGCGGCCCTGACTCCATGGCTGCGCCGCATCGGATGGCTCGGCCCCCAAGACACCTATCGCAAGATCGGTTTCGTCATCGCCCTCGGAACCATTCTCGGCGCGGCTATTATTGACCTTTCGATCATCGCCTGCAAATTTGCCGCCCAATGGCGGGAAAAAAAGGCCGCGCCCCAACCGCCGGGCGAAGATTGGAAGAACGTCCGCACCTCCCGCCTCATCGTTTGGGAAGTCTTCTGGGGGACCGCCCTGGCTTTTGTGGCCAGTCACATCCTGGGCCTGCCTCTTTATTTTGTCGTCGTCGCCATTCTTCTCACGCTGGTTTTCGTTCTGATCAACGGCATTGCCGACGGCATTTCGGATTGGAACCCCATTTCCAGCGCCTTCGTCGTCTCCGTCGTCTTGATGGCTTCCCTTGGATTGAAAGACCCCGGCGTCGGCCTCATGTGCGCCGCCATCTTGCTCATCTCATGCAGCTCCGGCGTGGACATGCAGCAGGACCGCTCCACAGGGTGGCGCCTTGGAACCAACCGCGCCAACCAGTTCCGTTACCAAGTCATCGGCATCCTTATGGGCGCGATTCTCTCGGTCGCCCTCGCCAAGTTGTTCATGCGGGCCTACCCCGTTCTGCGTGTCAACACTTTTGAACATCACGACGTCCCCGGCGCAGCCAAATGGGCCTCCGCCATGACCTACAAATTCGTGGGCGCTCTACAAAACCTCACCCATCCCAACGCCATTTTCACCAAAGCGCTGGAAATCGGCATTGCCGCCGGATTCGTCATCGAATCACTTCGCAAGCTCATCAAGAACAACCGTGCCTGGCGCGCCTTCGTACAATCCGGCCCCAAAGGCCGCGCCGCCGATTTCGTCTTGGATGCCTTCGTCCTTTCCAGTCCGTACGCCTCCTCCTTCGGCGGATTTGTGGACCTGCCCGCCGTCGCCTGGTTCACCGTCGGCGGCGTCTCCGGCTCCGTGATGGATTTGTTCAAGGAACGCCAAAAAAGCCGCCGCCTAAAACCGGCCGACACCGCCGCCATTCCCGACGACATGAGCGCTCCCTCGCTCATCGGTGGGGGATTGATCGCCGGCGATTCCCTCTCCGCCCTCGGCCTGGGCCTCTGGGGCCTGCTCGCCACCCTCTTCGGCAAGCCCTAAAACCACCTTTCCTAATGACAAATGACAAATTCTCAATGACCAATTCTCAATTGCAACTCCTCGGCCGGCGGCCGCCCTATTCCAGAAAGAAATCCACCGTCGTCACCACCCGGATAATTTTCCTTTCAGGAGTCGCCACATCCCGGTCTTCAATCTCCACTGTCCCCTGCGTGGCCCGGCGGATGCGTCCCACGTGGCTGTTCGAGTCCTGCGCGAATTTCTCCGCCGACGTCCGGGCGTTCGCGGTCGCCTCCTTGATCATATCCGGCTTCAGTGCGTTCACCGCGTCCGCGTCAAATATAAACTGAATCCGGTCGCCCATCTCATTCCCGGCCAGCGACACGCCTTTCCCCAGCAGGGCATCTGCCGCCTGGATGGCTTTCTTGACCACATCAACATTCGTGCTTCGCACCACCAGCGTCACCACACCCCGGTAGCGCGCCATTTCGGGAGCCTTGTTTTGGATCTTCTCATCCTGCCGGTCGCTCACGTCCGGCAGGCCCGGGGTAATCTCCTTGGCGTCGATCCCGTTATCCTTGAGAAACGAGACGACCAAGGTGCGATCCTTCTCCATAGCATCCTTCAATCCCCCCAAATCCTCCGCGTACGCGGTAAATCTAATCGGCCAGATCGCCAGCGTCGCTTTCATCTCCCGTTCCGACAATCCCCTCACCGTGAGATACCGGTCAAATTCCCGCCCCGTTTTAACCGCCTTGCCAATTTGACCCCCAAAAATCGCCAGCCCAACGATGAGCGACAATCCAAGAACCACAAATGAGCGTATCGTGATCATATAAAGGTAAAATAGTTCCACCTCCAAACTGCCTCGCCGCGATCCGCCTATGCAAGAACAATTGACGCCGCCAAATCCCCACGGAAAACGCCGCTTTCCATCCTGAACCGCCACGCCCTTCTTCTCCGTCTCCTACACATACTTATGTAAAAGAGGGCAGGGGAGGGGAGCATTCCAGACCGCGCATTGAAATGTCGTCCAAGCCCCTTCCGATCCATCCGCCAAATAAGCTCGTCAATCCCAAACCGCCGACCGTAGATTTCCCCCTTGCTGGAAATCCTCAATTTGCAAATTGACTTCGCCTCCGCCGGCCGCCGGTTGCGCGCGGTGGACGGCGTTTCCTTCTCCATCGCAGAGGGCGAAACTTTTTGTCTTGTCGGCGAAAGCGGCTGCGGCAAGAGCGCCACGGCCCTTTCCATCGTCCGTCTCCTCCCCGAACCTCCAGCCCACTATGCCGGCGGCCAAATCCGCCTGGATGGACTGGATGTCTTGCAGGCCACCGAACGCCAGTTGCGCGACATCCGGGGCAGGGGAGTCGCCTACGTCTTCCAGGAACCGGGCGCCGCCCTCAACCCCGTCTTTCGCGTCGGCCGGCAAATCAAGGAAATGCTCCGTCTCCACCGGCCAGCCGCCGCCACGGATGCCGAAGTGGTGCGCCTCCTCAAATCCGTCGGCATCCCTGCGCCCGAATCGCGCCTGAAAAACTTCCCCCACGAAATGTCCGGCGGCATGCAGCAGCGCGTTCTCATCGCCATGGCACTGGCCGCGCAGCCCAAACTCCTCGTGGCCGACGAACCGACCACCGCGCTCGATGTCACCATTCAGGCCCAAATCCTCGACTTGCTCAAGCACCTCAAGCAGCAACTCGGCATGAGCCTCCTCCTCATCACCCACAACCTTGGCATCGTCGGCGACATTGCCGACCGTGTTGCCGTCATGTATGCCGGGCAAATCGTCGAAATCGCGCCCGCGCGCGCCTTGTTGCGCCAGCCCTTGCATCCTTACACCCGGGCCTTGATCGCCTCCGTGCCGGTCCTCGGCGCGACCGGGACGCGCTTACGTTCCATTCCGGGAACTGTCCCAGCGCTCGACGCCATGCCTGCCGGTTGCCATTTCCATCCGAGATGTCCCATCGCCCAGCCCGATTGCCGTTCCAAATACCCCGAACTCCTCGAAGTCCAACCCGCCCGCTGGGTGCGCTGCCCTTACTGGAGTTGTGTTATGTGACTTAATATGCGAAATTATCCCATGACCGAAATCACATTCCAGGTTGAGCCTTGTCGCGAAACCGGTGGCTTCGTCGCGCGGTGGGGTGCGCCTGGGGGTGGGGGAATTACAACGCAAGGCAATTCGTTGACAGAACTCCATGCCATGATTTCTGATGCCGTCGCCGGCTATTTCGAAGCCAACGATATCCCTCATTACATCCGCCTCCATTTTGTGGAAGATCTGGTATTCGCCTGCTCGTGAAGGTTTCTCCCATCGCCCAACCCCTCCTCGAAGTCCGAAACCTCTCCGTCCGCTTCCCGGTGCGGCAAGGCGTTTTCGCCCGCTCGCGAACCTTTATCAAAGCCGTGGACGATGTCAGCTTCACCATCGAGCCAGGGGAAACCCTCGGTCTTGTCGGCGAAAGCGGCTGCGGCAAAACCACCTTGGGCCGCGCCATCGTCAGGCTGATCAAGCCATCCGCCGGCAGCATCTGGCTGGCAGGGGAGGACATCGCCCGGTTGAGCGCCGCTCAAATGCGCGCGCGCCGGCGCATTTGCCAGATGATCTTCCAGGACCCGTTCAGTTCTCTCGACCCGCGCCTGACCATCAGCCAGATCATCGGCGAGAGCCTTGAGATTCATCACATCGGCGCAACCTCCGCCGACCGCGCCCGTAAAATTGCCGAACTCCTTGCCGTCGTCGGCCTGGACCCCGGACAAGCCCAGCGTTACCCGCACGAATTCAGCGGCGGCCAGCGCCAGCGCATCGGCATCGCCCGCGCCCTCGCCGTCGAACCCCGCCTCATCGTCTGCGACGAACCGGTCAGCGCCCTCGATGTTTCCGTCCAGGCGCAAATCATCAATTTGCTCCAGGACCTCCAGCGCGAACGCGGCGTGGCTTACCTCTTCGTGGCCCACGACCTGGCCGTGATCGAACACATCAGCCGCCGCGTCATGGTCATGTATTTGGGCAAAATCGTCGAATCCGCTCCTGCCAGGACCATCGTCCAAACCCCCTCCCATCCCTACACCCAGGCCCTGATCTCCGCCGTCCCGCAAATAGACCCCAAAACCCGCCGTCCGCGCCTCATCCTTCCCGGCGAAATCCCGTCCCCCATCAATCCTCCGCCCGGCTGTCCCTTCCATCCCCGATGTCCGATAGCCGAACCCCGTTGCCGCACCGAACCGCCCACACTGCGCGAAATCGCCCCCGCCCACTTCGTATCCTGCCATATGGCATAGCAGCTAAATGCAGGGCAGGGGACCCATTTCCCTGCTCTTAATCCTAATCTTAATCATAATCGTAATCTCCAACACTATGAACATCGAAACACGCAACTTCGACAAAGACGCCGCCTCCTGGGATGAGAATCCTGCGAGAGTCAAACTGGCGCAGGACGTTGCCCATGCCATATCAAACCAAATCGTATTGACTCCAAGAATGCGCGTCATGGACTTCGGCTGCGGCACCGGACTATTGACCCTCCAAATGCAGCCTCTCGTCAATGCCATCACTGCAGTGGACAGCTCGAAAGGAATGCTCGACATGCTCCGAGCAAAGCTCGCCAAACTGAAGTTGACCAACGTGAGTGCCACTCTTATTGACCCTGACAATTACAACACCATGGCCGGCTGTTACGATCTTGTTGTCAGTAACATGACCCTTCATCACATCAGGGAAATCAAGCCCCTAATGGCCCAATTCCACAAAATCACGGCTTCTGCCGGTCATCTGTGTATTACTGACCTGGATTTGGACGAAGGCCAGTTCCATCACGACAATACAGGCGTATTCCACTTCGGCTTCTCCAGACCGGCTTTGCGCCGGACCTTCGCAGAAGCGGGATTTGAGGACATACAAGACACAAAGGCTGCCGAGGTGGTAAAACCAGCCAAAAATGGAGAAATGAGGCGATTCATCGTCTTCCTCATGACTGGCCATAAAACCAAGTAACTCCCAGCCCACAACAAACCAAGCAAGCACCCCAATAAAAGGGCACCTGCAATGAATATAACAAACATTGTGCGAATATAAAGGCGCTTCCCGTCTTTCAGGCTAAATTCAGACCGTGGGACCGGAAAAGTTGAAAATCAGCGGTATTTATAGTCGCCAGCTTCGCCCCGCAACGAATCGCCACCGATGCAAATCATACAATCAGCGAGACTGCGGGAACGGCGACCAGTCTGGTTGAACAAGCGGGCAGCCATCGCGGCGTCGGCTGGCAGGAAGGGTTTGGGATTCTGGAAGATTTGCCGCGCAAGGGCTTCCCCAGTCGCATCCAGCGGGCCGCATAAGAATTCAGCCCAAGCAATGCTGCTCGCGTTGCATTGTTCATGTGCCTTCGTCCAAGCCTGGAATTTCTCGTGCGCCCCGGAGCCTGCCACGATGGTTTGGATGAGAAAGTTGGTGTCGAAATGAATCATGCTGGATCATCCTGGCATCAACGCCTTGCTTCGAGCACGGATGCCATCCATTCGGCCGCCTGGGTTGAATCAAGGTGCAGATGTTTTTGCAAAGCCTCCAAAGCCTCCAACGGGAGCATGGCGGCGGGATTCACCGTACCAGATTGCAGGATCGTGAGCAACCCGGAGGCATTTTCGGGCAGGCTTTCCGCGCCTTTGGCCAGGACGTATCCGTGGTCAACTTCGACTTCAATGGTCCGATAACTCACGACGTGAATTTACTGCCCCATGCGTCATGCCGCAAGAAACGATTTACAGCAAGAGATGCAAGTCTGGCAAACCATCCGCCACCATCACCCCTCCCGATATCGTTGCGCTATCGGAATCCGACGCCCGACCCCAAACGCCTTGGTCGTCACTTTCAATCCCGGAGCCGCCTGACGCCGCTTATACTCGTTCAATTCAATCAGCCGCACGACCCGCCGCGTGTCCGCCTCGTTATAGCCCATCGCCACAATCTCAGCCAGCGACTTGGTTTCCACCACGGACTGTTCCAAAATGGCGTCCAAAACTTCGTAAGGCGGCAACGAATCCTGGTCCGTCTGATTCGGACGCAATTCCGCCGACGGCGGCTTGGTGATGGACGCCACCGGGATAAGTTCGCGCTCCCGGTTGATCCACCGCGCCAGGCGGTACACCATCGTTTTAGGAACGTCGCTGATCACCGCCAGCCCGCCGCACATGTCCCCGTATAGTGTGCAATAGCCGACAGCCAGCTCGCTCTTGTTGCCCGTTGTCAACACCAGCGCTCCAAATTTGTTTGACAGCGCCATCAATACCAATCCCCGCAGCCGCGCCTGGATGTTCTCCTCAGTCGTGTCCTCCGCCATCCCGCGAAACACCGGCACCAACTGCCGCCGCACCGAGGCAAACGGCGGCTCGATCGGGATCACATCATAGGCTACCCCCAGCCGCTCCGCCAGCACCCGCGCGTCATCCAGGCTGCCCCGCGACGAATACTGCGACGGCAGCGACACCACGCGCACGTTTTTCGCCCCAAGCGCCGCCACCGCCAGACACGCCACCAGCGCCGAATCAATCCCGCCGCTCAATCCGATCACCGCCGACCTAAACCCGCATTTTCCCATGTAATCCCGCAATCCCAGCACCAGCGCCTTGTAGATGTTCTCCTCGTCCGCCGCCGCCGGAGGCGTGATGACCCCGCTCTTGCCGGTGTCCACCACCACAAAATCCTCCTCGAACGCCTTCGCCTGCGCGATCAGCTCCCCTGCCCCGTTGAAGGCCATGCTCGCCCCGTCAAATATAAGTTCATCGTTGCCGCCCACCATGTTGCACAGCAGCACCGGGCGCCGCGACTTGCGCGCCAGGCTCGCCAGCATCTCCTGCCGCAATTTCTCCTTCCCCACATGCCACGGCGAAGCCGAAATGTTCAAAATAATTTCCGCCCCGCCGCTTACAAGCTTCGCGATTGGATTCGAGCGATAGAGCCTGTGCGGCCAAAAATCCTCGTCATTCCAAATATCCTCGCAGACGCTCAATCCGCTCAAGTGCCCGTTGATCTCCACCGGCAAATTCTCCTTCCCCGGTTCAAAATACCGGTCCTCGTCAAAAACATCATAAGTGGGCAGCAAAGTCTTCAGACGCGTCGCCACAATTTTTCCCCCTTGCAACAGCGCGGCCTCATTGGTTGTCAATCGCCCCGTCGAACCCTTGTTCTCCCCCGCGTAACCGACGATCATGCCCGTTTTTCCGCTCGCCGCCGCCAGCCGCTGCAACGCCGCCAGATTCTTGGCGATGAAGTCCTTTTTCAGCAACAAATCGCGCGGCGGGTAGCCTGGGATGGTCAATTCAGGAAACACCACCAGATCAAGTTGCTCCGCCTCGGCGCGGCGGGCCGCCAGCAAAATTTTCGCTTCGTTCCCGGCGAAGTCGCCAATCGTTGGGTTGATCTGTGCAAGCGCTATTCTCATGCTCATTCGCCCACAGAATGCCCGCCCCAGGCCCGGATTTCAATCAAACACTTGCGCGGGCGGATCTCGACGCTGCTCCCGTGCATGTGTCCGATTCCCTCGCCCCACGCAGTGGGGAGAGGGTTAGGGAGAGGGGTTCGCTCCATCGAACGGCAGCAGTGTTGAGATGCACCCCACCTGCGCGGCCAACTTCCTCCTGCTCCCCTGCCCTGCCTCAGCTTCGTTCCCTTTGTTCCCTTCTCTTCAAAAACAACTCCACCGGCATCACGCTGGAAGCTCTTCGGTCTTGTCCTCAGTTTTGTCCTCGGCCCAGTACCACACAGCCACAACCCCATCGTGGTGGTCGCAGGAATGGGAAATATTGATCAGCCGTTCCCGGCCGATCTCGCTCGCGAAATCGGCGGCCTCTCCAAACAAATCATCCCAAGATGCCAGCGTCCCGCTGAAAATCCGGTAACTCGCCCGCCATTTCACAGGCACCGCAGCGCTGGTGGTGGGTGTTTGGCCCGGCGTCGTTCCGGCATCTGTCGGCACACCCGCGCGCGGGGCGCGGCACCGCCAGCACGATTCAAATTGATCCTCCACCTTCTCACCGCATTTCAAACAAATCCACATAAGTTTAGTTAGGGCGATCTGATTCGATAAAACCGTCCCGGTCCGACCGTCTGCAACCCCTCGCTGAAACAGCACGATCCGCCCGTGAACGTGTTCGTCTGAACCGGAATCCAAACCGGGAACGACAAATTAGTGCAGGCCTCCACCACAATGGTGAGATTAGCCGTGGCTGCGATCTTGAACCCAAATTGGTTTCCTTGGATACCAAAGCCACCATCATCGGTCTGGATCAACGGATTCCACAGCACGGGCATAAGACCCGTATTCGCGGAGAATACATCCCACCCGGTCGATCCCGGCAAATAATAGACCGTCAGATTGCTGTCATACTCAAAAACAGTTGAATCAACGCTGGGAGCATTGCCTTGGAAATAGACGTTGGTCAGGACTGCGCAGTTTACGAAGGCATCACCCCCGATGCTGGTTACGCTGGCGGGAATTGTGACGCTGACCAGCGGGCAAAACTCAAACGCCATCTCCCCGATGCTGGCGACGCTGTCGCCAATCGTCGCATTCGTCAGGCTCCCGCAGCAAAAGAAGACACCCTCTCCGATGTGCGTGACGCTGTTGGGGATCGTGACGCTGGTCAGGCCGGTTTCTCCAAAAGCCCAATCTCCGATGTTGCTGACGCTGCCGGGAATCGTGACACTGGTCAGGCTCTCGCACTCGATGAACGCACATGTGAGGTGGACCCCTAAAATTAGACCACGGGTTAATTTCGATTTTTGCCGGTTTGCTGTAGATAAGAAAGGACAGACTTATGAAAGCAAAACGGAAACGACACAGTGCGGCCTTCAAGG
>Ga0182030_10009200_pt1 | contig 20267 bp, 23 predicted proteins | sample 812S3MmetaG_FD_121299 | JGI IMG/M metagenome (GOLD analysis project Ga0182030, IMG submission 121299) | Permafrost microbial communities from Stordalen Mire, Sweden - 812S3M metaG (Illumina Assembly) | ecosystem: Environmental > Terrestrial > Soil > Wetlands > Permafrost | place: Sweden... | reverse complement strand
TGCTTGTCGTCTCCACGCATGCTTCGTTTGTAAAACATTGCAACTTCAAAAACAGTGACATACCTCAAGAGTTTTTCCGCAGCCTGTAAAGCCCGCGATCTTCGTGCTCCGTGGCGGCATGGCTGAAGCCATGCTTTTTCAAAACCGGGTTATGAAACAGCTTCTAGTGCAGTTCCTGGATTGGTGTGTCCTGCCCGTCCCCCCCTAGCCGCGCATAGGCAGCGCGTCGAAGGTGGTGCACCGGGCTGAATTGCCTTTGGGGCTGCGTGAAATATTTGAGCGGTGCGGGGATTCCTCGCTGGGCTCGAAATGACAACCTGGAAAGGTTGCAGGAGGGTGATATGCCCTGGCCATCCCACCCTCCTGCACTCCCTCTTAAAGAGAGAAAAGACCTTGCAAATCGAGAGAGAATCTTAGCCGCGCAAGGGCAGCGCGTCGAAGGAGGGGCACCCGCGGATACATCTTTTAGGAAATTACCCTGGTAAGAACATTCAGAAAGTGAGCAATATCGCACAGCGTTACTTGAGCATCCGTGGGATCTTCATATTTGACGCGGCGCCTTTCACTCCACGCAGCCCGCAGCAGCAAGGCACTAACGGGCAATCGAAGGATGATCGGGCAAGGTGATTCAAAATGCGTATCATTCGTTTGCTGTTGTTCACAGTTCTGATACTGGCCATACCGGCCATCTCGTTCGCGCAGGTTAGCGTGTCGATCACACTGGCTCCGCCAGCTTTGCCGGTGTACGTGCAACCAATGGCTCCCGGCGATGGTTATATATGGACGCCCGGCTACTGGTCGTATGGAGATGAAGGTTACTTCTGGGTTCCGGGAACCTGGGTGATGGCTCCCGAGGTTGGCTTTCTCTGGACTCCGGGTTATTGGGGTTGGGGAGATAACGTGTACGCCTGGCATGGCGGTTACTGGGGTGAAAATGTAGGGTTTTACGGCGGCGTCAACTATGGCTTCGGCTATGGCGGCGTCGGCTACCAGGGCGGATATTGGAATAACGGAGCGTTCAACTATAACCGCTCGGTGAATAACATCAACGTGACGAGCATGCACAATGTTTACAATAAAACCGTAATTAACAATACATCGTACAACCACGTCAGCTATAACGGCGGCAGTGGTGGAGTTTCGGCCCGTCCGACGGCGGCGGAAGAGACCGCCTCGCACGGGCGCCATACTGAGCCTACAGCATTACAAACACAGCATGTGCAAGCTGCCGGCAAGAACCACGCGCTGCTTGCGTCGGTGAACCATGGACGACCGGCAATCGCCGCAACTGCGAAGCCTGGCGAGTTTAGCGGTCACGGAGTGGTAGCGGCAAAGCAGGCAGGCGCAGCTTACAAGGCTCCAGCAACCCAGACAGCGGCTCGCCCAGCAGTAAACAAAGCAACTCCACAGGCGGAGAAGAGCGCCGCTCGCCCAGAAACAGCGCGTAGCGCTCCAGCAACGCGGACAAACGCGCCGCGTACGTCTGCTGCGCCAAGTAAGCAAAGCGCAGCGAAGGCGAAGCCTGCAGCTCGGCCGGAATCTGCACCGAAGCCTGAGGCTCGCACGCAGAGCGCACCACATCCGCAACCTGCGGCTCACGCGCAACCTGCTGCTCGTCCGGAGTCTGCACCGAAACCTGAGGCTCGCACGCAGAGCGCACCACATCCGCAACCTGCGGCTCACGCGCAACCTGCCGCTCGTCCGCAGGCTGCACCGAAGCCGGAGGCTCACGCGCAGGCTGCACCGCGACCGCAACCTGCGGCTCATGCGCAGGCTGCACCGCGACCGCAACCTGCGGCTCATGCGCAGGCTGCACCGCGACCGCAACCTGCGGCTCATGCGCAACCTGCCGCTCGTCCGCAGGCTGCACCGCGGCCTGCCGAGAAAGAAGCTCCGAGTCACGAAAGATAGGCAACAGGCGTGTCGCGTATTCAATGGGTGCGGGTCCACGGTGTGGGCTCGCACCACTTTCATGCCACTCAAGGCACATATGTCTATCGCGCACAATTCCCCGAGGCACTTATAACCATTTCTTATAACTATTCTTGTGTGATGTTGCCGTATTGAGCAGTATTGACCAGTAACAGGCGAGAATAGAAGCTATAAGCGTAGTTGGATGTGATCGTAACGCAGAAAAGGAGTCAGAGATGATTGGAACTATATTGATCGTGATTCTAATATTGGCGCTCATTGGCGCACTACCGACGTGGCCGCATAGCAGAGGCTGGGGCTACTATCCGACCGGAGGGCTGGGCCTGATCATTGTGATCGTTTTGGTTCTGCTGGTTCTCGGCCGGATTTAGGTCATGCGTGGCTCATCGACATGGTCAGGCGCCATAGGTGCGCGTTGGCGCCTGGTCTGCACACGTGCGGCTGCCCTCTTCCTGGTCGTATTTATGTGCAGCACCGGCGCGCCCGCGTACTCGGTTCTAACGCACGAGGAAATCGTAGACCTGCTGTGGACCAGTGAGATCCGCCCGCTTTTGCTCAACAGGTATCCGGGATTGAGCGAAGACCAGATCAGGCAGGCTCATGCCTATGCATATGGTGGGGCTGTTATTCAGGATCTCGGCTACTATCCTTTCGGAAGTAAAGAATTCAGCAACCTGGTGCATTACGTTCGCAGCGGGGACTTTGTTTGTGAGTTGCTGCTCGAAAGCCAGGATGTAAACGAGTACGCTTTCGCCTTGGGAGCTCTCTCCCACTACGCATCCGACGTTGCAGGGCACCCGGCGGTCAACCAGTCGGTTGCGATCGAATATCCGAAGCTGCGAGCGAGGTTCGGAAAGTCAGTTCGGTATGCCCAGGACAAGACAGCGCACCTTAAGACAGAGTTCGGCTTTGACACTCTGCAGGTTTCCAAGAACCGCTACGCATCGCAGCAATTCCACGACTTCATCGGATTTCAAGTTTCCAAGCCATTACTGGAGCGAGTGTTTCCCGTGGTGTACGGAGTGGAGTTGAAAGACGTACTTAAGCACGAAGACCTTGCGGTAGGCTCGTACCGCTTCGCGGTCAGCAGACTGATACCGGAAATGACCCGAGTCGCTCTACAAACTCACAAAAAGGAACTGATACGCGAAACGCCGGACTTTGCAAAACAAAAGTTCTTGTATCGTCTCTCGCGCTCCGGGTACGAGAAGGAATGGGGAAAGGACTACATAAAGCCGGGCATTGGCACGCGCATCCTGTCAACGCTGCTGCGGTACATGCCTAAGATTGGCCCATTCAAGGGACTGGATTTCAAAAACCCAACCCCGCAAACCGAGGATCTTTACATCAAGAGTATTAACACCACGGTCGATCAATACCGCGCCTTTCTGGAGGCAGTGAAAACCGACTCGCTGTCGGCTCCCAATCGCGATCTTGACAGCGGCAACGTAACCAAAGCGGCGGAATATTCGCTGGCCGACGACACATATGCAACGTTGCTGATTCAACTATCAGAACGAAAGTTTGATCACACATCGCCGGAACTTCGCGAGAACATCCTGCAATTTTATTCCGACCTCTCGATACCGATTGACACAAAGAAAGACCAGCATCTATGGGAAGAGACGCTGACTGCGCTTGGCCAGTTGAAGTCGGCTGTGCCGCAGCAGACTGGTGTGGGCAGCGCAGCGCAATGATCGCGCCTATTTCGCGATGGTTCGAATAACGCTCCGATTCCTGCGGTGATGCCCATGGCGAGTGCGCCCCAGAATGTGACCCGCAGAGCACCTGTGGCGATAGCCGCACCACCTACCCGCGCAGCCAACCCGCCCAAGAACGCCAGGAAAACGAGGGAAGTTCCCGAGACAAGAGGAATCAAAAGTGCGGGCGGAGCCACGACGGTTACCAGAAGAGGCATGGCCGCTCCAATGGCGAAACTGCCCGCCGATGCAATCGCTGCTTGAATCGGACGCGCCCGGAAAGTCTCGGAGATTCCAAGTTCGTCGCGGGCATGGGCGCCGATTGCGTCATGCTGCATGAGTTGACGCGCAACCTGTTCGGCGAGGGGAGGCTCGAGGCCGCGAGCAACGTAGATTGCCGCAAGCTCTCTATGCTCGCCCTTGTAGTCTGCTTTCAGTTCCGCACGCTCAAGGGAAAGCTCAGCCTGTTCCGTATCAGCTTGTGAGTGGACAGAAACGTACTCACCTGCGGCCATCGACATAGCTCCAGCCACCAGGCCAGCGGTCCCTGCGACAAGAACACTGCTGTGAGTGGCATGTGCGGCGGCAACACCGAGGACGAGACTGGAAGTTGAAAGGATGCCATCGTTTGCGCCGAGAACCACGGCGCGCAGCCAACCGATGCGCCCCGTGCTATGCCGTTCCCTGTGGCGTAATGGCATTTTGCTTCGGCGTAAATGCGTCAGCTTGCGAGCTCTACGTCAGACTGTTCTGGCGGGGCGCTTTCGCGCAACAGGCCTGCAACGCGAATTTGAATATGCCTTGGCAGGCTGCGATAGGCCTCCCTTAGCTCTTCGAGAAGATTTCCTTCTAACTGGACCTCATCGTTCATGGCAATACCTGTCTGGGCCAATACTTGCGAGCCGCCCGATATGTTTGATTCGATTAGTCGGGACACCAAATCCCGGGAGTGAGCAACAGGCGATTCCGGGCATTTGAGTGCGAAAATGTTTATTGCCACCGGTGAATCATCCAGGCTGGAAATCTGTCTGAACTCAACGAGAAGAATCCCTGCCTCCCTTACTATGAAATCTCATGGTCGCAAGTACTGATCAAAAGTATACAGAATGCAATAATTTGACTTGCAGAGCTTCCTGAACCGTCTGTTGGGCCGAAGCAGGTTCTTGGCTAACATTCACCCCAGGCGTTATTAAGCAGTAATTTGGTCAAAAGAGAACAGTTACTTTCGGGGAGAAGTGCCATGCGTTTGGGAGTTCACTTTCCCATTCGTGCTGGTCTGACTGGGCCGTTGGGACGAAGGAGCGAGGTTGTGACCGTCATAAGCTTCTGTGTGCGTTTGTTGTTTGCGGCAGTTGTCTTCCTGGTGCTCTATCAATCCAGACGGAGGCCATTGCAGGTGGCGTCGGTTTTTGCGGCACAGAGAATGTGTCCTCATTGCGGGAGGATCACAGCGCGCTCCGCAGCTGCTTGCCTGGAATGTGGAGGAGTGCTGCTAACTTGAGCGACGCGGCAGACACGAATATGCGGATTCTTGTTTCCGATCCCCGGCAAGAGTGTTGCCCTGGCGGCCGGGGATAGTTAATCGCGAGAGGGTGAGCTTGATTGACCAGCTTTCATTGACAAACAGAGGAGAGAATCAATCAGGACTGATCATTGTGACTACACCCCCACGGACGTGCAAAGGGGCAACCAGAAGAGGAAATGAGTAGTCACCAAAGGGCAAGGAATAATTACCGAATTCGCTCCATGGCGGAGGTTCTGGTGTTCCGCCAGTTGCGAGTTGGCACTTGACGCAAAATAACGGAGGAATTATATGGCGCAAACCGTAGTGGAAAAGGCTGGGGAGCACATCGCTCAATCGGTCCGTGAGGCTTCGCGTGTAACTTCAGCAGTAGCAGACGCGCTCGCTGACGGCGTGGAAGTAGCCAAGCGTGCCGCTAAACAGGGCGGCGACGCCGCTGAGGAGTTTGTAAGTGACTCGACGCGGCGCATCCAGCGAAATCCGCTGGTCACGGTCGCAGCGACCTTCGTAGCGGGGCTTGGAGTGGGGATACTGACGGGTTTAACAATGCGGCGAAAGTAAGGCGGCTAAACGCTCCAAGAAGAGTAAGAGAATGTGCGCTCACGCGCTGTTTCCGCTCCGAAATCCAGGGCGCCGAAAGGCGCGACGCCCTGTCAATCCAGGGTCTCTGGACTAGGCTCAAAAAAGATCAGTAATCTGCGACAATCTGCGACAAAATAAACATCAAATATTCATGCTAGGGGTTTTCGTCGCGGGGGTATACCCTGCTTACTCGGTGGGGCCCCCAAACATACGATATCCGAGCGGGAGAGTTCCCCATGGTTTCAAGACGCTTAGTTTCTGTTGATCCCGGCGCCGCGAAAATAATAACCACAATTGGGAAGAAGACGCGAAAGCCAGCAGGCAGGGAGGGCATTCCCTTGCAGGCGGTTGTAACTCCTGGACAGGCGTCCAAGGCAACAAAGGTTGGTGCGGCAGATGAAGCAAGCGCTGTCTTCCACCCCGGCCTTTTGCTTACGCAACTTTCGACTGGGAGATCCAGCCGGGAGTATCAGGCCGATGAATCCGTCTATTTGCAAGGCGACATGGCGGATGCGGTGTTCTACATCGAGAGCGGCAAGGTGAAACTCACGGTTGTATCCACGAGCGGCAAAGAAGCCATTGTGTCCGTTCTGCCGGAAGGTAACTTCTTCGGCGAGGGTTGCCTGGCAGGCCAGCTGCTTCGCATGGCCACAGCAAGCACAACCCAGCGCAGCACCATTACTCGAGTGGCGAAACAGGCGATGGTCGAACTGCTTCACGAGCAACCTGAATTTGCCGAACGTTTTCTTGCTCACCTGCTTTCGCGAAACATCCGCATGGAAGCCGACCTGGTAGATCACCTCTTCAACTCAAGCGAGAAGCGCCTTGCCCGGCTTCTTCTGCTGATGGCCAACTTTGGCCAGGAATCGAAACCGATCCCGCTGATTGCAAGAATGAGCCAGGAAAGCCTCGCCGAAATGATCGGCACCACACGCTCGCGAGTCAGTTTCTTTATGAACCGCTTCCGGGAGTTGGGCTTTATCGAATACGGCGATGGCGGACTGCACGTCCATAGTTCGCTGGTCAGCGTTGTGCTTCACGATTAGAAGCGGAAGCATTCCGAATCACGGCATTGCCGCCCGCAAGTTTCCTCCCACGCTTCGAACGTACAGCCTCGCGCTACTTTTCTCATGAGTTCTGGGGCAGTTCCTGTCTTGGTGTGTTGCCCGTGCCACCTTAGCCGCGCAAAAACAGCGCGTCGAAGGTTGGGCACCCGCGGATTCATCTTTTAGAGAACCGCCCTAAGCCTGCCTTCGATAGTGAGCAACATTGAGCAGACGGTGCGAGTACCTTCTTACTACAGTTCTGCTTCGGAGAATATTTTCCGCAGCGAGTAGCAGACTGGCAAGCCCGGTCAGATCGAGGACACCGTGAGCACTCCGAATATTTCCAGGATGACAGCGGAGCCGGCAAGCCAGAGGTATGCGACGACGTTGCAGAACCGTACCAGCAGTTCGCACGCGAACCCAGCCGGTTCCAAAATACCGCAAGCGGAAATGGTCAGGCTGGCACAACAGGGAGATTGTGCGGCGTTCGCCGCGCTCTATGATCTGCACAAGCGAGGTGTGTATGCCTTGTGCCGGCGCATGAGCGGCAATGAGGAAGATGCCGAGGATCTGACGCAGGAAGTGTTCCTTCTGGTGTTCCGCAAGATCGGCGCTTTCCGTGGACAATCGGCATTCTCGACGTGGCTGCACCGTGTGACGGTGAATGTGGCGCTGATGCGCTTTCGCAAGAAAGGACTGCTCGCTGTTTCTCTGCAGGCGTTGCTTGACCCGGAGGAGCGACAGACGCTAAAAGGCGATCTCGGCCGTCGAGACGAGGTGCTGGCAGGAGCCATCGACCGGGTCAACCTGGAACGGGCGCTTGAACACCTGCCCGCACGTTGCCGGGAAGTATTTGTGCGATTTGATATTGAGGGCTATGAGCATAATGAGATTGCTGCAATGAACGGCTGCACGATCGGAATCAGCAAATCTCAGCTTTACAAGGCACGCATGAAATTGCGCTCCATTCTAAAGAGCACCAAGGCTGGCCGGAAGCAAATTGGCAACCGAAGCGCCGGCGCATACGTCAGTGCCGAAGAGCAATCGTTGCAAATACCGTCAGTGGCATGACGCCAGGTATACCCAGTGATCGATCAATTAGTTTCACATTGATCAACCTAGCTCAGTAACTCCAAGGCAAACGCTTGATACTCGTAGTCAATAAAACTCTCCACGGTGGAGAAGCTGCCGGGCTTGCCCGGTGGTAGAACTCTTACGGGCCGATACGTGAGAGCTCCCACAACCTACCCACTGCCGTGCGGACGACTCGGAGAAAACACTGGAGAGAAGATGAAAATACTTAGAATAGTAGCAACCGCATTCTCCCTCGTCGCGCTCTTTGCACTCGCTGCGCCCTCAGCAATGGCAGATGAGTGGAATCATGAAACAGTGGTAACCATCAGCGGGCCAATCGAAGTTCCTGGCGTGGGCCAGCACGTCTTGCCGGCCGGTACCTACGTGTTCAGGCTCCTCGATTCACAATCCGATCGCCATATCGTGCAAATATTTAATCAAGATAAGACCCATCTATTTACAACCATTCTCGCAATTCCGAATTTTCGCCTGAAGGCGACGGACAAGACGGTAATCACGTTTCGCGAGCGCCCTGCCGGCGAGCCCGAAGCGCTGAGAGCATGGTTCTACCCCGGTCGTGAATGGGGTGAGCAATTTGTTTATGCGAAGTCGAGAGCGGTGCAGTTGGCAAAAGAAACCAACGAGCCAGTTCTGGCGACTCCTGTTGAATTAGAGTCAGCTCCAATAGAAGCTCTGAATACAGCGCCGGTTGTTGCAGTTGCTCCCACGGGGGAGCCAGTTGAGCTAGCGCAGGTTGTACAGACACCTCCGGCAGTTACTGAAGCTGCACCGGTCACCATGGCGGCTGCCGCTCTGCCGAAAACTGCCAGTTCGTTATCGCTGATTGGGCTGGTTGGGCTACTGGGGTTGGGTGGCTGCTTCGTGCTTTCATTAGTCGCGAAGAGGGTTGCCTGAGCAAGCACGGGAATGAATTGCGTGATCAGAAATTCACTCTGCTTGGTTGATCGAACACCGGACGGGACTTAGTCAGCGAATGGGAGTTGGTGAGAATGGCCCACTGCTGCGCTTCCGGCCGGTTTCGGCGAGTACGATTCAGATTTCCGCAATGGAGAAGCCGCTGTATGGCCGAGGATTCCTTATCTGCGTCGTGGCTGGGATGCGAGACAAAGCCACTTGTCATGGCGCGCTGGGGTAGGGAAGCACGCTTTAGTCAATGTCTTTCCGGTATCTGCTATCTAATTACTTTTCTCTGTTTCATCTTCATTTCGAGCTTTGTTTCGGCGCAAGGGCCGGTTCGTCTGCAAAGCCATGCGGACAACCCGTTCGTCATTAGCGTTCATGTGAACATGGTGGTTTTGCACGCGACCGTTCTGGACCGCAAAAACTTTCTTGCTCCCGGACTCGACAAAGAGAACTTTCAGGTATTCGAAGACGGAGTGCCTCAGCAAATCAAGTATTTCAACCACGAGGACATCCCGGTTACGGTCGGTCTGGTCATTGATAACAGTGGAAGCATGGGGCCGAAGCGCTCCGACGTTATCGCCGCTGCTCTAGCATTTGCCCGCTCCAGCAATCCTAAAGACCAGATCTTTGTGGTGAATTTCAACGATAAGGTCTCGTTCGCTCTGCCGGAAAAGATACCGTTCACCGACAACGTGGCACAGTTGGAGATGGCGCTATCCAGAGTCGCAGCCATAGGGCAGACGGCGCTGTACGATGCGGTAGATGCCGCTCTCAATCATTTAGCAAAAGGTGATCGCGACAAAAAGGTACTTATCATAATCAGTGATGGGGGAGACAACGCCAGCAAGCACAAACTGGAGTCGATCCTCGCCATGGCAAAGAGATCTGATGCGATTATTTATTGCATCGGAATTTTTGATGAGCAGGATGACGACCGAAATCCGGGAGTGCTCAGGCGCTTTGCCGAGGAGACGGGCGGTGCGACCTTCTTGCCGGAATCATCGAAAGACGTTGTTCCCATCTGCGAACACATAGCGCGGGATATTCGCAGCCAGTACACGCTTGCCTATGTCCCCAGCAACAAGAGGCAGGACGGAGCGTATCGAATTGTTCAAGTGAGAGCCGGAGCACCGGGCCGTGGGCGTCTATCAGTCCGTACCCGTCTCGGGTATTTTGCTCCGTCAACCCTTCCAGCACCAGCGGCAAGCGGTATTAGCCATGAACTTCGCTAAGAGGCCTTTACTTCCCGTGTCACGGAAACAACGCGTGATTCGATGCGTTCGAGATCTCCTGTTTCTCACTGGCGTTGTTGCGTTGACTTACGTTGGATTTACGCTGGTTGAGGAAAGGCTTTACCAGGCATCTGCAAACCAATCCTTAATGACCCAGGTTCGGACTGAAAAGAATACCTATGTTACCCAACTCAAGCCAACGATTCACAAAGGTGACGTCCTTGGCCGTATCGATATTCCGAGGTTGGGACTGTCGGTGGCTGTCCTGCAAGGCACCAGCTCGCGAATTCTGCGCCTAGGGGCTGAACACATTGAAGGCACGCCGCTGCCTGGGGAGCTTGGCAACAGCGGAGTTGCTGGGCATCGTGATACGTTTTTCCGGAATCTAAAGGACATCCGCAAGGATGACGAAATTCAGTTCCAGACAGTAGATGGGCTTCTGCGCTACGAGGTGGACTGGATGAAAATCGTCGGTCCTGACGACACCTCAGTGCTGCAATCATCGGGGAACATGTCTACGTTGACGCTTGTGACCTGCTACCCATTCTATTTGGTTGGCCCCGCACCGAAGCGGTTTGTGGTTCACGCGCACAGGAGTTAGCAAGTGCTTTTTGGCGGGTATCCAGACTTGTCCACTTTCAAAAGCTACTTGCTCGCGTTTGGTGTGGCGGCTGAAGAGGCCTGAACTGGTTGACTTGAAACAAGCGGAGAAGATATTTCCGTTTGCGTTACCTTTCGTGGAATCTCAGTTCCCGCGGGATAGACGATGATCTGCACGCTGCCCCAATCGCCCTCTGAATTTGTGTTTGTCTGTTTGCCTATTCCCAAAGTTTTAAGCTGGCTGTCATCGAAGCCGAAGTTCTCGACCAAATACTCACGCACAACCATAGCCCTCGCTTTGGTAAGCACGAGCTCTTTCTGGGCATCACCCTCCATCCCGGCCGCCACTACAATTACCGCAAATCCGAACTGTTGATTGGCCAGGAACTCGCCACCATCATGAAGTGATTTCTGGTTTTTCAGCTTGGCTGAGTCCTTCTTGTCAAACAGTTGCTTCGAAGAGTACGTAAATGTTTTGATGGGCGTACCTTGCGGCATGCTTTCGATTTCATTTTTCGCTAGTTCGGCGGAGTCTTCGTATCCGCGAGTTTTGAAGTAACCGCGCAAGAAGAAGTTGTGCTTCAGGGCTTCCATATTCTCCTGGAAGTCGGTAACCCCTGCCTGTGCCTGAACCATTGTGTCGCGAAGTGTTCCCGTTGTCTGTTGGAGGTTATTGTAGAGTTGCCTGTCGTTTATCAGGGCACCCACCGTCCCTTGGCCACGGTCGATCTTGCTGGAAATCGAGTCCAGATTTGCGGTCGCCTGGGTCGCGTTCTGAACCGCTTTCTGACTGCTGTCAAGAATGCCGCTCGCCTTGTTAAGCATGTCTGCCATTTCGAGGGGCGGCTGGCTGGCGATGATATCGCCGGCACGGACATCCGCCTTTCCAGCCGATCCAAATGAGATAGCCATATACTGATTGCCCAGCAATCCTTCCGTCTCGATTGTGGCCACGGAATCCTGCTTGATGATCTCGTGCGTAGATTTAGCGAGCTCCATGACGACGGTGACTCTCTCGCCCGGCCGATGAGGTAACAGGATGCTGCGCACGGTTCCACTGTGAACGCCGCCCACACGGACATCCGCTCCGGCGTCCAACCCCGCCACATTGTCAAACTGCGCCTTCAGTTGGTAGGTGGAACTGAAGAGATACTGTCTGCTTCCAATAATAAAGACACCGGCCACCAGAATGGCTAAGGTGAAAACGATGAAAGCTCCTAACCTGGCTGCTCTTGTCATAAAGTTCTCCTACGAATGCTTAAGAAACTCACGAACGAACTTGTCGTCACTTCCCTGAAGTTCTTGAAAGGTGCCTTTGGCTGTAACCTTCCCGTTATTCAACAGTAATAGGCGGCTGGCAATTGTTTTTGCGCTATATAGATCGTGAGTTACCACGATGGACGCCATCTGATGTTCAGACTGAAGTTTGAGAACCAACTCATCGATCTCAGCGGAACTGATTGGATCGAGGCCAGCAGTAGGCTCGTCGAGCAGCAGAATGTCCGGCTCCAAAGCTAATGCCCGCGCCAGCCCGACTCGCTTCTGCATGCCGCCGGAAATATCGGAAGGCATCTTATCGAGATCCCCTTCCATCCCAACCTCGGCAAGCAACTGCCTGACCCGGTCACCCTGCTCGGAGCTCGACATCCCCTTCCTGTTGTGCTGCAAGGGAAATGCCACATTCTGCGCGACGGTGAGCGAATCGTAAAGCGCAGCATGCTGGAACAAGAACCCCATTTTCCTTCTGATTTCGCCAAGCTGGTCGAGAGAGAGGCCGGAGATGTCTCGACCGTGGATCTGGACCGATCCGGAGTCAAGCGTCTGCAAGCCGATAATGATCTTCAGCAACACGCTCTTGCCGGTTCCACTGCGCCCCAGCACTGCAAGGGTCTCGCCTCGGCTTACACTCAGGCTGATTGCGTTCAAGACCGTTTGACTTCCAAATGACTTATGCACGTTCTCGACGGCAATCACCGAAGCGGTTCGATCTTCTCCAGCATTGTGCTGTATCGCGATATGTTCGGTTGTGGACATAATTGTTTACGGGAAAAAGATGATGATGAACTTCACGAGCACTACATCGGCCAGGATCACGAACAGCGAGGACAGCACAACCGAGCTGGTGGCTGCGCGGCCTACGCCCTCGGCGCCGCCCCGTGTCCGCATTCCCTGGAAACACGCGATTAGCCCGATAATCAGACCAAAGACAGCCGTCTTGAACGTGGGAGGAAGAAAGTCATTGAAGCCCGATCCCTTGAATCCGCTGTTGATAAACTGATGGAACGAGAGCGGTTCGGCCAGGGCCAATGCAACCCAGCCCAAGAGCAGACCGCAGAAATCGGCAGCAAGGGTCAGTAACGGCAGCATCAAGGTGCAAGCGAGGATGCGGGTTGCCGCGAGCAACCGGTACGGGTTTACCGCAGACGCTTCGATGGCATCGATCTGTTCGGTCACTTTCATCGACGCCAGCTCGGCGCCGATTCCGGCACCCACTCGGCCGCTCACTACCAACGCCGTAATGATCGGACCGATCTCGTGAACGACGGAGTACACGAGCGCCGCAGGCAGGAGCGATTTGGCTCCAAACCGCGTCATGCTTTGAAGGGACTCCATTGAGAGCACAACACCGATTGCAGCGCCAGCCAAGGCGACCAGGGGCAGGGACTTCGAACCGATTTCATCGAGCTGGCGGAATAGCTCGCGGAACTCAAATGGCGGCGTCACCGCAGCCCGTGCAACTTGCCAGGAGAATATGGCGAGTTCGCCGAACCATTCGAGAAACTCCGTAATCACGTTTTTGGATGAAATCAGGCCGGAAGAGACGAGTAAGACGTTCTGTGCGGGATGGGGAGGGCCCATCGCTGAAGCCTGTTCGAATTGGCGTTCGCTCACTTTGAACCCGGATCCGGCGCTGCATGGGTATTATTGAGATGCATGCGAGAGAGCAGGGAATGTGGGCCACTGTAGAAAAACTCCAACATGATGTTCTCGCCAACACCTTCCAGCAAATTGTAATTGCCAAGCCGCAGTGCATATCTGGCGCCATAGTTATCGGGATACCAGGCGTACACCGCCGTCACCGTTCCTGCATAGGGCGCTATGAAGGCGGAGAAAGAGAAGGCGCGGTGGCCGTCCTGGCCATGTCGGGCTGTCACGGTCGAAACCACGGCATGGCTTAACCGTGGAAATATACCTTTGCACTCGCAGCGGTAGTACAGCGTGTCTTCCTTGAATGCTTCGGCTAACGCATAACGCGTCGTGGTAGTGATCGCTGCGATGCCGAAGCCGGAGCCGAATCGTTTGCCGTAGCCTGCGCCTCCTTGCTTCCAGGCCGCTGGAGTATTGTCGATTTGGCCTACGCCAGCGAACACTGCGGCACTGACGATGGGATAGGGACCGAACGCATCAAAGACGTAATTGCGGAGTTTGATCTCCTGTGTTGGCCGCGTATACACCAGATTGTCTTGCGGCGCAACGCTTGCGACAACTCCCGAGGAGTCCGCCGTATCTGCCAATGACTGCGCTTTTGCCCTTACGGGTAATGCCGCGAATGTCGCGATCACAAGCAATAAGAGAACGAATTGGCGCACCTGCATTTGCAACTCTCCTAGGTAGAAAAGCACTCCGTATGAGCTATCGATTGCAGCGGAGCGGTGTACAGGCCGCGCAGCAACACAGCCATCATGTTCCAGTCCGCCAACAAGTTTTCGATGGAGGATCTGACACTTCAAGACTCTGGCAGAGTTGAAAGGACAAAAGCTGTTCAGTATTGCTCAATTGGAGGAATAACCACGGCTGATGCGTAGCACTTGAGTAAGCGAAGCAACGCAAGCGTTTCCTGGAAGATGTGGTCAATCTTGAACAGACTGGCTTCGTTCTATCGCCTATCTTATGATCTGTGCCGGGCACTCGCCGAAGGGTTGATTTGACCGTGTCATGTGTTTTGCGTTTCATGCATTGCGCTCATCGGCGAAACACGGGCTGAAGTCACAGAGGAGATCAAGAACATGAACACGATAGGATATGGCGCAGGGTTGTCATGGTCTCGAACGGGCATGCGCGTTTTTGCTCCACTATTGGCTCTTTTTTTCGCGGCAGTGCCGCTGCTGGCACGCCAGAGTGCGCAAACTCCAGCGCCAGCGTCCTATGCACAGCAAGCTCCCGAGCAATTGCAGCAATTGGTTGCGCCTATTGCGCTCTACCCCGACTCTCTTGTAGCACAGGTTCTGGCAGCATCTACTTTTCCGGAACAAGTCGTCGAAGCAGACAGATGGGTGCAAGCGCATCCTGATTTGCAGGGTGACGCCCTGGGGAAATCCGTGAACCAGCAACCTTGGGATCCCAGTGTCAAGGCTCTAACTGCATTTCCGTCCGTGCTTGGAAACATGGACAAGAATCTCTCCTGGACTTCATCGTTAGGAGACGCCTACTACAACCAGCAGCAGGATGTTACGGATGCCGTACAGGTGATGCGCCAGCGCGCGCAGGTTGCCGGCAATCTAAAGACTACGCCGCAGCAAACCGTAACCGACCAGGACTCGCAGATTGTCATTCAGCCCGCAAGTCCCGATGTGGTTTACGTCCCTGCGTACGATCCGTGGTTAATGTACGGAGATCCCCTCATGGCGTGGCCGGGATGGTATGAGTACCCCGGAATCTGGTATGGCGGCCCATTTCTTTCGTTCGGGCCCGGCTTTGGAATTGGCTTCTTCGGCGGCTTTGGATGGGGTTGGGGTAACTGGGGATTCGATTGGCATAACCGTTATGCGACCTTCAACCATGGCAGGTACTACTCCCGAAGCAGCACATTCTATAACCGCAGCAGCGTTGCCCGAAACTCCCGTGGTGGCGGCGGCAACCGCGCCGGCGTCGGTAACCGTGGCGGCGTCGGCAACCGCGCCGGCGCATCGGGCAGGCCTTTCAACGGAAATTCCAGGGCTGCCCGAGGATACGCTGAACCCCGCGGCCAGAGCGGTGTACGCTCGGGCGCATTCAGCAACTACGGGCATGGGGGAGAGGCGAGGAGCTTTTCGTCACGCGGCAGTGCGAGCGTTGGCGGCGGAGCGCGCGGTGGTGGTGGCAGCGGAGCGCGCGGTGGTGGTGGTGGCGGTGGACGCAGCGGCGGCGGCGGCGGCGGACATGGCGGCGGCGGTGGTGGGCACCGGTAGTCGTTTCGTCATCAATTCCCGAACCGCTTTTGAAATTTGAAATGGAGAGGACCCGTATGCGGCCAACAAAGCTGAACTTCAAACCATCTCAGTGGACGAATCTTCCGAAACTAGCCATGCTGGTGATCCTTTTGGCGGCAATCGTTCCCCTGCGTTCCATGGCACAGCAACACGGCCAGAAAAGTTTTTCCTCGCCGGAAGAAGCGAGCAACGCATTGGTAGCGGCAGCGCAGGCGAATGACGAAAAAACGATGATCGAGATACTCGGCGCTGATGGAAAGCAACTCGTTTCCTCAGGAGACGAGGCCGAGGACGCCGACAGTCGCGCTAATTTTGTGCAGAAGTACAAGGAGATGCATCGTCTGGTGAAGGAATCGGATGCAGCCACCGTTTTGTACATTGGCGCCGAAAATTGGCCGACTCCCATACCCCTCGTGAACAAAGGCAAAGCATGGTATTTCGATACCGAGGCCGGTAAGAAGGAAATTCTGTTCAGGCGAGTCGGACGGAATGAAATGTCGGCGATTCGCATCTGCCAGGAGCTAGTGGCAGCGCAAAAGGAATACTACTCTACACACCATAATGAATATGCCCAGAAGATCTTCAGTGATGAAGGACAGCATAACGGCCTTTACTGGACATCTTCGGGTTTTGAACCCCAAAGCCCGATCGGGCCGCTGGTCGCATCGGCGGTGGCAAAAGAACATGCCAATCACGAAGTTGGAGCGGCAACTCCTTACCGCGGTTATTATTTCCAGATCGTAACGCGCCAGGGAAAGAACGCTTCAGGGGGCGCAAAGGGTTACGTCGTAAATGGCAAAATGACTGGAGGCTTCGCATTCCTGGCCTATCCGGCGGAATACAGGTCGTCTGGCGTGATGACGTTCATGGTTAATAAGGATGGCGTCGTGTTACAGAAAGATCTTGGTCCGAGGACGGATTTTGTTGACAAGATTATGAATGGATATAATCCGGATTCCAGTTGGGAAAAGACGGAAGAGCAACACGAAGAAAGCGCAGACAGCGAGGCATCTCAGTAAGAGAACTTTTGCCAATCCACTGCGCGTCATTCTTGTTGTGGGGGATTTTATCGTGATCCGTAGGGAGCGTAAGCGCTGACTCTCTTGCCGACGAATTCCTCATCTCGCTGGGTACGCAGGCTGTTGAAGGCGATCGGCCCCGGTGTGATCACCGGAGCCGCAGACGATGATCCCTCGGGAATTGCCACCTACTCCGTAGCAGGAGCGCAGCTTGGAACCAAACTTCTCTGGACCGCGTTCCTGACATGGCCCCTGATGGCCGCGGTTCAGATGATGTGCGCCCGTATTGGCAAGGTCACGGGCAAGGGGTTGGCGGGCAATCTTACCCAACGATTTCCAGGTTGGCTGGTACGTGTATTCATCGTGGCCCTGCTGGTGGCCAACACCATAAACATCGCGGCGGATCTCGCCGGCATGGCGGACGCGGCCCAAATGCTGTTGGGCATCAATTCGCACCTGCTGGTAGTAGCTTTTGCACTCTTGATTTCCTGGGCAACGGTCCGGCTCCGGTATCAGCAGATCGCGAACGTTCTCAAGTGGCTGGTGCTGGTTCTGTTTGCCTATCCGGTAACCGCGTTTGTGGTGGGAACTGATTGGGGCCGGGTGTTGCACGATACCTTCGTTCCATCATTACCACGAACCAGAGATGAATGGGCGATGTTGGTGGCAATCCTCGGTACAACCATCAGTCCGTATCTATTTTTCTGGCAGGCGAGCGAAGAGGTGGAAGAGGAAAAGGCCGCTGGCCAGAATACGCTTGCGAAACGGAGAGGCGCAACGGGCGAAGAACTTGAGCTACGCAACATCGACGTTGGCGTTGGAGCATTTTTCTCCAACATTGTCATGTTCTTTATCATCTTGACCACCGCCATCACACTGCACCGCCATGGCATCACGAACATTGAGACCTCCCGCCAGGCAGCCGAGGCGCTTCGACCTTTTGCCGGCAAGTTTGCGGGGACACTGTTCACCCTGGGGATTGTAGGGGTCGGATTCCTGGCTATTCCTACGCTGGCGGGATCAACGTCATACGCATTTGCGGAAACATTAGGTTGGCACCAGGGCTTGGATAAGGAATTGAAACAAGCGCGTGCATTTTACTCTCTCATTCTCTTCTCAACGGCTGTCGGCGTCGGGCTGGATTTCCTGGGTATTAACCCGGTCAAGGCACTCTACTGGACGGCAGTTATCAACGGATTGTTGGCGCCTTTTCTCCTGGTTGCAATCCTTGTCGTCGCCTCGGACCGGAAATTGATGCGGGGCCAACCGAGTTCACGCCTGGCATGGATTGTCGTGGCAATCACCACCGTGGCAATGTTCGCGGCGGGAGTAGCAATGTTTGTTTTCTAAATCGCCGCTCTCTCAGTGCTGTTGCTGGCTGTTATCCACTTTACCGCCGCTCGGCGCTGCCGGCGCGGCACCTGCCGGCGACTTTACGCTGAAATGTACCTCAGCCCTGGCATCCTGCATCGGTGTTCCGTTTGCGTCCACCTCTGTAACGGCAATGATGTGTTGTCCCGGGCTCATTCCCGTAAAAGTGTACTCAGTTTCGGAGGTCTTGACGGGATCGCGGCTGTCCAGTTGAATCACGAAATTATTGTCGCCGCCTGCAGGATTGGGCCGCAGCAGTTCGAAGCGTACGGTGACAAAGTTGTCTGCGAGGACTTGTCCGGCGGACGGTTGCAGAATATGCAATGCAGGACTCCGGACCGATGTGGCATTTCCACTTCCTTGTCCGGATGTATCCTGCGCGCTGGAACCGTTGCCATGGGCTAGCGCCATCGCCGCTCCCCCCACGGTAGCCAGCACAAGTAGAAGCTGAATTATTTTTCTTGTCATGACAATACCTTCTCTTCCTTGCTTTAGAACTCGCCCTTGTGGCAGGACAAGCACAGTGCTGTTTGATTGGTGAATTGTGCCGGGAGCAGGTTCACGTTTTGCGAATGATGCGGTTGGTGACAGGAGAGGCAGTTGATCTCGGCCGAACCTGCGCCCAGCAAAGTATTTGCACCTCTAACCGGGTGTCCTTCAACTGGGTGATTGGCGTTCAGGGCCTTGTTCAATCCGATGTACTGCCAACCTTTCAATTGATCAAAAGTCAGCGTCACTCCCCAGGGAACCTTCGCAGTTCGTTGTTTTGTATTTACCCTGAGACGAGCATGGACGTGACAACCCATGCAGAGGTCCTGTGTCGGCGCCAGTAGCTGGTTTGGCCAGTTACTAGCGTGCGGTGAGTGGCAAACAATGCAGTTGCCCTGAGCATATGGACCATGCAAGACCTTTTCAGTGGACTTCGCGTGGCAGGAGAAGCAGAGTTCCTTTGCTGGAGCTACAAGGTTAATCGTTGTTACACCTTTTGCCTGGGTCACAACGTGGCAGGCATTGCATCCCATCGCCATCGCGGAATGCACATGCTTGCCTTTTGTTTTGTTCGCATGGCACTCGATACACTTCGCTGAGTCTGTGTTCTGTTCCAGCGGAATGGGATGTTGAGCGGCTAGCGCGCCTGCACCGAGCGCGGCAAGACACAGAAGAAGGTGAGCCGCGAACCTCGTCGATTGGAAAGCTCGTTTGCCGAATGCCCGCTCATCCCGTGGAACTGACATGCGCTTTTCTCCAACCCAAGCCATTCCAAAACATGCGTGAATCCGTGACTATGAGCTATCGAGTTCCGCTGCCTCCGACGTTGCCGGACTGAGCGGGACGGGTTCGGATGCGAGGTACGAATGACAGGTCATCTGTCATCAGATAAATGAACATGGCCGCGAGCATAAGGATGAGAGCGACCCAGAAGCGCCAATCGTGATGTGCTCTTCTCCAGTAAGGCCGATGTTCATGGTGGCTGCGCTCCAGTTCTTCACTCACGTGCATATTCATCTCCAGTTCAAGGACAGAGTGCGCGAAACCTGCAGCGATGGCGAGGAATGATCGTGGGCACCCGCTCGACTGGATGCCCAGCCCATAATCCGAGAGCTAAGGAAGAACAGACTCGTTTTCAGCGTCGTGCAGCCAATACGGCGCCAGACCATAGTGAGCATAGAGGCGGTATTCATATTCACGAGTGATCAATGCGGACTCATCGAACTCCGGGCCCGTTTGAATAGCTTCGCGGGAGAGGCCGACATAGACGGTCGAGTCTGTCCAACTTACCCGCCGAATCCAGGAAGGTGAAACCAGTACCTTCTTGCCGGGCCACCAATTTTTTGTTGCGACCGCCATATAGCGGATGGACCAGGTCTCATCGTCGAGGACGAAACCTTGCACATGCCCAATCTCGCCATCCGCCGCCTCAATATGATAGCCAGTCACGGCTTCAGTACTACGCAGATGCGAATCGGTCGACTCCCTCCGGACCCTGTCCAACAGCACTTCCTTGCTGAAATTAGCGGTTGGATCAACCAGCCCTACCGGGTAGAATCCCCAATAGTAGGGATACCCGTAATACCC
>Ga0182030_10009199_pt1 | contig 20270 bp, 10 predicted proteins | sample 812S3MmetaG_FD_121299 | JGI IMG/M metagenome (GOLD analysis project Ga0182030, IMG submission 121299) | Permafrost microbial communities from Stordalen Mire, Sweden - 812S3M metaG (Illumina Assembly) | ecosystem: Environmental > Terrestrial > Soil > Wetlands > Permafrost | place: Sweden... | reverse complement strand
GCATGGTGCCGTTTTGGCAGAATCGACCGAAGGTGAGTAACGCTTCCGCCACCTCCGAGACCATCCCCGCGGCCAATAATCCGCGCGCGCTGATGAGCGTGTCCCGGCCCCAGTCCAGAAACCAGGGATAGCCTGCGATTACCGTGCGGCCCGTGCCGCGCCGGGCGACAAAGGCTCGCGCCGCGATGGCCAGGCGACGGCCAAAGGAATCGGTTGGAGGCAATTTCGCTTCCTCGAACGCTTTTTCATCTTCGACCGCGCGACGGGTGAAATCTCGTTCGATCAGAGGCCAGGCGGGGAGAGTTTTTTCCGCGGACATGACCAGGGTCAGGTTTTGATTCTTCTCGAGCGGCAGTTCGAACCATCCCGGACTATAAGCATCGCCGCTGGCTACTTGTCCGCGGATTTGCTCGACCGGATGCGGTATTCCCTCGCACCATTCCGCCTCCGGATGATAAATGCCAAGATTACTGAAGACGCGCAATTGCCGGTCCGTTGCCGGCGTGAACTCGAACCCAATTTGATCCGGAAGGGGATGGCAATTCGTGCTGAAATGATAATCCGCTCCGCCGTTGCGATGCGTTTCGGTATGAAAATTCCGGTCTTCGATGTCGATACGCACGGTGAGATGGACGTGAAATTGCGGGGGCAAATCGGCTGGCCGCGTTCCCGGCAGCCGCGCGCCCGTAAAGACAGTGGTATTGGAACCTTCCAGCATGTCGGCGGACAATTGCACTTCCACTGTCCGGCCATCACCGGCCTCGGCGACAAAACTCCACACTGCGGGCGGCCCGACTTTCAGTGAGACTAAATTCTGCAAATTCAGCGGGGTGGTAAATCCATCCGCTGTGATCCAGACGCGGATGCGTTTGACAAAGATGTGCCGGTCCACCGGAAATTCCGGATGAAGGTTTGCTCCGAGCGCGCAATCGTATTTGGAAGTGATCCTGCCCAAATCCGCACACAAACGCGCCATGCCGCCGCGGCCATTTGTCAACAATATAATCGCATTTTCCGGCGGTTTGGACTGCGTTTCGGAGATGATTGGGCTGGCGGCTAAAAAGCGAACGGTCCCTTCGACTTTTTCGCTGGTCAAGGCGTAACGTTCCATGGTCAGTTGGGCCTCCAAGGCCCTTGCCACGTTTCTAGGCGCAAAACACGCGACGTAGCCGTCCTGCACTTCGATGGCTTCGGCTTCCGCCCATGGCCCATTGTCCTGGGGTTTTAACCAGACGCGGAAGGGCCGGTTATCCTGAAGCAAGAGCCAATGACCGGGAGGAACGGGCGTAATTCGGCGGCGATCCAGCAATGTCCAAGTCACAACTTGGGGGAACTCACCTATCGCGGCGTCGAGAGCTCCCAGCAAATCTGTCCGCGAACGCGCGCGATCGACGCAGGCCAGCGAGCCAAGGAATCGACACGGGTCCAAATGGATTCGCCCGGCCAATTCGCGCCAGGCGCAGGGGCCGATCTCTTCGGGAAGAAAAACCTTGCTCAAGGCGCTGATGGCCCAGGAAGCTTGTGCTCGGGCGCGGCGATAATCGGCTCCGGCCAGACCCAATGGCTTTGCCGTGGTGGCCAGACAATAGACCGCGCCGGGCTGTAAGGTGAAGGTGACCTGGCTCTGGGTTGATTGCATGACAGGCAATTTTTGGCCCAGCAAATCGATTTGGAGGCGACCCAGTTGTTTGTATTCTTCCGCTTTAAACGAAAACGGATGTGGAGACTTCGGGTCGGTGTTGATCAGGACCAAAACAATATCCAATCCTTCCGCCGACTCGCGGCGCAAAGCATAAACGTCGGAGTTTTCCGGGCTGAGCCGTTTTAGTTTCGCTCCGTCAAAGAAGCAGGGATGAGTTGTCAACAGAAGATTCAGCGCCGTCAATTCAGCGACTATATTTTCCTCACTCCCCCAAGACATGCCGTGACTGGAATGGACATCGATTTTTTCCCTCGCCAACCACTCGACGCCGCAGGTAAATGCGTAGCCGCCCGTTACACTGGCCAGGGCCGAAAGCTGGTTGCGCATGAGCGACCATATCCGCCCTTTTTTGGCCAGGCGGTCGTTATCATGTGTTTCACTGTAGTGTATATAAATGCCGGCGCGCTCGCTTTGGCGGATGCTATAGTCGAGGTAGCGCGAGACGTCCGGGCCGCTGTAATTTTGGAACAACTCCGAATAAGCCCATTGCATGCCACCGTCGGTTAACAAGGCATCCGTGGCCTCGAGCGGGCCGCCCAGACCTTCCAGCAGGAAGAGGGTTTCCGGGAACTCCTGGCGGACGCGGCCTTCGATGTATTGCCAAACTTGCAACGGCACTTTATAGCCCGCATCACAACGAAATCCATCCACGCCTCGTCGGCACCAGGTCAAAAAGGCTTGGGCAAGTTCTTCCCACAATTCGACGTGAACGGGATTCAACTCCACCAAATCGCCCCACGTCACTCCCCATGCGCCGGGACTGGCGAATGATCCGTCTGCGTTGCGCAGGAACCACTCTGGACGATTTTCGAAAAGAGTCGAGCCCCAGCCCGTGTGATTAATCACCATGTCCAGCAGCACACGGCCTCCACGCCGATGCACCGCGCATGTCAATTCACAAAATTGTTCCACGCCGTTGCTGCGCTGGTCGAATTCCACCAGCGCTGGATCAATCGCGGTCAGATTCAGACAGGCATAAGGACTGCCGAATCGGCCAAAACGGGCGAAGGTCGCCGGCGTGGGCCCGACGGGGAGCAATTGAAGAATGCGGCACCCCAGCGTCTCCATGATATGCGGCAACTGATGGGCCAAATCGCGCAAAGTGCCCGAAGGCGGAATGACGACGTAACCGCGATCATCCAATTTGTTGAGTTGCTTCTCCCAATCCGCGTCCTGGGTCGTGCGTGCGGTTTTTGAGGCCCCGAACATACGGGGGAAGGCGCAATAAATAGTATTGGCTGTGCGATAGATGTTGGGATGGACGCAGACTCCGGCGTCCGGACCGTCCGGCCAGAACTGATGACCTTGCGGGTTTAGGACGTAAGGTTTGGCGCGATAATAGCCAACATCCGTCAGCGGCAGTTCGATGGCCCATTCACCGGAAGGCTGCTCCTGCAAAGGCACATCACGCCAGAAAGCCACAGATAGCGGATTTTTCCCGGCGTGAGTGGCGATGATTTCCTGGCGAAGACGCTCCGCCTTGCCGAGGTTGGTGCGCAACAGCGCCCTCCAGCCTTTGGCGAAACCTTGCGGCGTGGAAAGACTGAATCGAATACGATCGCCGACGAAACGCAATGAGCGTTCGCCGGGCGCGGGAGTCATAATCATTTTATCCATAGTGACTTGGCGGGGGCTTTATCTCTTAAGTCGCGGCTAAATTCAATGATATATGATCACCATTTGCAGGCAAACCTGGGTTTTCTCCCTGGTGCAACGTTAAATTTAGAATCGGAATTTCTGTCACTGGGGCTGTTGCAGGAGGAACCAGCCGGAATGGACGCCGTCCAGGAACCAGCCGGCGGCGTTGGTTGAGCCAATGGTATTGGTGGTCTGGTTTTCTTGCAGAACGACGCCTCGGGCCACGGTTTCAGTTCCATCGGCTCGGAAGGTCACGGTCAAAAGGCCAGTGCCGGGAGTGACGGTCCCTTCCAGCGATGCGGAGGGATTTCCGGAAGCGCTCTGGTTGCCCAGTTTGTTGGCCGAGAGAGTCAGGTTGCTGTAGGTCAGACTGTAAGCGGGGCTGCTGTTGCTGATGGTCAGGGTGACATTGGTCAAATCCAAACCGGCGGCTGCGGCGTAATGTGAGCCGAGCACGATGATATTGGTGTTGGTGAAGCCGGACGGATACATGGTTCCCGCATGGCTGAACCCTTTGAGGCACGAAAGGTTGGTGCCGAGGATAGTTTGCGCGGGGCGATTGGTGGGATTGTTGGTCAGGGTCAGCCAGCCCTGCAACGAGCCTTGACGGGAATAGAGGGAAACATAGAGCGGAATATTGCCGTTGGTGGAAACTGGGACGGATTGGCTGAGGGTGACGCCATCGCCCGCGCGGCCGCTGAGCGATACCTGGCCCGCCGGATTATTGCTCAAGGTGATGTAGCCGTAGCCGCCGGGCGCAAGGACAGGCCCATTGGTGCCGGGAGGAATGATCAGGGTGTAGCGCCCGTCATAGTTGGTAGCCGGATTTGATTTGGCATTGAAGACCGCGCGGTCGGCCAGGAGGAGTGAAGTCCAGCCATTGGTCGTTATGTCGCTGACGCTGCCGGTCACGAGGTTGGTCGTTTGCGCATTGGTGGACAGAGCCAACTGCAACAGGACGGTCAGCGAGGTTTTGCCGGGGCGTGGCACGATTTTCGCCGCGTTGCCGGTCAAATCAAATGTTCCGGTAAACGGATAAACCCCACCGTCGAGCAACACTTTGGCGCTAAATGCGCCCCGACTGGAATGCGTCAAAGTGGCGGTAATAAAGCCGGAGCTTTCTTCTGTTACGCCGCTGGCAGGAGAGAACAATCCATTATAGACACCGGCGACGGCGGTGAATGGATTGGTAACGAAGTTGGCCTGCAAGATCAGATTGGAGCACATGTCGAAGGCGAGGGCGGCCGGTCCAATTAGGGGCGTGAGGTTAGTGGCATTTGTGCCACTCATCCAATTGGTGAAGATCCAGTTACCGATGGGCACGGCGGTGACCGTATAGACCTTGCCTATTTCCAAATTGGCTTGATCGTGCTCTCCCGCGATTCTGCCCTGGCCGGTGGTTTTCAAGGTCACCGGTCCCTTGATCTTGGGGGAGGGGGCGGTCAGGTCATAGAAGATTGTGCGCGTGACTGGCATGGAGACAAAGGCTGTGTTGGTGTTGGTGCCTTCCTCGCTAATACTTTGCGCGGTTATGATGTTGGCCCCGGGAACAAGGCTCATGTTGGTGGACCAGATAGACTCTCCACGCTCCGATTGCGGGATGATTTGCCCGAAAGCATGGGTGTTAACGGATATCTGCACAAGCGTTCCGGTCGGGATTTGCCCGCCACTGCCTTTGACCGTACCCCGGACGTTGATATTGGAGCTGAGGGCCAAATAATTGTCAGGTGGGTAGCTAATGGTTACGACGGGCGTGTTGTTGGTAATGGCTGATGTGTAAGTCAGAGCATTTGTCGGCGGGTTAAGAAGAATGTTCAGGTAGGCATCACCCCAGGCTCCCAGATAACCATCTATGGCGATAAAATACTTGGTGTTTGGCGTAGCGTTAGTAATTACGACGACTGGTTGGCCGTTCTCCATATAATTGGTTGTGTAGGCGGACGCTACGTTGGTTAATGTGTTGAAGCTATCGCCGGGGCCGATGTAAACCGCCAGAATGGTATTAAAGGCGCTGCCATCTGTGTCGAATTCAAGCGTGCCAGCCACGAGCGCGGTATAACTATACCAGTAAGAAGCGCCGCCGGGCTGCCCGGCGTGGTTGGGTTCACCGGCTTCCTTGGTCGCGTCAACGGTGCTGAAGGACTGCGAAAGAGTGTAGCCGCCGGTTTCTCCACCCCCATCTTGCGGCCGGTGATGCGCAGGGGTGGGGGCTCCGGCCAAGTCCACCGCGTCGCTGAATTTATCCACCAGAAGTGTGGCGGGCGTAATGTTTTTATTTTCCGTCGCGATCTCAATAGTCACATTGGTGCTTCGCACCGCACCGACGGAATTGGACACCTGCACATAGTAATTGCCCACGGCATTAGTCGGGAAATTCGTTATGCTCAAGGTGCTGTTGGTGCCTCGGGTTACAGGGACATCGGCGAAATACCATTGGAAGCCAGCGGCACCGGTGGTCATCACGGTCAGGATAACCGTGTCACCAGCATCGACGATCTGGCTGGCCGGTTGTTGTGTAATGACCGGTACGGGGCCGCCGATGCTGAACCCGTTGGCTGGGCCGGCGAAACCATCGGCCGGACCGGGGGAAAGTTCTAAGACCGCATGGCCGGCCGCGCCGTGGTAGCCCGCCACGGCAATCTGATAATTGGTTCCCGCGCCGCAATTAAAGACAACCAAACTGGTAAAGAAACCGCCAGAGTCATCGTCCTCGGCCACTGACGTGAGGGTGCCCAGCGAGCTGCCGGTATAAACGCCCAGCAAGGTGTCGAAGGTGCTGCCTCGCGTCGTCAGTGAGATGACGCCGCTGAAAGTGGCCTTCCAGTTATACCATAGGAACCCGGCGGCCGGTTTGCCCGCGATGGTTGCCGGGCCGTCGGTCGGAGGAACGCTGGAACTGCTGTTAATGCCAGATACCGCGCTGGTGAATGGATCAAAGGTCAGGCTACTTGCGAAATTGTCATTGGTCGTGGTGGACGCACCAAGGCCTGCTGCCACATTAATGTTGGAGCTTTCAACGGATGCCGCGGCATTGGCCACAACCACCTGGTAATTGCCGGAGTTAAACGGCCGGGCGTTGGTAACAGTGTAGGAGCTGTTTGTGGCACCGGCGATGTGGTTGCCGTTGAGTTGCCATTGATAATAGAAAGGTACCGAATCCGGATCGCTGGCGTTCACGCTCAAAGTAAAACTTGCGCCAAAACTCACGGGCACATTCGTCCCCGGGGCGATCGAATTTATGATCGGCGGTCCTAACACGGTTAGCAGCGCTGGCGCGCTGGTGATCGATATGCTGCCACTGGTAACCAATACGGAATAGCTTCCTGAAGCGCTGACTGATGCATTGCTGACGGTGAAAGAAGAGTGGGTCGCTCCGCCGAGATTTGTGCCGTTCAATAGCCACTGATATGAGACATTAGTGGTCGAGGGCACGACGCTGAACGTTGCGTTATTATTCACTCCAATGGTCTGGCTCAAAGGTTGCGTCGCGATGGCAAAGCCGACGGCCACTGCAATCGGAGCAGAGGTGGCATTTAGACCGAAGCTGTTGACAGCGACTGCGGTAAGCAGGTAGACGCCGTCGGTGGACGCATTCCAGGTGATGGAGAATGGACTGGATGAGGATGAGCCTGCTAGGGCGCCGTTGGTATAGAAATCTACCCTGCTCACCGTGCCAAACTCGGATGCCGTTTCGGCGCTGATGGGAATTTCTGTTGAGGCAAAGACCTGCCCATTTATTGGGTTGTTAATGACGACGGAAGGCGGCAAGTCCTCGCTACCGCCCGCAGTCAGAACAAAATCGTCGAGCAGGATGGCGTTAAAGGTTGTCAGGCCGGTGCCCTGCGAAATGAACTCGACACTGGCAATGCTTCCGCCGGTGAGCGTATAAGTTTGCGCCGGCACATCAGCAGTACTGTAAATTTGCGGCGCACTGACGGAATCCAGCAAGTTCCCCAGAGGGTCAAATGCCTGTACCACCCAAGCTGGATGTGTGACGGCGGGATTGGCCAACAGTTCTGGCCGGGTGAAACTAAATTGCGAGAGGAAATTTGCAAAACCCACCGTGAAACTTACCGGTCCGGCTGATCCGATTTGGGTCAGAATGTTGGATGGCGAAGACGCAATCACAAACCCTCCGCCCGCCACGTTGGTTTCGTTTTCCACTGCTACGACTGTTCCGGGACTGTTGTTTGTCACGGTCGCACCGAATTCTGCCAAATAATTCGCCAAAGTTGTCCCCGTCACGGCGGCACTGCCGCCCGCGTCCAGCGAGTCGAAGTCAATCGTTCCCCCAAGAGTGACCGTGACATACGCGACCCGGGATGTGACAGAAATGCCGCCCGTATTCGTTGCAACTGCGGAAAACGCATAACTCCCCGCGGTCAGGTTGCTTAGCAGGATGCTATAGGGCGCCGCTGTTGCACTGCCGAGCAGAGTGGTTTCATTGTAAAAAAGAACTGCCGTGTTGCTTGTCGCAGAAGTTACCGTTGCATCTAACGTAATATTGGCCGGAGCGGTGAAAAATCGTCCATTACCGGGACTGGTCAAGGCCACTTCCAGGCTGCCATAATTGGTAATGTTGAATATGTAAACGGTTCCATTACCGTTGGTGCCGTCGTCAGTAGTAGTGCCGTACAAATTACCATCGAGGCCCTGAGTCAAGAATGACGGGACAGGGACGACAGTGCTGGGGCCGATGGAGAAGGATTGAAAATATACGAAGGATTGAAGATGGCCACCGTAGCTTCCAGATGATTTGTTCAACCACACAAGATTGGTTGCGGCGCCATTCGTATTGAAGTTGAAGAGAGCGCCCCGTTTATTGACTCCGCCAGCAGAAGCAAGGCCATAAAAGGAACCCTGTGGACCGAGAATCAGCGAGCCAATGGGACTGTAGCCATCCGAGAAATTTTCATCGAACGAGAGCAAACTGGCGAATGAGTTGGTATTGGTCGGCGAAATGCGGAATAGCGTTCCATCACCGCTTCCGCTTCCTCCATATACACCGAAACCCGCCCACGGGCCGGCTTCATAATCGTCGTTGGAACCGCCGTATTCAGTGGTGCCATATAGGTTTCCGTCGGGGCCTTGAATTAAGCCGTTAGGCACAGCGCCATCCAACGGGCTCCCATAAGCTCCCTGTTGCGTGCCAAAAGTATAAAAGGTGGTGATTTGGCCTGAAGAAGGTATGACTTTAAAAATCGTGCCATAACCGTTAAAGAAATTTGTGACTATGGAGTGTATTGCGTAGTTCGAGTAGATAGATGTAACTCCTCCTCCCACGGGTGTGGTACCATAGAAGTTTCCATCACTTCCTTGCACCAGGGGCGCCGCTGGATTTCCACCGTTGAAAAATACCGTGACTCGGTTGGTAGTCGTAGTTACGCTTGGGGGGCTTTTGATCACTGCGTAGTAGATGTTAGTCTCGATAGTCGAGACAAACGAATTGAGGAACGTGTATGCGCCATTGGTGGCAATGGCGAAAACTGTGCCCGCCGCACTGCCTTTGACGCCCCCGCCATTCATTGTTGTCCCGTAGAGTCTTCCATCATTGCCTTGGACCAGCGCGGCGACGGGAGTGCTGGACTGCTGGTCCGTTTCATCGCCAAAATCATGTAACGTGGTCAGATGGCCGGAGGTTGTTATCTTGAAGACGGTGCCCTCGCCATTCAATCCGCCGCTCATAGTGGTCCCATAAATATTGCCGTCGCTGCCAAAAATCACAGCGTTCGGATAGGCTCCGTCCAGTGGGTTGCCAGATTCATCCTGCTGGGCGCCAAAGTTATACAGCGTGGTGAACTTGCCGGAAGAAGTTATCTTCAAGACGGAACCATAACCCACGCCAAAATTCTGATCGGAAAATGTGTAAGGCCCGCCAGTGGTCAACGTGCCATAGAAATTGCCATCAGCGCCTTGCACGACGCCCGTTTGATCAGAAAAATTGGTAAAGTTGTAAAGGACAGACAACGAAGTATCCGGGAGATTCAAAATACCCTCAGAGTGGAACTTTTTGAGGAAGCCTTTGTCAACTTGCGGTTCATTCAGTCCCGAAATAATGCCTCCGAATGTCGTGTCCGGGAAGGTGTCCCAAAGGAATTTATTGCCTTCAAATTCGGGCAAATAGGAGCCGGGACTAAAACTTCCATCAAAGAATGCCGCGGCGGATATGCTATAATTGCTACTGACCGTCAGGGCCACTGGCGGTCCGTCGAGGGAGGCAAGGAGGTTGCTCAATGTCTGGCGAAATTGCAATTCCTCCTGCGTCTTATTGGTACTTAGGTTAAAGAGCCGCGTTTCCGCCATCCGGTTGGAATTGCGGATGAATGCCGAGGCGGCGAAATACTCGTTGATGGCGTTGGTGAAGGCAACCTTGGCCGCGGGGAGGTCATTCGTTGAAGTAGTGGTCAGGAGATAGGGGTAATTGGTCAGAAATTCCTCGATCGAGCCGTCCTTGCCCAGGTAGTTGGTGGCCCTGTTAAATTGAACATCGAGGTTCCACGAGTAGGTTGTGTAGATGAATAGTTCGGCGGTGTCGCACATTGCCTGCAACATCTGTACGTCACCCCAGTCCACCGTGACCGCACCCGCGTGAGTTTCATTAGTGGACAAGTAAACCGTGAAATTGGTGTCAGTGATTTGGGCCAGATTGTTCTGAGCGTTGATGATGGCGTACAGCACATTGGTGCGGAGTTGGGCGGTGAATTCATCGACGTTGAGCAAGGGGTCGGTTGATGGGATTATGAGATGACCTTTGCTATTCGTCTGCGGACGAGCCTGCCAGTTAAAAATATCCCGCCCGGTGTCGCCCAGGCCCAGATGGCTGAGAAAATTGCTGCCAGCCGGCTCTTCCGGCAAACTGAACAACTCGGCTGCGGCATAAAAGAAGTTGTAAGCAGCATTCGTTGGCGAAAGGGCAACCGCGACGGAAAGGCTCTGATCGGCCATGGCAAAGTCTCCGTCGGCTATGTAATTCGTGCCTGCCGAGAAATTTTCCGCGTCGTTCGTGTCAACAAGGACGGATAGGACTGCGGTGGAGCTGTTTGTGCTGCCGTAAGAATTGGAAATTTTTACGGAATAACTACCGGCGTCAGCCAAAGCCACCGGGTCTATCGTCAGGGTGGGGGAGTTCACTCCGGAAAAATCGCCGGAAGTGGAAAGAGGAGCATTGTTGCGCTGCCACTGGTAATTCAATGGGGCGGCCCCGGAAACAACGACGGTGAACGTCGCGGAAAGGCCTGCCGGTGTTTGCGGCGGGCTCGTCGGTTGTGTGATGATGACCAGGGAATTGCCTGTGTAATACCCGCTTGCCGTATTCGTTTTGTTGGCCTGCACGGTTACGATTTGGTTGGGCGGCGTCGTCCAGGCGCTGACGACGCTAAAACTCAGCATGTGATTACCTGCCGACAACCCCAAAACGGTTGCTCCGCTGGGTTGGAAAACACCCCCATCCACCTGCCATTGCGCTCCGTTGCCGACCACCCCAGCCGGGAGAATGGTCACTTGCAGCGAACCGCTTGGAGCATTCCTCGGTGCAGTCGGAACACAAGCAAAGGTGGAACCCCAGCCTGTCGTGCCCGGCAAATAATAAACGGTTACCGGGTCAAATTCACTGGCATTTCCAGTTCCATTTTCAAACACAGTACAATCAGCACTTGGAGCATTGCTCTTGAAATACATGCTCGTCAGACTGGTGCAGCCTTCGAACGCTAAATCTTCGAGGTTGGTGACGCTGGCGGGAATCGTCACGCTGGTTAGGCCGGAGCAATAAGCGAACGCGTTAAATCCGATGCTGGTGATACCATTGGCTATCGTCAGGTTTGTCATTCTGTAGCAAAAATCGAACGCAGAATCCCCAATGTTGGTGACGCCGGCAGGAATAATGACGCTAGTCAGGCTGAGGCTCTGATTGAATGCAGTGGCTCCGATGCTGGTCACGCTGGAGGGAATTGTTACACTAGTCACGCTGGAGTCTTCGAACGCTCCGTAGCCGACGCTGGTCACGCTATTGGGAATGGCGTAACTTCCGCCGACGCCGCCAGGATATTCAAGCAGCGTGGATTGGCTCTTGTCGAACAGTACCCCTTTCAGAGTGCTATAAAACGAGTTTTGTGCAGCTATCGTTATCGCTGTCAGGCCAGCGCAACCGTCGAATGGGTCTAGTCCGATGCTGGTGACATTTTTGCCGATTGTGATGCTGGTCAGGCTGGAGCAGAAAGTGAACGCATAGTCCCCGATGCTGGTGACGCTGTTGGGAATCATGATACTGGCCAAACTGGTGAAGCCAAACGCTTCCCTCCCAATGTTGGTGACGCCGCCGGGAATCGTCACGCTGGTCAGGTTGGTCATGTTATAGAATGCGGAGTTTCCGATGCTCACAACCGTCAGGCCGTCGATGTTGGTTGGAATGGTTACAGCGCCGCCGGGACCGCTGTAATTGGTTATGGTAATGGTGGTGCCGCCGGGATTGATGGAATAACCGAATTGGGCTTGCACCGTTGCTGGCGCGGCCATCAGCAGCAAAAGACAAGCGATGGCAGGCGCGGTGGCGAGCGGGCGTTTCAATATGAACATGAGTTGGTTTGTTTTCATTTGGATGGATGGGGTTCGGTGCTGGTTGAATGCGACGAATCATGGAGAGTCAAGGCAGACCGAAGAAAAGTGTTGGTCGTTCGTGGCGTGGTTTCGAGGATTACCTGGCCTCGTTGCGGCCCGGCCGTCGCCAGGGTGCCTCGTGGCGACCCAATTTCGTTGGTGCCGGAAACAAATCGGACGCCGTTGAGTAGTTCCCAATGATCATCGGCCGTGCAACGCGCCAGACCAGCTTCCACACGGCTGGTCGGCGAGAAAACGAATTTGACTCCGCGCATTTCAACCCGTTGCCCGGCCCTGGTTCCCAGCCAGCGTTGCACGGAGGCCAGGCTGCTGAACGGATCAGCCGGGTCGCGCGCTTCAAAAGTCACGTCTTGCAGCACTATGACGGGCAAAAGACCAATGCGAAAGAATCCCCTTCGCTGGTAATCCATGAAAACCCTGTCCACACGCACAACCGTGGAAGCCTTGGAGGAGCCTTGGGCGTAAAGCGGAACCGCCGCGCCCTGAACGGACATGCCTTGTTGCAGGAGATCGGTCACAGTTTGACCGCCAGCCTGCATTACCAGAAAACAGACAAAACTCGCCAGAATATTAGCCGCAATTATTTTCAACAGTGAAAAGCCATACCGCTCAAGCCTAAGAAAGCGCGTTTCACTATCACGACAGAGTCTTTGCGCCCTGTCAAGCGGCAAGTTTTGCTTAATTAATCAGCGAAGTTATGAGATGAAATGGCTTGCTCCCCTGAGGCTGTTTGAGTTCAATGCTGCTCCGGACATGTCTTCCGAATCGCCAGCCAGTTCAATTTTTCCGAGGACCGATTGGGCCGAGTTGGGCCAGGCGGCCGAGGCTGATGAAGCGAGGCTGGATCGCCTGATCCGTCTCTATTGGACGCCTTTGCGCATTTTCCTGGTTGCCACTTTTCCCTCACTCAAGGACCAAGCCGAGGTGCTTTTGCAGGAATTTGCCGAGGATAAGATTTTGAAGGAAGGCTGGCTGCGCCGGGCGGATCGCAGCCGGGGAAAATTCAGGGACTTTCTAAAAACCAGCCTGCGTCATTTTGTCCTGGACCGATTGAACCGGGCTGAGGTCCGACATGCGCCATTGTCACTGGATAAACTGGAGCAAGAATTGCCAGCTCCATCCGCAGCCTCTGAAGAGTTCGACTTGACCTGGATACGCGCCGTCCTTGCCGAGACGTTGCGGCGGATGGAAGCGGATTGCCGCGATCCCGCCGCCGATCAACCCCGACGCGCCGCGATTTGGGAAATGTTTCACATTCGCCTGATCGATCCGCTTTTAAACGACGCGCCCCAAACTCCTTACGATGAATTAATTGAGCGTTTCGGGCTTAAATCTCCCACGGACGCATCCAACATGCTTTTGAGCGGCAAACGGATTTTCAAGATGCACCTGGGCAAAGTCATTAAAGAATATACGGAGCAGGATGCGGCTACAGCAGCAGAAATACAGGCGCTGGAGAATTTCGTGTCGCATCTGGCGCAACGATCCTGACTTGCAAGATTCACTTTAGGTATTCGTATAGAATATGGAACAGTATGTCTGAGTTCGACTCTGCTGCGGCTTTAAGTAAAAGCCCGCCAAAAAGCCTTGCCGCCTTCTTCGCGGCAGGGGCGGAAGGAGCGCGGCTGTGGCGCCCGGAAGAGTTGAGCGCCATATTCCGCCATCAATTGTCAGCGCCCATCCTGGTGGATCTGGGCGGTTTCGACCCTGCCACGGCAGTGCGGCTCAAGACCTTGGGTGAAGCGCACAGCCTTTTGCTCAAAAGTTTTGCGGACCTTTTTCACCATCCGGTGCCTCCCTTGGAATTGCTGTCTCTAACCAAGGATTTCGCCAAGGCAAACATGGATCACCCTGAAAGCAGCCTGCCGCAAGAAGTGGCCGCGGCGCTTTATTATGCGAGCATTGCCACCGCGCTGGTGCGACTGCAATCCCGAATTTCGCAGCTCAAGGACGCGGAACTCCAGCGCGGCCTTCTCTGGGCTAAAGAATTGCCGTGGGTCGATGATCAAACCCGTCAAATATTCATTGAGGCGCTGACAGTTTTGAATGCTGTTGCTCCAACCCGAAAACCTTCATCATGAGCCAGGACGCATCCAAACAAGGAGAAGGGCCGTTTATGCCGCCCGTTTCGGAATTCGCCGGGCCTATTGCCGAGTTAGTCGGGCAACGTCTCCTCTCTCCGCCTGCGCGGCCCGGATTGCTGGCCAGTCTGGCCCACTATGAAATAGTGCGCGTGCTGGGTGGGGGCGGCATGGGTGTCGTGGTTTTGGCCCGCGATTCCGAAAACGGAAAAGATGTCGCCATCAAGCTGATTAAACCCGAATTGGTGCTGGACCAACGCATGGTACATCGCTTCGTCAAGGAAGCAGGACATTTGCAGAAACTAAAGCACGCGAACGTCGTGCCCGTCCTCGAAGTCTCAGACCGCCCGGAAGGCCCCTATTTTGTCATGCCTTATTTTGAGCGGGGCAGCCTGGCTCACCGCATCCGGCCCGGCCAGCCTTTGGAGACGGATGCAATACTCGATATTTCGCTCCATGTTGCCGACGGTTTGGGATTTGCCCATCGTCATGGGATTATTCATCGCGACCTTAAACCGGCCAACATCCTTTTGGGTGCCGACAGCAAGTGTTGCCTGGCGGATTTCGGACTGGCTCGCACGATGTTTAATGACAGTATTGTTGACGTGGAGCGGGAGCAGATGGAGGGCACCGCACCCTATATGTCTCCCGGAGTCGCCGCCGGAAATGCGGAAGATACCCGGTGCGATATTTACGCATTTGGGGCATTGCTCTATGAGATGCTGACGGGGGAGCCGCCTTATGCCGGTCGCAACACCAGTGATATTCGCCGTCAAATACTGGCGGGTCCACCCAAACCCATCGCCGTCAGAAATCCCGAGGCCGACGCCAGCCTTGTCGCGGTGGCGGAAGGGGCCATGGCCCGCGAATTGCGGGACCGATATGCCGACATGGCGGATGTTGTGGCGGATTTGGAGCGGATCAAAGTAGGGAAAACGGTCGTGGGCCCTCATGGCATTTCCCGCCGAGTGAAACAACTTCCATTCTCCTTATGGATCCCTGCGGGGGTGATCCTTATCATTGCGGGTCTTTGGTTATTGCGATCTGGCGCGCCCAGCACAGAGCCAACCCGTCCGACTGCAACCAATCACCCAGGCATCACTTCGCCGATGACTTCCGCTCCGCCGCGAGTAGTAGCGGTGCCCACTCCAGCTCCGCCCCCGGTCCCACCCGCGAAACGCGACTGGCGCGTCTCGATCCTGGCCGGGCAACCCGGGGTTCGAGGCGGTGTTGATGGCGCGGGGGCAGAGGCCCATTTTCAATCGCCGGAAGGAATTGCAGTTGACATTGCTGGAAACGCCTTTATTGCGGATACCGGCAATAACACCATTCGAAAGATCACTCGGGATGGCATGGTAATCACCTTGGCTGGCCGGGCAGGGCAGTCAGGCCGTTCCGATGGAAGCGGAAGCGCAGCGCGTTTCCTGGCACCGTTGGGAATTGCGGTGGACCGCGCGGGAAATGTTTTTGTGGCCGAATTTGCCAGTGACGTCATCCGCAAAATAACTCCGGAAGGACTGGTCAGCACCCTGGCCGGTTCGGCGGGCGCTCCCGGCAGCGAAGATGGCACCGGCGACCACGCCCACTTCCGCAATCCCTGGAGCGTGGCCGTGGATATTTCGGGGAATCTTTATGTGGCGGACAGAAGCAATTTCACAATTCGCCAAGTCACTCCGACTGGCCGAGTCAGCACGTTCGCCGGGCTTCCGGGAAACCCGGGCTACGCTGATGGCCCGGGCAGCTACGCGAGATTCAGCGATTCCCAAGGCGTTGCGGTCGACGCGCAGGGAAATGTTTATGTGGCCGACACCGGCAATAGCGTTATCCGCAAGATTGCTTCTTTTGGCGAAGTGAGCACGTTGGCTGGGGTGGCGGGCAGTCCTGGAAATATCGACGGCGACGGAAAGCACGCCCGCTTTTTCCAATTACAATGCGTAACCCAGGGCGAAGGCGTTAATCTTTATGTGCTGGACGGGAACCTCCTCCGCAAAGTCACCCAGTCAGGCGCCGTCACAACTTTACCTGATTCCGCGCTAACTGACGGAGCTGGACATTCGATCCATCCCACAACCATGACGGCCGATTGCTTTGGGAATCTTTATTTGGTTGATGGAACGAACAACGTGATTTGGAAAGCAATTCCGCCCAAAGGCGGCAGCATGAAAACATTGCAGTAGGTTCACCACGCAGACTACAATAAAAAAATGAAGGCGTTTCTATTCTTGCTGCTGGTGTCTGCTGGCGGTTGCGTTACCAGTGTCGAGAAGGCCAAATCTCCCCAACAACCCGCCGTGCAACGGCAAACTGTCACGGACAAGCGGGCGGTTATTGATGCCTCGCTCCAGGGAACCCTTCGCATTGTTGGCGTCAAATCAACCATTAGCGCTGGAGGTTTTATGAAAATCCAAGTGGATGTTCAGAATCTGACCGATTCTTCCAAGCAATTTAGCTATCGCATCGATTGGTTTGACCGGGAGGGATCCTCTCTGCCTATGGCTGCCTCTCCCGCGACCTCCTGGATGCTGCTTAGCCACGAAACCTCGTTCCTGGCCGCGACCTCCCCCACGCCTGCCGCCAAGGATTTTCGCGTTACCTTTCTCAGTCCTACGGACCAATGACTTGAAATCTGGTCAATTCACCCCATCTTGCGCAATTCATCACGGACTTGGGCGGCCTTTTCATAGTCCTCATTTTTAACCGCTTCATTCAGGGCGGATTCCAATTTTTCGCGCGGGGTTAGCGGGCGTTTGCTTTGAATTTCCTGCAACCACATCTCCAACGATTGAATCTCGCCGCTTTGTTCCACCAGATCCTGCCGCTCGTGGTCGCGGTAAAACTGACGAATCTCATCCAAGCCCGCTTCCACCAGTCGTATGACCTGATCGTAACGGTTGCCCTTTAGAGCCACCGCCCCTCTGGCGCGAATGCGCATCATCAGGCACTGTGGGCGAAACTGCTGCAATGACCACGCCAGTTCTTCCGAGCCGGCGTATTTTTCCACAAAATTAAATACCTTCAGATTCCTATCCGTGTCTTGAATCACAGCGTCAAACTCCTCCAATTGAAACAAACAGATGTAGCGGTGGTGGTATTGGATGAATTCCTGCTGCAACCGCCCGCAATCATCGGAGGTAAGGCGGAAGCCCTTGTCGTCGTTGCCATGTTCTCTCTTAAACTTGTCCAGAAGATCCAGGTAATATTCCAGCAGGGATTCACGGCCAAAAGGTCGTTTGCCGTCTGGACGTCCGGTGGCGTTCATTTGCAACAAGCCAAGGTCGACCCTTAATTGAATCTTTTCATGGCCATCCTTGCCACGAAATTTCCGGACAACCACTTGCCCGGGCTGATAATCCCACTGATCCAGAAGGGCGGAAATATCGAAACTCATGCCGTAAATATGGACGCCGCTGGCTGCCAAGTCAACGCGGCAGACAATAGAATACGATACTCTTCGTGCTTGGACGCCTTGCTGTCGTCAGGCAACCTTGGTCCATGCGCGCTATGGCCCATATCGATGTTCATTGGACTCAGTTTCCGGAAAATGTCGAACGCAGCCTGCTTCAAACCCTGCGCGACCGCCGCATTGACCCCAAGTTCCATTATGGCACCTACAAACAATCCCAGAAATGGCTGACTCTGCATCAAGCGTATTCTCCTTCGCGGATTGATGCGGATTGCTCCGCCCTCTACGATCGTAGTTTCCGGGCGACTACGAGTCTCTTGAATTCATCTTCTGTGCGCTTGATCGGGTTGGGTTGCGGCGGAGGACAAAAGGATGCCCGACTTTTGGGTTTATGGGCAGGGGAGGGGAGGACAATTTCTTACACCCCCTGCGATATCAGCCTGGCTCTCGTCTTGATTTCCTCCCAAGCCGCCGAATTTGCCGTTCCAGGTATCAAATGCGAGCCGATGGTCTGCGACATCGCAAATGCGCATGATTTGCCCGAAGTGTTTGGCCTTAAGGATGAAGGTCCTTCAATCCGTCTGTTTACGTTCTTCGGGATGATTCCAAACTTTGAACCAGAAATCATCATGCCACGGCTGGCCGCGCTGCTCCGTCCTTCCGACGTTATGCTCTTTAGTGCCAATCTCGCGCCGGGTCCTGATTATGCGGCAGGAGTTCAGCAAGTTTTGCCCGGCTATGACAACCGCCTCACTCGTGACTGGTTACTCACTTTTTTGTTCGATTTGGGGGTTGAGCCGGAGGACGGTTCCATCCAATTCTCTGTTGAAGATTCGCCCAGCGGCTTGAAGCGAATTGTGGCGAATTTCCGATTTGACAAGCCCCGGACCTTGTCCGTCCACGGGCAGCGCTTTGAATTCCATGCTGGCGAAAGCCTTCGGCTTTTTTTCTCCTATCGCTATACGCCGGACCGGGCGACCTCCCTTTTGGCGGAACACAATCTGACAATACTTAATCAATGGATCACCTCTTCGGGTGAAGAGGGCGTTTTCCTGTGCCGCAGGGCGGAAGCGGCTGGAAAATTTTCAGGGTCTCCAGCACGGCTCTGATCCGTGGCACTTCATGAGTGCGAAACAAATCCGTCTTGCCCAAGGCTGCCAGAACGGCGAAAAACGGCTCTGCGCAACGCACTTCTTCCCCGAAATATTCAAATGCATGCGGCAGGGCATGGCACACCGGAAAGCCCAGTGCCCGCATGCGGAATGTATGCAAGAAGGTTTGCATTTGATGCCGAATTCGCACGACGCTGTCTTGCAAATTCCGGTAATAAAAACCCAGTCCCGGATCGATAATAATCTTTTCCAGGCCCTCTTTGGCGGCGGTTTTTGCGTGACGCAAGAAATAGTCCTGCATCCTTGGGATCACATCTTCCAAGTCAAAATCCTCAGCCTCACGCACATTGCGTCCTTGCACATAGCAAATAATGACCGCTGCTGAATGCTCTGCTGCCAGCGCAAAGATCTCCGCCGCCTGTTCCGTCCCCGTCAAATTGATTATTTTTGCTCCCGCTTCCAAACTCATCCGGGCCACGTCTTTCTGGTATGTTTCCACCGACACAATCAAATTGGCCGCCGCCAGCTCCCTGATGACTGGCAGCAATTTCCTTTGTTGCCCGGCCTCATCCAAACGCGCCGCATGGGCCAGGGTTGATTCCGCCCCCACATCGATTATTCCCGCTCCCTGTTCACTGAGGACTTTGGCCCGCTGGACGGCTCTCTCCGCAGTCAAACAAACGCTTTCCCGATACCAGGAATCGGGCGAGAGATTCACCACTCCCATGATTGCCGGTCCCGAATTAAAGGCAAAAAGCCTTCCGTTGAGAGAAAATTCGCGCACCTTTACCGCCGCGGCGGCACGGTTTTCTTCCAGCAAGGCGGCCAAATCTTCCAAGGACAACATCGTGCCGCAAATTAGGCCAAAACCTGGTTCAAGCGAATCTTTTTTGACTGCTTTTTTTTGCGGTTCTTTGTTGAAGTCCAAACGGCTTTCTGCCACTATCATCTTGTCCTATGCATTCGCCGCCAACATCAATTGGAAAATTGGACGAAAAACAGAGGAGAGCTTTGATCAGTTTATTGGCCGATGACGACCAAAACGTTTATCGGACCGTTCGCGAAAAAATTATCTCCTACGGCCCTGCCACCGCCCCCTGGCTGCGCGAATACACCCTCAGTAATGACCCTGTCCTGCGTCGTCGCGCCCATGAAATTGTAAGCCATTTCGACCGACAGGCGGCTGATACCCAATTGCTGGCCTTTTGTTTGAATCAAGGCGAAGACTTTGATCTGGAACAAAGTGTTTTGCTCCTTTCCCGCACGCAATATCCGGACATAAATACCGAGGCCTACAGTGCTTTGCTGGATGAGTATGCTGGTGATTTGCGCGACCGCCTCGATTTAAATGGCGATCCCAGCCAGATTCTCAAAGTCATCAATGATTATCTTTTCCGGGAGTTGAAATTTACCGGTGACGAGCATAATTTTTACGATCCGGACAACAGTTATTTTAATCGGGTGATGGATCGGCGCACCGGCAATCCCATCAGCCTGAGCCTTGTTTATCTCCTTCTGGCCCGGCGCCTCCATTTGCCCATGGCGGGCATCGGACTTCCGGGCCATTTCCTTTGCCGTTACCAATCCAGCCGGGCTGAGGTTTATGTGGATGCTTTTCGCGGGGGTCGCCTTCAGACCAAGGCGGACTGCGTCAAGCATGTGGTGCAATTGCGCCAGCGTTTTGACGAAAGCTGCCTGGCCCCGGTCAGTTCCAGGCGCAT
>Ga0182030_10009198_pt1 | contig 20273 bp, 16 predicted proteins | sample 812S3MmetaG_FD_121299 | JGI IMG/M metagenome (GOLD analysis project Ga0182030, IMG submission 121299) | Permafrost microbial communities from Stordalen Mire, Sweden - 812S3M metaG (Illumina Assembly) | ecosystem: Environmental > Terrestrial > Soil > Wetlands > Permafrost | place: Sweden... | reverse complement strand
ACACTGTTTTTCGGCTGTATAACTGTAAAACGCCCGTAATTGAAATAATATCAATAACCTACAGACACCCTCCCATAGCTTTACTGATCCAGTAAAACTGTATAACTGTAAAGTTCAGCCCCCCCGGCGGGTGGCCCCGGTCTCATACATCGTTTTATCAAGTTGATGGTGCCCCCGATCCCTCGCAAGGGACCGGGGGCACCCTTTTTTATTGGAGGGCCAGACCTGGACCACCCTCCGATTGCCTTGGGGACAGAAATTATTACCTTGACAACGTTTTTTTCACATACCTATAGTTGCCGAGGTCAAAATTTGGCCAAAAACCTGCAATAGAAGAGGAAAATGATGAAAAAGATTCAATTTTTGGCAATGGCTGTAGTTGCTACAGCTTGTTTGCTATTGTCTCCAACTGCGAACGCCCAGTATGTCTACTCATCGAACGCGCAATGGGGTAGCTGGACCGACGGAGCATGGACCATTTACAACGATGCCTGGGGAATCTCAAATTATAACGCTAACCCAGAAACTCTCAACATCACGTCGATCGACCAATGGAACGTGCAAACCAACCAGTCGGGCGGGGGCGTAAAGTCCTATCCGAACACTGCGGTGATCCCGAACACGCCGATCTCTCAGATGACGTCCGCGTCCGGCACCTTCAATCTGTCTTCGCCCAACGGATCCGAATATGACTGGATTTTTGACGTGTACACAACTTCCAGCGGCGCCGATCAAATCCAGATCTACGAGAGCTGGAACACTCCGACGGGTGGTTGGGGCAGTCAGATTGCTTCCAACGTCACGATCGGCCAATCGACATGGTCGCAAGTCTGGCGGGTCACGCCCAGCAGCAGTTGGCCCTATAACGTGCTGATGTTCTTCCGCTCGAATCAAAGGACTTCTGGCACCGAAGATCTGTTGGCCATTACGAAATGGTGCGCGTCGAATGGGCTACTGGAGGATCAAACCTTCTACTCCATGTCGTTTGGACCGGAGATCACGTATACGAACGGAACGCAGACCTTCGCTCTCAACAGCTTTTCCGCTGAGTGGACAAACACTTCTGGTGGCGGCTCGTCGATAGGCTCGACATCCTCCTCCAATCTCATTGCCAACGGAACCTATGTCATCACCAACAAGAACAGCGGCCAGGCGATCGACGATACCGGCAATTCCACATCGGAAAGCACATTGATCGATCAATGGCCGTCCAACGGCGGTTCAAACCAGCAATGGATGCTCAACAACCTGGGCAACAACTATGTGACGTTGACCAGTGTCAAAAGCGGTATGTTGATCGATGTGAATGGCGCATCGAAGTCCAACGGTGGCTCCGTCATCCAATGGCCTAACAACAGCGGGACAAATCAGATATGGCAGGTAGTGAGCGCAGGCGGCGGCTACTACGAACTCATCAACGAGAATAGCGGCCTTGCGCTGGGCGTTCCAAACTCGTCCACCAGTGACGGCGCAGACCTGGAACAATTGACAGTAACCGGGGGTGCCAACCAGCTGTGGTACTTCTAGGAGCCTGTCGGGGATAGCGATTTCCGATGAGCGGTTTGGTTTTGTGTTGGAGTTTTTGGATTCCTTTGAACCTGGTCTTGATCGGCCAAGTGAACAGCCTACCCGCGACGGGTGGCAGGGGTCTTGATTATCCCTCACAAGATTGGGTTCCCAGGTCTCGATTTTGAGATCTGGGAACGCTTGAAGATATTTAAAAAATGGTAATAACTACCGCGCTGCTACCAACTCCTCATTCTTGGCTGCCTTGCCGTAGTGGCTCTCTACATACTTATCGAGAATTTCTTTGAACTCGGCAACGATGCCGTCGCCACGGAGGGTTGTGGCGAGTTTGCCGTCGATATAAACCGGAGCCTTGGGGTCTTCAAAGGTGCCCGGGAGGCTGATGCCGAGGTTGGCGTGCTTTGACTCGCCGGGACCGTTGACGATGCAACCCATGACGGCCAGCTTGAGTTCTTCAACGCCGGGATATTTCTTTCTCCACTCAGGCATTGAGGTGCGGAGATAGCTTTGAATCTGCTCGGCCAACTCTTGAAAATACGTGCTGGTGGTGCGGCCACAGCCGGGGCAACTGGTAACCTGCGGCATGAAGCTGCGAATGGAGAGCGATTGCAAAACCTGCTGCGCGGCCAGGACTTCTTCCGTGCGGTCGCCGCCGGGTTTGGGGGTCAGGCTTACGCGAATCGTATCGCCTATACCGGCGAGCAACAGCGGCGCCAAACCGGCGGTGGAGGCGATCAACCCTTTGGCACCCATTCCGGCTTCAGTCAAGCCGAGATGGAGCGGATAATCGCAACGGGCGGCAAGATTGGTGTAGACGTCGATGAGGTCGCGCACGCCACTGACCTTGGCAGAGAGAATGATCTGATCGTGGCCGAGGCCGTGGCGTTCAGCAGCCTTGGCAGAGTCGATTGCGCTGACGACCATAGCTTCCATCATCACGTCGCGGGCGGGCAACGGAGTGGTGCTGCGGCTGTTCTCGTCCATCATTTTGGTAAGCAGAGCCTGATCGAGCGAACCCCAGTTGACGCCGATGCGCACGGGCTTTTTGTGCTCGATGGCAGCTTCGATCATGATGCGGAAATTGTCGTCGTTCTTTCTGCCGACGGAGACGTTGCCGGGATTGATGCGATACTTGGCCAGAGCTTGCGCCGTCTCAGGAAACTGCTTGAGGAGGAGATGGCCGTTGTAATGAAAATCGCCAACGATGGGAACACGCAGACCACGCTTGTCAAGACCCTGGACGATGCTGGGCACAGCAGCCGCGGCCTGTTCATTGTTGACCGTGACGCGAACAATCTCTGAACCCGCGAGGGCAAGAGCCGCCACTTGTTCAATGGTGCCTGCAACGTCTGCCGTATCGGTGTTGGTCATGGACTGCACAACGACTGGAACCGCCCAGCCGACGCGAACCTGCCCGATTTTGACTGTGCCAGTTTTTCTGCGCTGAATCTCTGCCATAGATTCCAGTTTACCTGTTGGAGCGAATGGGAGGAAAGGGTGCGGAATTCAGATGGTCAGAAAGAGACTTGGTTGAAGGTTCAGCGATTGCAAGCAGGACGAGCCTTTATACTCAATGCGGAGGGCAAGCTGTGCTGGCACCGATTCGTTTTATCTGGAATGCAACGCGCGGCCATCGGCTGACGCCGTGGCGGAGCGAGTATCTGCGTTGGCGCATTGAGACCTATAGTGGCAAACGCGCCGAGACACTGACGACGAGTGGCATACTGAGCTTTGTGTGGACATCGCGCTGGGAATTGCTGAGCTTTCTGTGGTGGATTGACCGCATGGACCGTGAAGTGCGCAAGCAGGCGTGATGGACGGCTAACAGATGGCAGCATATTGTCGTCTATCTTTGCAGGCTGATTGTTGGTTCGGAGCTCTTACTCTTATGACACTTAATTTATTTCGATCTTTCTGCATGGTCGGCACAGTAACATTGTTTGCGTTTGTTTGCACTGCTCAACAACTACCGCCAATTGAGCCAGCAAAGCCGCTTACCACGACACAAGCCGAAGTTCCTACCTTGCGCGTGACGACCAATGAAGTGCTGGTGCCAACGCTGGTGGAGAAGCGCGGCGGTGGTATTGTGTACGGCCTCAAGCCAGAGGATTTTGTGCTTGAAGACAATGGCGTGGCACAAAAAATCCGCGTGCAGGAGGAGATGGATACGGCACCGGTTTCTCTGGTGGTTGCTGTGGAACAGGGCGGCGTAAGCGTGCTGGAGTTTGACAAGCTGGCCAAGCTGGGACCGCTACTGGATCTGTTTCTGTCAGACGGGCGGAGCGAGGCTGCACTGGTTGGTTTTGATTCAGAGCCGCATCTAATATGCGATTACACGCATAAGAGCGATCAGGTTAATCAAGCATTGAAGCATCTCAATCCTGGCAATGGCGGCGATGCGATTCTGGATACGGTGAGTTATGCCGTCGATCTGCTGGAATCGCAACCCAAGGAGTTTCGCCGTGTTTTGCTGCTGATCAGCGAAGAGCGCGACCACGGCAGCAAGCACACCAAGCCAGCAGAGTTGGCACAGAAGATTGGCAAGTCGGATGTGCTGGTGCTGAGCGTTTCGTTTTCACCGGCTCGCGCTGAGTTGCTGCACGACATGGCGGACAATGGCACCGACCGCACGATGAGCATGATGTCGGCGCTGTTCATGGTGGTGCAAGCCTTCAAGAAGAATGTGAGCAAAGAGGTCGCCCAGATGAGCGGTGGGGAGTACACGACATTTACCGGCGATAAAGGCTTTGAGCAGCGGGTGGTGGATGCGGCGAAGCACGCGCGGAACCGTTATTTGATTACATTCAGTCCGACCGACGCGACGCCGGGATTGCACACGATTCGGGTGCGCACTGCGCAGGATTATGGTGCGCGGATTGTGGCTCGTGCCAATTATTGGCGCGAACAGGAAACTCAGTGAACAGCGACCTGAGCGAGGACAGCCCGATCTGACGATGTCGGAGTTGGTTGCGGATGTGTATGGATGAACGATTCGGAACAATCTTGAACCGCAATAAACGGCTTTACTTTTGGTTGCCCCCCAGGGATTCGAACCCCGATATGCTGCTCCAGAGGCAGCTGTCCTACCATTGAACGAGGGGGCAACAAGGACTGGTCTTGCAGCCATATCGGCTTGAGCTACGGCTTTGCACCAAACTCAAAAGCCAACTTGTTCATCATATAAGGGATTTCCGGCTGCGGTCAAACGAGTTTGCGATTGAGATCACGAGGTGTCTTTCGATCTGGTTGATTGGCCTGGTGGTGCTGCGAACTCGGCATGCAGGCCGAAGGCTGGATCTGTCACAAGGGGCATACGTTCAACATGATTAGTGTTCTGAGGCATCCTCGCGCGAGTTCCTGGCAATCATTCATCATTTTGTCGCAGAACTCTGCTGAGATAGAATGATAATGACCTATGGAGTTGTTACTCAATCTCGCATGGATGTTGCTGGCTGCGCTGATGATCTCAGTGTGGCTGCGCAGTGCGCCAAGCGAAGGCGAGAGCCGCAAGACGCAGTTCGTTGCGCTGACTCTTCTCATCCTGATTCTCTTCCCCGTCATCTCGGTCACCGATGACCTGATGGCCGCACAGAATCCGGCTGAGGCCGACTGCTGCCTGCGCAAGGATCATGTAGTTGCCAGCTCGCACTCGATGATTCCCATGGCGGCGGCGCTCCCGCTGCCCACGTTCGCTGAGATGACTCTTGGCATTCCGCATTTTGCCGCACCCAGCAACTTCACTTTGCCGCGGGTTGCTTGTCCTGCGTTGGCTTCCATCCAGAATCGACCTCCGCCGACGGTCTGATCTTTCTCCCCATCCTTCTAAAACTTGATCAGGATTGTCCACTCATTTGTGCGCCGCGTCAACGACGGCGCGAAGGTTGTGTATGAAACGATATTTTCCATTTCTATCTGCCTCGGCTGCGGCAGCAATACTCATGCTTGGCCCCAGCCTCTTGATTGCTCAACAAAGCCTGACCTGGGATCAGGTGAAGGCGAAATTTGAAGCTGCCAACCCCGCTCTCAAGGCCGATGCTCTTGGCGTGGATGAGATGAAGGCTGCCGAAATCACTGCTTATCTGCGGCCCAATCCACAATTCACTTTGGCCACGGATGGAACCCAGGTCGCTCGCTATCAAGGCGTCTGGCGGCCATTTGCTGGCACCCAGATTTCACCGAATGTCAGCTATCTGCATGAACGGGAACGCAAGCGCGAACTTCGTCTGGAAAGTGCCAAAGAGGGTACAAAGATTGCCGCTTCGCAGCACGAAGACCTTGACCGCAATCTCCTCTTCGATCTGCGTTCGCAATTTGTAGCAACGCTGGGGGCCAAGGCGGTTCTTGATTTAGCCAAGGCCGATCTTGCTTACTACGACAAAATCATCGAGATCAGCCGCTCACGCATGAAGGCTGGCGATATTGCTCAGATTGATTTGGATCGTATCGAGTTGCTTCGCGTGCAATACGAGGCTGAGATTCAAACGGCAATGATTAACCTGCGCACCGCGAAGATTCAACTGCTGCAACTGCTCAATGAGCGCACGCCAGTCGAACAGTTTGATGTGACCGGCACCTTTGATTTTACTGACGATCTGAAACCGCTTGAAGACTTTCGCCAGATCGCTCTCGATGAACGACCTGATCTGCGTGCAGCTCTTGAATCCGTGCAACAGGCAAACACCAATCACAAGCTCGCGGTTGCCAATGGTTCCACCGATCCAACTTTCAGCGGCTGGTACACCTATAACCCGTCATTCAATAATCCCTATGACCACCAAACAGTCGGAGCCAGCGTAAGCATTCCCCTGCGCATCTTCGATCGCAATCAAGGCGAGAAGCAGCGCACGCAGATCGACATCGGCCGCGATCAACAGTTGACCGAAGCCGCACGGGCACTGGTCTTCAGCGATGTGGACTCGGCCCACGCGCAGGTTGAAAGTAACCTTGCACTGCTCCGTCCCTACAAAGCACAGTACAAGGCTCAGGCACTCCGCGTGCGCGATACAGTCACGTACTCCTATCAACATGGAGGCGCATCGCTGATGGATTTTCTGAACGCGCAGAGCGATTATCGGGCCGTTGAACTGGCCTATCTGCAACTGATCGGTTCTTATCTGACCGCTGCCGGACAATTGAATCTGGCGGTTGGTAGCGAGGTCATTCAATGAAACTATCTTCTGCAATGAGTACTATCTCAAACACTTCTTTCGCTATGGCAATGACCGCGTTGGTTGCTCTCACTTTCTCGGGATGCAAAGGCAAAGATGAAGGCAACGGTGCGCCTCCACCCACGCAGGTCATTCAAGTGGCCGATATGAACCTCATCACCATTGACAAGGACGACGTGGCCAAGTTTCCACTGGCTACTGCCAGCCAGATTGAATCCGCATCTGAGTTGACGGCTACTGGTTCTGTTGTTCCAGACATCTCGCGCGAGGTTCCTGTTATCTCTCTCGCCAATGGACGCGTGGTAGACATCAAGGCTCGACTCGACGACAACGTGAAGAAAGGCGACCTGCTGCTGAAGGTGCAAAGCCCGGATATTACCAGCGCATTCAATGCTTATCTGAAAGCTGCAAACGATGAACAGCTTGCCAACAAGGCTTATTTGCGCGCCGACGATTTAATGATGCATGGGGCGATCTCGCAGGCCATGCTTGAGGCTGCTGAAGATACTGAGAAGAACGCCAAAGCCGATCTGTCCGCAGCCGAAGAGCAGTTGACAACTCTGGGCGTGGACAAGAACCACCCCAGCAGCATCGTCAATGTTTACGCGCCTGTTTCTGGAGTCATTGTTGTGCAGAATGTTACCAACGCAAGTGCTGCTGGTATCGGACTATCCGGGTCTGCTACGGCATTTACCATCGCCGATCTATCCGTTGTGTGGATCGTCTGTGATGTGTATGAGAACGATATTCCCAAACTGCAACTGGGACAGGAAGCGCGCATCAAGCTCAATGCATTTCCTGATCGCCCATTTACTGGCCACATCAGTGACATCGGTCCCATTCTCGATCCTTCCCTTCGCACTGCCAAGGTGCGTATCGAGGTTGCAAATCCTGGTTTTCTCAAGTTGGGAATGTTCGGCTCAGCCACGTTTACCAGCCGCAGCAAGGAGACGCACGCCGTGGTTCCTGCCGATGCAGTGCTTCATTTGCATGATCGCGACTGGGTCTTCTTGCCCGCGGGCGGCAACCAGTTCAAGCGCGCTGAAGTCCACGCCGGCCGCATGATTGAAGGCAATCGTCAGGTGATACTGTCCGGTATCGCGCCGGGTCAGCAAGTGGTTGGCAACGCACTCTTACTCGAAACAGCGGGGAACCAGTAATGATTCGCGCACTCGTTGATTTCGCGCTCAAGAACCGTTGGCTGATACTCGGCGGAGTGGTTGTGCTCTCTGCCTGGGGCATCATCAGCTTTCGCAGCCTGCCCATTGAAGCCTATCCCGACGTTGCCAACAATTACGTGCAGATCATTACGCAGTGGCCGGGACGCAGCGCAGAAGAGATTGAGCGACAGGTTACAGTGCCTGTCGAAATTCAGATGGCTGGCATTCCGCACCTGACGCATCTTCGCTCCACGACACTGGCCGGCTTGTCGAGCCTGATGCTCATCTTCGACGACAACTCCAGCAGTGATGTGAATCGCGCGCACGTGCTTGAACGGCTCAGCCAGGTCAGCCTGCCCGCGAATCTTGTTCCGCAAATGGGCACGGACTGGAGTCCCGTCGGACAGATTTATTGGTACACGCTCGAAAGCACCAACCCCTCTTACGATGTGATGGAGAAGAAGTCGCTCGAAGACTGGACGCTGGAAAAATCCTTCAAGGGCGTCGCTGGCGTGGTCGATGTATCCAGCTTTGGCGGGCCGACCAAGGAGTATCAAATCAAGCTCGACCCGGAGAAACTTGTCTCTTATGGATTGAGCATCGCGCAGGTCGAGCAGCAGATCGCAAACAACAACACCAACGGCGGCGGCAGCTTTATTGAGCAAGGCTCGCAACAGATCAATGTGCAGTCGGTGGGCTTGTTTACAAGCGTGCAGGACATTGAGAACACCGTTGTCAAAACAGCTAACGGCTCGGCAATCAAGATCAAAGATATTGCCACTGTTGCCCAGGGACCAAAGATTCGTCTCGGTCAGATCGGTCGCTCAATCCATCGTGAAGACGGAAAGATCGTTGACAATCCTGACACCGTTGAAGGCATTGTTCTATTGCAAAAAGGCGATGACTCCGACCCGGTTCTTGAAGGCATTCACGCTGAAGTCAAAAAGCTCAACGGAGACAAGAACCATCCCGGTATCCTGCCCAAGGGCGTGCAGATCGTTCCATTTCTCGACCGTTCTGATCTGGTCAAGTACACGGTTGATACCGTCGAGCATAATCTGACCGAGGGCATGATCCTGGTTGTGATCATCCTCTTTTTGTTTCTGGGCAATGTACGCGGCGCCATCATCGTCGCGCTCACTATTCCGTTCGCGTTGATGTTCGCATCCATCTGTCTCGATCTCAGCCATATCCCGGCCAACCTGCTTTCATTGGGCGCGCTTGACTTTGGAATGCTCGTCGATGGCTCGGTGGTGATGATCGAAAACATGGTTCGGCACCTGGCCAACAAAGACAAGACGCGCACTCCCGCGCAGATGATCCGCGAAGCCGCTCACGAAGTGCTGCGCCCAGTCTTCTTTGCGCGCGGCATCATCATCACTTCGTATTTGCCCATCTTTACTCTGCAAGCCGTCGAAGGCCGCCTCTTCAAACCAATGGCGTGGACGGTCACCTTCGCTCTCCTCGGCGCTCTGCTCTTTGCCATCGTCGTTGCTCCGGTCTTTGCCATCCTCTTCTTCCACAATGGTGCCAAGGAATGGGAAAACCCGCTGCTGCACTGGCTCACGCAACACTATCGCGTCGCTGTTCGCGCGGCCATTGTGCATCGTCGCATCACGCTCGGCATCGCAACCGTGCTCTTCGCCATTGCAGTGTATCTCACCGTCGGCGGTCCCATCGGTTCCGAGTTCCTGCCTCATTTGGACGAAGGTTCCATCTGGGTGCGCGGCACACTGCCGCCAAGCGAAGGCCCAACAGCCAGCATCGACTTCACCAACCAAGCGAGGCTTGTGATGGCTTCATTTCCTGAAGTTACACAAGTTGTCAGCCAGACTGGACGTCCCGATGACGGCACAGACACTGCGGGCTTCTTCAACACCGAATACTTTGTTGATCTAAAACAAAAAAATCAGTGGCGTCCCGTCTTTCATCAGAACAAGGAGTTACTGATCGCCGCAATTGACAAGGAATTGTCGAAGTTTCCCGGTGTTATCTGGAACTATTCGCAACCTATCTCCGACAACATGGAAGAGGCTGTCTCAGGCGTCAAGGGCGAGTTGGCCGTCAAACTTTATGGCGACGATCTACGCACCTTGGAACATCGTGCCGAGGATATTCAGGCACAAATGTCTACAGTAAAAGGCATTGAGGATCTTGGAATCTTTCGCATCGTCGGCCAACCCAACCTCAACTTCCAGGTTAATCGCGATGCAGCTGCACGTTGGGGCATCAACGTGGCTGACATACAAGATGCGATACAAACTGCTGTCGGTGCCAACGCTCTTACGCAACTTCAACAGGGTGAAGCCCGCTACGACGTAACGTTGCGCTATCAGCAACCATTCCGCGATACGCGTGAAGCTATCGAAAACGTGCGGCTGATGGCACCCTCCGGCGAACGTGTCTCGCTGGCACAATTGACCACAGTTTCCACCAGCGATGGCGCCGAACAAATCAATCGCGAAGGCGGTCAACGCTTCATCGCCATCAAGTATTCCGTGCGTGGCCGCGACCTCGGATCAACCGTTGAAGAGGCCATCAGCAAGGTCGAGCACAACGTCAAGCTGCCTGCTGGTTATCACCTCGAATGGGCTGGCGAGTACGAAAGCCAGAAGCGTGCCAACAAGCGCATGGCCATTGTGGTTCCCGTCACTGTGCTGGCTATTTTTCTAATCCTCTACACGATGTTCCGCTCCTATAAATGGGCCTCGTTAATCCTGATTTCAGTGGTCATGGCTTCCATCGGTGGCCCGCTTGCTCTCTTCATCACGCACACTCACTTCTCAGTCTCTTCGGCTGTTGGTTTTCTTGCTCTCTTCGGAGTCTCTGTGCAAACCGGCGTCATCATGATCGAGTTCATCAACCAACTCCGCGCTCGACGTAAAGGCATGGAAGTCTCAACGCAGGAACACATCGTTGAAGCCGCCGTTGAAGGAGCAGTGCTTCGCCTGCGGCCCATCATGATGACGATGCTTGTGGCTACGCTGGGCCTGCTGCCTGCCGCACTTTCGCACGCCATCGGTTCCGATTCGCAGCGTCCCTTCGCCATCGTCATTGTCGGCGGCCTGCTTGCAAATCTTGTCATTGGTGTCTTCCTGCTGCCCACGCTCTACGTCTGGGTTGCACGCGAACACGACATTCTGCCTGCCCTCGAATCCACTGAGGATTTCTAGTCGGCATTTAGCATTTTCATTTCACACACTCACAGCATCGGTTATGAATGGATGCTGTGAGTGTGTGCCTAATGAAGTGTACATAGCGAACCAAATTCTATCTGATAACAGCCGTAACTGAACTTCCAAACCCCGCCACGGATATTCCGTGTCAAACAACACACAACGTGTGTGCTGTGACACATTCCTGTCTATCTATTTCCAAAGTAACCCACTTGTTTTCAAACGTTAGCGATTGGCGCGCCGCTTGCATTTATCCAAGCGTAACGGAATGCAAGGGGGATGAGATGAAGGCTTTGATGCTCGGCAAATTGGTGATCGTGGCAATCGCGGCAGTGGTTTTCGCAGTGCAGGCAATGGCGCAGGAAGCTCCTAAAAGAATGATCGTGGTTAGCCTTGAAGACCACAGGCTGGCGCTGCTTGAAGATGGCCAGATCAAGAAAGTTTACTCCGTCGCAGTTGGCAAGCCTTCCACTCCCAGCCCGGTGGGAACCTTCACCATCGAGCGTCGCGCCGCCAATCCCACTTATCACCACAATGGCAAAACTATCCTTCCTGGACCGGGCAATCCAGTCGGCACGCGTTGGATGGGGCTGAGCATTCACGGCTACGGAATTCACGGAACCAATGAACCAAATTCCATTGGCAAAGCCGCATCGCATGGCTGCATTCGCATGGCTCAGGCCGATCTTGAAGAGTTCTATGACTTGGTTGCGGTGGGCGATACGGTCGAGTTGATCGGCGAACGCAATGAGCAGACAGTGCAACTTTTTGACGACGGCAACAAGCCTGCCGCGACTGCAACTGCACAACCGGTTGAAACAGCAACAGCCGCGCCAGCAGAGGCTTCGGCACAGGTTCCAGTAAATGAAGTTGCGAGCGTGGCAAAGACGAATGCAAACGGAATGACGATGGGGACTTCACGCTAAGTGAGGCATGAAATGAATCTGTTGAAGGAAGCAATGAATGGTTTGGGAGCAGTGTTGTTGCCGGTGGCTGCGGGGCTGCTGTTTGAAGAATTGACGCTAGGTGGACTGGTCCGGCTGCTACTTGCTCCACTGCCGGAAACCAAACAAAAACGGGAGCACACCAACCAGAATGGAGAATTGAAATGAACGCACTGAAGCTGTTATTGACGATGGCGGGCGTACTGTTGCTTGCGACGGCTGTGGCAATTCCGCTGTACACACTCTGGCTTCGCATTCGCGCCGCGCGGCGCAAAGCCAGCGGAGAAATTGAACGCATGGAACCTGAAGAGATCGCGTGGCGCGGTCCGTTGGCATTGGCTATTGTGGCTTGCCTGCCGCTGCTTGTTGCATCGAGCATTGTGGTCATACCCAGCGGCATGGGTGGCGTGCGCGTAAGCCAACTCAGCGGAACACTGCCAGGAACGCTCTATCCGGGCGTGCATTTCGTAACACCGTTGACTGAGAAGATTGAAACATTTGACTTGCGCGACCATCTTTTCACAACCGGCATTGCAGAAGAAGGATCAAAGACAGCAACGCAGGGAAACAATCTGATCGTGCAATCGCGTGAAGGTCTCAACATCGGACTTGCGGTCACGGTTCGCTATCGTCTTGACCCCAACAAGCTGGACAGTGTGCAGGCACATATGCCGCAGCCAGTGGACAAAGAGCTTGTGCCACCAGTTGTGGCCAGCGCATGGCGTGAACTCACTCCGGCGTATACGGTTCAAGAAATCTTCAGCACCAAGCGTGAAGAAGTACGCGCCAAGGCTTCAGAGATCATCACTCGCAAACTGGGCAGCGACGGCATCTTTGTTGAAGAAGTCATGCTCTCAGACATTCAACTGCCAGCCGAGTATGCCAAGGGTTTGGAAGGTCTGTTGTTGAAGGAGCAGGAGGACGATCAGCTTGGCGTGGTCACCGATATACAACAGAAACAGGTGCGGGTTGCCGAGTTGCAAGCTGAAGCAGAAGCTGTTCAGAAAGTAAAAGAGGCCGAAGGCGAGGCACAATCCAAAGTCGTCGAAGCCAAGGGCGAGGCCGATGCAATGCAATACACACTGCCTCTGAAAGAGAAGCAGATTGAGCAAAGCAAGTTGGAAGCAGAAGCGCACAAGGAGACCACCATTCAGAACGCGGAGGCTGACGCCGAAGCCAAGGTCATCGACAGCAAGGCTGAGTTGCAACGGCGCAACCTGATGGCCGATGCCGAAGCCAGCCGCGTGCGCCTGATGGCATCAGCCAATGCAGAACGCATGACCAGCGAAGCCGCATTGCTGAACAAGTCGCCACTGCTTATCAACAAGATCATTGCCGAGCGGCTTTCCGACAAAATTCAAGTGGTCATGGTGCCATCGGATGGGAAGTTCTTCTTTGCCAACGACGTCTTCAAGAGCATGGCCAACACTCCCGTGGTCAAGCAGGAGATGGACAGCGAGTCGGGCTCCGATTCGGCACCAGCTTCCGGTCATTGAAGATTACTCCGGCGGAATGGCACGTCCAGCCGCCGGAGTAATGTTGCTTTGTAACTCGCTGCAAAATGAGCAGCCTCAAACGATATAATCCGCTCAAACGACTTATTCAAAGAAAGCTGAAGCCAATGAAGCTGATCTGGCTTATCACAATGGTTGCAACGGGGTTGATGAGGCTGGTGGCAAGTGCCGAACCAGCGCCCAGTCCTTGGGAACAGCCCGCTGAAACGCTGGCCGCGCAGGTTGCCGAGATGCTTGGTCCGGGCCAAGCACATCTTACGATTCGCAATTTATCTTCAGTCTCCAACGATGAAATTCCCACAATTCGGCGGCTTCTCGAACGAGATTTGAAGGCGCACGGTGTGCTTGCATCCGGCACTGAAAGCGCTAATTCGATCCGGCTCACTTTGAGTGAGAATCAGCGCGAGCGAATATGGGTAGCAGAAATTGTCGAAGGCACCGAGACACGTGTAACGATGGTTCGCGTCGAAAAAAGTGCAGCCCAACCAACGCTGATTGCGAGCGGACTTTTGCTGCGCAAGCAAACTATTTTCACTTCGAAAGATGCCGTGCTGACGACTCTGGAAACTGCCGATGGGATGGTCGTTATTGAACCTGAAGAGATTGTGATCTTGACTCAGGCATCGGACGGTTGGCATGAACAAAAGCGCGTCAGCATTGGTCAGAAGCGTTCCTTGGCACGTGATCCTCGGGCCACTATCTTACCCGCTGCCAGTGGTAAAGGCTTCGATGCTTCGCTTGCGGGCATCAGATGTAGTGGCAATTTTCAACCTGCACAGCCAACAGGAGAGTGGAATGTGCGTTGCCGTGAAAGCGATGATCCTTGGTCGCTCGTGCAGTCGTTGAACCCGACAGATGGCCCGGTAACTCTGAAGGCTTTTTACAATGCTGCTCGGAACTATTTTACAGGCGTAGTTACTCCGAATCTGGGAGTTGACTTACCCCCATTTTACTCAGCCACTCCACTTCCCCGACCTGCTTCTGAAGCCGCATTGGTGGTTGGCGGCATCGACGGCAGAACTCAGATCGTCGAGAGCAATGCGCTCAAATCAATCAGTGGAACGCGCGATTGGAGCAGTGATTTCGTTGCTCTTCACTCCGGCTGCGGTGCTGGTACACAGATCATAGCCTCAGGCTCTGGCGAGGCAATCAATGACAGTCTTCGCGCCTACGAATTGCCTGCACTGGAGGCCATCCCCGCAAGTACTCCGTTGGCAATGGACGGCACTGTAACTGCACTATGGGCCGCGCCTGACGGCAAGAGTATCTTCACTACAGTTCGCAACGCAGCAGACCAATATGAGGTGGACCGTGTTACGGCAAGTTGCAATTAGTTTTCTTTTCGCCGCCTTGGTGTTGCCCCTTGCAGCACGCACCCGGCCCCACTTTGGCGGCACGCTACGCGTGGAGATCGAGGGCGACCCATGGCAGAGAAACGGTGGTATGGCACGGCGTTTGGTGCTCGATGGACTTACATGCATGGATGATAATGGAACCGCGCAACCCTCGCTGGCCGTGCGTTGGGAATCAGATGGCGACGATCATCGCTGGCAGTTTCGTCTTCGCCCCGGCGTTCACTTTCAAGATGGTTCGCCTCTTACTTCCGTCACGGTTGTCGCAGCGTTGAATGCAGTGTGCAGCATGAATTGTCCCTGGAATGCAATTCATGCAGTAGGTTCTTCGGTCGTTTTTACCAACGATTCGCCAATGCCCAATCTGCCCGCGTTATTGGCTGGCGATGCGTACTTGATATCCGCTGGTGATGCAGGTGCGAGCATTGGCTCAGGACCATTTCAAGTTACAAACTTCAATAACTCGATACTAACTCTTGCGGCAAATGATAACTGCTGGCAAGGACGACCGTTTATCGACACAGTTGAGATTCATGTCCGCCGCAGTATTCGTGACCAATGGCTTGACCTGAGTGTGGGCCGCGCTGACCTGGTCGAGGTTCCAGCCGAGCAGTTGCGACAGACTCGCGAGCAACACTTCACTGTGCTTCAATCGCCGCCAACTACGCTACTTGCGCTCACCGTTGCGACTTCCGGCGTACTCGGTAATCCTGATCTGCGTGCGGCAATTGCGCTGGCTGTTGATCGCAGCGCTCTCTCAAATGTGATCTTTCAAAAACAAGGTGAAGTTACGGCAAGCTTGTTGCCTTCCTCACTTACCGGCTACGCCTTTCTCTTTTCCACTGAACGCGATTTGAATAAGTCCCATGAAAAACATGGCGGACTTACGCCTCCTCCACTTACACTTTCTGCGGAAGGTGGCGCAGCCATGCAACTAGCTGCGCAACGCATTGCCCTCAATCTGCGCGAGGCTGGATTCACAGTGCAGGTAGTTGCCGCAAACGGAATGCAACACACGGACCTCACGCTTCGCCGCTTGCCGCTAGAATCCAACCAACCGCAATCCGCACTTGAATCCATGCTGCGCGGCGCTGGACTTCAACTTCCAGTCGTTGAACAATCGCCTTCCGAACTCTTTCGCGTGGAACGAGAGTTTCTGAATACTCATTCGCTGATTCCTCTGCTCTATCTTCCTCGCGCTTATGCTACGGGCAGCCGCGTTCGCGATCTGAGGCTGAGCGCTGACGGCACGCCACTGTTGGCCAACGCCTCGCTTGAGGATGCACCATGAACCTGCGACAGAAGTTGTTGCTGCTCTTCTCGCTGATTGTTGCGCTTTCGGTTGCGGCGGTAACATGGACCGTGCTCGTTCGTATTCGTCAGGTTTTTGAGCAACGGGATCAGCAAGAGACTGCGCTCTTTGTCAGTCAGTTTGAGCGTGAGTTTCAGCACCGTTCAACCGAGGTTGCTGCGGCAGTGGATCGTATCGCAGCCAACGAGCATATGCGCAGCCTCGCTTTTGAACTTGCGCAGTCTGGCGATTCGTCGCTCTACGTCAACGAAGCGCAAACGCTGGCACAGGATGCGCAACTGGACTTTCTTGAGATCATTGGACCTGATGGAAATGTGATCAGTTCTGCACAGTGGCCCGCCCGTTTTGGCTATCCCGAGCCTGCCGCAATGCAATCCGCAAACCCGTTTCTCAAACGCGAAGATTTGCCCGATGGCAGTGCAGCACTTGGTCTGTTTGCGGTTCGTGCCGTCAACAAATCTGAATCGGGCGTTCGTTTGATCGGTGGAAAGCGGTTGGACCAGAGCTTTCTTGCCGATCTGCCCGCAGCGCCCGGGATGCAGATTGGACTTTACAGAGAAGTCAGTTCTGCGACCGAAACAACAACGTCCACAGCATTCGATCCCAAGCTGTTGGTTGCTGCTTCAGGTGAAATAGCTGGCGCGGCAAGCTATCAATCTCTGATTGATACAGCACGCGCAAGCGGTCAACCCACAAGCTCCATTCTCTATCTGACTAATCGTCGCGAAGACAGCGTTAACGCAACGGCAATTCCGCTCAAGAACGAAGAGGGCAGGGTACTCGCAGTGCTCACCGTCGCTATCTCGCGCAGTGGCATGATCGAAGCACAACAACACATCCGAGCGATTGCCTATGGGGTCGCCGCCGGTGGAATTCTTTTTGCAATTCTGGCTAGCCTGTGGATTGCTGCGCGGGTCTCGCGGCCTATAGAGAACCTTGCGCGGGCTGCTGAAGAAGTGGCTGAAGGAAATTGGGAAACACGTGTGGCAGAGCGAGGTCGCGATGAAGTGGGGGTGCTGGCGCGAAGCTTCAACCACATGACCACTCAACTAACCAGTCAACGCGAACGCCTTGTTCAAACCGAGCGCGTGGCCGCGTGGCGCGAGTTGGCGCGAAGGCTGGCGCATGAACTCAAGAACCCATTATTCCCCCTGCAACTAACCGTTGAAAACCTTGTGCGTGCGCGAGCATTGCCAGAGGCAGAGTTCGATGAAGTCTTCCGCGAGAGTACGCAAACGCTTAGCATGGAGATCTCGAATCTCAAAACCATCATTGGCCGCTTCAGCGACTTCAGCAAGATGCCCAAGCCGCAGTTGGAGCGCATCGACGCAAAAGATGTGATCGACCGAGTGCGCACTCTTTACGAAGCAGTTTGCAAACAGAATGAAGCTGTAATCAGCTTCAACATCGAACTCTCAGAGAGACCCATGCGTCTGATGGTTGATCCAGAGTTATTGCATCGTGCACTTTCAAATCTTGTACTCAACGCAATGGATGCAATGCCCGACGGTGGCACTCTGACTCTCTCGGCAAAGCCGCTTGCAGACAAGATCGAAATCCGCGTCTCTGATACAGGCGAAGGGCTCACGCCTGAAGAATGTGAGCGGATCTTTACTCCGTATTACACCACTAAACAGCATGGAACCGGACTGGGTTTGGCAATTGTGCAATCTGTCATTGCAGACCACGACGGCTCCATCTCCGTTGAAAGCAGCCAGAGCGGCGATCACAAATGCGGGGCAACATTTATCATCACATTGCCCAGAGCAGACGAGACAAAATCATGACCACCAAAGCACACATACTTATCGTCGATGATGAAGCCAACACGCTGGCCTCACTGGCTCGCGCCTTTCGGTTGGCTGGTCACGAGGCAGTCGTCTGCGACAATGCCGTGCGTGCGCTCGAACTTGCACGCAGCCAACCCTTTGACCTCATCCTCAGTGACGTAGTGATGCCGCGCCGCGATGGACTGGCACTGCTTGAAGACCTCAAGAACGCCGACGTTGCCGCGCCCGTAGTGATGATGAGCGGTCAGGCTCATATTGAGATGGCGGTCAAAGCCACTCGACTGGGCGCACTGGACTTTCTTGAGAAACCGCTTTCGACGGAGAAGTTGTTAGTCACCGTTGAGAACGCGCTCAAACTCACACGACTTGAGACAGAAAATCAGGACCTTCGTGCTCGCGTCGGCAAACATACCATGGTATGGACCGGCGAAACGATGAAGCGCGTGATGACGCAGATTGAACGCGTGGCCGCCAGCGAAGCGCGTATCTGCATCTACGGCGAGACCGGCACAGGCAAGGAGTTGGTTGCACGAACACTGCATGAAAAAAGTAATCGTGCGACAGGTCCATTTGTCACGCTCAACTGCGCGGCTGTTCCCGCCGAGTTGATTGAGAGCGAACTCTTTGGTCACGAAAAAGGCTCCTTTACAGGCGCGGCGCAGCGTCATACCGGCAAATTTGAGCAGGCTCATCGCGGCACGCTTTTTTTGGACGAGATTGGCGATATGCCCGCTGCGATGCAAGCCAAGTTGCTGCGCGTGCTTGAAGAAGGAGAGGTTGAACGCATTGGCGCAGGCAAGCCCACCACAGTCGATGTGCGCGTGGTTGTGGCCACGCATCGCAATCTTGAACAACTTGTAGAACAAGGCGGCTTCCGACGCGACCTCTATCATCGTGTTGTTGTCTTTCCCGTCGAGTTGCCGCCGCTTCGTCAACGCACAGAAGATCTGCCCGCATTGGTTGAGCACTTTGCTCGCCAGGTGAGCGCACAGAATGGATGGAAGCCGGTGCCCTTTACAGAAGCGGCAATTGATGCGCTCAAGCAGTATGCGTGGCCAGGAAATATCCGCGAGTTGCGCAATGTGGTGGAGCGTCTGTTGCTGCTGGCTGGATCTGTCGTCGATGCGGAAGCGGTTGATCTCGCGCTACCCGCACGGCGCACACGCAATGTGCACACTGCCAGTCATTGCGACGAGAATATCGATAGACCACTCGCTGACCGCGTGCAAGCCTATGAGCGCGCTGAGGTGCTCAAAGAACTGGAACGGCACAACCGACACATTACGCAGACCGCCAAGACACTGGGTCTTGAACGCAGCCACCTCTATAAAAAATGCCAGCAGTTGGGCATCGACCTCAAGAGTATTCAAGAGCGTGAATGAGGTAGACGAATCGCAATCCCGAAGTGAGTTTACCTATCTGTTCATTCCGTTTTTGAGATCAAAGAACGAATTGAATCCAACTCTGCCCAAACTCTGATTTTCAAGTTCTTCCCGTTGCGCATATACTGTCTTCCACTGCCTTGAATTTTCTTTGCCGGTCGTTTGATCCGGCATTCACCGCAGACGAGCAGTACGACTGAAGCCAGATGTAAGTTGTCGAACCCCTAACGGAGAACTTTCCGAACTCTTGCAGTACCATGACACGGCAAGAGCAAGGAGCGGAGGTTGACCATGGAAGTGGAGTTCACCGCAAGACAAGTGAAGATATCCAAGGCGCTGCGCACGCAGGCTGTGGAGGGTATGGAACGAATTGCCCGCATTCTGGGCAAAACCGCGCGTGCCAGCATCACATTCAGTGAGCAGAAGCGCTCGCAGATTGTCGAACTGACCATTCAGGCGCGGCTGCAAACCATTGTGGCTGAGGGCAAGGCCGATAGCCTTGAGTCGGCTCTGCGGCAGGCCATTACGCACGCAGAGAACCAGGCCCGTCGCCACCGCGATCGCCGCCTGGAACGCAAGCGTCTACCTACTGAAGAGAAATCGGCCGCCGCGCCTCCCATCACCCGCTCCAAGACTCGCATTGCGCAGCCTGAAGTGAGCGACAAGCCTGTGCGTTCGGCATCCCAAGCCAGCAAGGCCAATGCGGCAACTGTCGAGCCGCACATTCTCAAAGGCAGTCAAGCTATCGCTTCGCGGCCTTTGACGATTGAAGAGGCCGTCAAAGAAGCTGAGTTCCGCGACCGCGACCTGCTCATCTTCCACAACAAAGGCGGAGATACGTTCGTGCTGCATCGTCGACGCGACGGACAGATGGAGTTGGTGGAGATTCCATAGCGACACAACGGTTGCTCGGGTCGCCGTTGCACATGGTTGTAGAATTTGCCGATT
>Ga0182030_10009196_pt1 | contig 20278 bp, 12 predicted proteins | sample 812S3MmetaG_FD_121299 | JGI IMG/M metagenome (GOLD analysis project Ga0182030, IMG submission 121299) | Permafrost microbial communities from Stordalen Mire, Sweden - 812S3M metaG (Illumina Assembly) | ecosystem: Environmental > Terrestrial > Soil > Wetlands > Permafrost | place: Sweden... | reverse complement strand
GCCATCGATGAAGTTCTCCTACAGCTGGATCCGCTCTCTGGTCGCCGGTCTCGACGTTCCCGCCGAAGGCCTGGAACGTCTGATCACCATGAAGACCGCCGAGTGCGAAGGCGTGGAAACCGTCGGCGCTCTGCTTGCCGAAGCCAGCGCCGCGACTGTCGAAAGCGTCGAGCCGATTTCCGGCGGTCACAACGTGATTGCCCTCGTCGAAACCGAACGCTACGGCCGCCGGACCGTCGTCTGTGGCGCGCCCAACTGCCGCCCCGGCATCCGCACAGTCTACGTTCCACTCGGCAAAAAGCTCGTCTCCGGCGTCGAAAGCGACGGCATGCTGGCCAGCGCTTCCGAGCTCGAAATCAATCGCGACCACGCCGGCATCCTCGAACTGCGCGACGACGACCAGATTCCCTTCCCCGATCACGCCATCGAAATCGATAACAAGAGCATCACGCATCGGCCCGATCTCTGGGGCCATCACGGCATGGCGCGCGAAGTCGCGGCCATCACCGGAAAAATGCTTCTCGACCCCGTGTTCCTCGGCGCCATTCCCGGCCTGCTGCTCGGCTCGCCGAAGCCCGACCCCAGTCCCATCCACATCGACATCGAAGACTTCCATCTCTGCCCGCGCTTCAGCGCGCTCGTGTTCGAGAATGTCACCGTCCAGCCTTCGCCGCTCTGGATGCAGGCGCGCCTCACCGCCATCGGGCTCAACCCGATCAACAACATCGTCGACCTCACCAATTACCTGATGGCCGAACTCGCCCAGCCCACGCACGCCTACGACCGCGCGAAGCTCACCGGCGACACCATCTGCGCCCGCCCCGCCCGCACCGGCGAACGCATCCTCGCGCTGAACGACGAAGAGTACGATCTCTCGCCCTCGAACCTGATCATCGCGGACGCCGCGGGCCCGATCGGTATCGGCGGCGTCATCGGCGGTGGACCCAGCGCCATCTCGGAATCGACGACTTCCATCGTTCTCGAAGCCGCAAATTTCAATGCCGCGAGCGTGCGCAAAACTTCCGCCGCGCTGAAGCTCCGCACCGACGCGTCGATGCGCTTCGAGAAATCGCAGGATCCGCACAACACCGTGCGCGCCCTCGCCCGCGCGCTCGATCTGCTGCCGCTGCTCTCACCCGGCATCCGGCTCGTCGGCGGCCTTGCCGACCGCGTCGGGAAACTGCACAAGCCCGACCGCATTCCGCTCGACCTCGCCTGGCTCGCGATGAAACTCGGCCGCACGCTCGACCCCGCGGAAGTCGAGCGCATTCTCGAAAGCCTGCAGTTCGGCGTCACCGAGAACGGCTACGGCAAGTTCTGGGTCACCGTGCCTTCGTGGCGCGCCACCAAAGACATCGCCCTGCCCGACGATCTGGTCGAGGAAGTCGGCCGCATGATCGGCTACGATTCCATCGAACCGAAGCCGCCGCTCGTCCCGTGCGCGCCGTCATTCGATCCGCCCGAACGCGAATTTCTGCGCAGCGTCAAACGCCTGCTGCCCGCGCGCGGCTACACCGAAGTTTCGAACTATTCGTTCATCAGCGAAGACGACGCCCGCCGCTTCGGCCTCGACATCGCCGCGCACGTGCGCGTGATCAATCCGATCGCCGCCGGCCAGGAACTGATGCGCACGTCGCTGCTGCCCGGCATCCATCGCAACATCGTCGAGAACGCGAAGCATTTCGATGAATTCCGCCTCTTCGAAGTCGGCCACGAAATCCACGCGACCGGCGGAAAACCGGACGAGCGCCAGCATCTCATGGCCGCCTTCTTTGGTGAAAATGGTCTCCTCGAACTCAAGCGCATCGCCGAATGCTTGGCGCCCGGCCTGCAGGTGCACGAAGCTTCGCCGCACTCCTGGGAGCATCCCGCCCGCTGCGCGGCGATTCAATGGGAGGGGCATGAAATCGGACGTCTCAGCGAACTTCACCCGTCGCTCATCGAAACCGGCCGCGCCGCCGTGCTTGACCTCGATCTCGACCTGCTTCGCGAACTCACGCCCGCGCGTGCTTCGTACACGCCGGTGCGCCGCTTCCCCACCAGCGCGTTCGATCTTTCGATCGTCGCGAATGTGCGCGAACCCGCGGGCAATCTCGAACGCGAAATCCGCCGTCTGGCAGGCGACCTCGCCGAAAGCGTCGACTACGTTCGCGAATACCAGGGCGAGCGTCTGCCCGAAGGCAAAAAAAGCGTGTCGTTCCGCGTCGTCGCCGGCGCACCGGACAGAACGCTGACGGCCGATGAAATTTCCGGGCTGCGGAAAACGATCATCGACGGCCTGACCGCACTGGGCTACGAACTGCGCGTCTGATCGTCACTCGTACAAACCAGGATGCGCCAGTCGCATCTTCCCCGCCACCGCGCGCGCCACCTCGATCTGCACCAGCGGACCTTTGCCGATCCCCGGGCAATGCTTACCGGCCTTCTTCCATTCGCGTTTGCTCGCCACCAGCTCCGGCCACAGAGGGAACGCCGCGCACTGCAGCGGTTTCGCTGGGTGAACGGAACACCCGCCTTCCTTCAGAAACTCGCACTGTGCATACCGCGGTACGCGCAGCCGCCGCAGGTTCCGCGTGCGGTAGACGTAGCGCCTCTCGAACGCCGCGGCCGTCATTTCGAGGAACTCCGCGAGATTCACAATGTCGTCTTCGGTGAGATACACAAACCCCTGCTGTTCGCAGCAATTGGTGCATCCGGCCTGACACTGGAAACGCATACGGCTCTCGGTTGTGACCCAAGTATACTCGGACAATGGCCGACGACCAGACCACACCAGCCGAACGCGCGATGGGCTTTGCCACGCGCTCACTGCATGCCGGGCAGAAGCCGGATTCCGCCACCGGAGCGCGCGCCGTTCCCATTTACCAGACCACGTCGTACGTCTTCGAAAACTCCGACCACGCCGCCGCGCTGTTCGGCCTGCAGCAGTTCGGCAACATCTACACGCGCATCATGAACCCGACCACCGCGGTCTTCGAGGAGCGCATGGCGTCGCTCGAAGGCGGCGCTGCCGGACTCGCCACGTCGAGCGGCCAGGCGGCGCAGTTCCTCGCGCTCACCAGCCTCCTGCAAGCGGGCGACCACATGGTCACCTCCGCCACGCTCTACGGCGGCACGTACACGCAGTTCGCCGTTTCCTTCAAGCGCCTCGGCATCGAGACCACTTTCGTGGAGCCCGATGACCCGGAGAACTTCGCCAAAGCCATCCGCCCGAACACGCGCGTCATCTACGGTGAGACCATCGCCAATCCGCGCATGAACATTCTCGATATCGAGAAGGTAGCGATGATCGCGCACCAGCACCGCATTCCGCTGATGATCGATAACACGTTCGCGTCGCCTTATCTTTGCCGGCCGATCGAGCACGGCGCCGACATCGTGGTTCACTCGGCGACGAAGTTCATCGGCGGGCACGGCACGTCGATCGGGGGCGTCATCGTCGACAGCGGCAAGTTCGACTGGAAGAAGGGACACTTCCCGCAGATCAACGACCCCAGCCCCGGCTATCACGGCCTGAAGTTCAGCGAAGTCTTCGGCCCGGTTGCCTTCATCATCAAGACGCGTGTCGACGGCCTGCGCGACTTCGGCCCCTGCCTCAGCCCGTTCAACGCGTTCCTTTTTATCCAGGGGATTGAGACGCTGGGAATGCGCCTGAAGCAGCACAGCGATAACGCGCTGGCTGTTGCGAAGTGGCTGGAAAAGGACAAGCGCGTGACCTGGGTCAAGTATCCCGGCCTGGAGTCGAGCCCCTACAAAGCGCTGGCGGACAAGTATCTGCCGAAGGGCGCGGGGGCGATCCTGACGTTCGGACTGCGCGGCGGGCGCGAAGCGGGCAAGAGTTTTGTGGACAAGCTGAAGCTCTTCTCACACCTGGCGAATGTGGGCGACGCGAAGAGCCTGGTGATCCACCCGGCCTCCACCACCCACCAGCAGCTCTCCGACGACGAACAGGCTGCAGCGGGAATCACCCCCGACCTGGTGCGGCTCTCGGTCGGCCTCGAAGACCTCGACGACCTGCTGTGGGATCTGGATCAGGCGCTGGGCTAGCGCCTGTCTTATGTGGGGCCAGGGCTTCGGCCCTGCCGCCGGGCTTCTGCCCGGCGCGGAGCGTTACGCATTCCGCGTGCATGCCATTATTTCCCTGCCGAGCGGTACACACTAATCCCGTCGGCAAAACTGGCCGGATGGATGCGGCCTCAAGCGAATCTTTCTCAGGGCTTCAGAATCGTTCGATCCAATTGAATTCCGAGCCGTGCCATTTTTCCCGAACGAGCGTCCCGGGTGATCGGCGGTCGAAGGAGATTACGCGCTTCGGCGATTCGTCTGCCAACAATGTTTTTCCCCGTGTTCTGAACCAGACGCCGGCCGGCCCCGCGCCCTTCCTACTCCCCCGCGAGCACTTCCTCCACGCGTTTGCCCAGATCTTCTATCGTGAACGGCTTCTGAATGAAGTGCACTCCTTTATTCAGGACCCCGTGGTTCAGGATCACGCTCGGCGTATAGCCTGACATGAACAACACGCGGATAGCCGGATTGATCTCGAGGATGCGGTCGCGCAGCTCCATACCATTCATGTCGGGCATGACCACGTCCGTCAGGACCAGCCGGATTTCTTTCCCGCGCTCTCCGGCGCAATACTCGATCGCGTGTCTCGCGCTGTCCGCAATCAGCGCCGAGTACCCCATCGCCTCCAGCGTCACCCGCGTAATTTCCCGGACCGGTTCATCGTCCTCCACCAGCAGCACGGTGCCGTGCCCCATATGCGCGGGCGGGTCCTCCAAAGCCTCATCCACGGGTAACTCGTCGCCGGTCATCTTCGGGAAGTAGATCCGGACTACCGTGCCGATCTGCAGCTCGCTTTCAATGATGATGAACCCGGCGTTCTGCTGCACGATGCCGTAAACCGTGGCGAGGCCAAGTCCGGTGCCTTTCTCCGCATCCTTCGTGGTGTAGAACGGCTCGAAGATATGCGACATGGTTTCGCGGTCCATCCCGATTCCGGTATCGCGCACGGTGAGCAGCACATAGCGGCCCCGCCTCGCTTCCGGGTGCCTTCGGCAGAACTCCCCGGACAAGTCCACGTTGGCCGCCTCGATCCGCAGCTTTCCGCCGTGCGGCATGGCATCGCGCGCATTCACCACCAGGTTCAGCAGAATCTGGTTGATCTGCGTGGCGTCCACCACGATCTTCCACAAACCCGCCCGCGGAATGAATATCAGCTCGATATCCTCACCGATCAGCCGCGAGAGAGGCTCTTTGAAATCCGCAATAATCTCGTTCAGATTCGACGGCACCGGCGCGATGATCTGCTGCCGCGAAAATCCCAGCAGCTTCTCCGTGATTTCCTTCGACCGTGTTGCCGCTTTGACGATCTCGCCCAGATGGCTTTCCAGCTTCGGATAGCTCGAAAGCGCCCTGCGGCACAGCGTCGCATAGCCCAGGATTACCGTGAGCATGTTGTTGAAGTCGTGCGCAATACCGCCGGCCAGGCGGCCGATCGACTCCATCTTCTGCGCCTGAGCGAGCTGCGCCTGCAGGTCCGCCCGCTCCTGCTCCGCGCGTTTTCGCTCCGTGATGTCCTGCACCGTGCCGCCCATCCGCGTTTTGCCGCCGGGTCCGGCGCTCACACTGCCCTGCACGATCACGAATTTGATTCGTCCGTCCGGCATCTGCAGGCGGTATTCCGATTCGAAGCCGCCGTTGCCTTTCAGCAGCGCTTCGCGCGTCTCCATGACCCTGGCGCGGTCGTCGGGATGCGTCCGCGACAGGACCAGATCGGTTCCCGGAGTGTCGGCGGCGGGATCGGCCTCGTAGATCCGGTAGAGCTCGGGTGACCACACCATGCCGCCGGCCAGGGCGTCGGAAGAGAACCAACTGCCGAGATGCGCCATGTTCTGCGCCTCTTCCAGGCGGCTTTGGTTCTCGCGCAGCTTGTCTTCCATGCGCGCGCGCTCGAACTCGACCGCGATGCGCTGTCCGATCAGGCGCAGAATCTGCTGATCCTCGGCGGAGAACTCGCGCGGCTTATCGTCCATCAGCGCGGTCACAGCCACCACATTGCCTTCCGCGTCGAGCGAAGGGACGCCGCACCAGGACCAGGCGTCGAATCCCGCCAGGTACGTGGCGCGCGGAAACTTTTCCCGCACGCCGTCATAAATCCGGATGTCACGCGCTTCGGCAACCGTGGCGCACGGCGTAATCCCGAGCGGGCAGCGCGCGGAGCCGGCCTCCACCCTGCCTCCGTCGTACACCGCGCGGACCACAGCTTCGTCTCCGGCGATTTCCGAAAGGCTCACCCCGTTTGCCTGGAACAGCTCGCCGATCATCCCGACAATCCGCTGCAGCACAGTGGCGGGATCGCCCGACAGCATCATGCTCAGCCCGGAGAGCTTCTGCAGCCGGACCAGACGCTTCTCCTCCCGTGCCGCTGCCTCTTTCTCCTCCGTTATGTCATGTATGGTGGCCACCAGCCGCACCGGGTTTCCGGCGGCGTCGAGCTGGATGCGCGAGCGCGAGCGCACGAAACGGACCGTTCCGTCGGGCCGCACGATACGGTGCTCGATGTTGTGCGGCCCCCTCGCCTCAAAAGCGGCCCAGACTTGTTTTTCAACGGTCTCCCGGTCGTCGGGGTGCACCATTCGCAGGAATTCCGCGAATTGCGGCGGTGGAAAGGACCGCGGCTCGTATCCGAGAATCCGATAGACTTCGTCGGACCAGACCAGCTTCTTGCCTTCCGCGATTTCCCACCGCCAGCTGCCGATATGCCCGATGCTTTGCGCCTCTTCGAGCTCCCTTTCGCGGCGCTGCAGTTCTTCGGCGGCATGGGCGCGCGCCGTCATCATATGCGCCGTCCACAACAGGTGGGTGCAGGCGCCGTCGCGATTCAGAATCGGTGAAATCACCACGTCGGCGATTTCCTCGCGCTGACCGTGCGCCACCTTCACCCTGATTTCGCTGTGGAGGGGAGCCTTTTCTGCGGCCACCGTTCGCCAGCCCGCGATCGATCGTTCCACCTCGTCTTCTTCGACGCCCAGCGCCCGCAGGAACTCTTCTCTCGGATGCTCCAGCCAGGCCGAGGGATCGGGCACGAACTCCTTCACGAAGTCGATCATCGCCCGGTTGAATGCCTCGTTGATAAACCGCCCGTCGGGCTCCACGCGGATCAGGGACTGCGGGTCCTGATGCGAGTTGAAGACCATGCGCAGGCGCTCCTCGCGCTCCCGCAGCTCCGCTTCAACGCGCACCCTGTCGGTCACCACCCGCGCGTTCCACAGCAGGTGGGTGCATTCCCCGCTTTCATTGAGAACCGGGGAAAGCTTGATCTCCAGATCTTCGCTGTGCGGACTCGACGCGGCGGTATAGTGCGCGGGTATCTTCTCCCGCGCCACCTTCACGCACATGGCGCGCCGGAAATCCACTTCTTCGTCGGAGAAGCGCACGGGAGCGAGAAACTCCCCCAGTTCTTTCCCCACGAACTGCGCCGTATCCTGACCCGTCCGCCCGGCGAAGGTCAGACTCATGGCCCTGTTGACCATTTCCACCACGAAACGGTCCCCGGGTTCGACGCGATACAGAACCTGCAGTTCTGACGTGCTGTCAAAAATCACCTGCAGCCGGGCTGCGCGTTCGCGCCGCTCGGCCTCTGCCCCGTTCCGGTCTGTGATGTCGCGGATAATGGCGCAGACGAATTTCTGCCCGTTCGCCAGGATCGGGCTGATGCTGATTTCAGCCGGAAATTCGGAGCCGTTTTTGCGTCGCCCGAAAAGCTCCCCCCCGAACAGCTCCGATATCCGGCCCATGGGGCGGGCCTGCGGATGCGCGAAGAAGGTTTCGCGGTGCGCCGCATGTCGCGTTCGCAGGCGTTCGGGTACGAGGATATCCAGCGGCTGTTGCAGGAGTTCGTCGCTTCGATAGCCAAATAAATCCAGCGCCTTCCCGTTTAGGCTCTGAACGCGGCCCTCCTGATCGGCAACCAGGGCGGCATCGGGCAGCAGAGCGAGCCATTGTTGGGGCGGCAAGGCGTGGTCGAAAGGCACTACTTTTTACCCTGATATGTTCCGAGTGTATCGTAAGAGACACATGCCGCGCACCGGCGGCCACCGCCTCACGGTACAGGAGGGAGACTATTTCCTCACAGTCACGGCGTTCGCGCCATCGATGAACCCCGCGTACTCTCCGCCGGCGAACGCGGCCACTTCGCGCGTGCGCTTTCCGCCGTTGTTCACCGGACGTCGCGAGTTCGGGCGCGCCGCTTCCGTGGCTCGCAGTTTCACCAGCTCACCATCCACCGCTTCCGCGCTTTCCAGACGAAACGTGATCTTGCCGCCCAGGCCGAAGACGTGTCGCTTCGCCCCATCCGCGATGGTCCCCGTGGCCCGCGCGCCCTTACGGATCACGGTCGTCTCATCCACCAGCACATCGTGGCCGACTCTGAACTTCACCGGGTCCCCCGCCACCGCGTCAGCCGGAACATCCTCATCCAGCACCAGACGCACCGGCAAAGCGTCACCCAGCACGACCCTGATGGCCACCGGCGCGGGGACGGTTAACGGCGCCACGGGCGCGCTCTTGATCACCGCTGCGGCCGCATTGGTCGAGGCCGCGGTTGCGGGCGCCACCGGCGCAGGGGGCGGGACCGACGGCGCAGCGGCCGTCTGCTGCGCCACGACAGGCTCCGGCGCCTTCCGGTTCATAAGCCAGTAAGCGGCGCCGCCGGCCGCGAGGAGCACCGCCGCCGCCACCGCGGCCATGACTGCAATGTTCGGTCCCTTCGCGGCAGCGGGCGGCAGCGGAATAATACCGCGCATCGTCGGAATATCCAGCGCGCCCGAATCCGACTGCCGCTTCAGAGGCAGCAGGGCCGCCTGTATCTCCTGCATCGACTGGTAACGCTGCGCCGGATCCTTCCGCAGGCACATTTCAACGATACGCATCAGCTCCGGCGGGGTCTCCGGCTTCGCCTCGGAGATCGGCCTGATGTCATCCCGCAGCACCGCGGTCAGCGTGGCGATGGTGTTCACGCCGCGGAAAGCGGTTCGGCCGGTGAGCATTTCATAGAGCACGGCGCCGAAGGAAAAGATATCCGAGCGCGTGTCGATCTTTCTGCCCTCGGCCTGCTCGGGCGACATGTAATTGACCGTGCCCATCACCGTGCCTTCCACAGTCAGCGGCGCCACCGTCAGGCTGGCGGTCTCGCCATTGAGATCGTCGGTAGTCCCTTCCAGAACTTTGGCGAGCCCGAAATCGAGAAGCTTCACCAGACCGCTGGCGGTGACCATCACGTTGGCCGGTTTGAGGTCGCGGTGAATAATTCCGGCCTCGTGCGCCGCAGCCATTGCGTCGGCCATCTGGGCGGCATACTGAATTGCCTGCGGGATGCGCAGCCCTTCTTTCGGAATCAACTCCAGCAGCGTCTTGCCCACCACGAACTCGACCACCATGAACTGGGTGTCGCCATCGCTGACGATGTCGTAAATCGTGATGATGTTCGGATGATTGAGCGCGGAGGCGGCCTGCGCTTCATGCACGAACCGCCGCTGCCGCTCGGTATCGCGCGCCATGCCCGGCGGCAGCACCTTCAGAGCGACAAAGCGATTGAGCCGCGTGTCGCGGGCCTTGTATACCTCGCCCATGCCACCGGCGCCCAGCTTTTCGAGAATCTGATAATGCAGAACGGCGCGGCCGACCATGCGACTCAGGATCGCACGCGATCATACCACGCGTAGCGGCAGCGCCCCGGCTGAGGCGGGGTTCGAGCGGTTCAGGTTGCCGCTCCCTGACGGTCACGGTTCCGTAACCGTTTCAGAACCGCGCGCGTCAGCAAGCGGCAACGTCAATTCTCTGTCAGTTCGAGATCGCTATGAATCCCGAGTTACTGGAGACCCCGTTCAGGTTGATCACCACCGGCACCGCATTCGAAATCGGGACCCCGGACGGGATGGTCACGTTTACCTGATAAAGCCCCACCGCCGTCGGCGTCAGGCCCGCGAAGCCGGCGGGCACGGTGACTTCCGAGCCGCTGAATCCGCCGGCAAATGTCACGGTCGCGTTCTGAATCTCCTCGAGCGGGCTGGCGGTCGCTGCAGCCCCGGTCACGGCGGGCGGACTCGTCTGGCCAAACGCTTCGCAGTAAATCGTCAGCGTATCGCCCACCTTCGCCGGATGCGTCACAAATCCCGCCACCGGGGTCGGCAGCACCAGGCTGTAATCCGTATTCACCGCGATGGCATAGCCGCCGGCGATTACCGAAGCCGGCCAGATGAGCTCGGTCGGGGCAGTCGCGGCCACAGTCAGAGGCCGCAGATTTCCGGCCGTGCCGTTGGAGACCACCTGGATCGTCGACACCTGGCCCACCGGCGCGGCGTACGGCAGCTGGAAATTTACCTGACCCGGCGAAACGAAGTAAAGGGGCGCAGGCGTTCCGTTCACGAGCACCTGCACCATTCCCAGCGTAGTGGCCAGCGGAGGATTGCCCGGATTCTGCGCGCTCGTGCCCGCCGGCGCGAGCTGATCGCCGAACACCGCCAGTATCTCGCCGGGCGCCGCGGCGCCGCTGGTAAAGGTCCCGATGTTGGTCACGCCGCTGGAATAGATTACCGGCGTGTTCGCGGTCTCGGCCTGGTAGACGACAGGGACAGAGATCTGGCTGTTATTGGCTGCGTTCGACGTGATGGTCACCGATCCGGAATAGAGGCCGTTCGCCAGCGTGCCGGGAGTCGCCGTTATTTTTATGCTGTTCGGGCTGTTCACCGTCGCGCTCAGAAAACTTCCGCCGGAAGCTGTGGCGGTGGCTCCCGTGATAGCCAGCGTACCCGCGCCGCCGTTGGTGAACGACACCACCGCGCTCGAATTGGAGCCGCTGCCGCTCAGCAGGATGGGAGTAGTTACCGGCTGTATGATCGGCGAGCCCGTCACCACCAGCGTCACGTTGATCGTCTGCGTCGACCCACCGCTGAGCGCGATCGATCCCGTGTAGCTCCCCGCCACCTGCCCGGGCTGCGCCGCCACCTGAATGGCGTAGCCGGTGAAAAACGGCGCCCCGGAAACCAGCGACAGCCAGTTTCCACCCGACTGTGTGGTGGCCGTTCCGGCCAGATTTCCGGTTGCAGGGATGCGCAGCGACGCGGTCGGCGTCGGACCTCCCCTCGGCGTGACATAGAACGTCACCGAATTCGGAATGCCCGCAATGTTGACCGTCACCGAGAACTCCTGCGGCGAATCGATGGCATTGGGATCGGAGACCAGCACGTATCCCGTATAAGTGCCCGCGGCCAGCGCCGAAGTGTTCAGCCCGATCGCGATGGGATAGCAGGTACCGCTGCCATTGCCGCAGTTTTGCCCGGTCCCGATGGTGGGGGAAATCCACGCAGCCGAACCCCCGGCGCTGAGGCTCAGCGTTCCGGTGCCGGTGTTCTGCGCCACAACCGTCTGCGTCGGCCCGTTGGACCCGGGCGGAATCTGAATCGGCCCCACCGAGGTTGTGCTGAGTACGAGCTGCGGCGCGGCGCTGAGCGTGGCCGCGATTCCGAACAGGATGACGAGTCTGTTAATCACCTTGGATTCCTTTTTTTGTTTTATCGTGCCACACCGGGGTTACAAAACGACCCTCCTGGAACTGTCATGGATGGCCTGTTTCGCGCTGAATTTTCCGGCACGTGCGCCTGCCCCCGCACGCCAGTAGCCTAACCCTCCTGTACCGCCGGCGGTCTTGCCGCCGGTGCTCTCACTTAAGCAACGTCAGCCGCAGGCTGTCAACGAACGTTCTGTTCTTGCTGCGCGCTAAGGAATTCGCGGAAGTGATCTTGCGTACAACGCGATGGCGTCGGCCACCGCGCGCGGCTGCTCCACGATCACCGCATGCGCGGTATGCGGAATCACCACTGTCCGCACGCGCTTCGCTCCGAGCTCTCTCACCAGTTCATCCGCACTGGACGGCGGCCGATACGGATCGTTCGACCCCTGGATGTCGAGTATCGGCGCCGTCCCCGCAGACCAATACTCCTTCTGCGGTGTCGCGTCGCGCGCGATGATTTCGGCGGCGCGAACCTCCGCGTGAAAACCCGTCAGCCACGGCCGCGCATCATTGCCGGGCGCGAAGAAGACTTTCTCCAGATGCTTCAGCCGCTCTGCCTCCGGCTGCGACGGGTCGCTCGCAATTGCGACCGACTTCTGCACCTCCGGATCCGGATTCTTCTGCGCCGCGCCGACGAGAATCACCGCGCGCACCAGCTGCGGATAATCGACTGCCGTCATCTTCGCCACGAAGTGGCCGAAGGCATGCCCCGCCAGAATTGCCGGCCCTGCTTTCTCCCGCTCCACTACCGCGGCCACGTCGCGCGCATAATCGTGCAGCGTGATGCCGGTCATGGGACCGGTACTTCTCTCGTAACCGCGCGGCTGCGGACGCAGTACGCGAAATCCGGATTCAGCCAGCCGCCGGGCCACCGGATCGAATTCTTCGGAATCCCGGCCGAGCGACGGCAGCAGCACAATCAGCGGCCCGCGGCCTTCCGCGATAACCTCTATGGTGACCGCGCCGCCGCCAGGATCGGTGCGATGTACGACTTCGCGCGTGCGCGGGGTCGCGTTGGCAGCGGCAAAGGCAAGGAGGACTGGCAGCAGCATGTTTTCGAGCGAAGTCTACCACGTACGCGGGGCACTGTTGCTGCTGGCCGCCGGGATCATGAATGCGCAGGCGCCTGCCCACCATGTGCTGTCGACGCGCGATTATTTCTACGTCGGCGGCAAGTATTCCGGCGAGACCATGGCGGGTCAGATGTACGTCGAAGCGCTTCGCCCCGCGCGCGTCACGCGAAAATATCCGCTCGTGTTCTTCCACGGGAACTCGCAGACCGGCACGAACTGGCTCGGCACTCCCGATGGCCGCCCCGGCTGGGCCGACTATTTTCTCGCCCGGGGTTATCTTGTCTACCTCGTCGATCAGCCTGCGCGCGGGCGTTCGGCGTGGCATCCGAACATCAATGGACCGCTGACGATTCTCACGCTTTCGGATGAGGAGAAGCGCTTCACATCTCCGGAAACCGGCGGTTGGTGGCCGCAGGCGAAACTGCACACCCAATGGCCGAGCGACAGTCCGATGAAAGGCCGCCGCGGCGATCCCGTATTCGATGCGTTTGCCGCCACACAGGTGGAAAGCCTCGCCGGCGCAGCGGAAACCGAGACGCTGATTCGCGAGGCGGGCGCCGCGCTGCTGGACAAAATCGGGCCGGCGATTCTGGTGACGCATTCGCAGTCGGGGGCGTTCGGCTGGATTCTCGCCGACAGCCGTCCGAAAGCGGTCAAAGGCATTGTGGCGATCGAGCCCGCCGGGCCGCCGTTCCGCAACGCCGTTGTGAATGAGGACAAGAACCGCGAGTGGGGCATCGCAGACATCCCGTTAACCTACGACCCGCCGGTGAAGTCCCCCGCCGATCTGAGCCCTGTGCGCGAAGACAAAGCCGACGCCCCCGACCTCGCCGTCTGCTGGAAACAGTCCGACCCGCCTCACCGCCTGGTCAACCTGCAGGGCATCCCGATCCTGCTGGCAGTTACCGAAGCCTCGTACCACGCCCCGTACGATCACTGCACGGCAAAATACCTGACGCAGGCGGGTGTCAAAAACACTTTCATACGTTTGGGCGACGCCGGCATCCACGGCAACGGCCATATGGTGATGTTGGAAAAGAACAGCATGGACGTCGCCGCATTCCTGCAGAAGTGGATCGCGTCAAACATCAAATAAAGTGGGGCGGGATGCCATCCCGCAGCGGGGTTGCCAACCCCGCTGGCCGCTTGCAACCGCAGTGCACCCGCCAGGTACCTCACGAAGGCAGTCGTGAAGCACATCAAATCATCGACGTGGGGTGGGATGTTATCCTGCCCCGGGGATGCCATCCCCGCTGGCCGTTTGCAACCGCAGGCTTTCCCCCGCGGCCTCACTTATACGTGGCGTTAATCTCGTAACTCAGAAGTCCGATCGCGTAGCCAAAATCGATCCCGGTTGCCGTAAAGGTCTGCGGCACAGTTTCGTTCTCGACAATCAGCGACCCCGTGCCCGCCGGCAACGCCCCCAGTACGTAGGACGGCACAGTGAATTGGTGCGCCGCCACCGGAGCAAGGCACGTGAAAAACCCGTATGCCGAGAGTGCGGTTGCAATAGACGATCCGGAAATCACGACGTAGGTTCCGTCCGAGCCCCCCGCCCAGGTGATGGGCAGGCCCGCCGAGCGGGTCACCGTTGCATCCTGCGCCTGATTCGTCCACGTCAGCAGCGGGGTGGAGAAAACCACCTGCGTCGTGAAGGGTCCCACGGACGGCGCGATCGTGCCTCCCGTACCCTGGAACTGGAACGTTCCGCCCGACGTGGGAATGAAACTGGCCGGCAATGTGGAATTTCCCGATTTGTCCAGGGTCGCATAGATTCCGGCCGTACCCGCAAACCCCGGGTCAATGGTCGACAGCGGAACGAGCGTCGCCATTCCGGCCGGCCCGGTGACCGTGATGGTACCTGCATTCAGTCCGGTTGTAGTCACGGTACTGGTTGGAACGGTGCCGGTCGAGGTGAGTCCCGACTGGACCACGATGCAGCCGCCAAGCGAGAGAGTCCCGATGGATGAACTGCTGCTGCTGCTGGTTGGGATCGTAATGCCGGAGACCGAAAAGAAATCGGCCTCGGCCGTCTGCGTAGTCTGGGTTCCGCCGCCGGTGGTGGGGACGGTGGATTGAATCAGGTCCACCGATCCAACGCTGTAGCTCGTCTGTCCGCTCGGGGCGGTGATCGTATTGCCGGTGGTTCCCAGGCCGGGATCCTCACAGACCCCGTTACCGATGGGCAGCGTGAGGAAATTAGTCGATGCGCCGCTGGCGGTGACTCCCACCAGCGATACATTGCAGCCGGTCGGCGCGTTGGCCGGTATGGTCAGGTCAACCTCGTCGACGCCGGGGTAGCCCTCGGGACCCTGGTAGAAGATAGACGCTTCCACACTGCCCACGTAAACATGCGCCAGTGCGTTAATGGCGGACGCCGCGCTGGGTTGAACGTATTGCAGGTCTCGCGTCGGATCGCCGCCCAGCCCCGAACCAATCAGTCTGATGGTAGAGCCCGGAGGGATGGACCTGTTGTAGCTGTAATACCCGTAGGAAAGGTCCTGCGCGTGCGCCTGCCCGCTGCCCGTCCCGGAAGAGGCGGCGAATCCGAAGGCGCTGGCCGTCACCTGGACGGGGAATGCGTTGCTGGGCTGGCCGTTGTAAGTTACCGTAACCGTGCCGGCGCCGAGCGGCGTGTTGGATGGCAGCACCAGGGCGAGTTGTACGTTCTCCGCGTAGTAAAACGCGGGCGACACGCTGGTGCTTCCCACAGTGACTTTCACGGTCGCGCCGTTCAGCAGGGTCGGCAGCATGGCGCCCCCCGTGGTCGACTGCAAAGACGAAACCGACGTGGCGCTCGCGAGGTGAGACCCCTTAATGATAAACAGCATCCCCGGCGAGATCCCCGAGTTGCTGAATCCGGCCGGAACCAGACCGTAGTTGTTCAGCACTGAAGTGATTACGGGCGTGGTCGATACGAAAGTAACGAACTGAAAGGTGATTGCGCTTGAGCTGACCGCAGTGAGCAGCAGCGCGCCTGTGTTGCCGCCGTTAGTCTGATAAGCAATGATCTGATTCGTGGTCAGGGGCGTAATCGACGTGCTGGTAATGTTGGTCGCAATAGCCGTCAGAGTGCTCTGGCTGGTGGTAATGCCAGTGAAATCCGAGGCGCCCGTTAAACCGAATGGGCTCAGGTTCTGGCCGGCAGCGCTGCCCTGAAACGATATCCCCGTCCCGGTGAATTGAATGTCGCCACCGCTTGAAACAACAGTTCCCGTATCGAGGCTCAGCGTCTGGCCGCTGTTCAACGTCGGTGTGCCCGTCACATTGGCAAATACCGCTCCGGGTATCGCCAACATCACGATGGCAATTGCAGGATTCAGGAACCGTCTCATGGAAAGCCTCCGATGGCCGTCCGGCCAACAAGTGATTATACGACCAGGTGATCTTTGCAGATTGAGCATTTCATGTACCATTTCGCGCGGTGCCGTCCCTGCGAGCGGATCATTACAGATAGGCAGGCCGTTTCAGTGCGCGGCCAGAAAGGCCTGCACAATCGGCACGAAGTCTCCCGTCGCTTCCTGATCCGGATAGTGCCCCAGACCAGGCATAACCACAATCTGGACATTCGGCAGCGTGGCTTTCAGCTTCTCCTGCGTCTCCGGCGGCACGATCCGGCTGGCGCCGCCGAGGATGTATATCGTCGGGCATTTGATCTGCGTGACGAATCGCCAAAGCTCGGTGGGGACGAACCCTTTGGCAAGGTTGGGATCGCGCTTCCAGACGAGGCGGCCGTCCGCGCGCGGCTTGGTGGCGAAGTGCGCGTAGCTGAGCAGGATAGGCTCGGGCGTTTTGGCGTTCGTCCGTTTCAGATAGGTGACAAGCTCGTCTTCGGACGCCCAGCCGTCCTTTTCGGCCTCGACCTGGCGGGAGAACGCCGCCGAAATTTCGTTGGTGCGTTCGGGCCCGACATCTTCGACAATCAGCCGTGACACCCGGTCGGGATGCAGACCCGCGTACACCTGCACAACGCGGCCGCCGGTCGAGTTCCCCAGCAGCGTGAGATCGCGCAGGCTGAGTTTATCGGCGAACGCTTCGAGATCTTTGACATAGTCCTCGACCACGTACGCGCCTTCGGGCGACCAGGCGGAATCGCCATGGCCGCGCATATCGAGCGCGATGACGTGGTACTTCGCCGTGAAGTAAGGCGCCAGGTGATCGAACTGATGCGCCACGCGGCTGATGCCATGCAGCATGATGAACGGCGGCTTGCTGTCGTTACCCGCGGGCGAGCCCCAGTCGAGGTAGTGCAGGCGCAGTCCGTTGACTTCGATGAACCGGTCTGTGTACGCCGGCTGCGCCCATGCAATGCCGCCCAACACAACCGCGATCGTGAGAGAGCGGCAACGCAACCTACGCTCCGTCGCCTTCTTTGCCGCGCACAATGCGGATGACACGCTTCCCCGCTGCCGGATCCACCGTCACGCTGAAGAACGGGAACATCATTCGCTTCATTGGGTCATGATAGCGCCGCTTTCTCGGCCCGGCCGGTTGTTTCAGAACCGCGCGCGTAAGCAAGCGGCAACGAAAATCCGAGGGCAGCCCCGCCGGTGGTTTCAGAAGCGCGCGCGTAAGCAAGCGGCAACGAGAACCCGAGGGCACCCCCGCCAGTTGTTTCAGAACCGCGCGCGTAAGCAAGCGGCAACGAGAACCCGGGGCCCCCCGCCACTATTCCGGAAACAGCGTATCGTACCAGCGGAGGAAGTAACGGTCCGTCATCCCCGCGATCAGATTACACACGTCGCGCGGCGTGGTCGTCGCCAGGCCGTTGGCCGCGGGATGTTCCAGAAGATATCCGAACATGCGGTCGAGTTTCCCGATAGACTCGCGCCGGTCCTGCTCGAGCGCTTCGGAGGAATAGACATTCGCCAGCAAAAAGCGTTTCAGCTGCAGGCTGGTTTCCCGCACCGCCGGAGCGAAACGCGCCAGTCGCGACGGGTGCCGGCGGACCTCCTCAACATCCTTTATCCCGGCTGCATTCACAGCTTCTACGGTGCCCTCGATGAAACCGGAAACCTGGGCGTCTATCAGATGGCGGATGGATTCCTGAAAGCGTTCACGCTCCGTCGCGCCGGGGAACTGCGTATCGATGGTGTCGAGGATTTCGCCGTAGGCAGGCGCCGCGGCTGCGATCGGTTCGGGAGTCAGCAGGCCGGCTTCGTAGGCGTCATCCAGATCGGCCGCGTTATAGGCGGTTTCGTCGGCCAGGTCGACCAGCTGCGCTTCGAGAGGCGGGCGCATGCCGGGCAGATACTCGTCCAGTTCGGGAATCTCGCCGGGCGCGAAATCGCGCGAATGTTTGACGATGCCCTCGCGTATCTCGAAGCTCAGGTTCAGGCCCGGGAAGCGCGGGTAGCGCTGCTCCAGCGATTCGACGATGCGCAGTGCCTGGATGTTGTGATCGAAGCGCTCCCCGAACATCTGCATACGGCGGTCGAGCGCTTCTTCGCCCGCGTGCGCGAAAGGCGGATGGCCGATGTCGTGTACGAGCGCGAGCGCTTCGGTCAGGTCCTCATTGAGTCCCAGAACATTGGCCATCGTGCGCGCGATCTGCGTGACCTCGATGGTGTGGGTCAGCCGGTTGCGGAAGTGATCGGAAATGCCGGGGGCGAAGACCTGCGTCTTGTTCTCCAGCCGCCGGAACGCCCGCGTATGGATGATGCGGTCGCGATCGCGCTGGAAGGCGTTGCGATACGGGTGGCCGGGCTCGGGATAGCGCCGCCCGCGCGAAGACTCGACGGGAAACGCCAGATGCCGGAGCACTACTGCGGCAGATCGCCCTCTGCCGCGGTGGCGAGCTGACCCACATCGCCCGGTTGCCCGGCAAGCTGAGCCAGCAGCTTGCGCGCTTCGGCGGGCTTCGTCCCGGCAATGATTTTGGCGTAGGTGTAAGTGGCCTGCGACTTCGAGACCAGGTCCGTCGGTTTATCCATCAGACCCTTCAGGATCGTCTCGGCTTCCGCCGTTCGGTTCTGCGCAAAGTCGAGCTGCGCGAGGGCGAGCTTCGCCAGCGACGCGTAGTCGGCCGCAGCGTGATCGGAGACATCCTGATACTGCTTGCGCGCCTCGTCGACGTTGCCGGCATCGAGAGCCTGCGTCCCGAGGTAATACTTCGCAACCCAGGCTTCTTCGGAACCGCTGTAGTCGGCGGCGAGCTTGGTAAAGGCTTTTTTGACCGCCTCGTCTTTTGCGGCCTGACTGGGGAAGCTGGTTCCGCCGGGGGGCGCCGGCTGACCGACGGGTGAGTTTTGCAGCATGAGGGCTTCGCCGAGCACCTGTTCCCGCACGGAGGCCTGGGAACTCCGGTAGTAAAACACAGCCGCCACGACCAGAATCACGGCCAGCGCGATGCCGCCGTAGCGGACGACTTCCTTGCGGTGCACCGAAATCCAGTCGAAGGTATGACCCGCCTCGACCGCAAACTTGTCCTGTTTCAGCAGCTCTTTACGCGTGAGATTCGCTGACACGAATACCTCTGGATGGGATGGAACCTTAATGTTAACATGGTGCCCTGCAAGGGGGGCTGACGGGGCGGGAATCTGGTAGAATTCAGAGTGCGCCGTAAGCACAGAGGCATCGAGAAATGTTCAAAACAAAGAAGGACCTGCCCGTTTCGGTGAACGAACAGGGCCGCTACACAAGCGGCGACGTAGCGCGCATCGCGGGCGTCAGTCTTCGCCAGTTGCAGTGGTGGGACGAACGCAATGTGGTGTCGCCCCGGCAGGAAGGGCACCGGCGGGTCTATCTTTCGAATGAAGTTGTGGAAGTCTCGGTGATCGCGGAGTTGCGCCGCAAGGGCTTCTCCCTGCAGAAAATCCGCCGCGTTCTGCGTTTCCTGCAGAAGGAAATGGGCAAGCGGCTGAGTGACGCCCTGGCGAACGACAGCGATATCCACCTGATCACCGACGGCCGCAATATTTACCTCGAAGACCAGCCGGACCGTATTATCGACGTGCTGAAGAACGCGAAACAGCCGATGTTTCTCGTGTGCGTCACAGACCAGTTGCGCCGCTTTCAGGCCCCCGCGGATCGAAAGCCTGTGAAGTCGGAAGGCGCCACTAGCCAGACTTCCCGCGTCAAACTCGGTTAGTGGGGCCAGGCTTTCCAGCCTGCCGACGGGCTTCTGCCCGGCGCTGAACTTTACGGATTCCCCCTGACGCAGCGGCGTCTTCACGCAGCGCCCTGCTGGCCAAGCCCTGCCGGCCAATCCATCGGCCTCCGTTGCGATATACTCCCCCACTGGAGGTTTTCATGTTCAGAACACTGCTGCTCAGCGCGTCACTGGTTGGCGCGGCCGGACTCGCGGTCGCCGAGGTCCCGCCGGATATCGCCAAAGAGCTGGTGACGATCGGCAGAGGCGTCTGCGTCCCGGAGACGGCGTTCCTCTATGCGCCCCTGCAGCCGAAGCCTCCCTACACGGGTGTCGCCTTCAGCCGCGATATTTCGTTCGGCCCCGATGCGAAGGATGTTCTCGACGTGGCCGAGCCGGAGAAGGGCGGCGCGTCCCTTCCCGTCCTTATATATGTGTCCGGCGGCGCTGGCAACAAGCAGCAGGGCGGGCCGAACGGCGACGCGTTCTATGACAACGTGATGCTGTGGGCCGTGAAGAACGGCATGGTCGGCGTCAATGTGC
>Ga0182030_10009193_pt1 | contig 20280 bp, 20 predicted proteins | sample 812S3MmetaG_FD_121299 | JGI IMG/M metagenome (GOLD analysis project Ga0182030, IMG submission 121299) | Permafrost microbial communities from Stordalen Mire, Sweden - 812S3M metaG (Illumina Assembly) | ecosystem: Environmental > Terrestrial > Soil > Wetlands > Permafrost | place: Sweden... | reverse complement strand
TTGGAGGGAACAACCCCCTGCACATCGGTATAAATTGCATAAATTGTTTTAGTATGTGTGAACAGGTTGATACCTTTTAAAAAGTTCAGCCCGAATATGAGCATACTAAGCGCAACTACTACTACTATACCTGTTTTAACTTCTTTCTTTAATGCCACAATTGTATTGTAAAGATGACAAAGGTAAGGATTATAGAATAATCCGGTCTATTTGCCTGTTCTTTCCATTCCATTTGCCTACGTTTTGTAGTTTTTTAGACCACCGATTTCATATTTACATATCTTTACCATTCAATAAATATTTTAATTAAATAATCACATGGAAAAAGTAGTAGAAAAGAAAAAGGACGAAACAAAAGAGGCAAACAAAGAAAAGTTAAAAGCTCTCCAACTTACGCTGGATAAGATTGAGAAGACTTACGGAAAAGGCACCGTAATGAAAATGGGCGATGCCCCGATAGAAATTCAGGAGGTAATACCTACCGGTTCTTTAACGCTCGACATTGCGCTTGGTATTGGTGGATTACCCAAAGGAAGAGTAATAGAAATATATGGTCCGGAATCATCCGGAAAAACCACACTCGCCATACATGCCATTGCCAATGCACAAAAAGCAGGCGGCATAGCAGCTATTGTGGATGCAGAACACGCATTTGACATGAACTATGCACAGAAATTAGGCGTGGATATCTCCAATCTTTTAATTTCTCAACCCGATAACGGCGAACAAGGCTTGGAAATTGTAGATAACCTCATTCGTTCCGGCGCCATTGATATTATAGTAATTGACTCCGTAGCCGCCCTTACTCCCCGCAGCGAAATAGAAGGAGAAATGGGAGACTCTGTTATGGGATTGCAGGCAAGACTTATGTCCCAGGCATTACGTAAACTCACAGGCACTATCAGCAAAACAAAATGCTGCTGTATTTTCATCAATCAATTACGGGAAAAAATTGGTGTTATGTTTGGCAATCCGGAAACCACCACCGGTGGAAACGCACTTAAATTTTATTCTTCCATCCGGCTTGATATCCGCCGTATAGGCCAACTGAAAGAAGCAGAAGCAGTAGTTGGCAACCGCACCCGTGTAAAGGTAGTTAAAAACAAAATGGCTCCTCCATTCGGTGTAGCGGAATTCGACATTATGTATGGTGAAGGTATTTCCAAAGTAGGTGAGATAATAGACATTGGCGTTGAAAAAAATATCATCAAGAAAAGTGGCTCCTGGTTCAGTTATGGCGAAACCCGTTTAGGACAAGGCAGGGATGCGGTAAAACAAATTTTCCTTGATAATCCAGAACTGGCAGATGAAATTGAAACTAAAATAAAAGAAGCGCTTAGCGTAAAACCGGAATAATCGTACATTGTCAATTCTTAATTGTAAATGTTCTATGCCAAATTCTTTTCGATTTACAATTCACCATTTACAATTCACCATTGTTTTTATAGCACTTGGCTTTTTAGTAGCATCCTGCCATAATAGCAATACAAAATCAACCCAGGGGGTTGGAGTAGCTGATTCTGCTTCAAAGCATGGCGATACAGTAGCGGCCAAAATAAACTATTATACCGGCATCATTGCATCGCATCCAACCGATGCGAGCGCCTATTGGAACCGGGGTAAATTGGAAATACTGAATAAAAGCCTTGCTCCTGCATTGAATGATTTGACGAAGGCTGTGCTCCTTGATAGTACAAAATCAGACTATTTCTACAACTTAGCCGATGTCGAATTTTTGACGGGACATACCCACGAAGCCAGAGATGCATTTCTTACTTCCATCCGGCTTAACCCGAAAAATACCGATGCTATGCTGAAATTGGCAGAGCTCTATTTATACGTGGAAAAATATGAAGATGCCATTACCCTTATTAACCAGGCTATAAAAGTTAATCCGTATATAGCGCGGGAATATTTTTTAAAGGGTATGATTTATATTGAAAAGCGTGATACGGCAAAGGCCATTTCAAGCATACAGACAGCCGTAGAACAAGATCCGAATTATTTCGATGCATACATAGAGCTGGGCTTGTTATTCGCCAACAGGGGTAATCCTATTGCACTTTCCTACTATGACGATGCCCAAAAGGTTGAACCTCAAAATCCGGAATCATACTACGATAAAGGAATGTTTTACCAGTTTGGCGGAGATTTTGATGACGCCATAAAAGTTTATCAGGAACTTTTAGTGGTAGACTCTACGTATAAAAACGCCTATTATAACCTGGGCGTTATTTATGACGAACAAAAAACGGATTATAAAACAGCGCTTACCAATTTTAATAAAGCTATTCAATGCGATACCGCTTATTCCATGGCATATTATGGAAGGGCCAATTGTTATGAAATGCTAAAACAATATGATAAGGCGACAGAAAACTACGCCCATGCCTATCGCATCAATCCGCAATTTAAAGAAGCGGAAGAAGCTTATAAAAGGGTAAAATCAAAAACGCATTAATATAGAAGATACATGAAAATACTCTGCATCGGAAGAAACTATTCCGAACACATAAAAGAAATGAAAGCGGAAAATCTGGGCAGTCCTGTATTCTTCATGAAAGGGGAAAATGCTTTGGTGCGCAATGATGATCCGTTTTTTTATCCCGATTTTTCAAAAGAGGTCCATCACGAAGTGGAAATTGTTTTAAAGGTAAGCCGCACCGGGAAAAACATTGAAAAACAATTTGCTCATAAATATTTTGAAGAAATAACAGTAGGCATTGATTTCACCGCCCGCGATCTTCAGGCTGATTGCAAAAAGAATGGGCTTCCCTGGGAAATAGCCAAAGCCTTCGATTATTCCGCTCCTGTTGGCAAATTTTTACCCAAGACTGATTTTGTGGATGTATATACTATCCCTTTTCATCTGGATATAAATGGGCAGACTGTGCAGGAAGGCAATACCCGTGATTTGCTTTATAAGTTTGATACGGTGATTGAATACATATCCAAATTCGTTACCCTTAAAATGGGCGATTTGATTTTTACCGGAACACCTGTAGGCGTGGGACCTGTGTCTATCGGAGATAAACTGGAAGCCTATATAGGCCATGAAAAATTGCTGGAATGCAACGTTAGATGAAAAAGATATTGATCATTGGAGCAGGACGTTCCTCATCGTCTTTAATTGAATACCTTTTAAAGGTTGCTGCGCAAAATAATTATGAAGTTACCGTTGCAGATGCTTCGCTTGATTTAGCCCGGCAAAAGACAAATAATCATCCCAATTCCAGGGCCATATTTTTAGATACGGGTGATGAAATAAAAACCCACGCTGAAATTAAAAATGCTGACATTGTAGTTTCTATGCTGCCCGCATTTTTACATCCTGCTATTGCAGAACAATGCGTAAAGTTTAAAAAGTCTTTGGTTACGGCTTCCTATGTTTCTCCGGAGATGAAAGCATTGGATGAAGATGCCAAAAAAGCGGGAATACTTCTGATGAATGAATCGGGGTTGGACCCGGGCATTGACCATGCCTCTGCCATGAAAATTATTGACGCCATTAAATCAGAAGGTGGCAAACTGAACGTATTTAAATCGTATACCGGAGGATTAATTGCTCCTGAATCGGACGATAACCCTTGGGGATATAAATTTACCTGGGCTCCGCGTAATGTGATTTTAGCGGGACAAGGAACTGCCCGTTATATGGAGAATGGCAAGTATGCATTTATACCATATACCAAACTATATACCCGGACCGAGAAAATACATGTTGATGGATTAGGAGATTTTGAAGGCTATGCTAATCGTGATTCTTTGAGCTATAGGTCTATTTATGGAATAGAAGATGTGCAGACTATTTTGCGTGGAACTTTGCGTAAAGCGGGTTATTGCGAAGCATGGAATGTGTTTGTCCAACTGGGAATGACAGATGATTCTTACATCATTCCTGAATCGGAAAAATTAAGCATACGGGAAGTAGTAGAATCATTTTTACCCAATGGAAAAGAAGATATAAAAACACGTTTGGCAGCTTATGTTGGCATTCCTGTTAAAGGCGAAATAATGGCTAAATTAGAATGGCTGGGCTTATTTGAAGACAAGAAATTAAATGTAAAGAATGCCTCTCCTGCCGTGATATTGCAAACCTTGCTTGAAGATAAATGGAAACTAAAAGAAGGTGATATTGATATGATTGTTATGCAGCACCAGTTTGAATATGAGTTGAACGGCAAGGCCAAAAAACTGCAATCCTCCTTAGTGGTAAAAGGAGATGATGCCATACACACCGCTATGGCAAAGACTGTCGGCTATCCTGTTGGAATAATTACCAAACTAATTTTAGAAGGCAAGATAAAACTCACGGGAGTTCAAACTCCTACCGTGAAAGAAATTTACGAACCTCTATTAAGCGAATTAGAAGGATTGGGAGTGAGGTTTGAGGAGAAGGAGGGGTAACAATGAAAAAGCTGATAGTTAATATAGTTTTTATTATCACTTCTACAATTACACTTGGAAGAGAATTTGCAAATTTACTTTTCGGAGTATTGGGAAGAAATCCCAATTTCCCAGAATCACCTTTCCAATTTTGGTTTTTGAATGCAATTCCTAGTTCTATTTCATTTTTCATTAGTTTAGGTTTTATAATAATTGCGATTTATAATATAGCAAATAGACAAAGTTTAAATATTTCCAAGAATGTCTTAATAGGCATATGCTCCCTCCTATTAATTTTATCTATCTATGCGTCTCTTTGGAATATAGATGATTTTTACACCCACTATTACTCTTATCCTTTTAGATTTAGATCTTCTGAAGGGTTTGGAGTTCTAATAAATGATTTTCTAATCATAGTCCTTTGTCTATTCGCATGTTTCTTTTCTGCTAGACGTTTTGTGCTAACATTGAAAGCACGAAATAACCAAAGTTGATGTTCTTTGTGGGCGAATAAACTCCAAATTTTAATCATAAAGTCATTGACTTTCCCAAAAACCACTTTTCAATTTATTATATAGCTTTTGGCTTCGCAAATTAATGGAGGAGTCTATTCATTCCTTAGCCCCGCCATGAATGGCGGGGTGCGAATTGATACCATTGTTTTAGGGCTTTAGTCCTTTAACCATATACCTGTTAAGGGCTAAAACCCTCAGAATTTATGTTTTGCATATTATACCCCGCCATAAATGGCGGGGCTTATGAATGATAATGATGGGACTAATGAACCGCTCACTTTTTTGAATTGTCCGTCGGGCTCCGACCTCCGACCTAATTCGGTCCCACTACTTAGTGGATTTGGTATTTTTTATCAGGCTCCGCCTGTGAAACTTTTTCATTCTTAAAGTCATTGACTTTTTAGAAAAACACTTTTTCATGCATTATCTTTGTTGTATGAAAAATAAAATAACTTTTCTGCAAGCAATTTTAGTCCTCGTTTTTGCCCTGTTTATATTTAATTTATATTATTTAATAATAGATTTTATTGTAATACATTTATTATCAAGTAGTTTCAAAAATGAAAATTATGACAATTTATTATTAATTCATAGTATTTTCATGCTTCTTCTATTATTATTTCATAATAATTTTTTGGGGGTTTTTCAGATGAATAGAATGTTCACGTCCTTGCGAGGCTCCGCGAAGCAATCTTACAAATTCGGATACTTAATTTCGGGCAAGACTGCTTCGTTCCTCGCAGTGACGCTTGGAAGTATCTTCAGGGGATTGGGGCAAATAAAAATTTATTTTACCATTCCCGCCTCTTGCAGTTTATTGGCTAATTGTCCGCAAGCGGCATCAATATCTTTTCCGCGGCTGCGGCGTGTGTTTACAATTATTCCGCGGCTGCGCAGCAGCTTTACAAAAGAGTTCATGCGCTCCGGGCTGGTCTGTTGGAACTCACCTTTATCAATAGGATTATATTCTATCAGGTTTACTTTGCAGGGAACTATTTTGCAAAAGGCCGCCAGCTTATAGGCATCGCCCATCGAGTCGTTGAAGTCTTTGAATACAATATATTCGTAAGTAACTTTTGTTTGCGTTTTGCTATAAAAATATTTAAGCGCCTCTGCCACTTCTTCCAATTTATTGGTTTCGTTGATGGGCATTATCTTGCTTCTTTTCTCATCTGTAGCAGCATGCAGAGACAGGGCCAAATTAAAGCGCACATTATCATCACCCAGTCTTTTAATCATTTTGGCAACGCCTGCGGTAGATACCGTAATACGTTGTGCAGCAAAATTCAATCCCTCGGGAGAGGTAATTTTATCAATAGATTCCATTACGCTGTTATAATTCAGCAGCGGCTCACCCATTCCCATAAAAACAATATTGGTAAGGGGAGTATTGTATTTTTCGAGTGTTTGCTTTTGTATATAAACTACCTCATCGTATATCTCATCGGCACCTAAATTGCGTTCGCGTTTCAGGCGGCCCGTAGCACAGAATTTACATTCCAGGCTGCAACCTACTTGCGAGGAAATACAGGCTGTCATACGCTTTTCAGCAGGAATTAAAACACCTTCTACCCGCTTGTTGTCATATAAATGGAAGGCATTTTTAATGGTTCCATCTGTACTTATTTGCGATATTACATTAGCAAACCGGTTAATTACAAAATCATTCTTCAATGCTTCGCGGGTAGCTTTAGGCAAATTGGTCATATCGTCAAACGACAAGGCAGACTTTTGCCAAAGCCATTCATAAACCTGCTTGGCCCGAAAAGAAGGTTCTCCTTTCTGTTTAAACCATGATGTTATGTCACTCTGTTTAAGACGACGGATATTCTCCGGGGCTATTGTATCCGATTCTGCCATAGTTGCAAAGGTAGGCTATTATTTGCTTGGAGTGTGATGCTGCGCTTCCGCTTTTAATAAAACTTCAGCAATAAGCAGATCCTTAGGGCTGGTGATTTTGATGTTTTCGGGGTTGCCGTCCACCAATCGTATCTGCTCACCCATAGCTTCCACCACCATGGCATCATCTGTAAACTTATAGTGGTATTCCTGCTGATACGCCTTCTTAATAATATCGGATCGGAAACACTGGGGAGTTTGTGTGGCACAATAGCGGGCACGGTCAACAGCAATGGTTCGGGTCGATTCTATCTGGCGTATGGAATCACTGATAGGTACTGCAGGAACCGCATTCCCATACATTTCAGCGGCTTTGTAAGTTGCCAAAATAGTTTTGGTACTTACCAGGGGACGAACCGCATCGTGAATGGCTACAATGCTTTCTACCGTTACCAATTCCAATCCGCTTTTAACAGAATGAAAACGGCTCTCGCCGCCATAAGCAATTCGTATTGGCTTATGGAACATATATTCTGCGCACAAAGCTTCCCACAATTTCAAATATTCCTGCGGAAGAACCATAATGATTTCGATATTCGGGTCGGTATCCAAAAATTTGTTGATGCTGTGAAGTATAATAGGCTTGCCGTTCAGTTTTAAAAATTGCTTGGGAACAGGACTGTTCATCCGCATTCCTTTGCCTCCTGCCATTATTAAGGCATATCTTTTATTACCGGTTTCAGGCATCTTTACGCTTACTCAATTAAAGGATAAGCATGGCATCGCCATAGGAGAAGAATTTGTATTTGGCTTTTATAGCCTCTTTGTAAGCTTTCATAATCAAATCATATCCTCCAAAGGCACAAACCATAATCAACAGGCTTGAACCGGGAACGTGAAAGTTTGTTATCATGCTGTTGGCAATACGGAAATCGTAAGGAGGGTAAATGAACTTATTTGTCCAGCCATCAAAAGGTTTCAGCAAACCGTCTGTTGAAACAGATGTTTCAATGGCCCGCATGGAGGTTGTTCCAACTGCACATATCTTTCTTTTATCCAATTTAGCTTTGTTTACAATTTCGGCAGCTTTTTGGGTGATGATCATTTGTTCAGAGTCCATTTTATGCTTGCTTAAATCTTCCACTTCAATGTTGCGGAAAGTTCCCAATCCTACATGTAGTGTTACATTGGCAAACTCAATTCCCTTTAATTCCATTCTTTTCATCAGCTCTTTGCTAAAGTGGAGTCCGGCAGTTGGAGCCGCCACGGCTCCTTCATTAGATGCATAAACGGTTTGGTACCTTTCCTTGTCTGTATCTTTAACTTCTCTTTTAATATATTTTGGCAATGGTGTTTCGCCCAAGGTATATACTATATTCTTGAATTCCTCATAGGTACCGTCAAAAAGGAAACGCAAGGTTCTGCCTCTGGAAGTGGTATTGTCTATTACCTCGGCTACCAATTCTTCATTATCCCCGAAATAGAGCTTGTTACCGATACGGATTTTACGGGCCGGGTCAACCAACACATCCCACAAGAAACTTTCCCTGTTCAGTTCCCTGAGAAGGAATACCTCTATCTTAGCTCCAGTCTTCTCCTTTTTGCCGAATAAACGGGCCGGAAATACCTTAGTATCATTGAGGATAAAGGTGTCGTGTGCACCGAAATAACCTAATATATCCTTAAAAACCTTGTGCTCTATCTTACCCGTCTTGCGGTGAATCACCATCAGGCGGGCTTCATCGCGGGTTGGGCTTGGGTATTCTGCTATTAATTCTTTGGGAAATGCGAAGTTAAATTCTGATAATTTCATGCTTTGGTTATATGTTACTTTTTTATAAAGGGGTGCAAATATAATGCCTCAAGTGCCGTTTGTCAATAAAAATCTTTGATAATGACCATAAACCGCACCTAATCTACCTATTATATATTGCTAATTCTGAAAAGACTCCAATTCTATACAGGCATTTAGACGTTTATGAGACATAAAACCTTTCTATTTACTATTCTTATCAAAAGTTGAATCAATTCACCGACAAATACCCTCCATTTACCGACTTTTCCCTTTCTTGTGCCTAATTAGGCTAACACCTTATCATCAGGTGATATAGTTTTGCGTCATAAAATTTAAAAATATGGATTCAGAAAAGATTGAAAAAACAGATTATTTTGAAAAAAAATACAACCGTAGCGGCCGGGCCCTTGGTGGCTTAGTAGTTGTAGCGGTGGGAGTAATATTGCTCCTGAAGCAAATGAGCTTGGTTATTTTCCCTTATTGGCTTTTTACCTGGCCAATGTTTCTTATTGTATTGGGCTTATATATTGGGCTTAGGCATAGATTTAGAAGTTGGGGAGGATGGCTGATTTTAATGTTTATAGGAGGTGTTTTCCTGGTAAGAGATTATTTTCCTGAATATGCGATTTCTGATTATATCTGGCCTATCGCTATTATTGTAATAGGCTTATATATGATTCTGCGACCAAGACACAAGTATAACAGCTCAAGGTTCCGGGCACACTGGAACAACTATGACGATAAATGGAAGAATTATGGAAAAGAATGGTCACAGCATAAAGATCCGGTTTCGGGACAACCGCTTGGAGAAACTAGCGGTGATGATTACCTGGATGAGACCTCTATTTTTGGAGGAGTAAATAGAGTAGTTGTATCCAAAAATTTTAAAGGCGGAGACGTTGTAAATATTTTTGGAGGTTGCGATATTAATCTTACACAGGCAGATTTTAACGGAACTGTAACGATTGATTTCGTTCAGATTTTTGGTGGAGCTAAAATAGTTGTACCTACCGACTGGAGGGTAATTATTAAAACAACCTCTGTTTTTGGAGGAGTAGAAGATAAAAGGCCCCCATCTCTTATTAAAGAAAATCCCGATAAAACACTTATTATTGAAGGCACTTCCATTTTTGCAGGTATAAGTGTTCAATGTTATTAGAATTGAATGTATAGGAAGCTATGAGCAACTCCGGAATATCAAGCCGTAACCTGATACTGATTAGCATCGCTCTTGCGCTGGTATTCACAATTATCCAAACTTTTGTATTGATATGGTTTGGTATTTCTGCCGCTAATTCAATTATAGATAGTGCCATCAGCAATATACTGCTTGCTATTATTGCTTATTATTTAGGAAATATTCTCCGCTATTATCGTCCGGACAAAAGCAGGTTTTTTTATGTTTTTATATGGGATATATGTATTTCCGGGGTATGGCTGTTAGCCATTAATTGGATACTCTCTTCCCTTATACCGGATGCTTCTTATTTGGTCTTTCTTTCCAAATCCTTACCCTTACGATTTTTCGGTGCCTTCCTCATAACCGGATTAGCCGCCATGATAAGTTGGATAGTATATAGTTATGAAGAGCAACGCATCAACGAGAAACGCAAATCAGAAGCCGAAAAGCTTACCCGCGATGCGGAACTGTTCAAACTTCGCAAACAACTTCATCCTCACTTTCTGTTCAATAGCCTGAACTCTATTAGCGCACTTACCGGTTCACGCCCGGAAGAAGCAAGACGCATGGTACAGCAGTTGGCCGATTTCCTGAGAGGGACCCTAAAAAATGAGGAAGAATTACAAGTAACTTTGGAAGAAGAATTGCACTTGCTGCAACTTTATCTCGATATTGAAAAAGTACGTTTCGGCCATCGTCTGGATACGCTGATTGAAAAAGATGATACTTGTCTTGTAGCGAAAATACCCCAATTGCTGCTACAACCAATCGTAGAGAATGCCATTAAATTCGGGCTTTACGACACTACCGGAAATGTATTAATAAAAATTACCGCGAAGCGAGAGGACCATTTACTTTCAATCTCTGTTCAAAATCCTTTTGATCCAAGTACGTCTACCTCACAAAAAGGAACGGGATTTGGGTTAAGATCCATATCCCGAAGGCTGTATTTACTTTATGGAAGAAATGATTTATTAGAAACAAAAACAGAAGGAAATATATTTACCACTACCGTTAAAATACCGCAGGTATGATTAAAACAATTATTATAGACGATGAGCCTTTGGCAAGGGATATGATAAAAGAATATCTGAAATCATATCCTTTTATACAAGTGGTTGGAGAATGCGGGGATGGCTTTGAAGGAGTGAAAACTATTTCGCAACATCAGCCCGATCTTATTTTTTTAGATGTACAAATGCCAAAAATCAATGGCTTTGAAATGCTCGAGTTATTAAGCCCTTCTCCCGCGGTAATATTTACCACTGCATTTGACGAATATGCCATTAAGGCATTTGAAACACATGCTATAGACTATTTGTTGAAACCTTTCAGCAAGGAACGATTTGACAAAGCAATACAAAAATGGAAACAGCATAGCAACCTAACGGTGGAACATCCGGGATTAAAGGAACTGGAGGAAGAAACACTTACTATTTCACCCGAACAACATAACAGAGTGGTAGTAAAAACAGGGAATAACATCCGTATAATACCTATGCAAGAAATTATATATCTGCAAGCGGACGACGACTATGTAAAAATTCATATAAAAGACGCTTCCTTTCTGAAAAAGAAAACCATTAGTTATTATGAGAAGGTTATGGACACCTCGCAGTTTGTAAGAGTGCATAGATCTTATATAGTGCAGGTGCAACAGGTGACGCGTATTGAACCCTATGAAAAAGAAGGTCACATTGCCATACTTAAATCCGGGGAAAAAATACCCATCAGCAAAACGGGTTATCCTAAACTAAAAGCAATACTAGGACTATAAAATTCAAAGCCGATGGGAGTGGTAGAAGTTTTTAAAACAAACGTATTAAACAAAAGGGCAGCCAAAGTAATTCTGGAAGAAATCGGGTTGCATCAGCCGCAATACAAATGCAACTTTGATTTGGAAGATTGTGATAAAGTGCTGCGAATAGAAAATGCAAGCGGAAGAGTGAATACTCAATTAATTTTTGAGATACTGGAAAAGAATAATTATGAAGGTACTATTTTGGAATAAAGAAATGGACTTTTCACCGACAAAACATTATCAATTACCTACTTCTTCTGTCTTTATGCCTAATAGTACTAACACACTGCTTCAGCCCATAGTAGTTTTGTGCCATCAAAATTTAAAACAATGAAGAAGGTATTATTACAACCGTTTTTAGCCGCATTATTGCTTTTACAATCATGGGCAATTAATGCACAAATAACCATTAAAGGAAGGGTCACCGACAAAGGTAAAGCTGTTCCTTTTGCAACAGTTTATATTAAAAATACGATAGTAGGTGCACTTACGGATTCTTCAGGATATTATAAAATAAACTTCGACAAGAAAGAAAACCTGACGATAATTGCTACGGCTCTTGGTTCTGATACTGCAACATTTAATCTTCTACCCGATACGAATAAACAATACACTGTTAATTTGATGCTAAAAGCAAATTCAAGTGCGTTGAATGAAGTTGTTATAGCGCCGGGTGCTATTTCAGCCAATAATGACAGAAAAGTAGCAGTACTAACTACTATGGATGTATACACTACCGCTGGTGCCAATGGCGATGTGGTTGGGGCCATAGAAACTTTGCCCGGGACCCAAAAAAATCCCACCCAAAATGGATTATTTGTACGAGGTGGAGATGCTTCAGAGTCATCGGTTATAGTTGACGGACTTGTGGTGCAAGATCCATTCTTTAGCCCGGTGCCCGGTGTTGCGCAGCGCACACGTTTAGGGCCTTATGAGTTCAGCGGAATTTCTTTCAGCAGTGGAGGATATAGTGCACGATACGGACAGGCCCTGTCTGGAATATTGGACTTAACTACTAATGATTTGCCTGAACAATCTACCGTAAATGCGAACGTTAATATGGCAGGTTTCGGCCTGTCCGGTTCCAAACTTTGGGCACATTCTTCTTTAGAAGGCAGTATTAACTATACTAATACACAACCCTTTTACGGCCTTATGAAAACGAATATAGATTTCTATCAACCCCCTATAGGAATTGGGGGTTCCGCTCGTTATATATGGACCAATTCCAAAGGCGATATCCTGAAAATTTCCGGGAACTATAATCAATATAAAAGCGGTACAGCTGTAATAAATCCTAACCAACCCGATACTACATTGGCATTTAACCTGAAGAATTATTATAGTACAGGAAGTATTTATTACAGGCACTTTTTAAGCGAAAAGACTTCTGTAATTCTTTCATCTTCCTATTCTCAAAATGCGGATTCAGTAAAATGGGGCGGTGACAATTTCGATAAGCAGGATGAGCGTGAACAAGCAAGAATTGAATTGGATGAATACTTCTCCAACGCCCTGTTTGGATGCATAGGCACTGATGTAGAACGCTATTCTGAAAAGCAAATATATGATACAATAAACCTGGCCTTTACTGAAATGCTGAGTGCTGCATACGCTGAAGCAGAATGGAAACCCATAAGCTGGTTCGGCGTAAAAGGAGGAGTGCGCTATGAGTATAGCCAATTATTGATAAAGAGCGATCTTGCTCCGCGTATTTCAGCCGCCATAAGGCTGAATAAATATGGGCAAATATCTGCTGCTTATGGTATGTTCTATGAAGACCCTTCAGATAAATATTTGCTTTTTGGCGATACGAAAACCAATTTTCAGGAAGCCACCCATTATATTCTCGATTATCAGTATACGAAGGACGACAGGACCTTCCGCGTAGAAGGATATTATAAATCATATAGCGATTTAATACTGGAACTTGCTCAGGGCCCTTTTGATCCTAATCCATATCGTCCATTTTATTGGCCTGTAAATAATTCCGGATATGGGTATGCTAAAGGATTGGATTTCTTTTGGAGAGATAAGAAGACCATTAAAAATTTTGACTATTGGATATCATACAGTTATATCGATACTAAAAGGCTTTATGCTAACTATATTACTGAGGCCACTCCTGATTTTGTATCTACCAATAACCTGAATATTGTAACCAAATACTTTTTTGAGAAGCCGGGAATAAATATTTCTTTGACATATGCTTATGCTTCCGGCAAGCCTTATTATAACCCGGATAATACAACTTTTTTGGGTGACATCACCCCTGCTTATCAAGATCTGGCAGCAAGTATAAGTTACTTATTCAGGTATAAAAAACTTTTTGGGGTATTTTATCTCGGAATTGATAACCTAACCAATAATCAAAATATACTGGGCTATTACTATTCTGACAATGGTAATGTGCGTATTCCTATGGTTCCGGCTTTATATCGCAGCTTTTTTGCAGGGGTATTAGTATCTTTAACACCTTATAAAAAAGACGAACTTTAAACTTAAAAAATGAATAAACTATTTTGCATTATTGCTATTACACTTGGCTTGCTTTTTGCGACTGAAGGAAAATCACAGTCGGCAGATACCTCTCTAATGCAGACTTATTCTGCTTTTGAGGTTGCAAAAACATACCCACAATATCTTTTAGCCAGCAACCAATTTAAGCTTATTGCAAAGCAAAATCCGCAATATTGGTTGGCTAATTACTATGCTGCTTGGAGCGTTGCCATAATCTCATTCCAGGAACCAAACAAAGACAATAAAGACCTTATGCTGAATGAAGCAGATGCATTTTTTAAGAAAATAGAATCGCTGGATTCAACCAATGATGAGGTGGCAGTGCTTGGCGGATTAGTTGCACAGGCAAGGCTTTCTGTGGCACCTGCAAGCCGGCATGGTAAATATGGAGCTATTGCCAATGCCTATTTTGCCACTGCTAAAAAACTCAATCCAAATAATCCACGCATCTATTATCTTCAGGGGAATGCTCTATTTTATACTCCCAAACTTTTTGGCGGGGGAGCCGAAAAAGCATTGCAGCTGTATAAAAAAGCACAGGAACTATTTGCCGATGATCCCAATGCTATGCTTAAAGACATCCACTCACCTTATTGGGGAAAGGAAGTTAACGAGGATATGATAAAGCAATGCAACGCCAAAATTGGAAAGTAAGAGGCTTTACTTTTTGATTTAATAAATTTAGAAATTAAAACGTATATGAGTGAAACTATTCTTCAGACAAGTAATCTCAGTAAAACTTTTTTGTCCGGAAAGGGCAAGAAGAAAAAGGATGTTGAAGCGGTAAAAGATGTGGACCTTGAAGTAAAAGAGGGAGAAATTTTTGGTTTTCTTGGTCCTAATGGTGCGGGCAAAAGCACTACACTCAATATACTTACAACGCTTTTAGCTCCTACCAGTGGGAAGGCTATGGTTGCAGGATTTGACCTATTGCGCCATCCTCAAAAAGTAAGGGAACAAATTGGATATGTATCACAGGCGGGCGGAGCAGATACATTTTCCAATGCTTTTGAAAACTTATTGCTTCAGGCACGACTATATGGGATAGCAAAATCCCAGGCTGCCCAAATAGCTAAAGAACTGATAGAGCGTTTCCAGATGGGCGAGTTTGCCACTCGTGAAACGCGCAGCTATTCGGGCGGACAAAAAAGAAGGCTGGAGCTTGCTTTAGGAATTGTCCACAAGCCCAAACTTGTTTTTCTGGATGAACCTACAACAGGCTTAGACCCTCAAAGCAGGGCCTATTTTTGGGAAGAAATAAAACACCTGAAAAAGGATGGGATGACTATTTTTTTAACAACCCACTACCTGGAGGAAGCTGATAATTTATGCGACAGGGTAGCTATTATTGATCATGGAACTATTGTTGCTCTTGATACGCCAATGCAGCTGAAAAGGCAGATTGGCGCTGAAAGCATTACAGTTGATTTTGCAAATGGGAAAGAAACGGACCAAGCCAACACGCTTTTTGATTCTTTACCGTTCATCCAGAAAATATACCGGCAGGAAAATAAATTATTCCTATTCGTTGAGAATGGTGAAAGCCGATTAGCAGAAGTATTACGAATATTGGATAAAGCCACAATCTCCATTCAAACAATAGGGCTTTCAAGACCATCGCTTGACGATGTATTCTTACAAAAAACAGGCCGGTCACTTAGGGAAGGAAAAAACTAAACATGTATCATATGAATATTTTAAAAGACATTTTTTTACTATTCAAACGCCATTTTAAAAAAGGGTTGCGTGCACCTATATGGTTATTTATAGGCCTTTCACAGCCGGTACTTTACCTCATACTTTATATGCCATTACTGAAAAACATGGGGCCGACTTCACTTTTGCCCACTTCCGAAATCGTACGCATATTTGTACCGGGTATGCTTGTCATCATGGCTATGGGTTCATTATTTGCCGGGTTCAGCTTTATTGATGAGATACGCCAGGGACTTATTGCAAGGTGGTTAGTAACACCCACCACCCGGATTGGAATTATAATGAGCCTGGTGTTAAATCAAATACTCACCCTGTTTTTACAGTCCACCATTTTATTAATAATTGCAGGCTTTTTAGGTCTCCATGTTGCTTTTTCCGGAATAGTATTGACCATGTTACTTATATTACTTATAGGTATTACCATGTCTTCCTTTTCTTATGCTATCTCATTATCCGTTAAGGACGAGGGTGTTCTTGCTTCCATTACCAATACTTCTTACTTACCCTTAATGCTTCTTTCAGGTATTATGTTACCCATTTCATTCGCGCCCAATTGGATCAAAACAATGGCGCTATTCAATCCTTTTTATTATGCTGTTGAAGCTTCTCGAAGCTTGTTTGCGGGTGATTATGGAAACTTAATTATTCTGAAAGGCTTTGCCGTTATACTTGTCTTTACAGGATTTTCGCTATGGCTGGCAGTTCGTGCACTGAATAAGATGGCCGTATAAATAAGGTTGTTTTAAAACCTATTTTGCCGCAGGTAGCGGATACTTTTTGTGGTTCAGGTGAATAGTATATCCTATGTTGGCAATATTCTCATAGGTGCCAAAGTTCTGATGGGCCCTCCCTTGGTATATTTCAAGCCAGGAATAACATGCATAGTCAAGTTTATTGCAATATTCCAGATAAATATGCTGGAAGAATACTGCCCTTAACGTAGCTTCAGTGCCCATATTCCAACCGCCCAGTTGAAATTGCAGGCGGTTCGCTTCTCCAAAAATAACGTTGGCTACATGGGGTATTACAGGGCCAACGCCCACTTTAATTAATCCGCAAATAACAAATTTTTTATCGGAAGTGCTTAGGAAAGTACATTTTCTAACCAAATTGAAAAGGAAAAAGTTAGCCCCGTTGTTCAACTGATATTGTAAAGTAGAATTATTAATATTTACAGCAGTGTCAACACTCCTTCCATGAAGATTTCCACTAACAATTACATTATATCCTTTTAAAACAACATATTTTGTGTGGTCAAAATTCAATTCAAATCCCCAATCCTGGTCTTTGCTGAAAAAATAACCCAACCGAATATTATATTGAGGAATAGTAGGTTGTTCCTCAAATAAATGATCCCATCCTATATGGTCCTGGGCCTGTATATTATTAAAAGCATAATTATTATTCATGCCTGGCTGTACAACATATATATTGCTATTTGTATATGTCTCTTCATTATAACCCCAGGAGGCGTATAGGCTGCCGTTCTTAATAATCTTGACACCGAAGATTTTTGTGGAATCAGATTTTTGTGCAATAGAAAACGTGCTGACTAAACATAGCAAGAATAGACTACTTATATATTTTTTCAAAAAAGGAGATTTTTTACAAGTTAATACTATTGAAAATCGGAGTAAACGTACAAAGTTTTTTAATAATAGGCAACATACCTATCTATTATACCTTCTATTTACATTTCAATTTATTTGAATTATATCCAATATCTTCTTTGCCAGTGTGGCCGAAATTTTTTCATTCGATTCATACGTCCAACCGGCAATATGGGGTGTTAATACCACCTTGTCGCTCTCAGTTAAGTACTGAAATGATGCAGGTAAATTATTTTTACCTATACCTTCGAAAGAAAGGCTTTCATATTCCAAAACATCCAAACAAGCCCCGATTACTTTACCGTTTTTCATACAATATACTAGGTCATCCGTATTTACTTGTTTACCACGTGATGTGTTGATAAAATAAATATTCTTTTTGAATTTTTCCAGAAAAGTGCGGTTCACTATATAGTTTGTTTCTTCCGTTAATGGCAGGTGTATGCTTAGTACATCTGTCTTTTCAAAAAGATCTTCTAACGTAGTTTCACTGACATATTGATTGGAATAGTTCTTTTTATATTTGTCGTAAGCAATTACATTGCATTCAAACCCTTTAAGCCTTTGTGCAAAAGCACTACCCATATTTCCATACCCAATAATTCCAACTGTTTTTCCTTGTAATTCTACGCCGCGGTTACCTTCCCGAATCCATAATCCTTGTCTCACTTCTTTGTCTGCACGACAAATATTATTAAACAGGCAAAGGAGCATTCCCAAAGCATGTTCTCCAACAGCATCGCGGTTTCCTTCAGCCGAAGGAAGGCATTTTATTCCCTTGCTTTCAGCGTAAGGCACATCTATATTTTCCATTCCCGCACCTGCTCTTGCAATAAATTTCAGCTTAGAGCCCTTATCTATAATTTCCTTATCCAGCTTAATGCGGCTGCGGATAACTACTCCATCAAATTTATGCATCTCCTCTCCTATCTTCTCTCGGCTCCATTTATATTCTAAATGGCAGATAAATCCTTTTGCCTCCAAATCCTTTTGCAAAAGCGGGTGAACGGAATCAATAAAGAGGATGTTGATGGAGGAAACCATATAGAGCTTATTTATAAACGCGAAAGTACAAAGTTATATCCATAAAAAAAGCCCCTTGCGAGGCTTTTACTTGTCACAACTTATTTTACATTTTTTTACTGTCGTCATCCGATGCCTTAGGCTTTGTGCTATCGCCCCCCATTCCCGGCATCATCCCCATCTGGGTCATCATTTTAACTTCGTCGTTGTAGCCCCAATGCCCAATGGCTTTTCCATCTTTGTATTTGATAATATCTACTCCATCAATATTTACTTTCTTCCCCGCGCCTCCCATCATTCCGCTGCTGGTACCTGTAAAGGTATACTGTAAAGTAACAGTATTTGAGTCTGCCATCATAAAATTGATTTGCTCATGCATATCCGGAAAAGCTTTTATAAAATCCTCGAATGATTTCTTAAGCCCGGCCCTGTCAGCAGGGTACCCTGCAGCGCAATGCTCAACATAATCAGGTGCAATTAATGAATCTATCATTGCAAGGTTATGCTTGTTGAATATTTCTTCCGTAAATTTCCTCTGAACTTCCATATTTTTTAAAGCCCTATCATCTATTGCGATTTTGTTGCCCGGAGACATACATGCTGAAAAAGCCGATGTAATAGCTATTGCTGTAATTATTTTTTTCATAGGTTATTTAAGTTTTGAATTATATATTCAAATGTATAAAATATTTTATTCTCTGCTAATTTTAAGTGCATATATGCCTTTCGGCTATCGTATTATAGATCATAAATGTGTAGTTTTACAACTTAATTATGGCACAACCTACAAAGAAAAACATAGCAATACTTGGCTCTACAGGCTCCATAGGCAAACAGGCTTTGGAAATTGTAAAAGCCAATATGGACAAGCTACAAGTGGAAGTTCTTAGCGCCGAAAACAATGCAGACCTGCTCATTCAGCAGGCCATTGAATTTTCTCCCAATGCGGTTGTAATTGGAAATAAGGAGAAATATCAATATGTAAAAGATGCCCTTCAAAAGCACGATATAAAAGTTTATGCCGGTGCCGACGCTCTTTGCCAGGTGGTGCAAATGGAAAGCATACATATGGTTTTGGCTGCTATTGTTGGCTTTGCAGGTTTGCGTTCTACGCTTGCAGCCATTGAAGCAGGAAAGCATATTGCATTGGCCAATAAAGAAACACTGGTTGTTGCGGGAGCATTAGTAACCGAAGCTGCCAAAGCGAAAGGAGTAAATATATACCCGGTCGATTCGGAACACTCTGCTATATTTCAATGCTTGGCCGGTGAATTTCATAACAAGATTGAAAAGATTATTCTTACTGCATCAGGTGGCCCTTTTAGGGGAAAAGATAAAACTTTTTTAGAAAAAGTTAAAAAGGAAGACGCCCTGAAACATCCCAACTGGAGCATGGGGGCTAAAATTACAATCGACTCTGCAACACTTATGAATAAAGGGCTTGAAATTATTGAAGCGGCGTGGCTATTTGCACTTCGTCCGGAACAAATTGAGGTCGTTATTCATCCACAATCAATTATTCATTCCCTGGTGCAGTTTGAAGACGGTTCTATTAAAGCTCAGATGGGCCTGCCCGATATGAAGCTGCCAATTCAATATGCACTCTTCTATCCCAATCGTGTTCATTCCTCTTTTAAACGGTTTGACTTTGCTTCATATCCTTCCTTAACCTTCGAGAAGCCTGACTTTACTTCCTTCCCTGCCATACAATTGGCTTTTGAAGCCATGAAAAAAGGCGGTAACATGCCCTGCATATTGAATGCCGCCAATGAAGTTGCTGTTCATGCTTTTTTGAAAGATGAAATTGGCTTTACAGAAATTCCGGCAGTGGTTGAAAAATGTATGGAACAAGGAACTTTTATTGCAAAACCTGCACTTTCCGATTATATGGAAAG
>Ga0182030_10009191_pt1 | contig 20281 bp, 21 predicted proteins | sample 812S3MmetaG_FD_121299 | JGI IMG/M metagenome (GOLD analysis project Ga0182030, IMG submission 121299) | Permafrost microbial communities from Stordalen Mire, Sweden - 812S3M metaG (Illumina Assembly) | ecosystem: Environmental > Terrestrial > Soil > Wetlands > Permafrost | place: Sweden... | reverse complement strand
TCAATGTCAACGGCACTCGCTGCGTACTCGAAGCGGCACGGCTCTGCAGCGTTCCTCGAGTTGTGTACGCCAGCAGCCACCACGCGGTGGGATTCCATTCCAATGCTCCGGGTCGCACCGTGCCCGATTACCTCTATTCGCGCCCCGACAGCCTCTACGGATTTTCCAAGGCCGCGAGTGAGAGTCTGTGCAGCCTCTATCACGATCGTTACGGACTCGACGCCATCTGCATCCGCATTGGTTCCTTTCGCACTCGTCCGACGGATCTGCGCGCCCTGTGGAACTGGTTGTCGCCAGGGGACTGCACCCGACTCTTCGAGGCGGCGCTGTCAGCCACCAGTCCTGGCTTCCGGCTCGTCTGGGGGGTCTCGGCCAATGAACGAGGCATCATGTCCATGGATGAAGCGCGAGCCATTGGCTACGTGCCACTGGATAACGCGGAAGAGTTCATCAACGATGTTGGCGCGGTCGCGCTGGCTGAGAAGGTTCAAGGTGCTGACCTCATTGGCGGCCGCTTCACGTCGCCAACGGTGGAATGACGACGGGCTACGCCAAGAACACGGACGTTGCTGTGAAATGAAACACTCGGACGAATGGGCGCTGGGCCCGTCGCTCGGCGATCCCTAAGCCCAGCCGAGTTCCTCGAGTCGGGGATCGCTGATGCCAAAGTGGTGGGCCACCTCGTGGATGACTGTTTTGCGGACCTGTGCCTTTACTTCCTCTTCACTGTTGCAGTAACGACAGATCGCGGACTGGTACAGCGTGATCCGGTCGGGCAGCACGCCGGTGTAGCTCATTGGCCCGCGTTGGGTGAGCGGAATACCTTCGTAGAGACCAAAGAGATTACGACCCTGGGCCTCTTCTTCGACGATGACGGCGACGTTTTCCATCACCGACGAAAGTGACGGCGGCAACGACGCAAGGGCGTCGGCCGCAAGCTCTTCGAATCGTTCGTTGGTCACAATGAACATCAAGTCAGGGTACCGTTCACCTAAAAATGTGAGCCGGTGGCCGGACTATTCGAGGCCCTCTAAACCTTGGCGCTCGCGCTCGATGAGACGCGCCTTGGATATGTCATTCTCGGGGTTGGCCTGCACCTCGCGAACCAACGTGGCCGTCGGGTCACCGACCGCTTGATGCATGCGAGTGCCCAAATAGCTGAAGTGCGGTCGGGGGCCCTCGGTCATTACCTGAATCTGAGTCTTGGGATCTGAGGCCGTGCGCGAGAAGTGCTGGGACAACAGGTAGCCGTACGCGCCGGCCGCGAAGAGTCCAATCGCGAAGATCACAAACCCGGTGGCTTCTAAGGCCTTGCCAGGGGTGTTGGACGTTCTTTCGATCACGAAGCCGACCAAAAAGACTGCCGCGCCCAAGGCCATGATGCCCTCTGAGATGTAGAGGCCGCGGTCGAGACGGCGCCGGTGGGCTAACTTTTGCTCGGTCATGGCGACTACCTTTCTTTGCGGACGTGCACGGATCCAGAAGAGATGAACTCCCTCCATTCTAGGTGTGAATCACGAAATTGTGGTGAAGTAGTGAGGTAGAAAGTCCGCGCGCGGACACGCAATTTGACCGCGATTTTTCCCGACAGTTGATGATCAAGTGTGCGATCGCATCAGAGTCGAACAACTTCGCCTCAAACTCGTTGCGGTCGTGCATCATCCGCCGCGGCACTCTCTTCTAGGGTCAATCCGCGAGTCTCTCGTCCGAACACGAGCACGACACAGGCGCTCACAAGCGCCACTGAACCCACGAGCACGTACACGGCGCCTACGCCAAAACTCGACAGCACAAACGGGATGAACGACGGCCCGATCACGCCCGAGATAAGCCGCCCGAACCCTTCGGTGGTGGCTACGCCCCACGCACGGATCTCGGTCGGAAAGCTTTCGGAGGTGTACGTCTTAACTGCCGGGTCCACTCCAATGCCGAAGAACGACATTAGGCAACCGAGCACCAAAATCGGCACGGCGCCACGCGCGAAGCCAAAGAGCAGCGACGCCACGGCCGCGAGCACAGTGAAACTTACGATGACGGGCTTTCGCCCCCACCGTTCGATGACCCACGACTCGAGCAGCTTGCCGGGAATGGAGATGCCGACAATCACCGCGGTGAACGCGAAGGCAGAGGTGAGGGTGTAACCCATATTGGTTACCGCCGTCGGCATGAAAATCTGAATTGAGTAGAAGATGAAGAAGGTGCCGCCGAACGTCACCCAGAGCGTGGCGGCCCGTCGGCGAAGCGGGCGGCGAAACACCGCGCGCAGCGGTTGTGGCGACGCCTTCGACGTGGCCGCGTTGTCGGGCGGGAGGGGCGCCAACGGATGACCGCTCGATACCTCCGCACGTTTTTCCATGATTGCTAGCGTTGCTTCACACTCAACCCAACGACCCTTTGACTCGTACCAACGTGGTGACTCCGGCAGGTAGCGCCATGCCAGCAGCGCAAAGAACACTGGTAATCCGCCAATGAGGAACATGATGCGCCAGCCGGAGGTGTTCTCGACGTTGGGAATAAGCACCAACGCGAGCAACGGGGACAAAAAATAGCCGAACGAGAGGAAGGAGTCGGCCCATCCAGTGTAGCGCCCGCGGCGATTGGGCGGGCAGAGTTCGCACGCGTAGATGTACGGAATCGGAAAGACCGCGCCCATCGCCATGCCGTCGGCGATGCGCAACGCGATGACCGAACCAATGTCGGGTGCCAGTCCGGTCAAGAACGTGAGAACGGCGTAGGCGAACGTGCCCACGATGAGAATCTTGCGCCGACCAAATCGGTCTGCCAAGTGGCCCGCGGGAACGATCCCGATGACGATGCCGATGTTGGCCGCGATCGCGACAAACGAGCGCATTGACGTCGTGAGCGCAAATTGGTGGGTGAGTGACGGCAGCACCGAACCGGTGAGACCAATGTCGTAGGACTCCACGAGCCAGCTCAGAAAGAGCAACGACATGATGGCGCCAAGCCATCGAGTTGACGGCAATCGGTCCAATCGTGCGCCGGCGCGGGGTGGTGACAAGCCCACGGACGCAGCGCTCGGCGGAGCGACGACGCCAACGTGAGTCGGATCTGGAGATGCCATGATCGTGGAATGAGGGCGGCGCACGGGTGTTCCCCTGACTCTCCTCCGCAAGATTTGGCGAAAACTGCCGAAATCCAGAGCAGCCAGCGTCGACGTTGATGCGAAACCTCAACCAATCTCACGCTACCAGTGGCGGCGCTCTACTTGGTCTGTCGCGATGAGCACGAAGACACTGTTTTACCAACCCTCCCGAGCGCTCGGATCAAGAGTCTGTACAGATTGTTTAGAACTTGGCAGTTCCTTGGGCGTAGTCGCCTTCGACAGTGGAGCGAACCGTGTTGACCACCGCTGAGGCGGCGGTGATGATGCCCAACTCGCGGTTGTAGTCGAGCGATGACGTGGAGAAATTTTCGCTGCCGACGAACACCGTGCCGTTGCCGGCCGTGCAGTCAGCGCAGATGACCTTCGCGTGGATGTACACCTGACTCTCGGACAACGTACGCACGTGCACACCCGCTCGAGCCAATTCGGAAAGAGCGGAATGCCACTCTGAGTCGTAGGTCATCACGACCTCGACGTCGACGCCGCGACGGGCGGCTGCTTCCAGGGCCGACTCAATGGTGTACGAGTCCATCTCCTCGTTCTCCACCAGCAGGGCGTGTTTGGCGGACTGGATCAAATCCACGAGCGCACTCGTGGAACCTGGACTCCAGACCAGGTCGCCGCTGCCCGTGCTGAGCGATGCGCTGCGGTGGGCAAAGTCGGCCGAGAACGTGGATTGAGCGGCGGCGATGTCGGCGTGGTTGCGATCGAGCACCCAGAAATCGCGCGTTGACGAGTAGTACTGCGCCTGGAAATTGGCGGTGCCAATGTAGAGCGACGTGCCGTCGATGACGAGGTACTTCGCGTGGAATATTTGATTGTCGGGCGCGAAGACCACGTGCACCCCGCTGCGCTCCAAGGTCTTGGCTGCCGGTTCGTTGTCACTCGCGATGCCGTACTCCGAATCGAGTACCACCCGCACGTCAACTCCCGCGCGCGCCCGAGCGGCGAGGTCGGCCTCGATCGAGGGGTCTTCAAGTTCGTATATCGACAGGTCGATCGTGTGATGGGCGCCCAGGATCGCGTGGCCCAAGAATCCGAAGCCGGCCGCTGGTTCGATGAAGATTGAAAGTTGACTCGGTGATGCCGCGGCTGACGCGTGGCTCGCGGTTACGCCCAGCGACACCAGCGAGATCGTGAGCATCGAGATCGTCATGTGGGCCAACCAGGGATGTAGGCCCTGGCGAAGTGTGGCGCGGGAAGCGGCGTAACGCCCGACTGACTTAACGAACGTGGCCCGCATCGTCAAAGATGCCCTCGAGCGTCGGGGCGACGCTCGAGGATTCGTAGGTGGTGATCGCATCTTCGCGACGCTCGGTCAGGCCAATGTCGTCCCAGCCATTGAGCAAGCGCTGCTGGGTCATCGGGTCGAGTGTGAAGTCACGCTGCCATCCCGCCTCGGGCACTTCAACGCGCAGGTGCACGACGTCGACGACCACCAAACGGGCGGGCTCCAGTTTGACCAAGCTGGTCAACTCTTCAACGTCGTCGGCGCCGAGTTGCACAATCACGAGTCCTTGTTTGGCGGCGTTGTTTTGAAAGATGTCGCCGAAGGACGGAGCGATGATTGCTTGAAACCCAAAATCCATGAGGGCCCACACTGCGTGTTCGCGCGACGAGCCAATGCCAAAGCGTGGCCCGGCGCTCATGATCGTCGCGCCCACGAAATCCGGTTGATTGAGCACAAACTCGGGATCGTCGCGCCATTCGCTAAAGAGTCCTCGCCCGAAGCCGGTGCGCTCGACCCGCTTCAGCCAGTCAGAAGGAATGATCTGGTCGGTGTCGACGTCGGAGCGTTCGAGCGGGACGCATCGACCCTCGACAACATTGACCGGCTTCATGAACTGAGTTCTCCCGGCGAGGAGAAGTGGCCCTGAATGGCGGTCGCGGCGGCGACGACCGGCGAGACGAGGTGAGTTCGACCTCCGCGTCCCTGGCGACCCTCAAAATTCCGGTTCGACGTAGACGCGCAGCGCTGTCCGGGTTTCAGGGTGTCGGGGTTCATGCCCAGGCACATCGAGCAGCCTGGTTCCCGCCACTCAAACCCAGCGTCAGTGAAAATCTTGTCGAGACCCTCGTCCTCGGCCTGCTTCTTCACTCGATGCGATCCGGGGACGACGAGCGCTCGCACGTGATTGGCAACGTGGTGCCCGATGGCTACCGCGGCCGCGGCCCGTAGGTCTTCGATGCGCGAATTGGTACACGATCCAATGAAGACCACGTCGACCGGAATGTCGCGCACGACGGTGCCCGGCGTGAGGTCCATGTAGGCGAGTGCTCGCTCGGTGGCCTCTCGCTGATCGGGATCGCTCATGGTGTCGGGCGTGGGCACGACACCGTTGAGCGCCACGACCTGGGCGGGATTAGTGCCCCAGGTGACGAAGGGCACGAGGTCAGCGGCGTCGAGCTCGACCTCGACATCGAAGTGGGCGTCGTCGTCGCTCGTGAAGGTACGCCACCGTGTCGCCGCGACCTCGAACTCTTCACCCTCGGGCACGCCGGGACGCCCGCGCAAGTAGTCAATCGTCGTGTCGTCGACCGCTACGAGCCCGGCCCGCGCGCCCGCCTCGATGCTCATGTTGCACACGGTCATGCGACCTTCCATGCTGAGCGCACGAATCGCCTCACCGCGATACTCAATAACGTGCCCGGTGCCGCCGCCGGTACCAAGGCGCCCAACAATGGCGAGCGCGATGTCCTTGGCGCTCACGCCTTCGGGGGCGATGCCCTTCACGGTGACCGACATTGACTTGGCCCGCTGCTGGGGCAGTGTTTGGGTCGCCAGGACGTGCTCGACCTCACTGGTGCCAATGCCGAAGGCTAGGGAACCGAAGGCCCCGTGGGTCGACGTGTGCGAGTCACCGCACACAATGGTCATGCCCGGCTGGGTGACGCCCAACTCTGGTCCAATGACGTGAACGATTCCCTGGTTCTCGTGACCGCGAGGGAACAACGTGATGCCGAACTGCGCACAGTTCTCGTCGAGCGCCTCGAGCTGCCGACGCGAGATGGGGTCGTTCACGGGCGTGCTGAGCGGATCTGTCGGCACGTTGTGGTCGGCCGTCGCGAGGGTCCGGTCGGGACGGCGCACCGTTCGCCCGTTTAGGCGCAGCCCGTCAAAGGCTTGCGGGCTGGTGACCTCGTGGACCAAGTGCAGGTCTATGTAGAGCAGCGTGGGCTCGCCTTCGGGAGACGCCACCACGTGCTCTTCCCAGATCTTGTCAAAAACGGTTCGGCCGGCCACGATTTAGCGCAGACCCACGATCTTTACCCGAAGGATGCCTGACGGCGCCTCGTATTCGACGACCTCCCCGATGGAGTGATGCAGCAATGCCTCACCCAGCGGCGAGGTGGGCGAGGCGACCAGCACATCGTCGGGCCGTTCCTCAATGGAACCAATGAAGAACTCTTGGAAATCGTCGTCGCTGTCGCCTTCGTAGACCACCTGGACAATCGAAGCGAATTGTACGGCGTCGGCGTGTTCGTCGCGCTCGACAATCTCGTGGTTGCGGATCACGTTGTCGATCTGGCGAATTCTCGATTCCATCTTGCCCTGGGCGTCCTTGGCGGCGTGGTAGTCACCGTTTTCCGAGAGGTCACCCATCAATCGAGCAGATTCAATCGTGCGCGCGATCGATGTGCGCCCCGCGGTCGTCAGTTCGAGGTACTCGGCTTCGAGTTTGTCCAAGGTTTCTTGGGTGATGCGGTGAATTTCGCCGGCCATGGCGCAACCTTTGTCGAGGAGAAGTCCTAATTCTACCCTTCGATGTGACAGATTCTTTCGCGGGTTTGCCCCTGCAAGTGTCCGGCGACCAAACTAGGAGTACCAAAGGGGGCCCAGATCATGAGTAACGAGCGCACGTATCGCGTGGCCGTGCTCGGCGGCGACGGCATCGGACCCGAGGTTACCGAGGCGGCCCTCGAGGTCGTGCGAGCGACCGGCGTTGTCCTGGCGACCACATACTTCGAATTAGGCGCGGCGCGGTATTTACGCGACGGCTTTGTGCTCGATGAGGCGACGCTTGAGGATCTGCGGGGCTTTGACGCGATCCTCTTGGGCGCCGTAGGACCCGCCATTGGCGACACCAGGATCCCCGGGGGCGTGCTGGAACGCGGCCTATTGCTGCGCATGCGCTTCGGGCTCGACCTCTACATCAACTATCGACCCTTCCGCGGCGTGGCGGGATCCCTCGCCGAGGGCTGTCAGTTCGCGATCGTGCGCGAGAACACCGAGGGACCCTACGCCGGCGAGGGCGGGGTGCTGCGATTGGGCACGTCCCACGAAGTCGCCACGCAGGGATCGGTCAACACCCGCTTTGGCGTCGAGCGCTGCGTACGCTACGCCTTCGAACGCGCGGCGTCACTGCCCACGCCGAAGCTGACCCTGGTGCACAAGACCAACGTGCTCACGTTTTCGGGCGACCTATGGGCCCGGGTGGTGAAGGAGGTGGGCGGCGAGTTCGACACTGTCGAAGTGGACTACAACCACGTCGACGCCGCGTGCATTTACCTGGTCGAGAGTCCGCAGCGCTACGGCATCATCGTGACCGACAACCTCTTTGGCGACATCCTTTCGGACCTCGCGGGCGCCGTGACCGGTGGCATTGGTTACGCCGCGAGCGCGAACCTAAATCCCGCGCGCACGGGCGCGTCGCTGTTTGAACCGGTGCACGGGGCCGCGCACGACCTCGTGGGCACGGGTCTCGCCAATCCGCTGGCGGCCGTTTCCTCAGCGGCGCTGATGCTCGAGCACCTGGGTGAAGTAGAGGCGGCCCAGCGTGTCGCGCTCGCCGTGCAAGACTTTGCTGGTGACGTGAAGACGCTGGGCACGCTCGGCGTGACGAAGCAACTACTAGAGAGGTTGTAGAAATGGCCATTACTCCCACCAAGAAGATCTGGATGGACGGCGAACTGGTTGCTTGGGAGAAGGCCACGGTCCACGTGCTCACCCACACGTTGCACTACGGCACTGGCGCTTTCGAGGGCATTCGGGCGTATCCCACGTCGAAGGGACCGGCCATCTTCAGACTTCGTGACCACTTGGAGCGACTGTTGCGCAGTTGCAAGATCCTGATGATCGACGTGCCCTACACGTTGAACGAACTCTGTGAAGCGTCCGTCGAACTGGTGCGCGTGAACAAGATGGACGATGGTTGCTACCTGCGGCCCTTGGTGTACCTGGGTTACGGCGAGATGGGCGTCAACCCGCTGCCCGCACCGGTGAACGTGGCCATTGCCTGCTGGCCGTGGGGCGCGTACCTGGGTGACGAGGGCGTCGAGAACGGCGTGCGCATGAAGATTTCCTCGTGGGTGCGTCACGCCCCCAACGCGATGCCGACGGCGTCTAAGACCGTGGGTGGCTACGTCAACTCGAGCCTCGCCAAAGTCGAAGCGGTCAAGGCCGGGTACGACGAAGCAATCATGCTCGGCCCTGACGGGCGGATCTCGGAATGCACGGGTGAAAACCTCTTCATTGTTCGCGACGGACTGATCATCAGCCCGCCGCCGTCGGAGGCCGGCGCGCTGCGCGGCGTCACGCAGGCGAGCGTGGTGCGCATCGCCAACGACCATGGCTATTCAGTGAGCTTTGAAGCGATGCGCCGTGACGACCTGTACATCGCCGATGAGGCCTTCCTCACTGGCACGGCCGCCGAGATCGTGCCCATTGCCTCGGTGGATGACCGTGTCGTGGGCGAGGGTCACCCCGGACCCATCACCAAGGTCCTGCAAGCGACGTACCATCAGGCCGTGCGTGGCGAATTAGCGCAGTACGAAACTTGGCTAACCAGGATTTAGTCCGACTTTTCAGGGGTAGTGTCGAAGTGTGACCCAACCCACGTTTTCTCCTGTTCCCGCGTCCGGTGAAGTGCGCCCGACGATGCCCACGCAGACCCCCGAAATTGGACGTACGCCCAAGCCCGGACTCCAGCATTCGCTGAACCCCGCCTCGGGCAAGGGGTACGGGACTCCGGCACCCGGCGAGGGATTTGCCCTCACGATCTCCCAGCGCGAGTGCGCCAAACTTCACTTCGCCCATCCCCATGACCGCCACGACGTGGAACTGGGCGTCGCGCTGGTCGCGGCCAAACGCGCCAGCCTCGTGGGTCGCGGCCCAATCCCCGAGGACGTGCACGTGGCGTTGGACCACTTCGGACTGCGAACGTCGTCACTGATCGAGCGTGACCAGACCGCTCCATTTGCGGGTCTGGCGCACAGTTATGCGCTGCAGCGCCGTTTTGTTGATGGCGTCACGAGAGAAGATTTGCTGGTTAGCGTTGCTCACGCCGGCCACTAGCACTACGAAAGATTTGCCATGAGTTTCGATCTCAACGACGAGCAGCGAGCCTTTCGTGAGGTGATGCACGGATTCGTCGATAGTCGCATTACCCCGCACGCCGCGCATTACGACCGTGAGCAGATCTTCCCCCAGGAAAGTTGGGACGCCTGTCGCGAGATGGACCTGCCGTCGGTATGGGTGCCCGAGGCGTACGGCGGATCGGGCGGCGACATGGTGACCCAGGCAATCATGATCGAAGAGATCGCCCGGGGCTGCGCCTCGACGTCGGTGACCATGCTGATCTCCAAACTGGCGATGCTGCCCATCATGAATTTTGCCTCCGAAGAGATCAAGCAGCAGTACCTGCCGCGCTTCGCAACGGGCGAGATTCAAGGTTCCTACTGCCTTTCTGAGGCTGACGCGGGCTCGGACGTGGCCGCCATGCGATGTCGTGCGGTGCGCGACGGTGACGACTACGTGCTCAACGGCTCGAAGTTCTGGATTACCAACGCTGGCGTGTCGGACACGTACACGGTCTTCGCTTCGACCAATTTGGACCTCAAGAGTCGCGGCATCACCTGCTTCCTCGTCGAAAAGGGCCCGGGCGTGCAGTTCCCCAAGTTTGAAGACAAGCTCGGTCTGCGCGCGTCGCCTACCGGTGAAGTTGTCTTTGACAATGTGCGCGTGCCGATGTCGCATCGTATTGGCGAGGAGGGCGAGGGCTTCAAGATCGCCATGCACACGCTGGCACGTTCGCGGCCCACGATTGGCGCCCAGGCCGTCGGCATCTCCCAGGGCGCTATCGACTTCGCCGGCACGTACATGCAGGGGCGCAAGGCCTTCGGCGCGCCCATCAGTGACCTGCAGGGGCTGCGTTTCATGCTGGCCGACATGGCGATCCGCAACGAGGCGGCGAGGTCGCTGGTCTACCGAGCTTGCGCCATCATCGACGCCGGCGACCCCGACGGAGAGCTGGGCTACATCGGTGCGGCCGCCAAGTCGTTTGCCTCTGACACCGCGATGAGCGTCACGACGGACGCCGTGCAGTTACTCGGCGGCTACGGATTCACTAAAGAGTTTCCGGTCGAACGCTTCATGCGCGACGCCAAGATTACGCAGATCTACGAGGGCACCAACCAGGTCCAGCGCATCGTGGTCGCCAAGCATCTCTTAACGTAGGTCGTCGTGACGCCGTCTACTCCCAGTCCGGTGCATTACGTGCGTCGCGGTCTCTTAAAGATCGACGACGCCACGGTGTTAGAGGCAGTTGACTCCCTGGACCTGCGCGGCAACGCCAAGATCAGCGCCGTGGTGGGCATGCCGCTGCGCAGCCTCCAGCAACGTCGTGACGTCACGGCCTTCGCAATTGGCGCACCGATCGCGGCGGTCAAGGGTCTCGTAGAACTGCTCGCGATGGAACCATTGGAAAAGGTCATCACCGCGCTCGGTGACCACGCGGACTCGCCCACCTACGAGCAACTCTCCACCGCCGTTGACCAACTCATCGCTGACGGAGCAACGGATGATGACATCGTGGCGTTGCTCACCTTCGCGATCGGAGAGGAGTTTCCCGCGGCGCCGCACTGTCGACAGCTGCTCGAAGAGCGGCCTCAGTTTGCGCTGCCCGAACTGCCGGAGATTGCGCCCAGCTCGGCGTTGCTGGCGCCAAAGCATATTGACCCCGAGGTTCGCGAGCAGCGCAAGGCTCGCCGAGAAGAGGAGAAGCGCCGGCGCCGCAACAGCGCGCCAGTGCACCCGGCACGTCCGGTGCGCGTGAAGAGCGACAAGAAGGTCGCACCGGCACAGCCAGCGCCGGTGCCCGCAGAACCAGTACCGACGATCGAGCGGCGCCGCCTGCTGCTGACTCCCGCCGAATCAGAGCGGTTCAGCGCCGAACATCCCTTCGTGGCGACCATCGTGCTCGCCGAGATCCCCTTTGACGCGGTTGATCCTGTCATCCCAGAGCAGCGCGCCAAACTTCGACCCGCTTTGGTCGTGGCGGCGGGCGAGTCGGGTGCGCTGGTGCGCGGCATCTATTCGAATGCCTCGACAACGCGCTCGCTCTTTCAGCCCTGGCGCCGGCTGGGATTTGATCACATTTCCTACATCGACGACGCGAGGACGGCATTGACGCTCTCCAGCCTCGACGAACTGGAACGTCTGGGCCGCCTGAGCGACGACGAGTGGAACGCCATCAACTAATAATTTGGTGAATACTGTCGGGACTGTCGATTTTGTCGATCCCCGATCGTCGGTATGGGTGAGGTCCGAAGTGCGGGCCCAACTGCAAGGAGAGTGCACATGTCTGAATACTTAGTCCTGATCTACGAAAATGAAGCCTCGTGGGCGAATGCCGACGGTGCGACTGCTGGCAAAATGATGGCGGAGCACGAAACGTTCGGTCAAACTAATGCTGCGAAGCTTCGTGGCGGCAACGCGTTGCACCCGACCTCGAGCGCCACCTCCCTACGCCGTGACGCCTCGGGCAAGCTGCTCATCACCGACGGTGCATTCGCCGAGACTAAAGAAGCCCTCGGCGGGTACTACGTCATCGAAGCGGCCGACCTGGACGAGGCAATCGCGATTGCGGGCCAGGTACCGGCGACATTCGGCGGCGTGGAAGTTCGCCCTATCCGGGTTTTCGACTGATCAACCAGCACCCGTCGGTCGAGGTTGAGGCTGCGGTCGCGCTCGCTTATCAGAGCGAGTGGGCCTTCGTGCTCGCCGCGACCATACGGGTAGCCGGTGACATTGACGTGGCCGAGGAGTGCGTGCAGGATGCGTTTTCCAAAGCCCTGGTCACGTGGCCGAAGATCGGTGTGCCGGTGAAGCCGGGTGCCTGGCTCACGACCGTCGCGCGGCGTCGAGCGATTGACATCCTGCGACGACAGTCCACGCACGATCGGTTGCTCACCGAGGTGGTTCGCCACGACGATGAGACCGAGGCGATTGTCGGGAGTGATTCACTCATTGCCGATGACCGCCTTCGCCTGATCTTTACGTGCTGTCACCCGTCGCTATCGATTGAGACCCAGGTTGCGCTGACGTTGCGGTTGCTCTGCGGGCTCACGACCGGCGAAGTGGCGCGGGCCTTTCTTGTGAGTGAGTCGACGATGGCCGCGCGCCTCACGCGTGCAAAAAAGAAGATCAAGACCTCGAACATCCCGTATCGGGTGCCGACGCAGGCCGATCTGCCCGAACGAATCGAGGCGGTACTGGCGGCGGTGCACCTCGTCTTTACTACTGGTCACACCGCACCGTCCGGCGCTGACCTCATGCGTCGCGACCTAGTGGAGCGCGCACTCGAACTTGCGCGCATGTTGCGGGTGCTGCTGCCTGATGATGCCGGTGTCGCGGGACTGTTGGCACTGATCGTGCTCACCGACGCGCGACATAAGACGCGCACGGGTGCCGATGGCACGTTGCTGCTCCTGTCCGAACAGGACCGCGACCAGTGGGACGCCAAGGCCATCAGTGAGGGAGCGGAGCTCGTGCGCGAGTCACTTCGACAGTCACCGGCGGGTCGTTTCGCATTGATGGCCGCCGTCGCGGCGGTGCACGCGGAAGCGCCGTCGTGGCAGGAGACCGATTGGAACCAGATCCTTGCCCTCTATGACTTGCTGTTGGTGTCGTGGCCTTCACCGGTGGTCGCGCTCAACCGCGCCGTCGCCCTGGGAATCGCGCGGGGCCCGGACGCTGGCCTTGCGGCCCTGGCGCAACTAGCGCCGGAATCACAATTGAGCGACTACAACTATCTGGCGAGCGCGCGGGCCGACTTTCTGCGACAGCTGGACCGCCGTGCTGAAGCCCGTGTGGCCTATCTCGAGGCGCTCGGCCAATGTGAGAATGAAGTCGAACGAGCGTTCCTCGAACGAAGGTTGGCGGAGCTTGATCAGTGATGTTGAACGTTCACGTTCGACTTTGTCATGTCGGCGTAACCAGAACGGCGTATCTCGCAAAGTAAGGTAAACGGGTGAAACTAACCCCGCGCCGGTTACTTCGCCGGAGCACGCTGGTCTCCGTTGGCGTCAGCGGACTGTTAGTTGCCACGCTGGTAGTGGTGACACCAGCAATCGCCCGGTCATCGACGACAACGACGACCACCTCGACGACCTCGACGACTTCGACGTCCACCACGACAACGTTGCCCGGGACCACCACGACGTCAACCTCAACAACGACAACGACGTTGCCCGCAGTGATTCCTGCGAGACTCAAACTTCCGTGGCCCAAGAAGGGCAGCGCCGCCGTTGCCGTGCCCGCGCTCTCGGTTGCGGCGGCGTCGCCGTCGCAATCCCAGCAGCCAATCGCCAGCCTCACCAAGTTGATGACGACGTGGGTGGTACTACAACATCTGCCCTTGACGTATTCGCAACGTGGACCCTGCTTGAGTGTCACCGCGAACGAAGTCCAGATGTACCACTTCGACATCGAGACCGATCAGTCCGTCGCCGCGATTGCCAGCGGCGAGACCCTCTGCGAGGGCACGCTACTGCGCGGATTACTGGTGCATTCGGCCGGTGACTACGCCGCACTGCTCGTGACGATGTTGGGCATGACCCACGATCAGTTCGTGAACGAGATGAATCGCGATGCGAACGCCTTTGGTATGACGCACACTCACTACGTTGACTACACCGGGATCTCTCAGTACGACCGATCAACGGCCCAGGACCAGACGATCATTACGGTGGCGTTGATGACCAATGAGCCCATCGTGCGCAACATCGTGGCGCTGCCGAGAGTGAAGTTGCCGGTTGCCGGTGTGGTCATCTCCTACACGCCGTTCGTGGGTCAGGATGGCGTGGTGGGCGTGAAGTCCGGATACACCAATTTGGCCGGCGGATGTGACGTGATGGCCATCAATTATTGGTTAAATGGCACCGTGATTACGACCTACGCCGTTGACCTCGGCCAGCACGGCGGGAACGCCCTGAATATCGCCGGCGAGGTGAATCTTCTGCTTTCGCACGCCCTACGCGCGCAGTTCGTACGCGTCGTGGGACCCCAAGGCACCAGTGTCGAATGGGAAGGTTGGCCCGGCTACGTCGTCGCGCCGACCACAACGACAACGTCGACAACCACGACGTCGACAACGTCGACAACATCGACGTCCACCACGACCACGACCGTTCAGTAGTTTTATCGAGAGTCCCGCACTCGTCGCTGGTAGACGAAGTACGCGCGGTCAGACTCGTCCGTCGGTGCCGCGCCCGTGGGGTCGGTCTCTTCTACCAGGTCGAAGTCGAGGGCCAGCGCGTCTCGTACCTGTTGCAGTCTGACGCCCAGCTCAACGATGAGTTCGTGGTGCAGCACATAATTCTTGTCCTGAAGGTGCTCGAACACCCGAATGTCCCACTCGGAGTGGACGTCGTCGACGAACTCGACATTCGTGATGAGGGTGTGACCGTCGAAATCGTGGACCCACGGCGCCATGTCGGCGAGCCGACGGAACCTGCCGAGGGTATTTATGTCAAAGATGAAGATCCCGCCGTCGACCAGATGCGTCGAGACTCGCTCGAACAGTGATTTCCACCCGTCAAAAGTTGACACGTGATTGAGGGTGTCGAATACGCACAGCACCACGTCAAATTGCTCGCGCAGCGAAAAGGTTGTCATGTCATCGAGGTGTAGTCGCGCGTGAGGACAGCGACGTCGCGCGATCTCCAACATTTCGGGCGAGAGGTCGAGACCGGTCAGGGCAAGTCCCGACCCGAGCCCGGCGAGGATCGCGCCGGTGCCGCAACCGAGTTCAAGCACTGAGTCTGCCTGGGGACGGTAATGCTCGATGTGTCTCAGTATCGTCCGGCTCGTCTCGACCGGGTCGCCGTTGATTGCGTCGTAGAAGCGAGCGAACTCTCGGTAGGCGGCCATCAACCCATCTTGTCATTGCTTGATAATTGCGACTCCACGTTTTGAGCGCCGAGGATGCGCTCAGTAACCCAGGTCAACGTCGACGAGACCGAGGAGTTCTTCGCCCGCCCCGAGACGCCGGACGTTTTCCGTGATTCTCTGTGCGAGCAGAGGGAAAATCATTTCCTTGGTGTCGGCCGTGTGCGGCGTGATGAGACAGTTCCTGAGTTTCCAGAGTGGGTGACTTGAGGGTAACGGCTCAGGCTCAGTCACGTCGAGAGCCGCGCCACCGATGACACCCTTGCGCAGCGCCTCGACCAATGCGGTGGTGTTCACGAGTCCTCCTCGACCCACGTTGACCAACCACGCGTCGTCTCTCATGACGTCCAGCTCACCCTGACCAATCATGTGATACGTCTGCGCGGTCAGCGCGGGAGCCAGCACCACGACGCGCGCACTTGCCAGCGCGTCGTTCAAATGTTCACTGCCGACCGTTAGTTTGGCGCCCTCGAGAGGTTCTGGTCGGGGACGAACGACAGTGACGTGGGCACGAAATGGTGCCAACAGTTTGAGCAATGCGACCGTGATGCCGCCCGCGCCCACGATGGTGACGGGCTGGTCAAAAAGACTTACGCCCGCTGGTTTGCCCCAGGCGCGCGCCCGCGCCCTGGTTGGCAGTTGTCGCAGCCCCGCCAGCATGAGCATGAGCGCGTGCTCGGCGACGGGTTCGGCGTACGCCCCCTTCGCTGAGGTCCACTGCTGCTCGTGGGTGATGGCGCCGGCCGCAAAGACGTCCTCCACGCCCGCGAGCGGCAACTGCACCCAACCAATGCCGGGATGGGTCGTGAGATATTTCTTGAGATCATGTGCCGCTCCGAACTGAATCCAGATCAGCCCGTCGGGGTGATCGTCGATCGAGACCGTCTCACCGCCGCCACGGCGGATTGCTTCGTCCGCCCAATACGCCCCTTCGGGACCCACCGCGATGCGTGGTTTCATTCTGGTACGCAGGGCCCGAGGCTCGCGGGCCCACTTGCACACTTCATGTTCCGCGTGGCAAATACGTGGTGCTGATTAGCGAGTGACGGAATTGGACTCATCGCTGGTCCCAGTTGATGCCGGACAAGGACCCCAGCGCTCGAATGAGCGATTGGGTTCCGTCGAGACCGCCGCCTTGGGCTTGCAGGGCCACGTAGAGCTGATGGGCGAGCGCGAGCCCCGGCAGTGACAGATGCATGCGACCGGCTTCGCGCAGCGCGATGCCCATGTCTTTGACAAAATGATCGACGTAGAATCCCGGCGCCATGTTGCCCGCAATGGCGCGAGGAGCAAGGTTCGACAGCGACCAACTGCCCGCGGCCCCACCGCTCACCGACGCGAGCACGGTCTCGAGATCGAGGCCGGCCCGATAGGCGTAGAGCAGCGCCTCGCACACGCCCATCATGTTGCTCGCGATGAGCACCTGGTTCATCATCTTGGTGTGTTGGCCCGCTCCGTGATCACCCTGGCGCACGATCGTGGCGCCCATCACCTTGAGGCACGGCTCGATCGCGAGAAAGACGTCCTCGGGCCCTCCGACCATGATCGAAAGGGTCGCATTCTTCGCCCCGACGTCACCGCCCGACACGGGGGCGTCCAGGCTGTGCACGCCGCGGGCTGTTGCGCGCTCGGCGATCTCTACGGCGAGCGCCGGTTCACTCGTCGACATGTCCACTACGACCGAGCCTTCGTGGGCCGAGTCGAGCAGACCGTTCGCTCCAAAAACCACCTCTCGCACGTCGACGGGAAAACCCAACATGGTAAAGATGACGTCACTGTCTTTCGCGACCTCGCCCGGCGTGTCAGCCCAGGTGGCGCCGGCCGCTACGAGAGCGTCGGCCTTTGAACGCGTACGTGATGAAACCGTCATCGGGTAGCCGGCGTTCAGTAAATGGGCGCACATGGTTGAACCCATGACACCGGTGCCGATCCAACCGACCCTGGTCGTTGCGGGAGAGACTTCTTCGACTTTTTCCATGGACCGAATGTAGTCCGCCCGCTTCGGCGCGTCGTGGCGCGAAAGTGATTACAGCTGGGCGAGACCCTCGGTCGCGATCTTTTCGAACGTCGTCATGTCGAAGTCGAACAACGAGTCCGGCTCGGGCCAGTGGATCACGAGTTCGGTGATGCCGAGCTCTTCGTAGCGACCGGCCCAGTCGACGAACGCGTCAAGTGAGACCAATGGGCGCTCACTGTTGAGGCCGTCGAGCAGGACTCGTTCGATTGTTTCGAGTGGTCGACTCACTTCGTCCAGGGCCACCCGCAACCGGTGCATCTGTGCGCTGACGGCGTCGAAACACGACTCGTCGGCGTTGGCGGAACGACCGGTCGATACCCAGCCCTGTCCGTAACGGGTGACCGTGCGCAGACCTCGTTTTCCCGCCGCCGCGACGCAAAAGGGTGGTCTCGGCTTCTGCAGCGTCCCCGGCAACATACGCGCGTCCGTGGCGCTGTAAAACTGGCCCGTTTTCGTGGTGAGCGGCTGGGTTAGTAACTCGTCAAGCAGTTCGATGAAATTGACAAACCGGTCCATTCGCCCACGCGGTGTCCATTCCTCATTGCCCAGTACTGTCGCGTCGTTTCCCACGCCGCCCGAACCAATGCCAACAATCAGTCGACCACCTGACATATCGTCGAGGCTCAGGAGATCCTTCGCGAGCGGAACTGGGTGGCGAAAGTTAGGCGTGGTCACCAGCGTGCCCAGGTGAATCGTCGACGTGACGAGCGCGGCGCCGGTCAGTGTCGGGACGGCGCCGAACCAGGGTCGATCTTGCAGACGGCCCCACGAGAGGTGATCGTAGGTGTAGGCCGCGTAGAACCCTAACTCCTCGGCTCTGCTCCATTTATTGCTTGACGCTGGCCAGCGCTCGAGAGGAAGAATGACGGTGCTCAGTTTCATCGTTCAACTTTACGTTGAGATCGCGTCACGGCATCGGGCCGTGAATCCGCAGTCACGGTATAAAGCGATCCAGGAATCGCGGAATTGATTTGTCCCCGACCTTCGCACTTTTCGCAGCGGTGACTCCCTTCTTAAGTTGCGAGACCCTTCCTATGTACGTGTGCTTCTTACCGAGGTTGTCGGTGACCTCGATCAAGCCGTAGTCCCGAGGGCGAAATCGTGATGCAGGGGCGACTGCACGGTGTCGCGACGCCGGTCAACGAATTGCTGCAACGACTCGCCAACCAGTTGGCCGCGCAACATCACTCTCCCGGATTCTGGACAGAGGACGAAGTGCTCGCGTTGCTCTGACGTGTCAGAAACTACTGACCCGGCAAAAAGTCGTTGAGCAGCATCATCACCTTGCCCCGCGGCGCACCAGGTGATGGGTGGCGCAGCGCGTTGAGAGCTTCTTCATAGTCGTCGATCACAAAACTGTGGGTGACGAGGAAGGAAGGGGTCAACTCGCCGGCGTTGAGAAGATTCACGACGTCAGCCCAGGCCGTTCGCGTGTAGCTAAAACTTCCCCGCAACGTGATGTCGTTGTTCACAAAGTCGTCCGGTGCGATGGGCACTTCGCTCCCGTGAGCCGGCAGACCCAGCAGGGTTATGGATCCGCCGCGCGCCACTGATTTCAGCGCGGTCGCGACGGCATCGATGTGACCCGCCGCCTCGATGATCACGTCGAACTTCTTGTCCGCGAACTGCGTGGTGAATTCGCTGGCACCCGCTTCCAGGGCCAAGTCGTGTTGACACGCGCGCAGACCCAACACGGTGATGCTCGCCGGCGCGAACCGCGTGAGCAGGTGCGTGGCCAACAGCCCGACGGTGCCGTCTCCGATCACGAGGCAGGTCGCGCCCGGGCGAATTGTCGTGCGTGTGAGCGCGCGCCAGACAACGGCCATCGGCTCTACGAGTGCGGCGTCGAGCATGGAGACCGAAGGGTCCAGGTGATGGACCAGCGCTTCGGGGACGCTAATTAGGTCAGCGATCGCGCCCGCTCGAGTGAAACCAATCTCATCGTAGGTGCGACATCGATTGGTGGCCCCAATGAGACATTCGTCGCAGTGCCCACAGGGAGCGATTCCTTCAACCACGACGAGACCGTCTACCGGATGACCGTTAACACCAATGAGACGACCAACCCATTCGTGACCGAGCGTGAGCGGATAACGAACGTAATCCAGGTCAATCGTGCCGTCAATTATTTCGAGGTCGGTCCCGCACATTCCACAGGCGACTGGTTGGACGAGCAATTCGTCGGCGCCGACAATCGGCGGCGCGATGTCATCGAGGCCAACTCGGCCCGGCGACTGCACAACGAGCGCCTTCATTAGAGTCGAACGTTTCCAATGAGCGCGGAGATTCTTTCGGAGTACGCGAGCACCGTCGTGCACAGGGGGCCGATGACACGTTGCGTGATGTCGACCTTCAAACCTGTCACGCTCACTGCACCAGCGCAGTGGCCGTTGTAATTAAAGATTGGAGCGCCAACGCAGATGATGCCGTCGGCCTCTTCTTCGTTGTCAATCGCATAGCCCACCAACTGCACGTGCTTGAGTTCGCTCAACACCGCGTCGATCGTGGTGAGCGAGTTAGCGGTGTGGGCCACGAGGTCCTCGGGTTTGACAATGTGAAGCACCTGTTCCTCGCCCAGTTGGGCCAGGATGGCTTTGCCCGCGCCGGTGCTGTGCGGAGATTCTCGCTGTCCGAGCGGAGTGTGAAATCGAACCGACCCACGACCATCAACGCGTTCGATGAAGACGGGGTATCCCTCTTCGTTGATTGCCAGACGCGACGTGAGTCCGGTCTCCTCGGTTAATTCGTGCAACAACGGTAGGGCGATTTTTCCTAACGACGTCATCTGCGCTACAAGATCGCCGTAACGCAATAATGCGAGACCGAGGTGGTAGCGCGGACCGGGCGTCTCGATGCGCAAGAACCCGAAAGAGGCGAGCGTTCGAGCGGCCGCCATCGTTGAGCTTTTTGCCATGTCGAGTCGTTGGGCCATTTCGGTAAGTGAGAGGCCACCCTCACCGCTTTCGCCCAC
>Ga0182030_10009190_pt1 | contig 20284 bp, 14 predicted proteins | sample 812S3MmetaG_FD_121299 | JGI IMG/M metagenome (GOLD analysis project Ga0182030, IMG submission 121299) | Permafrost microbial communities from Stordalen Mire, Sweden - 812S3M metaG (Illumina Assembly) | ecosystem: Environmental > Terrestrial > Soil > Wetlands > Permafrost | place: Sweden... | reverse complement strand
TCCTGGCCACAGTCATCAACTCCAATTACACCGGCAGCGCGACCAATACCCTGGTCATCAGTCCGGCATCCGCCACCGTGACCCTGGGCGGCTTGGCCGCCACCTACAACGGCAGCGCCCAACCGGCAACCGTGACCACCAGTCCTGCGGGCCTGACCACAACCATCACCTACAATGGATCGGCGACTCCCCCGGTCAATGCTGGCGCGTACTTGGTTCTGGCCACGATAAGCAACCCCAATTACAGCGGCAGCGCGAACAACACCCTGATCATCAGTCCGCCAATTTACACCGTCACCACGCAGGTCTATCCAGCAGACGAGGGGAGCGCAACAGGCGGCGGCTCGTACGTCGCCGGCAGTACAGTGGCGCTGACCGCCGCTGCCCACCGTGGTTACATTTTCACCAACTGGACGCTGAATGGGGCCGTCCAAAGCTTTTCCTCCAATTACAGTTTTACGGTTGCCACCAATCTCATCCTGGTCGCCAACTTCACGACAAACGCCATTCCAATCGCCCTCCTGAACGGCAGCTTTGAAAGTCCCGCCGTGGCCGACGGCGGTGCGGGCGGCTTGCCGGGCGGGTGGCTTGCTGCCAATCAGGACCCGTGTGGAGTTTATAATCCCGGGACCGGAGTTTATTCCAACATAGTCAACAACATTCTTCCCTCCCCCGCCGATGGTTCGCAGGTTCTGTTCATTGTCGGGGGTAATTATGTGGCGCAGTTTTTGACCAACACACTCCGCGCCGGCCACACCTACACCTTGAGCGGGGCCATTGGGAACCGCGGCGACGGCTACGGCATATTGTCAAGCGATCAGGATTTTGTGGATCTGGTCGCCGGCAACACCATTGTCGCCGAGAATTACCGTCTGCCGCTTCCCGCCCCGGGCACTTTCCTGCCGTGGACGATCAGTTACACGGCCCCCGCTTCCGGCTTTCCAACCGGACCGCTTCAGATCCGGCTTGGCATGAACGGGGCGGGCCAGGTCAATTACGACAACATCACGCTTACCGTGACCCGCCTGAGCAGCACAACACTCTCGCCCAGCGCCACGGCGCTCGCCTCTTCGCAAAACCCGGTGCCGGCCTGGGCCACCGTGGCTTTCACCGCCACAGTGATCGGGAGCAACGGCACACCCACCGGAACGGTGGTTTTCTTCGACGGCACCAATAATTTGGGAAGCGGCATTCTGGACAGTTCGGGCGTCGCGTCCTTGTCCATCTCCGCGCTTTCAGCCGGCGCTTCGCCGCATTCAATCACGGCGGCCTACAGCGGGGATGGCGTCTTTGCCGCGAGCACTTCCAGTGTTCTTTCTCAGAACATCACAAACGCCGCCGCCATCGCCACCGCCTCGGGCACAACCATCACATTGGACAACGACAATTTCGCGATTCCCGTTGGGGCGCAGGGGACTGTTGAAGGCATGCCACCCGGCTGGCTTGCCGCCAACAAGGACCCCTATGGCGTCTACAATCCCGCGCCCGGGGTCTATTCCAACGAAGTCAACGACATTCTGCCCGCGCCAGTCGGATCTTCACAATTGCTGTACATCACTGGGGGCAACTATGTTGCGCAGTTTTTGACCAACACCCTCCAGGCCGGCCAGACCTACATCTTGAGCGGGGCCATCGGCAACCGCGGCGACGGTTACGGCCTTTTGTCAAGCGATCAGGACTATGTGGAACTGGTCGCCGGCGATACCGTCGTCGCCCAGAATACCAACCTCACGCATCCGGCCCCGGGCACTTTCCTGGCTTGGATAATCAGTTATACCGCCCCGGCAACGGGGTTCCCTGCCGGATCGTTGCAGATCCGGCTCGGCCAGGAGGGTTCCGGAGAAGTGGATTTCGGCAACATTACGCTGACCATGACCAGCCCGGCCGTCACGACCGACGCCACAGCCGAAAGCCTCAGTGCTGTCACTGACGCGACATTGAGTTCCGCCACCGCGTCTGCCGACTCCAGCATCGTCAACAGTCTTGCCGTCGCTGCCGCCGGGACTTACCGCGGCCTGTTTTACGTCACCGGCGATGCGGCTGAAGAAAGTTCCGGCGGCATCACGACCACTATTACCGGCACCGGGGCATTTAGCGCGACACTTCAACTGGGCGCCCAGAGCTTCCCGTTTTCCGGTTCGCTTTCCCCTGCGGGTGCGGCCCTCAATTCCATCACGCCCACGAACGCCAATCCCCTCACAGTGCAGCTTCAGTTGGACTTGACCAACGGCCCGCTGACCGGAACCGTCAGCGACGGCACATGGACGGCGACGCTCCTGGCGGAGGCTGCCATCTACTCAAATACGAATCCCGCTCCGCAGGCCGGCAATTATGCATTGCTCCTTCCATCCGCTGACAATGCCTCCGCCCAAGCCGGGGGCAACGGTTCTGGAACGGTGGCTGTAAGCGACTCGGGCAATGTCACCTTCATTGGAATCCTGGGCGACGGCACCCCCGTCACCAGCACCGGGACAGTGTGCAGCCAGGGGCTATGGCCGTTTTACCTGCCCCTGTCCGGCGGCAATAGCTGCATTCTCGGCTGGCTATCCTTCACCAATACCGCATCGGGATACGTCCTCGCTCCGACAGCGAGTGGAATCGCTCTGCTCCCTTCCGCGCAATAAGAGCGCCGGCCCGGCGCTTTCAAATACCAGGTGACATCCAGCCGCATTGGAAGCTATTCTTCCAGGCCATGAACGTTCATTCAGCAGGTTTCCCGTTGCGGCCGGCATGGGTCGAGATTGACCTCGCCCGCCTTCGCAAAAACGTGCGCCTCATCCGCCGCGAACTTCCCCCCGGCGTCAAATTGCTCGCCGTCGTCAAGGACGAAGCCTACGGCCACGGCGCGCTGGACGTGGTGCGGATCGCCCTGGAAGAAGGTGCCGCGGGTTTTGGTTTGAGCACCTTGGAGGAAGCCATGACCTTGCGCGATGCCGGCGTCACTGCGCCGTTGCTGCTCTTGGGCGAGCGGCAGGACCCGGAACTCCCCTGGTGCGTCAACCACGACCTGACAGTCTGTGTCAACCAGCCCCACACCATTCGCCAGCTCGCGCGCCTGGCTGCCGGGGCCGGCAAGCGCGTCCCCGTCCACGTCAAAATCCAGACCGGCATGACCCGCTATGGAGTGCGCTGGGACGAAGCACTGCCTTTGTTCGAGCTGATTGCCGCGGAAAAATCGCTCCGCCTCGACGGCGCGATGACCCACTTCGCCCAATCGGACGAAGCGGACAAAAGCTTTGCCCTCCTTCAAATTTCCCGCTTCGACGAAGTGATGACCGCCTGGCAGCGCGCAGGCGGGACCGCGCCCTGCAGGCACCTTTGCAACAGCGGCGGCTTTCTGGATTTGCCGGATGCCCATCGCGACATGGTTCGCGTTGGCATCCTGCTGTACGGCGTTTTTCCGTCCTCAGTTTGCCGTCGCATTCCCGGCATCCAGCCCGTCATGTCCGTCAAGGCGCGCATCGCCGCCATCCAATCCCTCAAACCCGGCGAAGTGGTCGGCTACGGCATGCGCTACACTGCCCGCGACCCGGGCCGTATCGCCGTCCTTCCCATCGGTTACGGCGACGGCTTCCCGAGAGTGCGCAACGCCGGCGGCGCGATCATCCGCGGGCGCCGCGCCCCGCTTGTCGGCGGCGTCGCGATGGACGCCATCACGGTGGACATCACCGGCATCCCCGAAGCGCAAATGTGGGATGAAGCCGTCATCATGGGCCGCCAGGATGGCGAAGAAATTACCGTTCACGACATGGCGCGCCTAAAGAACACCGTTTCCTACGATGTCCTCACCAGTTGGCGTCTCCGCCTCCGCCGCAGGACGGTCAACGCCCAGACAACGCCGCAGCCTCTGGAGGCGGCGCCGGCACTGGCGTGAATCCGCGCGAGGCGGCGGGTTGCAATTCCCAACCACTTCTCTTGTGAAACTGCTCTTTTCCGAACACAAATCCAACTACGGTCGCTACCAGTTCCCTTACGCCATCTGGGCCGTGCCCGATCCGGGCGAGACGCCCGCCGATCTTTTCAACGCCGGCTTCCTTCCCTCCTCGCGCAATCTTGACCGCTTCTACCTCTGCCGCCATATCAGAATAAATCTCGCCGCCTTCAATCCCTCTTCCGAGAACCGCCGCATTCTCCGCAAAGGCGCAGGCATCTCGGTGCGCCTGGTGCCGCGCGCGGAATTCGATTACACCCCGGAGCGCCGCCAGTTTTACAAGACCTATGCCGACATTAAGTTCGGCAAGGACGTCATGTCGTGCGAGCGCCTCGATTCGCTCTTTGCCTCACCCGTCATTTCACACCTCCTGGTCTTCACCGACACCGCGAAAGGCGCGGAAGTGGGCGTCTCGACCCTGTTCCTGGAGGGCCGCGAATTGGCTTATTATTATTATGCCTTCTACGACCTCAATTATTACACCCGCAACCTCGGCATGTTCATGATGACCTCCGCGGCGGTCCTCTTCAGCGAACGCCGCTGCCGCCGCCTTTATCTGGGCACCTGCTATTCCCAAAACGCACTCTACAAAACCCAGTTCGCCGGCGCCGAGTTTTTCAACGGCTTCCGTTGGAGCGGCGACTTGGCCGAACTCAAATTCATCCTCCGCCGCGACGAAGGCGAGCCTTCAGAGCACCTCTTGGAATCTCCGGATTACCGCCGTCTCTTCCACCACGACAGCCTCGATGACATCACCGCTGCCAGCCAATTTCAGCTAAAATAAAAACGGCTGTTGATTACGCCGCTCTTTGTGGCATCATGCCCGCCATTCAATCATGAAGAAGAGGAAAATTTCATCAGTAGTAGATCGTCGCGAGTTTCTCAAAAACACTTCCGTTGCCACGTTCATGGCCATGATGGGCGGCGTCGAGCTGACCGAGTCCCGCGGCGCCGACATCACCAACCAGCCGGCCGCCGCGGAAACGCCGCTGACCGTGATCCCCGCCCTTCCGGCGGTCAACTTCGGCGTCATCGGCGCGGGCGTGTGGGGCCGCAAGATCGTCAATACCCTCAACCTCCTCAAGAACGACAGCCAATACAAAAACACCGAAGTCGTCGCCATTTGCGACACCTTCCCGGCTTGGCTCGACCGCGCCGCCAAGGACGCCCCCAAAGCCGAGAAGTTCGACGACTACAAGAAACTCCTCGCCAAACCTGAAGTGCAGGCGGTCGTCGTCGCCACGCCGACCCACCTCCACCGCGACATCGTGCTTGATGCCCTCAACGCCGGCAAACACGTCTATTGCGAAGCGCCCCTGGCCCAAACCATCGCCGACGCCAAGGAGATCGCGCGCGCCGCGCAGAAGGCCTTCAAACAGGTTTTCCAGGCCGGCTTGCAGGAACGTTCCCACCCGCACCGCCATTTTCTCTGGCCGTTTATTCGCGGCGGCAATCTGGGCAGCAACGTGCTCGTTCGCGCGCAGTGGCATAAAAAATCGCTTTGGACCAGGACCGCCGGCACCCCGGCGCGCGCCGCTGAACTCAATTGGCGCCTCCAAAAGAACATCAGCACCGGCTTGATGGGCGAAGCCTGCATCCACCGCCTCGACGCCGTTACCTGGTTCCTGGGCGGGCATCGTTTGGGCGGACGCCCCAACTCTGTCACCGGATTCAGTTCCAACATCCTGCAGAATGCCGGCCCGGATGTGCCCGACACCGTGCAATGCGTTTTTGAGTTTCCTGAAGGCCCCAACTCCGGCGTCCGCTTCCTCTTCGACGCCACCTTGTGCAATACTTTCGACTCCGAATACGAAATGTACTACGGAACCGACTCCGCCATTCTCGTGCAACCCGGCAACGAAGCCCGCGACAGCAAAGCCTGGATGTTCCAGGAGGCCGACGCGCCGCTTATCGGATGGATTGTCTATGCGCGCAAAGACGCCTTCGGCGCGGAAACCGGCGTCTCGCTCGTCGCCGACGCCAGCAAACAGAAGTCCCTGACGCAAAAAGGCAACGCCGACAGCGCCCCTCAAGTCGAACCCATTCAATATGCCCTGCAAGCCTTTACCGCCAACGCCGGCGCGATCGGCGGCGCGGTCAAGGACTATGCGGACCTGTACGGCGACGCCGACACCCCCGAATATCGCGCCAATCTGGCCGACGCCCGCAAACTCGCCTTGTCCAAGCACCCGGCTGCCGGATGGGAAGAGGGTTTGGAAGCCACCGTGCTCGCCATCAAAGCCAACGAGGCCGCCGTTCTCAAACAAAAAATCGAACTCAATAATGACCTGTTTCAATTATGAAAAAACCTGTTGACAGCCTGATTTCCTCCTTGCTTATCGTCTCGCTTTTCCTGGCCGGCGCCTGCCGGTTGCGCGCCGCGGAACTTCCCCCGGCGTCCAGCCAGCCCGCATCCACGGCCAGCACGCCAGCGAACAACACTTCGCCCGCGATGCCGGCCACTGTTGCTCATTACCAGGGCCGGCCGACGACCAACGTCGCGGTGACGATTTTGGGCACCTCCACTTTCCACGATTGGGACATGAAAGGCACGAGCATCGGCGGCTTCGTGGAATTCCCCGCCGGCGTCAACTTCGACACCAATCAAGCCGCGCTTCCCGGCCTTTCCAACGGCATCCTTCCCGCCACCAACTGGGCCACCATTCCGGTTCGCGGCATCCATAGCCAGGTTTCGGTGGGAGCCGACATTATGGACGGCCTGATGCAGGACGCCATGAAGCAGGCCGACCATCCCGCCATCCAGTACAAAGTCACCGAACTGAAACTTGTGCAGCCGCACGCTGCCGGCCAGCCCTTCACGTTCGACGCCAAGGGGGACCTCGCCATCGCCGGTGTCACCAATTCGGTAAGTTTCCCCGTCACCATCACGCCCCTGGACAAGACCAGAATCCAAATCAGCGGCACGGCGAAGCTGAAGATGACCGACTATAAAGTCCAGCCGCCGGCACCCAGCATCGCCGGTTTGGGCGTCATGAAGTGCGGCGACGAGGTCACGATTATTTTCGACTGGATCCTCCTCTTAAGACAGCAGTAAGGGTGGACGAGATCATAGTGGGGGGACGGAGGCTTTGTCCCAAAGGGACATTCGAGAGTAGCCCGGCACGCCAGTGCCGGGTCCATGCGACCAAACCCCGCAAGTCCCGAAGGGACGGCTGAATCGTTTTCAACTGGACCTTCGTGTTAAGACAACAGTAAGGGTGGACGAGATCATAGTGGGGGGACGGAGGCCTTGTCCCAAAGGGACATTCGACAATAGCCCGGCACGCCAGTGCCGGGTCCATGCGACCAAACCCCGCAAGTCCCGAAGGGACGGCTGAAAAGCTCCGCGCCAGATCTTCGGTCTCTCCTTGGGCTGCCTAACGCAAAGCCGCAAAGAAGAAAGGCAAATGACAAATTCTCAATTTTCAATTCTCAATTTCACCCTCCCTCTCGGCGGGGATAGCTCCCTAACTGCCATTTCTTTCAAAACCCGTAATGGTGCAGCCAAAGGGCGAACGCCCCAATAAGCCCAAACCCCGCCGCAAAGCTGCCCAAAACCAGGGCCTTGTGGTGCTTCAGTATCTCACCCACCACGGCATGCGTCGCCAGAAACAGAAAACCGCCGCCCGCATGGGCCAGCGCAATGGAAATCCAGAAGTCTGAGACGTGCGGGAAGAAGATCAACCCAGCAGCCCCGCCCAGCAGCGTGGTGGCTTCCACCGCCATCACCCGGTAAATGATCCCCTTCCGGCTCAATCCCGCTCCCAGCAGGAGCGCCCCGAGCGCCAGTCCTTCCGGGATTTTATGGACGCAGACGGCAAGGATGATGCTAAGGCCCGTGGCGCGGCTGGCGGTCTGCGGAGCCGCCGATGTGTCCCCGCCCGCCGCCATCGCCAGCCCGTCCACCGTGCAGTGAATCGCCAGCGCCAGCATCATTGCCGTCGCAATCTCGCTGAAGCGGTGCGTCGTCGCCTCGTCAAAATGGCTGGCCGCGCAGGCAGGGCAAACGTGGAAGATGTACCGGCTGACCACGGCAAACAGGGCGTAACCGGAGGCCAGGCCCAGCAACATCTGCCACCAGTTCAGCGCCTCCAGGATTTCGGGAAGAATCGCGAACACCGTGACCCCCAGGAGCGATCCCGCCCCGATGCTGATCAGGGCGCACAACCGCCTGTGCGATGTGCCCAGCGTCGCGCCCATCACGCCGCCGCCCACCGCCAGGACGAACGCCAGAATCACAAATCCAAACGAGTTCTCATTCATGTAAAAAATCGCATTTCAACCGGCCCGGTTCCCCCAATTGCGCTGTTTCATTTTGGGAAATCGAACGCAACATTTCGGTGTACAGTGCCTTTGACATCCGCTTCTTTCAAGTCCATTATGTCCCGGAGTTTCATCACGCCATTATGAGCGAGCAGAAAGTTTATTATTTTGACAATAACGCCACCACCCGCGTGGCCCCCGAAGTCATTGACGCCATGCTGCCCTTCCTGCGGGACCATTACGGCAACCCGTCCAGCATCTACAAATTCGGCAGCCACACCGGCCACGAGGTCAAAAAGGCCCGCGGCAAAGTCGCCACCCTCCTCAACGCCGAACCCGGCGAGATCATCTTCACAAGCTGCGGCACCGAAAGCAACAACGCCGCCCTTCACAGCGCCCTTGCCACCCAGCCCGGCAAACGCCACATCCTGACCACCGCCGTCGAGCATTCCGCCATCATCAACCATTGCGCCTTTCTCAAGAAACAGGGATGCGACGTGACGTTCCTCCCCGTGGATGCCGACGGCTCGCTCGATTTGCATTTGCTCGACCAATCCATCCGCCCCGACACCGCCCTGGTGTCCGTCATGTGGGCCAACAATGAAACCGGCGTCGTCTTTCCAATTGAGGAAATCGCCGCCATCTGCCACAGCAAAAACACGCTCTTTCACACCGACGCCACCCAAGTCCCGGGCAAAATGAAAATGGATGTCAAATCCCTGGACGCCGATTTCCTCACGCTCTCCGCCCACAAACTTCACGCCCCCAAAGGCGTTGGTTTGCTCTACGTCAAGCGCCGCGCGAAGTTTCAGCCTTATCTCCTCGGTGGCCACCAGGAACACGGCCGCCGCGCCGGCACTGAAAACGTCGCCTCCATCGTCGCCTTTGGCTGCGCCGCCGAACTCGCCCTGGCCCATTTCGACGACGAGAACTCCCGAGTCCGCGCCCTCCGCGACCGCATGGAAAACGCCATTCTGTCCGGCATCCCAAACACCGTCCGCAACGGCGCCAAGGAACCGCGCCTGCCCAACACCAGCAACATCGCCTTCGACTTTGTGGAAGCAGAGGCCATCCTTTTGCAACTGGACCAGATCGGCGTCTGCGCCTCCAGCGGTTCGGCCTGCACCACCGGCTCGCTGGAACCCTCCCATGTTCTGACCGCCATGGGCATCAGCCCAGCCCGCGCGCGCGGCTGCGTCCGTTTCAGCCTTGGAATCTACAACACAGGGGAGGAAGTGGATCACCTTCTGAACCACCTTCCGCAGATCATCAAAAAGCTGCGCGAAATATCCCCCGCCGCCAGCCATCACCACGCCTCCGCGCATCCCAAACACGAAAAGGACAAGAAAGAAGCCCACGAGTGAAGCCGCCGTGCTGGAAAAAGTCGAGGCGCTGACCAAGACCGTGGAACGTTTGCAAGAGCGCGTCGAGCGCTTGGAAGACCTTCCCAATTTCCCGGGCCACCCGCTCGCAAGGCCAAGAAACCGCCTCCAAACCGTCCGCATCGGCAGGCAAACCGCCTTTCGCGCCAAACTATTTTCAATTTTGTACATGTGTAAAATCTGTACTCACCCCCTTTAACTCACGCATTCACAACGGTTTAGCCAGGGTCGAAACCCCATTTTTCGCCCCAAAAATCGTCCGTACCGTACGGAGACGTCTTTTTCAAACCCGTGCTACAATCGCGCTATGAAGAATAGTGAAGTCAGAATAATCCCTGTAGCGGCGGACTGCGACCGCCGCCGAACAAGCCCAAAGAGCCTAACCGGACGCTGGAGTGCTGGAGTAATGGGCGGACGGTCAAATTTAGCTGCCCGCCAGTCCACCAATTCCACAATGTCCACCAAGTCCATCAAGCCACGGCCCAATCCAGCCCAATCAATCCTAATCAAGCCTATTCAAGCTATTTTGTGCCTCGGCGCGATCCAGCCCCAACCGCCCTCTTGCTCAAAAATCGCCGCTTTGCCAGTCCTCCTCCGTCACACCCCGTCAAACCTGGTCAAAGCCAGTCAAAGCGTTTTCCAACTTCTATCATCGGGCCATGACCTAGCTGCCATTGCAATATATTGTGGTGTCCAATCCTCAATCCACAACCAATGGTGGTTGCCTTCTTCGTCGGACACTACTGTGCAGCCAATCCGCAATCCGCAATCCGCAATCCGCAATTCCCCCCAATTCCACTTAATTCCACTTGGTTCCACCTAATCGAATCACGGATCACTACGCTAATGATCAGGAATGGCCCGCAGCATCATCAAGTCTCAATTGACACTGGCTTTCCACGAGTTATATTCCCTCCCCATTGATGAAATCGAAGCCCAATGTAGCCATCGTCGGCGCCACCGGCGCCGTCGGAATTGAAATGATTAAGACGCTGGAAAAGCGCAATTTTCCAGTCGGGCAACTCACGTTGCTCGCCTCCGCGCGCTCCGCCGGCAAAACCCTGCCCTTCCGAGGTCGGGAAATTACCATCAAGGAATTGACGAAGGATTCTTTCGCAGGGGTGGACATCGCGCTGTTCAGCGCCGGCGGCCCCATCTCCAAGGAGTTCGCCCCCATCGCGGTCAAAACCGGCTGTGTGGTCATTGACAATTCCAACGCCTTCCGCATGGACGACGGCGTCCCTCTGGTTGTTCCAGAAATCAACGCCGGCGATTTGAAAAACCACCACGGCATCATCGCCAATCCCAACTGCACCACGGCGATCACCCTGATGGCCCTTTACCCGCTGCACAAGGCCTTCGGCGTCACACGCATTTTTGCCTCCAGTTACCAGGCGGTTTCCGGTACCGGGGCCTTGGCCATCGCGGAACTCAAACGGCAGGTCGAGCAGGTGGTCGCCAGCCAACCCGTGACGCGCGAAGTATATCCCCATCAAATCGCCTTCAACGTCCTGCCTCATGTGGACGCTTTTTTGCCCAGCGGCTACACCAAGGAAGAGATGAAGATGGAAAACGAAGGCCGCAAGATCATGCATCATCCCGCCTTTCGCGCCAGCGTTACCTGCGTGCGTGTGCCTGTCTATCGCGCCCATTCCGTCGCCGTCAGCGCCGAATTTGAAAAGCCGGTCAGCATTGCCGCGGCCCGCGCCGCTCTGCAAAAAGCCCCCGGCCTGGACGTGGTGGATGATCCCGCCAAAAAGGAATATCCGCTGCCGCTGTACGCCGCCGAGAAATACAATTGCCAGGTCGGCCGCCTGCGGCTCGACTGTGCGCTTGACAATGGCCTTTGTTTTTGGGTGGCTGGCGATCAGCTCCTCAAGGGCGCCGCCCTGAACGCCGTCCAAATCGCCGAGGAACTGCTGAAATAGGATACGCGCAGTCAGGGATTCGCGAAGACTGAGCTTGAGTATTCCGGGTTGGTCAATTGCCGCCCGGCATCTTTGTTCGTTCGTTTCACATCCTTCCCCGAAGTGTCACGAAAAAAACGTCTTTTGTGCGGAGCAAGTCATGCTATGTTGTAACCAGTCGTATGAGAAGAACTTGTGCAGCAGCCGCGATTTGTCTCGCAGTCGGCCTTTTGGCAGGATGCCGGCGCGATAATCAAATCCAGAATTATCAGACGCCCAAAGAGACGGCGCCGCCCCCCGAGGCGGTCCCCGCCATGCCCATGATGGGCGCGGACTCAGTGCCGGTCCCGGCCAATTCCGCCCCGCCGCGCTGGACAACGCCGTCCGGTTGGCAGGAAATGCCGCCCAACGGCGTCCGCCTTGGCGATTTCGTGGTGCCCGGAACGGACGGCAAGAAGGCCGAAGTGACGATCACCACCTTTCCCGGAGAAGTGGGAGGCGCGCTGGCCAACGTCAACCGATGGCGGCAGGAGGTCGGCTTAGGCCCCGTCGCGGAAAATGAACTGACTTCCGACAAGGTTGTGGTGGATTCCAGCGAAGGGAAACTCTACGACGTGGCGGGCGCGGCGGAACGGACGGTAGTGGCCATGATCCCGCGCGGCGGCTCCACGTGGTTCTATAAGATGCGCGGCGACCTGGCCGTGGTGGCTGGCGCAAAGACGGTCTTTCTTCAGTTTCTGTCCTCGGTCCATTTCGCTGGAAACCAGCCGGCCCCGACCGCGGCCGACCCGCATGCAGGAATGTCCGGCATGGACGCGGGCATGCCCGGCATGAGCGGAATGCCCGGCATGAGTGGAATGGCCGGCATGGGCATGGGCGCTGCAGCCGCCGGCGCTTCCGATTCGGAGCCAAAGTGGAGTGCCCCGACGAATTGGATTGAAAGCACTCCCGGCCCGATGGTCAGGAAGAGTTTTTCCATTGCCGGCGAAGCCGGTCAGAAGGCCGTTGTCAGCATCAGCGTTTTGGCAGGCGAAGGCGGCGGAGTTCTTGCTAATGTCAACCGCTGGCGCGGGCAGTTGAGTTTGCCGGCTATTACGGAAGACGCCCTTCCGAAAAATACGGCCAGCTTGCAGGTCCCGGCCGCGAAGGCTACAATGGTGGATTTCACCGGCACGGACGCCGCCGGCCAGCCCACTCGCATGATTGCAATGAGCGTGACGCGCAACGACCAGACCTGGTTCTATAAACTGACGGGAGCCGGCGCAGTGGTGGACCGTGAAAAGGATGCCTTTGTCAAATTTGTCCAATCCGTCAGCTATCCCTGAATCATGCTCAAGAATTGTGCGAATTTCCTGACCTCCTTGCGCCTCACCGTGGTCTGTCTTGGACTGGCCATCATCGTGGTTTTCTTCGGAACCCTGGCGGAGGTTCACATTGGACTTTACGCCGCGCAGGCCGAAATCTTCCGCAGCTTTTTCATACATTGGACGCCGAAAGGAACACATCTCAGGATTCCGGTCTTTCCGGGCGGCTGGCTTGTCGGCCTGGTGCTGCTGGCAAATTTGATCGCGGCTCATATTAAGCGTTTTCAATTCAGCAAAAAGAAAATCGGCATTTTGATGGTTCACGCCGGTTTAATCTTCCTGCTGGCCGGCCAGTTCTTCACGGAGATCTTCCAGGTCGAAAGCCAGATGCGCCTGCCCGTGGGAGCAACGATGAATTACACCGAGGGCAGCCGTAACCATGAGCTGGCGGTCATTGATGTCACCGACCCATCGCACGACTCCGTGGTGTCCATCCCGGAGGCGCTCCTGGCCAAGGGCGGGGAAATCCGTCCTCCGGGGATGCCCTTCACATTGCGCGTCAAGTCATATTTGCCAAACTCCACCCCGGCCGGCCCGATGTCCGGCGGCGGCCCAAAGCTGCAAGCCAGCCAGGGAATCGGCCGCAAGCTCCTCTTCACCCCGCTGCCGGATGCCGAACGAATGGACGACGAAAACCGGCCCACGGCGCTGGTCGAGGTGGTGGACGGCGGCAAATCACTCGGGGACTGGACGGTGTCGTACTGGCTGGCCAAGATACCGCTGGCCAGGGAATTGCAGGCCGAATTCGGCGCGATGTTGAACGTAACCCTGACCGAGCCGCAAAAATTCGTCGTGGCGGGGCACACTTACGAAATGGCGCTGCGTCCGACCCGGTATCCCAAGCCGTACTCCATCACATTGCTGGAGTTCAAACACGACGTTTACCCCGGGACCGACATCCCGAGCAATTTCTCCAGCAAAATCCACCTGAGCGACCCTGCGCGCGGCGAGGACCGCGACGTGCTCATCCGCATGAACACTCCGCTGCGGTACGCCGGGGAGACGTTTTATCAGGCCAGCTTTGAGGAGGGCGACATGGTTTCCATTTTGCAGGTCGTGCGCAATCCCGCCGCCGCCACACCCTACGTGGCGTGCACCTTGGTGGCAACGGGATTGATCGTGCAATTCTTAATGCACTTGATTGGTTTTGTCAGGAAACGCGCGCAAGTCCCGCCACTGCCCGCCAGCGCGAAGCCGCCCAAAGTTCTGCAACCGGCGCTGGCCGGAAAAAGGAGTGCCCCATGAAGAAATACATTCCCTGGATTTTGACCGGTATTTTTGCGGTGTGGTTTTTGTCCGGCGCATTGCCCCCAAAGAACAACAAGAGCGGCTTCAATGTTGCGGGCTGGGGACAATTGCCCGTGCTCCTCAACGGGCGTGTTGAGCCGCTGGATACAGTGGCGCGCAATGCGCTTCTGGGCATCAGCGGCACTTCCACGCTGACCGTCTCCAACGGCCCTCCCTTGTCAGCCGCCGAGTGGCTCCTGGAAACGATGACCAAGCCGGAACTGGCGGACGAGCGGAAGATTTTCCGAGTGCAACATCCCGACCTGGCCGGAAAGCTCGGCGCGACGACCGAGGGCTTGGTTAAATTCTCCCTGAACGACCTGACCAACCAATATCAGTACATCAAGGACCAGGCGCAGGCGATTTTCGTGGCCGAGAATGGGAAGGGCGAGGAAGCGGAGAAGGAGCGCACCGCCTTGCAAAAGGACGTGCTGCATTTGTACAGCAGCATCCAATTGTATTTTCGCCTCAAGAACAGCCTCGAACCGGAAGGCTCCGGCGATTTTCAGAAGGAACTGCAAGACTACCAGGCATCCCTCCCAGCGGGCCGCGCCGCCCTCCAAGTGGCCGACCAGAAGGGCACACCCGCCAACCAGGAGGATTTGCAGCGCATCATGTCTGCCGTGCGCCGCTACGAGCAGCTTTCTCAGATTGCCTATCCATGGGTCATTCCTCCGGCCCGGGGCGAGCCGCGCACGGCCTGGTCCAACATGGGAACAAATCTGATGGAGGCCGCCGCCTTCGGCACGGTGACTGAACCGGCGATGGACTACGCCAAAATGGCGAGTGCGTATTTTGCTGACAAGCCCGCCGCCTTCAACCAGGCGCTGGCTGATTACCGCGTATGGTTGCAATCCAATGGAATGACTTCCGAGTTGAGCGCCACAGGAAAGGAGTTCTTCTTCGACCAGATTCAGCCCTTTACCGTGAGCATGGTAATTTACCTCGTCGCGCTCATCCTCGGATGTCTCTACTGGATCAATTTGTCCCCCATGCTGCGGAAATCCGGCTTCTACCTCTTGGTTCTGGCCTTCGCCATCCACACCTTCGCCCTGTTGTTTCGGATGTATTTGCAGGGTCGCCCTCCAGTGACCAATCTGTATTCCTCGGCCATCTTTATCGGTTGGGCGGCGGTTGTGTTTGGCATCTTTCTGGAACGCATTTTTAAGCTTGGCATCGGTCTGGTTTGCACCGGCTTTATCGGTTTTATCACCCTCAACATCGCCGATCATCTGGCCCTTCAAGACCTGTGGACCTCGGCCGGGCGCGGCGACACGATGGAAATGCTGCGCGCTGTGCTTGACACCAATCTGTGGCTGTCCACCCATGTGGTGACGGTGACGCTGGGTTATTCGGCCATGTTTGTCGCGGGGTTGCTGGCCGTCTTTTACATTCTGGCTGGGTTTTTCACCCGTCTTGTCACTCCCGAAATTGGCAGAGCAGTGGCGCGCATGGTGTACGGAGTCGTCTGTTTCGCCACCTTGTTCAGTTTTGTGGGGACGGTTCTGGGCGGCATTTGGGCCGATCAATCCTGGGGCCGCTTCTGGGGCTGGGACCCCAAGGAAAACGGCGCGTTGCTGATTGTGCTGTGGAACGGGGTCATTCTGCATGCCCGCTGGGGCGGCATGATCAAGGAACGCGGCCTGATGGCCATGGCCGTCTTCGGCAACATCATCACCAGCTTCTCCTGGTTCGGCGTCAACATGCTCGGCATTGGCCTGCACTCCTACGGATTCATGGACGCCGCGTTTCGCTGGCTGATGGTCTTCGACGCCACCCAGGTCGCATTGATAATTCTGGCGTTGACGCCGGCCCGACATTGGGCCAGTTTCAAGCCTGCCACGGGGCTGGCTGCGCGTCCGCAAGGAGCGCCCGCCCCCGCCTCAACTTGAGCGTGGATGTAGCGTCGAGCCTCTGGCTCGACAACACTTTAACCAATGCCCGCTCGACTCAAAAGGCGCAGTTGGCGACGATGAACCGGCGAATCAAGTCATTGCTAGTTTACGGGATGCTCTTATGGCCGCTCCTCCTCACGGCGGCGGACCAGGCGCGCATTCCTTATGAGTTGATTTATCGCATCCAGAAAGCGCAAACCACCCTGAGAGGCAGCTTCACCAACCTGGTGATGGATTTGCGAATGAAGTCAACCCTGCCGGAAGTCCGAACCCAGGACTTGACGGTTTATATTGACAGCAAGGACGGCCGCATCCCTGTCCAACTCAACCCGGCCAATGGCGCATTCTCCCTTCCCATACAGGACAACCTGGTGGCCGAGGGAGCCTATGTTGAAGTCAACCAGCCCAAAGGCACCATGAATTTCCAGTGGTTTGTTGGATTGAAAGTCGCCCAACTGCCCACCAATGGCATCCGGTATCGCGACTTGATGCAGCCCCTCAAGGATCTCGAACAAGTCCGCATTGAAATGGAAAAGATCCCCGGCGCACCTCCGTTGACAATCGCCGGGTTGAAACTCCTCTATCCCCCGGACAAGGAAACCTCCGTAGTGGTGCACGCGAAGGGCGGAAACAGGGTTTTCAAAATAAACCCGGCTCATGCGGTGGTCATCCCCTACGAAGCAGCCCTGCTGGAGCAGAACCCGGTCGTGAGCATTCCCGTCCCGCCCATAGGAGTGGATGTTGCCGATCCGGGCGGCGGCTCTTGATTTGCGGGTCCATTTTATCTTGCCACCGGACTTGGACACGGCGTAGTATTTGCGCGTTGCCTGATACCGGGCAGGTGGATGGGGTCGTAGCTCAGTTGGTAGAGCGTCTCGTTCGCAATGAGAAGGTCGCAGGTTCGATTCCTGTCGGCTCCACCATCCAATCTCCCCAGTAAGTGATTGGAAACCAACCACTTACGTATATTTTCCGAGTTTGTCGGGTGTCGTGATGTGGATAGTTGTGTCATAGTTTTAGGCCACATATTTCCGCAAAAGTCCGCAACAAAATCCGCAAAAGTCCGCAACGGTTCTTGACGGGCCCCGGAGGGAGGGTATCCTACAGGCATGAAGGACGAACCCGCCAAGAGAAAGTTGGCTAACGGCAAGTGGCAGCTCGATTACGGATACGATGCCACGGGCAAAAATCCCAGGAGACAATTCGCCACGGAAGATGAGGCCGATAAAGTCCTCGACGCTTACAAAAAGGAAGCCAAAAAGAAGGGGGAATATTGGGCCAGGCTCACTCCCGTGAAACGCGACACCATCGTGGCCACTCTCCAGGCCATCGAAAAAGACGGCCTCAGCTTGGACGGCGTGTGGGCGGATCACCGACGCTGGCGGAAGGACAACGCGCAGTCCATCACCATGCCCATGCCCTACGAGGATGTGGTTAAGTCGTTCAAAGCCGCGAAGTTGCTGGCGGGTGTTGGCGAGCGGTACGTGAATGAGGTCTGCGGCGTCTTTGAGCGATTCGGCGCGGGGCGGGAGAAACTGAACTTCCACGAGATTGTGGCCAACGACCTCCAGGTGTGGCTCGACACGCAGAAGACCCCGGCCGGCAAGCTCTGGAGCAAGTCGAGCAAGAGGACCAATCAGATCCGCTTCAGCAGTCTGTGGGAGCACGCCATCGCCAAGGGTTGGTGCTCGCTGAACATCACCGAGAGGCTGACGCAGATTGGCAAAATCACCCACACCAATAAAATTTACGACAACCGCACCGTCATGAATATTTTGGCCGGGGCCCTGTCCAACGAGTTGACGCAGCAGATCATCGCTCCCCTGGCGATTGGCTTCTTTGGCTGCATGAGGCCTGAGGAGGTAGAGTCCAAGAAAGCTGTCAAGGCTAAAAATCCCAAAGAGCCACCGTTCGGATGGGACTGCATCAACCTGAAGAATCCCGGCACGACCTTGACGCCTCTTGGCAACGTACCTTACGTTGGCACCATAACCTTGGAAACCTGGCACACCAAGAAGGGGGATCAACGTGTCATCCGATTGCAGCAAACTTGCGTTGACTGGCTGGAGTTGGCTAAGGAGTTGGACAATCCACTGCCGCCGGTCAACGAGCGCCGCCTGGTGGATCAGGTGTGCGAATTGATCGGCCTGGACGAGTGGCTCCGGGATGGTCTGAGAAAGAATTGCGCCACGCACCTTCGGCCCGTTTACAAACTGGATTCCGAGGTGGTGAGTGACTGCGGGAACAGTGTAAGAGTTCTGCTGGAGCATTACGCGGCTCTCCGGGTTTCCGAGGATGTCAGCCGGGAGTATTGGAAGATCACGCCGGATGCGGTGCGGAGGTACATGAAAACGAAGGCTTGGAAGCAGGTGCTGTTTAACGCCCAGAAAGCCAAGCAAGAACGGTTGGCCAGTGAAATCGCCAAGTCCGAGAATTGAACCTGATGCAGGGCAGCCCATCGAACTTCACGGCATGACGAATCCACTTGGTGCCAAGTTTCATTTTGGCTGCCAGTTCCTGGATGTCTATAAGGCCGTCTTCGTTCATACAAAATTATAGGCATTTTCTTCGATCTCGATGGTGGTGGCTCTCTGCTCCCGGGCATCCTCCAGGACCGCCCCCAGCTGGGTGGTCGCACTGAATTCATGACGGTGCGTCTGTCCACCAGTCCGGAAAACCTGGTTCACTCGGTGCGGCCTGCGATCGGGTACACCCGGAAACTCCAATTGGCCCCTGATGTCCGGCGATGCCATCTGGCTAATCTTGCTCACTTGCTCAACTGTTCGATTCACCCTTTCGGTTTGGCCTGTTTTTGGTTTAAGGATCGGTACATCTGGGTTTGTGGGGGCGGTTGAAAGCGCGAAGGACAGGTCTTTCGCATATGGGGCGGCATTCTTCACTCCTAAAGGCATCAGGCCGGACTCCACCTGATCGCGGATCCACGCCGCCGTGGATTCGCACTTCCCGGATAATTCGGCTATCGTCAGTAAATTGTCGTTATTCGTGCTCACAATTCCATTCTATATCAAACTGCTCTTCGCGTATGATTGCGCCGCCAAAACATTTGTTGAGCTAAAGAAAAACCTGACTTACAACTTTTATTTTCAACTATTTTCGATTAGTTGAGGTGAAGCCAACGGTTGTTACTCGTCTGGCATTGGTTTGAATAGAATGACACCTCCCGTGACGAAGTTGCGGCTTTCCTGAGGCGCTACGCTCGGAAGGGCGCCACAGACAAAAGACTGGCTCCGTTCTGCGCGGAAATGGGCTTGGCTGTAGGGGGGATCTCTTACCAATGCGGGGATCAGCCTCATTGGAAGGCGGAAGAAACAAGCGGTCGCTATCCTCCTGGTCGTGCAGAGTGAAGTCCTGCATAGAGTCGACTGCCGCTCGGAAGGGATATCCGTAATAGCGATCCCCGTTGCCGAAGTGGGCCAGCACGCGCCAGGGGTCGGGTTCGCAGTCCACGCAGGGGTAGGCAACCCGCCCGTGGTGGGCCGGGAGGTCCGCGAAGATGGGGGCCGGCATATTGGCCAGCCCGCCCAAGTGGGCGTCTGGATAAAGGTACCGCGCCGGGAACAACTGGACCGTGCCCAGGCCCCGGGCCATCGAACCGAGGAACAGAAACACTTTCTCAAGCTGAATGTGGGGCGCGAGGGCGAACCCAATCTGGGGCAAGGCGAGAACGAGGGTGGTATGGACGCCTTGCAGCACCTTGGGCTTGAGTTCCTGCCAGAGGCTGTGGCGGTACCGCACATGGCGGGCGTTGATGTCGAACCCTGTGGATTGAGAGGGCAATTCAAACCAAGGAATATCCTGGAGGGTGGCGGCTTCCGGCGGCAGAGACGCCAACTGCGGGAGTTGCCGCTCCGAGCAGAACTTCGGTTGGTATTTCCAATCCCGGAGCGAGTCAGGGAAATTGCCGGTGACGGAGGATGTCATGGTGGTTGCGTTGGTGGGTGGGCGGTATCTTTGGGTTTCCGCAGGCCGCCCTGCAGATCGCCAGAAAGAAATTGCCGTGGCCTTTGGTTCGTCCGGCCTGTCTTATGGTGTCCCTCAGCCGGATCACGAGGGTAGTGTGAAGACCGCTTGATTAGGATGCGCCCAAAACTGAAAAAAACTGAATAAACCATGCTCTGAACATCCAGTAAAGTGAACTAAAGTGAAGAATCAAGCCACGATCGGTTGTGTATTATAGAGGCTAGATGCATATATGGCTGATTTTACGGGGGTTGAGCTGACCAGAGAAACCATA
>Ga0182030_10009188_pt1 | contig 20286 bp, 37 predicted proteins | sample 812S3MmetaG_FD_121299 | JGI IMG/M metagenome (GOLD analysis project Ga0182030, IMG submission 121299) | Permafrost microbial communities from Stordalen Mire, Sweden - 812S3M metaG (Illumina Assembly) | ecosystem: Environmental > Terrestrial > Soil > Wetlands > Permafrost | place: Sweden... | reverse complement strand
GTTTTCCCCAGGGCTCCCACCGCCGCCTCATCGCCGGGGGGTTCAACCCACATCCGCACGCCGAGCTCGGGAGCCCGGGACCGGGCGCATCTTCTCCGCTGTATGTTCACGGGAGCACCAACCCCGCATTGGGCTGGACCCCCGCGACGGTAGCTACCCGGACCTACCGTTCCCCCGTTGGGGCTCCGGTACGCTGACAGGGCCGATTCTCACGGACCGCACCTTCTCACGGGGGCGCCCCCGCCGGGGGGCTCCCCCCGGACCCTCGACTTCGTCTACCGCTAGCGGCCCGTGCTCTCCTTCATCGGCTCCTCCATCGGCTCAGCCACGGGAAAACACCACGATCGCACTCGGGAAGGGCGCGGCATTGACAGCGTCGCCAAACTTGAGTCGTCCCCGCACGAACCGGATCTCGGTCGCTTCCATCACGTAGTCGTGCCACCAGGACGTGTCGGTTCGGCTCGGGATAAGCAGCACACAGGTGCGCCCGGCCTTCCACTGTTGGTGCGCCTTCTTCACCCACTTGCCGATCTCGGTCCCATACGGCGGGTTGCAGAAGTTGACCGCCCCCCACTCGCTCGACAGGCCATCTACCCGCCAGAACTCGCTCTCGCTGACTATGGGGCACGGGTCGTGAGTGAACCCGAACTCGGCATTGAGGGCGTCGTAAACCGCTTGGGGCGTCCGCCAGTCCATGCGGGCCGACGAGAAGTGAACGCTCCGCCCCTCATCGCTCATCCTCGGAGATCCCAGACGACGCCGTCGCCGCGCCCGATGTCGAAGTCAAGAGCCTCGATCACCGCACCGGCCAGCTCGGGCGCCTCCCCTTCCTCGTCCTCCTCGCCCGCAACCTCGGTCTGGAAGTTCTCGTCCAGCCCATAGGCCGACATCCACGCGTTGATGAAGCCCCGCGAGAGCCAGTCCCAGTCGAAGGGGGGGGAGGCGGCGACCGCGGCGGAGAACTCCGCCTCCAGGAAGACCTCGGGCCATATGTAGACCAGCGTGGATATGTTGCGGCGCCGTTTCGGGTCATAGTGGAATTTCCCCTCGACGTGGAGCACCGTCGCCCCGTAGCGCGTCATCCAGACCAGGACGTCCCGCTCACTCCCGGGCGTCGCGTTGAGCTTCCATCGCCGCTTGATCTCGTCCGAGAGTTGCTGATTCTGGCGCTCATTGCGGAAGGCGTTACGGACCCCTCGCTTCCAGCGCGAGTAGTTGTCGAGGACGTTGCGACGCTTTCGCCACCGCCCGCGCTCGCGCTCCTCCGCCGCGCTCCCGTATCCGAGGGCCGCGGCGAGATCCGGCCCGGTCGGGAACTCGATCGCGACGTCGGCCCAGGTGGGCTCGCGCCGGAGGAGATTCGCCGCGGGCTTGTTGACCAGCTCCCGCACGCGGGCGCGGAAGACGCTCTCCAGGCTCACCCCTTCACCGCCTGGCGCTGTCGCCACTCCCTCTTGCGGATCGCCGCGGGGTCCTCGGAGATCTCGGCGCCCCGGACCCGGGGGACGACGAGACCCCTCTCCGTTCGGAGGCGCCTCCGGGACCGCTCCGAGAGCCCCCCCCAGATCCCGTGGTGCTCGCCGTTCTCGATGGCGAAGTCCAGGCACTCAGAGGAGACCGAACACTCCCGACAGATCGACTGGGCCAGTCGGATATCTTCGCCGCGCTCGGGGTAGAAAAGCTCGGGGTCGAGCCCCCGACATTGTGCGTGGAGCCTCCAGTCGGCGGTCATATCGGCCCTAGGGGGGGGGAGAACGGCTCCGCATGGAAGTTGCACAGTCTGACGGGATGCTCCCCTGGGATGAGCCCGGCGATCTCCCATTGACCCAGGCGAAGGCACGGGGGCTCATCTTCGAGGATCCTCCTCCCGACCTCGCAATAGAGGACCGATGTCGCCCGGCTCACTTGACGGCCTTCCGGAGCTGGTAGATCGCGGTCCCGCCGTGGCGGGTCGCCAGGATCTCCCGAGCCTCGCCGCCCGAGCAGCTCCCCGCCGCCTTGAACTCCCCGAGCCCCGAGCCCAGAGGGAGCCCCAGGCGTACCGCCAGAGCCTCTGGAGAGGACCGCGAGGATAGGAAGTAGACGGCGTCGGTGTCTATCGCCACCGGGGCGACGTCGAGGGCACAGAGGCGACGGTGGAGCCTGGCCCGGCACTCCGCCTTTACGGCGCTCTCCCAGTAGGGCTGGAAAAGATCCTCGGTGCTCGCCGCCCGGTCGCGGTTCGCCAGGCGACCCACCCCTCGCCGGGAGATCCCCTTTACCGCTTCGAGGGCTGGCCCGCCGACGCCCATCGGGGGAAGCAGCTCGGTGCGGGCGTCGCGTATCAGCTCATACCAGGGCCGAAGGTAGTGGTGGTGTTCGCGCCAGGTGTAGCTCTCGATGGCGAAGCCCCCGGCCTGGGCGACGCGCTCCATCGTCGGGGAGGTCACCCAGTACGGCCCGGGGCGCCCTAGACGGTGCTGGTCCTCCCAGGGAGCCGGGAGGAGCCCGGTCTTCCCCCGTAGGGCGAGGGGGTCGAGGCTCGCCTCCTGGGGCTCGATGAGCCAGAGTCCCGGGACCCGCTTGTCAAAGTCCGGGAGGTCCTGGTGGTCACAGGCGCCCACCGGGAGCGGGAGCGAGCTGGCGACCGCGGCATAGGCGAGATTCAGATCGAGGGCGTGACAGTACCGGAAGGTCCGCTCCGAGGCGGCGGGGTACCTCGTCCAGAAGTAGCGGGACTCGCGGCCCGGCCCATCGAGGAGCGGCGGGGGATGCTCGGTCTCGATGATGTCGGCCCGCCTGGGCGAGCGGTACTTCGCCCGGAGCCATCGGTCAGAAGTGATCGAGCCTCCGCCGTACCAGGGCGCCGACCGCTTCGTCGCCGCCTCGTAGTGGGCGACGTGGCAGAGGAGCGCGAAGGCGTCCTCGGTCCCGAGCCAGGGCGAGCCGTCCTCGTAGCTCGGGAAGTGAACGGTGAGCCCCGCGCCGCCCTGGCGCCAGATCTTGACGTAGCCCCGGGCGCCGCCCCGACCCGAGGTCTTCCACTCCCCCAACTCGAAGAAGGGGAAGCTCGCCCCGATCTCGGCGTCCGCCGGGAGCCCGAGGCGAGGGAGGGCGCTCTCATGGATCCAGACCTGGGAGACCGAGAGGAACTCGCACATCGAGCCCAGGTCCTCCAGGTTGGCGGGCCAGCGGTAGGCCGGGCCGGGCTCGCCGTCCCCGTCGAGGGAGTAGATCCCCTCGGCTCCGAGGGCGAGGAGATAGGGGGCGGGGGGGGCGTCCCACCATCGGGCGGGCCAACCATCGGCGACCGCCTCCTCCCCGCAGGCCTCACAGAGCACCTCGCCCCAGTAGGTCGGAGTGGCCCGGCGCCCGATGACGTGACAACGCGAACAGACCGCGGCTAGAGTGACCTCGTCCCGTGTTGGCGCATGAGACCTGTCGAAGAAAGCCCCCTCCTCGGAGGGGGCTTCTTCGCGTAGTGAGGTCGGGGCGTCGCTCACTGGACCGCCTCGACGTCAGCGACACATACCGGGCAAAACGCCTCACCGTCCGGGAATAGTCGCCAGCCCGTCGCGAGCGCCTCGGCTACCGCGAGAGCCTCGGTGTCCATCGGCTCAGAATCCCAACACCGGCAGCGGTCACAATGAACGAGATACACCCTCTCGACCGTCACTGGAGCGCCTGGGCGTAGCTCGCCGTGAGACCCTTTATGTCGTGGAGGTCACCGCACCGGGCGACCGCCTGGTCGCGGGTGAGGTCTACGGCCCACCGCTCCCAGTCCCGGCTCCCGGTACGGATCACCCAGACGTCATAGAGGGGCTCGTCCGACACCGTGACGGCGCCGCCGAGATTGAGCCTCGGCCCGCTCATGCGTCCAGCCCCGCGAGGATCGCTTCCACGCGCCGCCCGTGCTTCGCCGCCAGAGGCGGGACCATCTTCGTCGGGTTGGGGGACCCGTCGGGGTGAAGGTCTTCGAGGAGCCAGTCCAGATGCGCCTGGCAGATCTCGACGTCCCCGATACTGGGATGCTCGACCACCGCGACGCTCTCGGCGTGGCATTTGAGGAACCACCCGCACGCCGTCATGCCTTCACCGAGCCCGATGCATCGCGGACGACCGTTCCCTCGGCACCTACGACCCCGGAGGTATCGGCTCCGGGGCGGACCTCGTCCAGCGCGGCGACCGCCTGGAGGAAGATCTCGACAAGGCGGGCCTTGTTGTCCGCGAAGAATTCGACGGACGTCGCCCCGTTCTCGATCTCCAGGACGGCGAACCCGGAAAGCCCACTGTGGGGGAACTGTCGAGCCCGAATGGTCGTTGCCTCGTCGCGGAGGTGAACTTGGACCCCTAATCCTGTGGCACGGCGCATGATCTTTACCTGCTTTCTCCTCCCGCCCTATTTGGGGGGGATGCCAGAGTCCCACTAAACGGGGGTGTAATGCAAGGCGCGACGGTTGCGAAGCGGTTGCTATCTGGTGGCAGGCAACGGGAGCCCCGTCACGGGGTCGCCGTGCGGGGGGATCACCGAGGGGTCTATCGGGATCGGCTCGGTCCGGATCTGCCACATCGAGCAGGTCTCACACTGGAACCAGACCCCCCGGGGCGGGATCTTCTCCCCGACGATCTCGCCGTAGAGCGCCTGGAGCTTCGCCCCTGATTCGAGGGGGTCGCCGTTGGGCAGCTCGGTTGCGAAGGCGGGGGAGTTGTCCCCGTACGGCATGGCGAGCCATCGGACGAGAAGCTCCAGATCCTCAATCCGCTCGCCTTGCCAGTCCAGGAGATCATCGGTCGCCCGACGCCTCCGGGGCTCTCCTCCCGCTACGGTGCCATCTCTCATCATCTGTAGACCCTCACTCTCCGCTTCGCCGGTTGTCCCACCATCCACAGGTGTATCTCCGCGATCTCCCCGGCGTGCGCCTCGCCCCAGGGCGTCCAGGATGTCTGTCCGCATGAGCAGCGGATCTCGAAGACGCCGGGCGCCTCTTGCTCGATGCAATTGACGAGGTGACGCTCTCCGGGGCGGACCGGCGTCGGGTAGCCCAGGACCCGGCCCTCGTTCATATCGGCCCGGGGGAGCTGTCGCCGTTGGGCTCTATTCATCGCGGCCGATGGTAGTACTATCCGGGCATGACTGACGTGGTAGTGAACGAGGGACCCCCCGACAACGGCGCGGCCGTCGTCGCGGGGGAGGCGGCGGTTGTTTCGGGAGCGGCCCTCGGCGCCGCCGCCGACGCGGGAGCCCAGGCGGGCGACGCCCAGGCGTCCGCCGCCGTAGCCCAGTCCGAGAGCGCCGAGGCGAGGGCCATCGCCGAGGAGGCTCGCATCGCCGCCCTCGACGCCCGGGAGGCGACCGCCGAACTCGCCCGCCTCCAGCTCGCCCAGGCTTACGCCGCCCAGGCCGCGGCGGCTCCGCCCCCCACCGCTTCCCCCGCGGCTCAGACCCCCGAGCCCGAGGGCGATGAGGCTCCGAAGTCAGTCCAGAAGAAGGTCAAGCGCAAAACCCTAAAGGAACGGTGGGGGGGATGACCTTCGAGATCGACCCCGAGGTCGCCGACTACGTCGAGCAGGGAAGCGACCGGGGGGAGTCCGCCGAGGTCGTGACGGGGGACTCCCCCCGGGCGTTCCCTTGTCCCGAGGTCGGGTGTGACTTCGTCGCCCAGTCGGCTCTCCAGCGCGGGGCGCACCGTCGCCATGTTCACGGGGTCGAGGGGACCTCGGCGAAGGCACAACGCGAGAAGGCGAAGAAGACGGGCGGATCCGCCGACAAGGCGCCGCCCTCGGTCACCGTGAACCTCGGCGGAGCGAAGAAGACGGGGAAGGATCCCGAACTCGAAGCGGTCGAAAAGCGCGCCCTCCAGATGATGCAGGGCGTCGCGGGGATGCTCCTCCTCGTCGGCGCCGCCGAGGACGCCATCGACGTGAACAAGGGCGCTCCCGCCGTGGCGAAGGCGGTCCGGGACCTGGCGGAGTATGAGGAGTGGCTCCGCAAGCTCGCCGCCGGGGGAGAGTTGACGGGCCGCGCTATGGCATGGGTGAACCTGGCCCTCGTCCTGTGCGCGATGCTCGTCCCGATCCTCCTCCGCCACGGGGCGCTCCCCGAGAATATGGCCGCGATGTTGGGGAACATCTTCGCCACCGCGGACCAGCTCGCCACCGACGCCCAGGCGGCATAAGTGCCTTCGGCACGCGCCGAGGTCGAGGCTCCGCCCGAGGAGGACTGGGGGGTCTGGATCGCCCGGAAAAAGCGCGAGATCCGCCAGGGGATGCACCTCCTCTTTACGGGACCGACCCAGTCGGGTAAGACGATCTTGTGCCGGATGATGGCCCGGAACCGATCCCACGTCGTGGTCCTCGGGACCAAGCCCGTCGATCCCTCCCTCGATGCCTACGTCGCCGAGGGCTACGTCCGGATAGATCACTGGCCCCCGACGAACGAGGACTACCGCAAGGGGGCGAAGGTCTGGGCCGAGGGGGATGCTCGCTTCATCTTGTGGCCCAAGATGAAAAAGCGCGAGGACCTCCGGCGCTTTCGGCCCGTCTTCGCGAAGTGCATCGAGGAGGTGTTCATCGAGGGCCGCTGGTGCATCGTTTGCGACGAGGGGCTATGGCTCGCCAGTCGCGACGGACTCAACCTCGGGCGGCACCTCTCGGATCTCGCCTTCGGATCCGCTTCGAACAAGGTCTCGCTCTACCTGTGCATACAGCGCCCGGCGAACGTCCCCCCCGTTACCTGGACGTCGGTGAGCGAAGCGGAGATCTTCCACATGGGTCGAACCGATGACGTCCGGGAGCTGGCGAGCCTCGGGACCTATCCCCCGAAGGCGGCGGTCGTCGCGGTCCAGAATCTCCGCGGGCACGGCTTCCTCTCCCTCCCGACGCGTGGCGGCGCGGAGTGGGCGATCTCCCAGGTCGATCTCAATGCCACCGACTGACGTCGTCGTCCCGGCCCACAACGAGGCGGCGGGGATCGCCGCCGTCCTCGAAGCGATCGCGTCGGCGCCCGGCGTGGCCCGGCTCATCGTCGTCCTCGATGACTGTACGGACGGCACCGCGGAGATCGCCCGGACCTACGCCTCCGAGCTGGTGAGCATCGCGGCGGGGAACAAGGGCTCCGCGATGGCGGCGGGACTGGAGCGCACCGGGACCGATACCGTCGCCTTCATCGACGCCGACCTCATCGGGCTCCGGCCCGAGCATGTGAGCGCCTTATGCTCGATGGGTCCGCCCACCGGCCAGCTCGTCGGGCTCCGGGGCGACGTCCCCAAGCTCCTCGGCGCCCTCCCCTCGATCTCGGGGGAGCGCCGCGTCCCCGCGGCCCTGGCCCGCTCGGTGAAGCTGGCGGGGGCGGGCTGGCGGGCCGAGACCATCCTCAACGCCGCCATCGCCCGCGCCCGGCTCCCGTGGAAGCACATCAGACTGGAGGGCGTGAGCAATCCGAGCAAGGCGGTATCGAGCCCCCTCGGGCTCCTGGAGGAGTTGCTCGACGTGGCCTACGTCGCCGCGGTCTTCGCCCCCGAGCTTCTCCGCTACGTCCTCACTCCCCAGGGCGCCCCCTAAGACCGATCCGGCCCGGGACGGGGAATATCGCCCGGCCCTCCCGATTTCTGGCTTGCAGAGCGACGCCTGACAATGTACGCTTGTCACATGCGCCAGACGGACACCGAAAAGACCGACCGCTACGATTCCGCCCGGAAGGCGTTCATGGAGGAGAGGGCGAAGAAGATCCGCCTCGCCGTCGAGCGCGCCGCACATGCGGAGCGTTACGTCGTCAACACGGTCCGTAACGCCCATGATGCGGGGATGAGCTGGACCGAGATCGGCGAACTCCTCGGGGTCTCCCGCCAGGCGGCGCGGCAGAAGTACGCCGAGAAGATCACCGACTAGCGGAGTCGGTGAAGCGAGTACCAGAAGATTAGGGTCGGGGACCGGCTCTGCCGGGCATAGTCCACCGGCTCGACGTCCCGGAGATAGAGCGTATGGAACGGCCTGACCTCCAGCTCCCACTCGCGGAGCTTCTCCTCGGAGGCGTCACTCATGCGACTCCGCCTGGCGAGCATCCTTCATGGAAGCGCCCTCCCCTCGTTCGGATCCTTCCAGTCGAATCGCTCGACTAGATAGAACGTCAACGCCCTCGCCGTGAACCGAGCCAGGGAGACCTGGCGGATCCGGGCTTCGGCTCGGGCTTGCTCGGCGACCACCCGGGGGACTCGGACGTAGAGGACGTCGGTCGGCTCTACGGTCGGCTCGGCTTGCACCGGGCGAGCATACCGCAAGCGGGGACGCGATGGCTTCCTTGCACCGGGGGCGGGCTGGTCTACTTCCGCTCAATGACATCGGCCCGACCTGGAGGCGCCTGGATATGTTGAGCAAGACCCACCACTTCTACGACGCGGAGAATGCGAAGATCGCCGCCGTCGCCGGCGCCCTCGACGCCCGGATGCAGCAAGTTCCCTCCTCGACCGGCATCGGCGCCCCGGGCACCGCCCCCGCCCCGGCGAACCTGTCGCGCTCCCCGATGGCCGCGAGCCCCTCGGCTCCCGCCTCGGCGATCCCCTTCACCCGCGCCGCCACCCTGGCGACAATGCGCGACGCCACCCGGAACTACGTCCCGGGCCAGCAGGACCAGATCCAGCTCCAAACGAATGCCTTCCTGGAGAACGTGATCCTCGATGTGTCACTGGTGACCGCGGCGAACGCCGCCACGGTCGCTTTCGCCCCCGACTCCCCCTGGCAGGTCATCCAGCAGATCCGTCTGGACGACCCGGCGGGCCAGAGCATCATCGCCCCCGTGTCGGGCTATCAGCTCTACACCCTGAACAAGTACCTCCCCGACGTCGAATGCACCTTTGACCCCAAGAGGGACCCGAACTATTACGCGACGTCCGGAGCTGGTACCACCGGGGGGAGCTTCGGCTTCCGCCTCGTCCTCCCCATCGAGCACCGCCGCCGCGACGCCCTCGGCGCCCTGAACAACTCCGCGGCGAACCAGCGGTACCTGATCACGATCAACATCATCGCCGCCTTTGCCACGCTCTACACCACGCCGCCCACCACGAACGCGACCTCAATCAACGTCCAGGTGTACCAGCAGTACTGGACCTCGCCCCCGGCGACGATCACCACCTCGCAGGGATCGAGCCAGACCCAGCAGACCCCGACCGGGCTCGGGACGGTCGGCTTCGTTCGCTTCGAGCGGCACAACGAGGTGAGCGGTGGAGGATCCCCCCAGATCCAATTCAACAACGTCGGGGACTACATCTCCTCGATCATCTTCACCCTCCGCGACACCGCGGGAGCCCGGGACATCTACGTTCCGCCCCAGTCGGCGACAAATGCGAACTGGCCCCTAGAGTTTGACTTCTGGGTGAACGACTTCCAGCTCCGGGCCGATTCCATGTACGGCCCTCCCGGAGTCGGTGCCGCGACCGGAGTCGGTGGGATCACCTACCGCGATATCGCCCGCTTCTACGACCTCTTCGCCGCTTTCGAGGCGGCGGGCGGTTTGGACAATGGCGTCGTCCCGTTGATCTTCCTGTATCAACTGTTCGACGGCTTCGCCAACTACGGCCCGGCGAACCAGTACCTCCCGACCGACGCGACGACGAAGCTCCAGATCCGGGGCTCGACGTGGGGCTCGGGTGCGAACAACCTGGAGATCCTCACCCGCATGCTTCGCCCGGTCTCGGGCGCGGCTCTCTTCGCCTAGGAGGCGCCGTGCAATTCCGCGACCCGACCACCGCCGAACTCGCCGCCCTGGCGGACGCCCTCGGGGCGAAGATGGTGGTCGTCACCGGGCAGACCGATCTGGGCAACACCCAGGTATCTGGAGGGATCCCGATCCCCCAGGGCACCACCCAGGCGACGGCAGCTCCCGGAGCCAACGGCCCCGGCGGACAAATGTCGATCCTCACCGCCGTCCTCGTCACCTTGGGGACCGCGGCGGTCGGGCTCGTTGTTCTCCGCAAGGTCTTCGGACAGGGCGACAAGCTCCCCCCGGCCCGGATCGACGCCGTCGAGGCGTTCAAGATCTATTGGAGCTGGCTCATCATCGACGGGACCCTAAAGCTCGTCGCGTACAAGTTTCACGGCCACAAGCTCGCCCAGGCGTATTTGCTCATCGCGTAAGGAAGGAGAACCATGAACGTCAAGACCATCGCCGGAGTCGTCATCGGCGCCGCCCTCGGGTACTACATCTCGAAGAAGATCTAGCCCTCGATGGCCGCGCTCGGCGTCCTCCTCATCGGCGTCGGCGCGTACCTCTGTTACGACGCCGTCAAGTCAAGCGCCCCGGCTCCCGTGACGAACGCGAAGACCGCGCTCGCCCGGGTTACGGGGAACTCGCCCTCGGTCCCCTCCACCGCCCTCGGACTCACCCCGTAAGGAAGTGATCCCCCTTGCCTGATACCGGCTTCGACCTCGACCCCGAGGGGGAGGCGTACTGGCAGGGTCGCGCCGATGACATCGAGGGGGATCGGTGGGCGTCGGGCAAGGCGGGACCCTCGCAGGTGGAGAGTACCGCGGGCAGCTCGTCGGACGGCGACCAAAAGACGGTCTCGATGCCTACGGGAAACGCCCGGACGGTCGTCGGCTTCATGGGCGTCGCGATGATCTTCTCGGTCATCGGTGCGGAGATCCGGGCCGCGAACCCGGCGACGTCCAGCGGCGTCAATGTCGGGAAGGCGTTCTCCGAGCCCTACCTCATCATCGGCGGCGGAACGATTGCGACGACCTTCCTCGTCCTCATCGCCACCGCCGGGGACACGGGGCGACGCTTCGCCATCGGGCTCTCGGCCCTGACGATGGTCACCGCCGTCCTCGTCAATGGTGGCCCGGTCTGGAAGGCGATCAACGGCTTTATCGGGAGCGAGCCCACCACTCCCACCGACACCACGAAGGCGACGGCGCCCACCGGGGCGACGACGAAGACCCGAGCAGCATAAGGAGAAGGAAGATATGACAGGACTTGAGAAGGGGATTAACGCCGTACTCGCGGGTCTCGTCACCGTCGCGCTTGTGAGCGTGCTGGTCTCGAACAAGTCCCAGACCGCCGGGGTCCTCAGCTCCGCCGGCGGCGCCCTCAGCGGATCGCTCTCCGCCGCCCAGGCGGGCTAGGACCATGAGCGGCGCCGTTCTACTCGGCCCGGGACTGGCGGGGATGCTCATCTCCCCCGAGGTCCCCCAGACCGATTACGCCGTCGCGCCCAATTTCGAGCGATTCGACGGGCTGGACGGCACGCCTCCGAACCCGCACGGGGGACCGACCCTGTACCCGATGAACGGGGGGGGCTCCCCAGGTCCGGGGACCGGGCTCGACCACCCGGCGAACTTCGACCCGGTCGCGGGCGGGACCGGCGGCGGCGGCACCCAGTACGGATGGCAGCTCCCCGGGGGCTCTCCCCGCCCCGGTCAGTCGAACACTCCGGCAGATCAGCAGGTCTACACAGAGGGACCGCTCCAGGGCGTCGTCGGGACGCTCGGGGGACAGCCCCTCCCGGTCTCGAACCGGATCTACAAGGGCGTCGGGAGCTATACGAAGTCCCGCACCCCCTCGGTCCAATTCCGAACCGGCGTCGGACAACACGGCCCGAGCGGTCTCGGCGTGGCCCAGACGGTCGCGCTCAGCGAGATCACGAACGCGCCGCCGCAACCCGGCGACCTCACCTCGATCCTCGCGGGGCTCGGCTAGATGTCGGCGAACCTCATCCCCGTATCCGAGAGGATCAATGCCAACGTCGCCGGGCAGACCCGCGCCGCGGCGGACGTCGCGCCTCTCCCCTCCGCCTTCGCCCCGACCCTCACCGAGATTGTCTCCCCCGGCGCGATCGAGAACATGATGAGCGGAGGCGTCCACCCCGAGGCGATCCCCGCCTTCGCCGCGACGCAGCTCCAGAAGGCGACCAACTCGGTCACCGGCCCGCTCGGCGGTCTCATCCCCGCTCGGGGCTCGACGGTCGCTCCCGGCCCCGCGGGGGGCGCCGCCGCCGCGACGGCGAACGTCTTCGGCACGCTCCCCGACACTCTGGCGACCGGGGTGAAGACGACGACCACCGCCGTCACCGACGCGACGACCGCCGCCGGGCGCCGCGTCGCCGGAGTCGTGTCCTCGGTCCGTAGCTTCTTCGCCCCGAAGGCGTCCTAGTGCCTGACGCCCCGAAGTCAGCTCCGAAGTCCTCGCCGAAGGGGAAGCGCCCGCTCGGGCTCTCCCCGATCACCCTCGGGCTTATCGGGCTCTCGGGCGTCGGGATCTACGTCTACCTCCGCCGCCGCGCCTCGGCGTCCGCCGCCAACGCGGCCACAGGCACCACGGGAGGGAACACGATCCCCGCCGGCACGGTCGGCTCCCCGATCTCGGGAACCAGCACGGTCACGGCCCCGACGACGCTCGCGGGCTGGATCTCCGACGCGCTCTCACAAGTGACGAACGCCACCTACACCCCGACGCAGGCGCTCAATGACGTGAACTCCTGGCTCGGCGGTCAGTGTGTCAGCTCGGCGGGCTACTCCGCCCTCGGCGGACTGGTCGAGAGCCTCGGCGTCCCCCCGGGCTACAGCACCACCCCCCCGATCACCGTTTGCGCCAGCTCCCCCCCGGTGGGCGTCGTCGTCCCCCAGGGCGCCACCACCACCACCACCACCACCACCGCCCCCGCCTCCACCACCGCCCCCGGCCCTCCCCCTGGGCTCTCGGGCGCGCTCGCCCAGAGTGCCGCGGCGGACGGCGGGATCGTATCGACGGTCTTCCAGCCCGTCACGGGGACCTGGCTCTACCTAACGAAGAATGGCGGGATCTACACCCAGGGCGGGACCGGCTTCTTCGGCTCGCTCTATGACCTCTTGCCTTCGACCTTCACCGGCACCGGGCGCCAGGCGGCCAGTCTCGTCGCGAACCCTGACGGGGGGTATACCGTTGTAGACACCGCGGGCGAGACTTACACATTCGGCCCGAATCAGAACTACGCCGGAGTCATCCCGGGCGGCACCGCCCCGAGCCAGGCCCTCTCCGCCAACGTCAAGTCCGCCGCGGGCTAATGGCCCTCGAACAGATCGGGAACCGGCAGGGGTCCGCCGCCGCCTTCATTGTCTCGGCGGGGATCGTCTACGAGATCATCGCGGCGAATTGCAGCTCGCCCCAGACCACCGAACTCAACGCCTCGGCGCGGGCGGATACCCTTATGAAGTACGTCAATCTCGGCGTCGCCCAGGCCGCGATCTTCGTCGGGGCGGCGTGCTTCATCGAGCCCGAGAAGGCGGTAGAGCTGGTCGCCGGAGGCGTCGTCGCCGCGGGCTTCATGTACGCCCTGTACCTCCACGCGAAGAAGACCGGGCTCGCGAACCCCGGCACCCCGACCGAGGACTGGAGCCAGAGCGCGGCGCCTCCCTCACAATGGGCGGCGGCGTGACCCAGACCCAGACGATCATTCCCCCCGGCACTCCCCAGAGTCTCCTCATCGCCGGGCCACCCGCCCCCGCCTCGCCGAATCCCTCGGTGAACTACAGCGACCCCGCCTCAATCGCCGCCGCCACCCAGGCGGGGATCCCCTCGACAAACGTCACCCAGGCGATCTGGGCCGCGTTCCTCATCGAGCAATTCAACGCCGCGGGCAAGGTGAACGGGGGCTTTTCGCTCAATGGCGGCGGGATCCCGCTCACCCTCAACAACATCCAGAACATCGAGCGGTGGATGGTGGCGGAGAACAATCCCTCGACCTGGGCCACCCGTAACAATCCCCTCAACGCCTCCCTCGGGACCAGCGCGGCGGACGGCACCGGGAGCTACGCCAACCTGACCAGCGCGGCGACGAACACCGCCGCCATGTTGGCTCAATCGAATATGTACGGGATCGCCCAGGCGCTCCTCAACAATGCGCCGCCCGCCCTGTTCTCCGCCGCCGTGGTCCAGTCCCCCTGGGCCTCCTCGCATTACGGCGTCGCCGCGGCGGGGGCGCCCTCCCAGTATGTCCAGCCCGGGCGAGGGCTCGACTACATCGCGAACATCTCGCTTCCGAGCCAGATCTCCGCGGGCTCGGGTGCCACCGTTCTGCCGGCGGATCCGGGCGCGGCGACGCCGGGGCTCGGGATCTCGATTCCGGGGACCGCGTGGATCGGTGAACTCGGGACCCTCCTCGGTGACCTCCTCAACGTGGCCCTCTGGAAGCGCCTCGGCGTCTTCCTCGGCGGGACCGCGCTCATGGTCGTCGGGCTCTCGATCTTCCTCTCCACCACCAAGCCCGGCCAGCAGGCAATCTCCACCGCCTCGATGGCGGCACTAGCGTAAGGGGGACCATGCCACAGGCCGACGAATTCGCCACCGATGTCACCTTCGCCCCGCAGGGCTATAACCCCGGCTCGGCGACCGAGGTCGCCCCCCTTCCCCCGGGCGTCCACCCGAATGATCCCTCCGAGCTTCTCGGCCCGAACTTCGGCGGACACGGCCCGGCTCCCCAGGACACGCCGGGGAACCGCTACACCACCGGGCTCCCGCCCTGGAAGGTGGAGAACGCCGCCGCGACCCCGGTCTTCCAACGGGCGAGCCATGACTGGACCGTGAAGATCATCAAGGTGGACTCGAACAATGGCGGCACGGCGGTCGCGTGCGGTCGTCAGAAGGGGCGCCAGTCGGTGACGCTCCTGGTCCCGACGATCCTTCCCGACGGCACCACCCCGGCGGGCGTCGTCTACGCCCCGACCGAAGACGAGGTCCAGGCGGGCTCGAACGCCGGAGGGATCCTCAACCCCGGCGACTCGGTCTCGATTGCCACAGAGGGACCCGTCTACGTCGGCGTCATCGGCGCGGCGACCTCGGGCGCGGTACAGGTCACCATTGAGTACAACCCACCCGGCGGCGCGCTCGGGGGTATGTAGTGCCGCGGACTCCCGGGGCGAAGGGAGTCGTCGGCGCCCCGGTCGAGGTCACCGCGAACCAGCCCGAAGACTTCGGTCTCCTCGGCTGGACCTCGGATCCCCTCCAGGCGACCAGCACCGCGACGACCTCGCTCGGATCGGTGAACCTCGTCCGGTGGAGGTGTACGAAGTCCGGTCTCGTCGGGCACGTCGGCTATCTGGTGACGGTGATCGGGACGGTCCTCACCGCCGGGCAAAATTTCATCGGGCTCTATGACACCGGGGAATCGGTCCCGGGCCAGGCGACCCAGCTCGGGATCACCGGGGACCAGACCGCGAACTTCGGCGCCGCCGCCGTCGCCCTCCCGGCGCTCGTCGTCCCGGCTCTCGTCCAGGCGGGCCAAGATTACTTTTGGGGGATCCTGGCGAACGGCACCACCGCTCCGACACTGGAGCGGGCTAGCTCGGGCGCTCTCGCCTTGTGGAACCAGGGGCTCGCCGGGCTCGGAGTGAGGACCGGCACCTCGGGCGCCGGGCTCACCGCCCTCCCCGCCTCCATTGCGGCGGGAGCCATCGCCGGGGGCGGAGCGAGCTTCGTCCTCACCGCCGCGGCGTAGCCCGTGAGCGCCGCCGGAGCGCCTGTAACCCTGACGCTCAACGTCCTCGCGTCGGTCCCGAACCCGACCCTCGGCGGTCAAGACTTCGCCGCCGTCCAGCTCCAGAATTCCTCGGTCTTCGTAATCCAGGTGGTCGCGGACGGGCTCCAGTACACGATCCAGCCCTTTACCGCCCAGACGGTCCCGCTCTCCTCGACGGGGAACCCGATCACCATTCTCCCGACCCAGAATCCCGGAGGCTCGACGGTCGGAGGTTCGACCCTCACCCCGGTCTGGCTCCTCCCGGGCGAAGCGCCGCCGATGCAGGACGGCCCGCTCACCGCCGCCGCCATCGTCGCCGCCATAACCGGCTCGATCTCCTCCCAGGGCGTTGTCGATACCCTCGCCTCGGGCGTGGCGGTCGGCGGTCAGATCTCGCTCGCGATACCCGCGGGCTCGGTGCAGCACAGCTATGCGACCCTGATCGTCGTCTTTACGGGCGGGACGTACCCGAACGTCGGGACCACCGTCGCCGCTGCCGTGGCGAACGGCGGACAGGTCGGCTTCGTGATCCAGGGGGAGAACACGGGCGGCGCCTGGGCGATCATCCCCTTCGGAAACGTTCCGGGCGTCGGCTTTACGATCACCTTCGGACCCGCCCTCCCGGCGGGCATCGTCGCGACGGTCCTCGGGCTCACCCAGGGGATAGCGGTCCGGGTCGCCCCCCAACCCGGCTATCCCGTGGGGGTCGAGCCGATGGGAGGGACCGCGGTCATAACCGGGGCGGTCGCCCTCAACGGTGGATCCGTCGCCCTCCTCGCCGCCCCCGCAACGGGGTATTGGTACCGCCTCCACCGTTTCATCTGTCCGAACATCGCCGCCGCGAGCGCGACCTCCTATCTCCTCGACGGGGCGGGGAACTACCTCGCCGCGGTCGGCCCGGGCCACCCGGCGGACGATCTCGGCGGTCAGATCACAAGTCTCGCCGTTTCCGCGATCAATCAGACCGGCGGAGCCGCGTCTTTCACCCTGACCTACGACCGGGTCACTCCCGTAAACCCGCCATAGGCAGTAGCATTCGGGCCATGCCTGACACCCCCGAATCCCCCCTCGACGCTCCCGACGTCCTCGAAGCGGCGCGCCGGATGAAAGCGAAGCTCACCCCCGAGCAGCTCCGCTATCTCACCGGGGTCGCCCTCGGGATCGGCTTCGGTCTCTTCGTCGGGCTCCGCCTGGCGAAGCATCTGGGAGGCGCTCACCTCGCCCAGGAGTCCCTCAATCCCCCGCCCCCGGTATTCGTCCGTTCCCCGTGCGCGGAGTGCGAGCAGCGAGCGGAGAGGGCGCATGCGGCCAACGTGGCGGCAGAGGCGGACTGGCGAGCGGCGTCCCCCGCCCCGGACGTAGAGGTCTGGCCCGCCCCGGGGACTATCCGAGGGGACGGAGTTGTCGTCCCCCGCTCCCCCTGGGACGGGGTGGACCTCACCCCCGAGGATCTCCTGGAGATCGACCGGCGCGTGAAGGAAACGGTCGCGGCCAACGGCTCCGCCACCTCGGTCTCGGGGATCTCGGACCCGCCTCCGATTCTCGACGTCCCGGAGTGACTGACGAGGAGCTGGCCCAGGTGAAGATCCTGGTCTCGCTCATCGGGCTCGCCTTCGAGGTCTACCTCCTCTGGATCATCCTCCCCCCCTCGGTCAAGCTCCCGATCCAGCTCGCCGCCCGGCGCGAATGGGAGAAGCTCCGAGCCCTCCGGGAGAGGCGCCTGGTCCGTAAGGAGCTGGACTTCGAGACCTTCCTGGTCGCGTCCTATCTCACCGACTACAATCGGCACCGTGACCCAGCCCGACTCGAAGCGGACCTCGCGTCCTGATATGAGCCCGACGAAGAAGCTCGGGATCGCCCTCGTCGTGACCGGGCTGGCCCTGGTCCGCATCGGACAAAGGATCGTCAACAAGTGACTCTCAATCTTTCCTCGATCTCCTGGCGCTCGATCGAGAAGCTCCTCGCCTACGGCGCGGCCCTGGTCTCCGCGACAAACGGCTTCGCCCAGCTCTCCCTCCCGCCCTCGATCCGTAACACTCTCCTCGCGGTCTCCGGCATCGTCGTCGTCGGGCTCCACCTCTCCGGCCCGGCCCAGACCCCGAACACCTCGACCACCCCGAGGGCCACCCCCGAGCTGGTCGCCGCCCTCCAGGCGCCCGTCGCCTCCGCCGTGTCCCGGCCTTCGCCGGGCGCTTCCCCCGTCCCCGTTCCCCCTATGACTGGAGTATGACAATGGCCCGCAACCTCACCGACGAAGACGTCGCCGCCGTCGCCGCCGCCCTGGCACGCCATGGCGTAACGGTGACCCCCCCCGAGGCTCCCGCCGAGCCCCACCCCGCCGAGGTTGTGAAGACTCCCGCGGACCAGCTCCTCGAAGCTCTCCGGATCGACGTCACGCCGAATATCGAGGCGATCCTGGCCCAGTACGAGATCACGCTCGCCCCCGTGGCCGAGGAGGAGAGCAATGACGCCGCGACGTCGGACGAGAGCGACCCGCTCCACGCAACCCCCCCCGCCTGACGAAAAGCCCGTGCTCGGCTGGAAGCTCCGGGAATGGACGGTCGTCGTCCCGTGCATCGTTGAGGAATGCAGGCTCTCGATCCGGGCCGGGGTGACCCACCATAAAGACGAGGCGGATCCGCCCCGGCGGGCCATGTGCCTCCGGGACTACAACGCGATCCGCTATGATGAGGAAGCATGGAGGCGGGACCACCCCTCCGAGGAGGAAACACCGTGAGCGCCGTTGACTTCTCCGAGCAGCACCCCACCCCCGCGCAGCTCGTCGCCGCCGGGGTGAAGGCGGCGGTCGTGAAGCTCAACGCCACGAACCGACCGACGACCCAGCTCGTCCAGTCCTACTGCGCGGCCGGGATCGTCACCGCCTTCTACTTCGAGGCGGAGGCGAATGATGCCGCGGGGGGCGCGCCGATGGGCCAGCTTCGCGCCACCCAGGCGGAGGAGCTTCTCCTGGGCATCCTCGGCGCCGGATGGGCGGCGGACGTCCCGATTTACTTCGCCGTCGATGAGAACGTCGCCCCCTCGATGACGGCGGACTACTTCGTAGGGATCCGCCGAGTCCTCCCGTGCTGGCGCATCGGGGTCTATTCGGACGGCGCGGTCCTCGAATACCTGGCGAAGATCGCGCTCGCCCTGTTCGCCTGGCAGAGCAGCTCCGCCAGCTATCCGGGGAACGCCGCCACCTCGGCCCGGGCGCAGCTCCGCCAGCTCGCCGAGATCTCCCCGGTCCCCGGAACCGACGTCGATCAGATCCTCGCCGCCGACTTCGGACAATGGCCGCGACCCAAGTGAGCGACGGCGCTCTCGCGCTCGTCATTACGGCGGCGGTCGCCTTCGCCGGGCTCGTCCTCGGGTTGATCCGCTTCGGCTACTGGCTCTCGGGGCGCCTGGAGAACCTGGCCCACCAGGCGACACCGAACGGGCTCAACACCCTCGACACCGGGGACACCGCGGCCCGGAGCGAGACAAAGCTCGATGAGCTTCGAGGGCTGGTCCTATGGCATATCTCCCACCATCCCGGCCCGAGCGAGGTCCCGACTATCGCCCGAACGGCCGATCCTCCCCCCGAGACCCTGACACCGACCCGAGAAGCCATCGCCACCGCCTGCAAGGAAGAAGGTCCCCATGCCTCTTAGCCCCGACCAGCTCGCCCAGGGCAAGCTCCTCCAGACCCAGGCGGTCGCCGCAACGAACGCCGTAAGCGACTGGGTCTCCTCCCTGGTCGCCGATGGCCCGACGCCGCCCCCGGCGGGAGCCGCCGAGATCGGCCTCTTCTCGCAGGACGAGAGCTGGCCGTCCTTCCAGGCGCTCGCGACCCAGTTGGGCGTCGGCGCCAAGGCGAAGCGCCTCCACTGCTACGGCGACGGCGCGTGGAAGGACGGCCCGGTCTGGGACGGCGGATCCCCCGCGGGGACGCCCCTCCTCGTCGGCATCGCCGGGCAGGGCGTGGCGGGCCTGACCGCGGCGGCGAAGAACCTCTCCTCGCTCAAGGCGACGCACAGCGACGTGTGGGTCTGCCCCAACTTCGAGCTGAACTACAGCGGCAACGACGGCCAGCCGTGGGGCCAGCAGCCCCTCGCCACAATCCTCGCCTCGAACGCGGCGGCCTCGCCGATCATCAGGGCGCTCGGCTTCAAGGTCGTCTGCTGCTTCTCGGGGGCGATCATGACCCAGGCGGCGCAGTTCTGCCCCGATACCTCGATCTACGACTACATCGGCTACGACTTCTACCTCAACAACGGCAACGGGAACCTCGCCGACGGCGTCGCCTGGGCGAAGGGGAAGAGCATGCCATGGATGGTCTGCGAGTACGGGACCCTCGGCAACGACTCGGGTGGCCCGGCCTTCATCAACATGATCGCCTCGCTCGTCAACGGGACCTACCCCGCCGTCGGTCACAACTTCTTCGACCTCCCCGCCGTAGGCCCCCTCACCGCCGCCGCCTACGCCAAGGCCTTCGCCTAGGTGCGGCTCCACAGCTCGTCGCTCGACACCCCCTCGGCGGCGGAGCTTCTCGCCGAGGTCAGTAGCCCCGGACCAGGAGCCAGAGAAGGGTTGAGGCGAGCCCCCCGGCGACGAGCCAGAAGACCATCACGCGAGGATCGCGTAGATCTGTGCGAGCGCCAGGTGCGTCTGGATCTCCCGCTCGGAGAGCAACTCGAAACGCTCCTCGACCTCCCGGGCGTGCCGGAGGGCGCGCTCGTAGTTGTCCTCGATGTCGGGCCAGAGCATCACAAGCGGTAGTCCGAGAGGATCCGGGCGAGCGCCCGGAGGGAGGTACGGAGGGGGGACCAGGGGAACCGGCGTC
>Ga0182030_10009184_pt1 | contig 20290 bp, 13 predicted proteins | sample 812S3MmetaG_FD_121299 | JGI IMG/M metagenome (GOLD analysis project Ga0182030, IMG submission 121299) | Permafrost microbial communities from Stordalen Mire, Sweden - 812S3M metaG (Illumina Assembly) | ecosystem: Environmental > Terrestrial > Soil > Wetlands > Permafrost | place: Sweden... | reverse complement strand
GCAGTGATGTGACGGCGAACGAAAACGTTTTTAAGGGGTGGGGGGGCAAGGGGGGGAGGGGAGCGGGGAACGGGGGGTTGCAGGTTTCGGCTTTTGGGTATTGGATTTTGGCGGATGGGCCGAACGACACGCCGCTGGCGGTGGGCGACTATCCAAACGCTGCCCGTGATTCGTTCAACGGCGACGCTCCCGGACTGGACGTATTTGGCAACGGCGGCGGATGCGACACGGTGTGCGGCAGTTTTCAAATCAATGAGTGGGAAACCCACACGAACGGGAATCCGATCCACTTGTGAATGACGTTCACGCAATCCTGCGACTGCTACGGGGCCCCGCTGACGGGGGAAATACGGTATCAGTCGCAACTGGCGCCGCCGATGCCGGCACCGCAGGTTTTGCGGGTGCCGCAGGATTATCCAACGATTCAATCCGCGGTGGTTGCGGCCAGCCGTCTGGTCCAAGACACGGTCTTGGTGAGCGATGGAACGTACTTTGAGAACGTGGATTTTCTTGGCAAAGCGGTGACGGTGATCAGCGTGGACGGCCCGCAGGTGACGGCGATTGATGGCGGAGGCGGCGCGGTGGTGAATTTCGAGAACGAGGAGACCACGAATTCGGTCTTGTGGGGTTTCACGCTGACCAACGGGACGACGGGGGCGAACCTCTACAATTCGTCGCCGGAGATTTGTTCGAACACGATTGTCAATTGTGGGACGGGAGTGTCTTCGGAATACGGCTCGCCCTGGGTGTTGAACAATTACATCAGCGGCAGCGCCGAGATAGGCGTTTCTTTTGGCGGGGGCGGCGCGCCTGTTTTGCAGGGGAACACGCTGGTGACAAATCAGGCTGGGGGTGTGGGCATAGGGTACAACACCCCGGCGATCGTCACGGACAATCTGATCCAGGGCAACGGAGGCGATGGCATCACGTTATACGGCGGCCCGAGCCCGGTGATTGCGCAAAACGTCATAGTGGACAATAACAGCAACGGAATTTCGTCGGACTTTTGGTGTGGGAATATGGAAGGGGTTATCGTCAACAACACGATTGTGGACAACCGCGTGTCGGGGATCGCGCTGAGCGGCTTCGATTCCGGTTCGCTGGTGGCGAATAACATCATCTTCGGGATGCCGGCGCTGGTGATCGAGAGTTGCGACGGGAGTTTACCGTCGATTGAGGCCAACGACATTTATTCGCCGAGCGGAGAGGCGATTGCGGGCGGGACAATTACGAGCCTGACGCAGATTCCGGGCAACCTTTCGACTGATCCGTGGTTTGCCTGTGAACCGGAGGGCGATTTCCATTTGCTGGCTGGATCGCCGTGCATTGACGCAGGCACGAACAGCGCGCCGGATCTGGCGGCGACGGATTTCGATGGGAACCCGCGCATTCTGGCCGGCAACACGAACGATGCGCCGGCGGTGGACCTGGGCGCCTATGAATTCAACCCGCTGAATCCGCCCGTCCCGTGCATGTTCATCAATTGCCAGACGGATATCGTCGTTTATGCCACGGCGGGAGAAAACTCCGCTGTCGTCACTTTTCCAACTCCCACGGGCACGCCAGTCGCCACCATCAAATGTTCGCCGCCGTCTGGGTCGGTGTTTTACGGGGGAACGAATGTGGTGAATTGCACGGCCACTTACGGCACCAACAGCGAAATTTGTACGTTCAACGTTATTGTGGTGGTGGGGCCGATCATCACGCAGCAACCGAAGAATCTCCAGGTTTCGGCCGGGGAGAGTTTTACGCTGTCGGTGGGAGTGGCGGGCACGCCGCCGTTGGCCTACCAATGGAGCTATGAAACCAACCTGATTGCGGGGCGACGGGCGCGAGTTTGACGGTGAGCGATGCACAGGCGGCGGACGACGGGGTGTATAGCGTGGCCATTTCGAATGCGGCGGGGGCCACGAACAGCAGCCTGGCGCGAGTGCGGGTCGTGCCGGCGCCACCGGCGATTGCAATGAACCCCCTTTCGCTGACGGTGCTGGCAGGCACAAACGTGACCTTCAGCGTGGCGGCGACCGGGTCCGCGCCACTCTCGTACCAGTGGTATTTCGACACGCGCGCCCTTGCGGGCGCGACGACGGCGCAATGCTATGTGGTGGAGCCGAAGGAAGATCCGCGCGGAGTCGGCGCGCGGGTCAGTTCTCGCCTCAGGCAGATCGGTTTTCAAGTGGCGGAGATCAAACCGGGTGCCACGCCCAGGGAGATGCAGGGGACTGGATTTGTCATTACGCCGGCCGGCCATATATTGACGTGTGCGCATTTGGTCGGCACGCTGACGAACGCGACGACCTGGATCGGCGGCCAACGAATCCCTGCGCGGTATTAGCCACGGATACGAATCTGGATCTGGCCGTACTGCTGGTGACCGGGGACCACCCGCCGTTCGTTCCCCTGATGATTGGTTCCACCAACCACTACAGCCTGGGACAGGATGCCTTCAGCATGGGTTTCCCCCTGGCCGAACTATTGGGCAAATCACCCCGGCTGAACAAAGGACTGATCAGCGCCACGGTGGGACTGGACGATGATCCCAAGTACGTCCAATTTTCGGCGCCAGTGCAACCGGGCAACAGCGGGGGTCCGCTGCTGAATGAAAAGTGTGAAGTCATTGGGGTGATTGCTTCAACCTTGAATCCGATGCGGGTGCTGGCGCAGTCCGGCGGCGCGCTGCCACAGAATGTGAATTTCGCCATCAAAACGGATTCCATCCACGGCTTTCTGGCGGCGGCAAACATCGCGCTGCCGGCGAATGGCGATGAAGCCGCCGTCAAAAGTTTTGACGAGGCGCAAAAGTCACTGGGCCTGGTGCGCTCCGGCAATGTCACCGAGGAAGATCTCAAGCAGCGCGGCGTGGTCTGCGCTTACACGTACATCAGCCTGCGGGGCTTGCGGTTTCGGTTCCGGGCTGTGGAAGTGAGGTTTTATGACATGAAAAAGGGTGAATTGATTCTCAGAGTCGGGCAATACCAGGACGATCCATTTTCGACAGAAGACGGAGAACTTGACCGCATCTTCGGCGAAATCTCAGACAAGTTCTTTCCGCAAAACCCGAATCCGTTCAAGCACAACCAATAGAGTGTATGCGCGAGTCGCTGGCGTGCTAAGCAGGAACGATTCATTTAAACCACAGATGAACTCAGATAAACACAGATGAAAAAAGGGTTTGGGTGACTTTCTTGATGCCCGAGGAACACTCACCAATTGGTGCGGCTCTCTGCACCAACCAGTTCCGGTTTCGAATCTGTGTCCATCTATGTCCATCTGTGGTTAATTCGTTTTCAACTGCATCGTTTCCGGTTTAAGGAGCGAAATCGATTTGATTGGTGCCGGGCGTCAGCGGGTGATCCTGGCTGGCCCAGACAAAAATGCCTGTGATGCCGGCGGGCAATTCAACTTGGCCGCGGCAGCGCTCGGCGGCGAACGTGAGATCCAAGGTGATGAATCCGTCCGGATGCGGAACGCGGCTGGCAATCTTCGGCAGCTTGCCGGGTTCGGGGGCAATGCGGACGGTGCGGAATCCCGGCGAGGCCGGCCGCACGCCGGCGATGCTGGCCTGCAGGTGAAACAGCGGGTGGCTGCCCCAGGCGTGACAATCGGAACGCGTGTTGCCGGGCTGTTCCACGGGGGTCTTCAGCCCTTGCTTGACCAGTTCCTTCCAAAAGTTCATGCGCTCCACGATCAGGTCGCCGCGGCCGAATTTCTGCCACGTTTCCATGAGGTAAAAGCTGAAGTAGATGGTCGTCCGTTTAAGATCCGGCGCCGAGAGCAACCCGTCGAAGCAGCGTTTGGCCTGGTCGCCGGTGAGTGTATCCGTGAGCAGCCCCAGGCACTGGGCGTGCTCGCTGTATTGGTCATGCGCCAGATTGTCCGCCATGAGCCCGCGGGGTTCGTCCCAGAATTTGGCGCGGACGGCGGCGGCGGTGCGGTCGGCCTTGGCGCGCAGGCGTTGCGCCAAGAGTGGTTCATTGAGCGAGTCCTCGATTTCGGCGGACTTCTGCAGGGCGTAAACGTAGAGCAGGTTGTTGATGGAAGAAATGCCATGCGCGCCATCGGGGGCGTCGCCGGTCGGCCAGCCGGGCACCCAATCCACAAAGGGCCAGCCGGGGAGGTTTTCGAGCAGGCCGTCCTGGTTCACGTAGGGTCCGAAATTCTCGAGCATGGAGCGCAGGCCGATGGCGCGGTTCTTCACGAACTCCGGATCGTTCCGCCAGTACGCGTAATCGCGCAGCATCAGCGCCCAAATCAGGGAGAACGTGGGCGAATTCTGCGGCAGATAGGCGGGGAAACGCTCATTGACGAAACCCCAGTTGCGGCGCGAGAAGTCGAAGAGTTCGAGGGCGCGTTTGACCAGGCGATCGTCCCGCGTCATCGCCATGGTGGTCAGCAATTCCAGGCGCGAATCTCCGTCGTACATGAGCTGCTCGTAAAAGGGACAATCCATGTAGGTCTCGTGCGAGCACATCTGGATGCCGCGGACGGCCAGGCCGATGACGCCAGCCACTTCCGGGTCGCCATCGTCGAAGCGGGATTCATTTTCGTAAGGATAGCGGCTTTCGTTGAGGGCCAACCGGTGGACGGTCAACGGCGCATCGGCGGTTTTGATGGACAGCAGGCACCACCGGCCGGCGCGCCACCACAGCGTGGAAAATTTTTGATGCTCGCCGCCCGTGGGCAGAAAGGTGTCCGTCATCCCACGAAAGTTTTTGCCGATGAACTCATCGCGTTGGCCTTTGGCATCGGAACCCGGCAGGTAAAGCGATTCGGCCCAACTCCAAGCCAGCTTGGCACCGGCGCCGCCGCTGACTTCGCAGAGCGGGTAGGCGGTATAATAGTTGCCCAGATCCCAGAGTAGGAATTCTTCCGTGTGCGCCGGTACCACGATTTGGTCCTGACCGGCAATCACGGCCTGCCAGCGGGGCAGTTCGGGACTTTGCGCCTGCGCGGCGCGCACCACGTCTTTGGCGCCGAGCGAACCGCTGCCCAAGGCCACCACTTTGCCGGCGTTGATTTCGCGGTCTATTTGGTCCGGCAGGCGGGTGGGGAACAATTTCCAGCCGGCGGCGCTCTCACCAAACATCGTCGGATGGATGGCGGGCCGGACCACTTTGGCCGGCACGTATTGGCCCTGCTTCCATTGCGGTCCGCAGCCGTGTGCGATCAGTTGCGCGCCCACAAAGGTGGTGGGTGCCTTCAACTCGATGCCGTTGAGCTTGGCCACTTGCCAAGCCGCCTTGCCAGTGGTGAGGGCGTCGTCGTAGCTGCCTTCGGCTTTGAAAATGAAACCGCCGCGCCAGGTGAGTTGGGCCACGGGCGCATAGGGTCCGATGCTCCAGGCCACCGCCTCCAGTTGGTGGGGCCCGGGTGCCAGTTGCAAATCGTAGGTCGCATAGGACCAGTGTTCCACGTCTGAACGATCGGGGCCGCGCGCGATGCGTTGACCGTCGCAGAACAACTCGAAACGTTCATCGGCGCTGACGTGGATGCGCAGCGGCTGGTCTGTGGCCGTGAATGCCTTGCGGAAGCGCAGCAGCACCGGCTCCCGCCAGCCCGAGGAAAAATATTCGACGTGGCTCGGTCCGGGCGGATTCGCGTAATCCGGATGCCAGATCCAAGCGGCGTCATCGATCGGTTGGACCGGACTGATCCCGGTGTTGCCAATTTGCAATCGTTGCGGCAGGAAGACCTTTTGGACGGCGACCGGCGCATTGGTGTTGGCCGCCGGCGCGACCGGCAGCCATAGCAGCGACAGGGCCAAACCGAGGGCGAGGGATGGCAGTTTTGACATAGATGGATCTTTTGGGCGCGTCACGGAGCGCCTCAAAAGATAGGTGACCTCACATTCATTGCAATTTCAAATCACAGCTTCATGGCTCTTGGAAATAAAGATAGTAGCCGGAGGTCGCAGCCTGCGAAGACCTCCGGTATGTGCGCAAAATTGACACGCACCCCGGAGGGATGCGAGAATGCTGGCATTATGGAATCGGAATTTTTTAAGGCCAGCCGCTGGACGCGGGGGAATCATTTGTTTCCCACCGTGATCGAGGTGAACGACCGCGCGATCGTGCGCCACAAGCGGTCGTGGTTCAGCAAGGATGAGATCAGCATCAGCATTTCGAAGGTGGCATCGGTCCACATCAAGACAGGGTTTTGGTGGTCGGAGATCCTGATTGAATCGAGCGGCGGGACGGACCCGTTCAAAAGCCACGGGCATCGGAAGGCGGATGCGCAACGCATCCGGGCGCTCGTGGAGCAGGCGCAGGGGAACTTGAGCGGCGCGGACAAGCTGACGAGCTGACAAGCTGGGGCGAATCCAACGGCCCAAGTAGGGAATGTTAGTGTGGGGAAGCTCGCCCTCATCCCGGCCTTCTCCCCCGGGGAGAAGGAGAAACGGTTTCCGCGTCTTTAAAACATGCAAGTGGCGGCATTGGCCGGACGGCCGTTCAAACATCCGAAGACGTGCCAGGTGGAAAGTCCTCTCCTGGGGGAGAGGATTTAGGTGAGGGCGAGCGTCAAAACTAACTTCGATTTACCGCGGTTCTTGGCTTCAAGGCCGGACAGGTCTTTTCACGTTGGGCGGGAGCAGGTAGCATGGCGGCTTCATGGCTTTGCCCATTTACGAAATTGAGAACGAAATCATCGCCCGGCTGGAGACCGACGGGCGGCTGATATTGTCCGCGCCGACGGGGTCGGGTAAATCCACGCAGGTGCCGCAGATGTTGTGGAAGCATGGGCTGCTGGGGGCGGGGCAGGTGGTGATTTTGCAGCCGCGGCGGCTGGCGGCGCGGTTGCTGGCGGCGCGGGTGGCGCAGGAGCTGGGGGTGAAACTGGGCGAGGAGGTGGGCTACCAAATCCGGTTCGAGAATTGCACGTCGGCGAAGACAAAGATTCGCTTTGTGACGGAGGGGGTGTTGCTGCGGCAGTTGATTGCGGATCCGGAACTGCGGGGGGTGTCGGTGATCCTGTTTGACGAATTTCATGAGCGCCATCTGTACGGGGATATCACGCTGGCGCGGGCGCTCGATTTGCAGGAACAGTTGCGGCCGGAGCTGAAGCTGGCGGTGATGTCGGCGACGCTGAACGTGGGGGAACTGGAGCAATACCTGGGCACGAACGAGGCGCGGCCGGGGGGCAGCCGGTGCGCGGTGGTGGCGTCGGAAGGGCGGACGTATCCGGTGGAGGTGGAATATCTGGCGCGGCGGGCGGGGCTGAACGGCCCGCCGGCGTGGGAGCTGGCGGCGGCGGAGTTTCGGCGGTTTGTGCGGGAGGGCGGCGAGGGGGACGTGCTGGTGTTCATGCCGGGCGGATTTGAGATTGCGCAGACGATCGAGGCGATCCGGTGCACGGGGGAGGCGAAGGGCTACGTGATTCTGCCGCTGCACGGGGAATTGCCGCCGCGGGACCAGGACGCGGCGGTGGCGCGGTATGAGCGGCCGAAGGTGGTGGTGGCCACGAACGTCGCGGAGACGAGCATCACGATTGACGGGGTGCGGCTGGTGATTGATTCCGGGCTGGCGCGGATCGCGCGGTACGACGCGAACCGGGGGATCAACACGCTGCTGATTGAAAAGATTTCGCAGGCGAACGCGGACCAGCGGACGGGGCGGGCGGGGCGCACGGCGCCGGGGCGGTGCGTGCGGTTGTGGTCGCGGACGGAACAGGACGAGCGGCCGCCGCACGAGCTGCCGGAGATCCGGCGGCTGGATTTGGCAGAGGTGGTGCTGACGCTGAAGGCGGCAGGGGTGGCGGATTTGCGGAAGTTCCGGTGGCTGGAGAAGCCGGACGAAATTGCGCTGACACACGCGGAGGAATTGCTGGGGGACCTGGGGGCGCTGAAGGCGGCCGGCGCGGGCGGGCCGCTGGAGATCACGCCGGTGGGGCGGAAGATGCTGGCGTTTCCGCTGCATCCGCGATACGCGCGGATGCTGCTGGCGGCGCAGGAATACCATTGCGTACACCAGGCGTGCCTGGTGGCGGCGCTGACGCAGGGGCGGGACCTGCTGCTCCGCAATCCGGGGCGGGAGGCCGAATCGGCGCGGGAGGATTTGCTGGGAGAAAAGGCGAGCTCGGATTTCTGGGTGGTGATGCGGGCGTGGAGTTTTGCGGTGAACCAGCAGTTCCGGCTGGAGGCGTGCCGGCGGCTGGGGATTCACGCGGTGACGGCGAAGCAGGTGGGGCCGCTGTTCGAGCAATTTTTGCGGATCGCCAAGGACGAGGGGCTGGACACGCGGCCAAACGACGTTAAGGACGAGGCGTTGCAAAAGTGCATCTTGATCGGGTTCAGCGACCGGGTGGCGCGGCGGCTGGACGAGGGGACGCTGCGGTGCGAGCTGGTGCGCGGCCGGCGCGGGGTGCTGGCGCGGGAGAGCCGGGTGCAGCACAGTCCGCTGCTGGTGGCGGCGGAGATCCGGGAGGTGGAAGGGCGGGACCGGGAGGTGAACACGATTTTGTCGCTGGCGACGGCGATTGAGCTGGAGTGGCTGCGGGAGCTGTTTCCGGAGGACGTGCGGAGCGACGTGCACGTGGAATTTGATGCGCAGCAGCGCCGGGTGCTGGCGGCGGAGCTGTTGCGGTTCCGGGGCCTGGCGCTGGCGGCCAAGCGGATTGATCCGCCCCCGGCGGACGCGGCGGCGCGGTTGCTCGCGGCGGAGGTGCTGGCGGGGCGATTGTTGTTGCCGAAGTGGGACCACAGCGTGGAGCAATGGCTGGCGCGGCTGAATTTATTGTGCCGGGAATGCGCGGATTTGCAGTTGCCGCCGATCACGGAGGGGGACAAGCAAAACATCATTGAGCAGCTCTGCCTGGACGCGGTGAGCTACAAGGACATCAAGGAGCGCGAGGTGAAGCCAGTGGTGATGTCGTGGCTCTCGGCCGCGCAGCGGGAACTGCTGGACAAGCACGCGCCGGAGCGGCTGACGCTGGCGAACGGGCGGACGCCGAAGGTGAATTACGAGGATGGCAAAGCGCCGTTCATCTCGCTGCGAATCCAGGAGCTGTACGACGTGAACCAGACGCCGAAGGTCGCGCTGGGGCGGGTGCCGGTGACGGTGCACATTCTGACGCCGGGCATGAAGCCGATCCAGGTGACGCAGGATCTGGCGAGTTTCTGGCGGGAACATTATCCGCGGATCAAATCGGAACTGGCGCGGAAATATCCAAGGCATTTATGGCGATGAAGACGAGCGGCGTGGACCAACTGTGTGTGCATTGCGGGTTATGCTGCGACAGCGTGCTGTTTGCGGACGTGGAGCTGCGTAAGGGTGACAATCCGGGGCGGCTGACGGAACTGGGGCTGACTGTGGAGCAGAAGACCAAGACGAAGCTGGCCTTTGCGCAGCCGTGCGCGTGTTTCGACGGGAAGCTCTGCAAGATTTACGCGGACCGGCCCACGCAGTGCCGGAAGTTTGCGTGTGGTTTGCTGAAGCGTGTGGACAGCGGGCAGTTGACAGCGGAGGCGGCGCTGAAGCGGATCGTCCGGGCGAAGGCGCTGGCGGAACGGGTGCGGGAGCGGTTGCGCGCGTGTGGCCAGCGGGATGAACAGATGGCGCTGACGCATCGGTACGGCGAGGCAATGCGGGCGGCGGTGGATTTATCCGTGGCCGGCGCCGCCGAGCAGCGCGGCGAACTGATGATGGCTGTGAACGATTTGATGCAGACGCTGCACGCAGACTTTCTGCGGTAAGGGGGTGACCCCTTGCCGGTTGAGTCCTGCATTTCAAGACCATGGTGGACCGGTGTTTTTGCAAACGTGACCGACTGTTTCCAGAACGCTGGAAGCGTTCCGGAAATTAGCCGGGGGCAACGCCCCCGGAAAAGGCCCCATTAATTTATTGCAGCCCGGAGGGCTGCTGGACAATATTTTCCCATGTCCTCCACCCATTTGAGCCTGCACGTCCACGTCATCTTTGGGACAAAGCATCAACGCCCGTTAATCCAGCTCCCTCCTGCATGCCTACCTTGGCGGCGCCGCAAAGTCGATCAACGTGGTCCCCGAAGCCATCGGCGGAGTTGCGAACCACGTTCATTTGTTGTTGGGAATCCGCGCCACTCATCGGCTGGCGGATGTCATGTGCGATTTGAAACGGACATCGTCCGCGTGGATTCATGAAGAAATCGGCGATCGGGGCTTTGAATGGCAAGATGGTTACGGAGCATTTACCGTCAGCGTGTCATTGATAGGGACGGTGACAGATTACATTGCAGGGCAGGAAGAACATCACGCGAAGAAAACTTTTCAGGAGGAATATCTGGCATTCTTGAAGTTGAGCGGCGTGAAGTTTGATGAACGGTATTTGTGGTGATTTCCACCGCCCCTGCCGGGGCGGATTAATTCTTTTCCTTGCGTACCGGGGGTGGCGCTCCGTTGGTCGCTTTACCCCCGGCTAATATCCGGCATCCCTCCGGGATGCATGCAGGCACGCAGAACCGGCGTTTCCATCCATGCGTCAGCTAGATTGCCACCGACCGGAGGCAATTATTACAAAGACCGTTCATCGAATTTCACACCGCCAATTTCCGCCAATCCCTCCCGGATTCACCGGAATTCACGCCGCCGGCATGCCGATATCATGGGCCACTTTTTCGGCGGAGGGGGGGTCCACCCATTTCATGAGGGCAAGGAAATTGACGAGGGCGGGGCTGTCGGCCTTGACCTTGTACATGTTTTTGAGCGCCTGGATGACGCGGTGGTAGGTGGCGGCGTATTTCTCGTGCGTGAGGCGGTTGGCGTAGGATTCCAGGACGGCCCGGGCCACGGGGTCGGTCTGGCCATCCGGGAGGTAGGGCAGGAGGCAGAAGACGCGGACGAGGGCCATGGGATCGGATTCGGCGAGGACGAGCCAGCTTTGCTTAACCTCGTCGGCGTCGTATCTGGCGTGAAGCTGCTTGCGGACGGCCTCGGTGATTTCGTTGGGGGAGGCGTGGTGGGCGATGAGCTCCTTGATGACTTCCCAGGGGCTGATCTGCGATTTGCTGCCGCCGCCTTCAGCCCGGGAGACGGGCAGTTCGGGCAGGCCGAGTTCCTTGATCAGCTCGCGGCCCAGGGGTTCGGCGTCCTCGCGGCGGAGGCGGTCGGAATTGATGAGGGCGCGGACGACGATCTTTTGGGCCTCGGGGTTGAGGAAATGAAGAATGGCGGCGATGGGGCCGGCGGCGGGAGTTTTTTGCAGGGTGAGGAGATGTCTTACGAAATCGATGGTCGTGGGGTCGTGTTCGGTGAACAGGGCGGAGCGGAAAGTGAGGACGAACCGCAGGGAACGGGAGGCGCCTCCGGTTTTGCCGAAGTTGTTGACGACGGCCTGGCGATAGTCGGCATTGATGATGAAGGCGAGCAGTTCCTCGGCCTGCTTGATGAGGTTTTCGTCCAGCGCGTCGTGCTCGCTGGTGAGGACGAGTTGCTCGACGAGCGGGGGCAGGCGCTGGGCAAAGATGACGTCGGGCGATTCGGTGCTCTGGTTATTGTAATAGTGAAGCAGCTCGAGGATGAAGGAGAGCTTGAGGAAGGCGATTTTTTGGACGCGGTTATCGCGGCTTTGGCGGATCCGCTTTTGGAGGGCGACGAGTTCGGCGCGGCGGGCGGCGACGGCCTCCGGGTGCTGCTGCAACAGTTGATCGAAGTCGCCTTTGAAACCGAGGAGGATCTCGTCGGCCTTGGGGCGGGGGTTTTGCTTGGGATCGGTGGTGAGGTCCTTGAAGAAGACGAGCGCCTCATCGCCGAATTCCCTGATGATCTGTTCGCGGGCGACCTGGCCTTTGACGAAGGCGCGGCTGGCGCGGATGTTCGCGGGAGTGAAGAAGGCTTCGGGGTTTTCGGGTAGGGACCGGAGCAGGGCGAAGTCGAGGGGCGTTTCGAGGCGGATCAATTCATCCACCAGGGGCTTGAGGGCGGCGACCAAGTCGCGCTTGGTCTGGTCCATGACGCGGAGGATGGCGGGCTGGAGGAGATTTTCCTCGTTTTTGCCCTGGATGAGAGCAGCGCTGACCTCGTTGACGTTGGCGCTGTGTTCGACCAGGCGGGTCACCACGACACCGACGTCGTTGATGGGGAGCTTGGTGACGAGGGTGGTGATGAGGTTGACGAGTTCGCCGTGGGATTTTTTGCGGTGTTCGACGACGCGTTCGAGGAGGGAGCGGAGGGCTTTGTTTTCCTGTTCCAAGGCGCGGCATTCGGACTCCGACTGCTGCACGCGCAACATGAGGTCATGCCAGCCCTTCTGGATTTCCTCCAGGGACGGGAGGGGTGCGGCGCCATTCTGGGTCTCTGACATGATTTTATATTCCACAATGCCGGGCGATTTTTCCAACTAAATTTGGCCCATAAGCAGGATTATGGCGGTGCCTAGCCCCGGCCGGAACGATTCATTAAAAGATTTTGAAACCACAGATGGACACAGATTGACACAGATCCGGAAAGGTTTCGCCCCCGCGGGAACGCCCACCGATTGGTGATCGAGCTGAACCTTCAGAAGAGCCGGTCTTTCTCCTGCTTTTATCTGTGTCCATCTGTGTGCATCTGTGGTTTAAATGAATCGTTTCGGCTCAGCTCAAGGCCGCGGCTGGCTCCAGAAATGGAACAGGCTGTTGTCGAAGGTGAATTGGTAGGCGACGTAGCACTGGAAATCCACCGGTCCATGAATGGAATGGCCCACGGAGAAGAGCAGGTGGTGGTGGTCATTGAAATCAATGACGGTGCCGAGGTTGAAGGCGGTGCCGGTGTTGGGGAAGTCGGTCTGGTAGGCGGTTTGGTGATAGATTTCGGCGCCGATGGCGATGTGGGGCGTGATTTGTTTTTGGAGCACGCCGCCGACAAAGCCCCAGTTGTCGTGGCCGTTGAAGGAATTGATGCCGTAGCCGCCACCGCCATAAGCCGTCCAGGAGCCCCAGCTTTTTTGGAGCCAGAGCGGGGCAAAGGCCTGCCAGTGGCCGTTGCCGAGACCTTCGCTGGCGCTGCCGGCGGGGACTTCGAGCAGGGGGAAGATGCCGATTTGCGGGAGATAATTGGTTTCCTCGACGAAGCGGTATTTCACGCCGAGTTCGCTGTCGCCAATGCCATATTGTGTGTGGCCGGCGGGCGGGACGTCGTAGGCGAGGGGAGTGATGAGATGGAGCTGCACATTGGGGACGACGCCGTAGTTGAGCTCGAAGTGGGGCGCCGTGCCGGACCAGTCTCCGTCGTCGAGCTTGGCGTGTTCGGAGGCCACGTAGAATTCCCAATGCTCGAAATCCACGGGTTCGGGATCATCGGTGACAAAAGGGGGCCCGGCATTAGCGGCGGCGGCCAGAGTCAGGAGGACGCCGGCGGCGGCAACGCAGTGTCGGGGCGCGCGCATGGGGGCGATTTTCAATCCGCGACCAGGTAGAAACCGATGATGAGAACGCCGCCGGCGAGGATACCGCCGGCGACGAAACCGAGCAGGCGGCCGGGGGCGAGCTGGGGTCCGCGCCCGCCGTTGAGCAGGGAGAAGAGCCAGCCGAACAAAACGAAGAGGACGACGATTCCGGCGCTATGGGTGATCCAATGGTGGCCGGTGAGCCGTTGCATGGCGGCGGCGACGGCGGGGCTTTTTTCCTTGGCGACGACGACGAGGGCGTTGAGGACGCTGCACAAAGCCAGGGAGAGGCCGAAGGAGACGGTGTATTTTCCGAGGGGGTTGCCGTTCATAGGGTTAAGGTTCAATGCGGTTGGCCGAGCAGGGCCAGCTTGACGCCGGCGGCGATGATGGCGCCGTGGCCTTCCACCAACAAGGCGAGCCCGGCGATGCCGGCGGTGAGGCACAGGACCAGGCGCCGGGCGTCGCGGTTGGCGGCCAGGTCGTTGGCGGCGGCGATGGGGAGGTAGCTGGCCAGCAGCAGGAGCATGATGACGAGATGCTCCTTGGTTTCCATGAAGAACGTGTGGGCAAACGGCCAGGGGCCTTTGAGGATGAGGGCTTTGTCCGTGTGATATTTGGTGACATACCAATAGCCGGCGATGAGAAAGGCGATCCACATGCAGCCGGCCGCGGCCCAGCTCAGGCGGCGAATGCGGGCGAGGTTCGCCTCGCTGGCATGGAGGACGTCCACAAACAGCCACACGGCCACGAGGAGGCAGCCCACCCCGAACAAGACATGGGCCATGAGTATGATTTCAGTCATGATGCAAAATATGGACCTTCCAAAAGCTCAACAGGATTTCCCGCTCCACCTTCTATATATAAACCAATCCGGACGACGAAAACCGATAACACAGGGCGGGCGGGCGGTCAAGCGCGTGCCAGGGCGGAGATGCAAAAAATGCTAAGAGCCTGTCTGAAAATTGAAACAGGACCCCTTTGAATTTTCAGACAGGCTCTAAGGCGCGGCTACGGGAGCGGACAACAGATTCAGGGCCGAACCTGTGCGTGACTCCGGCAGATGCCCGAGAGTGCGTGGGCGCTTGGCCGTCGCCAGGCGACGCATGCAAATAGCCGGGCGCTTCAGCGCCCGGTGTCAGTCCGCATTGCCAAAGTCCCGCCGGGACGGCTGACGCTTCCTTGGATCGCGGCCTCGCTCAAAGCAGGCATCTGAAAGAGCCTTAATGCCAAGCTGTATCGCTGGCGGAAAACGCATAACCCATCGGACAAAGTGTCCGGACTATAGCTTGTGGGCTCGATGTTGCCTGACATAGCTGCCGCTAACGGGTGACGCCAACCGCGAACGCGGATGGAAAGGCACGGTCGGCCTACCGCGATTTGCTGGCAGGGATCAATAGGTGGTCGCACCTGTTCTCCTGGCTAACGTACGGGTCGTAGCTCACATTGTTTGGCGAGTCTGACGTGCGTAATGTGACTCTAGGATCGCCCTCAACTTTAATGCACACTTGCAAGGCCGGTTGCGGAATCGCAAGCAAGCTAAACAAGCAGGCAAAACCAGTGATTAGAAAGAGAGCTAACCAAATCATTCTTGCTGCTTTCATAATCGCAGATTGCTCAAAGTCGAGTTTTAATGGGAATATCCACGACTCGACAAAAGGGCGAAGGTAATGGCAGCACTGCTCACAATACCAAACGCTGTAATCATAATGACCGGCTTCCGCCAAGCGGGACTCGGCAGGAACTCCCAAAACAGCCCAATGCTGGCCACCAACATAGCAAGGCAAACACCCAGCGTCGCCATCCCATCCCAGAGCTTCCCCAATTGGAATGATGGCAGGCTGTTGAGTGCGAGGAGAAAAAACGCCGTGAGCAATGCCAAATACCCCGCCTTCGTTTCCAGTGCTTTGTTTGCATTCATAATATTGTGTGCGTCACCGACGGCCGCTTGCTGATTCAATCGACCTTAAGCGCGAAAGAGTGATCCGGCAAGGATTCAAAACCAAAAAAGCCGGAACGAATCAGGGACGGGGCGAGATTGACCCGATCCATTTCGCGCATTGAACCCCTGAACCGGATTGGATCCAGCGCGAGCATATCGCCCAGACGCGGAAACCGTTTCTCCCTCTCCCCGGGGAGAGGGCCGGGGTGAGGGTGAGCGTTAAACCATTAAATACAAAACATTTCCGATACTTCACCGCTTGAAATCTGGAATCGGTGGTTCATGGGAAGAGGGCCGGAGTGAGGTGCTCGTCCGTCCATCTTCGGGTTCAGGGGGCGGGCTTCCCCATTCTGCCCCAGCGGCAGCTTCCGGCACGCCCTGCCGGGGTGCGGGGAAAACCGGGGGCCGTGTCCCGGGGTATCGCTCTCGATGGTCGCTCAACCCCGGGCTAATTTCCAGAACGCCTCTGGCGTTCATCCGCAAAAACCCTTTGAAGTTGGGAAGCTGGAGGACTCGCCCAGGCCGCGGGGGACGGCCTGGGCGGCGATAAGGAGAAATTACTTCACCAGCGTGCGGCAGAATTTGTCGATCCGGTCGAGGCCCTTCTCGAGGTTGGCCATGCTGGTGGCGTAGCTCAGGCGGATATAATCGTCGGCGCCGAAGGCGATGCCAGGCACGGCGGCGACTTTTTGGGCTTCGAGCAACTGGGCGCAGAACTCGGTGGATTTGAGGCCGGTCTTGGAAATGTTCGGGAACAGGTAAAACGCGCCCCGGGCATTCACGCAGGACAGGCCGGGAATGGAGTTGAGTTTCTGGTGGGCAAAACGACGACGGCGGTCGAACTCCGCGAGCCAGACGGGGAGGTGATCCTGCGGACCGGTGAGGGCGGCGACGCCGCCTTTTTGGGCAAAGGAGGTGGGATTGCTGGTACTGTGGCTTTGCACGGCGTCAATGGCCTTGGCAATCGGCTCGGGCGCGGCAAGGAATCCCAAACGCCAACCGGTCATGCTCCAAGCCTTGGCAAAGCCGTGAACGATGATCGTGTGGTCGTAATGGGCCGGAGAGAAACTGGCGACGCTTTTGACCTTGGCGTCATCGTAAAGCAGGTGCTCGTAGATTTCATCGCTCATAATGAGGATGTTTTTCTCGACGCAGACATCGCCCAGCGCCTTGGTTTCCTCGGGGGTATAGACGCTGCCGGTCGGGTTGCTGGGGGAATTCAGCACGAAGAGCCGGGTTTTGGGCGTAATGGCCTGACGGAGCTGTTCGGGCGTGACCTTGAATTCTGTCTTGTCCGTGGTGGGCAGGATGACGGGCGTGGCGCCGGCGAGCTTGACCATTTCGGGGTAGCTCAACCAGTACGGGGCGGGAATGATGACTTCGTCGCCGGCTTCGCACGTGGCGAAGATGGCGTTGAAGCAGGAATGCTTGCCCCCGCAGGAGACGATGATCTGGGAGGGCTTGTAGGTGAGCCCGTTTTCTTTCTGGAACTTATCGGCGATGGCTTGGCGCAATTCGGGGATCCCGCTGCTGGGTGTGTATTTGGTGAACCCGGCGGCGAGCGCCTTGGCGGCAGCGTCCTTGATGTGCTGGGGGGTGTCGAAATCCGGTTCGCCGGCGCCGAAACCGACCACGTCCTCGCCAGCGGCCTTCATGGCCTTGGCTTTGGCGTCAATGGCCAGCGTAAGGGACGGGGTCAGTGAGGCGGCGCGTTTAGAGATCTTATAGTTCATAATGAGCGGGGGAAATTTTACGGTCAAATAGGCGCGGTGCAAGAAGGGAATTGTGTGCCGGCGAAAGAGGGATGCAGCCTGACGCTGTCCTTCCTCCGGTATTTATGCGTGAAATCGACACGGCGTTCCCTTTGCCACGGTTTAGCAGGCGTCCCTAAAACTGACGACAGCCTCCGCTGCTGTACTGCCGGCCGGCATGGGGTATGCTAATTAACTATCAGCAAATCGCCTATGACCCGTCATCGGACTCATCGCCCGCCGTGGCCTTGTTTTTGCCTGCTGGCACTCGCCCTCAGCTTCGCTGCCCGCGCTAACCAGGCCATCTATACCGATTCCCTTCAGAACGACTGGGTCAACTGGAGTTGGTCCGACACGATCAATTGGGCTAACACCTCGCCGGTCCACAGCGGTTCGGATTCCATTAGCGTCCAGTTGGGTGCCTGGGGCGCGCTTTATGTCCATAACACCGCTTTTTCCCCGTCCACCTACACCAATTTCAGTTTCTGGATCAGCGGCGGCACCGCCGGCGGCCAGTTGCTCCAAGTGAAGGCTTCCCTGAATGGCAATGCCCTTAATTCCGGCATTTCCATCGGCCCCTTGGGCACCTCCTGGCAACTCGTGAATGCCCCCATATCCACTTTGGTGCCCGCCGGACAAAGCCAAATGGACGGCCTCTGGATTCAAGACCGCTCCGGGACCACGCAGCCGACCTTTTACGTGGATGACCTGGCCCTGCAATCCGGTCCGCCCCTGCCGCCCACCACCAACGCCACCGTCGCCGTGCAAGTGGATGCGCTGGCCGGCCGCCACCCGATCAGCCCGTTGATTTATGGCGTCGCGTTCGCTTCCTCCAACGACTTGGCTGCGCTGAATTTCACCATGAACCGCTCCGGCGGCAATGCCGAGACTTCTTACAATTGGCAACTCAATGCCCACAACCACGCCGCCGATTGGTATTTCGAGAGCATTGACGACGGCGACGCCACGCCCGGCGCCACGGCTGACGCCTTTGTGGCCAACAGCCTCTACGGCGGCGCGCAACCGCTGATCACCATTCCCATGATCGGCTGGTCGCCCAAGCTGGGCCCGCAGCGCGGCAAGCTGGCCAGCTATTCCATCGCCCAATACGGCCCCCAGCTCGCCAACGATTGGGAGTGGATGCCCGACGCCGGCGACGGCATCGGCACCAACGCCACCACGCACACGTCCTGGCTCATCACCACGAACGATCCCAACGACGCCAATTTTCCCACCAATTCGGTCTTCCAAAGCGGTTACGTGCAGCACCTGATCAGCGGCTGGGGCAACTCCACCAACGGCGGCGTGCGCTATTACATCATGGACAACGAGCACAGCATCTGGTTCGGCACCCACCAGGACGTTCACCCCGTGGGCCCCACCATGCAGGAAATCCTCGGCCGCATCCTGGACTACGCCAGCATGGTCAAGTCCAACGATCCCAACGCCCTCGTTTGCGGCCCGGAGGAATGGGGCTGGAGCGGTTATTTTTACAGCGGCTACGATCAGCAATGGTCCGGCCAGCACAACAATTCCGGCGCTTCGCAGTATCCCGACCGCCTCGCCAACGGCGGCTGGGATTATATGCCGTGGCTGCTCAACCAGATTCACCAGCACGACACCAACACGGGCCAGCGCCTGCTCGATTATTTTACGCTCCACTGCTATCCGCAGGGCGCCGAGGGCGCCGACGGCGGCACCGACGTTTCCCCGGCCACCGAGCTCTTGCGCAACGTATCCACCCGGCAGTTCTGGGACACCAATTACGTCGATGAAAGCTGGATCGGCGAACAGCCCACCAACAACATTCTCATGCTCATCCCGCGCATGCAGGCCTGGGTGACCAATAACTATCCCGGCACCAAGATCGGCGTCACCGAGTACAATTGGGGCGCCGACGCCTATATCAACGGCGCCACCGCCGAAGCCGATATCCTCGGCATCTTCGGCCGCCAGGGACTCGACCTGGCCACGCGCTGGGAGGTGCCCGCTGACAATACGCCCACCTTCCTCTCCATGCAGATGTACCGCAATTACGATGGCCGGAAATCCGCCTTCGGCGACACCAGCGTATCCGCCACCGTGCCGGACCCGGATGATCTCTCGGCCTTTGCCGCCATCCGCACCAACGACAGTTCACTCACCGTCATGGTGATCAACAAGGTGCTCAGCGGGGTCACACCGCTGTCGCTGAACCTCACCAACTTCGCCAACAGCGGCACGGCCCAGGCCTGGCAGCTCACCGCCAGCAACGTCATCATGCAACTGCCCGCGGTGCCCTACGCCGGCGGCGTGCTCAGCAATCTGTTGCCGGCGCAAAGCATCACCTTGTTTGTCCTGCCCACCGCCACAAACCTCCGCCTGCGCCTCGGCACCAACGCCGCGCCCGGGCAACTGCTGCTGTGGATGGACGGCCAGGGCGGCCAGCGCTATCTACTGCAATCGTCCACCAACCTCGTCACCTGGTCCACCGTCAGCACGAACACCTTCACGACCAATTCCTTCAGCGTCCTGCTGCCCACCGCCAACCCCGCCGCGATGTTTTACCGCGGCCTCTTGAACCCGCCCTGAACCACTCCCCCTTAGCCGAAAGATTCATTTAAACCACAGATGAACACAGATCAACACAGATGAAAACGGGCGGGGCGGGGCGGCTGCATCTTGACTGTCCTTGAGCTAAAACAGCTTTGCCATGGCGAAAAGCTGGGAGCGTTTCTCCCTCGCCGCGTTTTGTGGAGTCGGCGGAGCAAAATGGGGAGAGAATTCCCCGAACGTATTCGCGCATTAAACCCCTGAACCGCAAAAGAAACATTCAACATTCCACATTCAACGCCCAATATCGAAGGGGCTCGCGCTGCCGCCTTCGTTCAGGGTTGGAAGTTGAATGTCGAATGTTGAATGTTTTCTGGGTTCATGGGGAGGGCCGGGGTGAGGGCGAGCTTCTTTATACTAACATTGCTTTGAGTTTCATGGGGAAGTGCCTCGTTTATCCATAACGAAGTAAGGACAGTGTCAAGATGCACCCCGGCGGGGCTTTCTTGGAGCAGGAGGACCACTCAGCAATGGGTGCCCCGCTCTGAACCAGCCAGTTCCGGTTTCGAACCTGTGTCCATCTGTGTTAATCTGTGGTTAATTCATTTTTCAATTGAATCGTTTCAGCTTGGACCGCGCCAGCCCAACATCGCCCCGTTGCTGAAAATCCAATCTAGGGTATCCTCTCCGCGTGAATTCAAACAGCGTACTTGGTCCCTCCCCGGCCGCGG
>Ga0182030_10009183_pt1 | contig 20290 bp, 11 predicted proteins | sample 812S3MmetaG_FD_121299 | JGI IMG/M metagenome (GOLD analysis project Ga0182030, IMG submission 121299) | Permafrost microbial communities from Stordalen Mire, Sweden - 812S3M metaG (Illumina Assembly) | ecosystem: Environmental > Terrestrial > Soil > Wetlands > Permafrost | place: Sweden... | reverse complement strand
TCTTATTATTGGTATTTCGTTTTGACCTGGGTGCCGAGCTATTTGATCCTCTCCCGTGGGTTCTCGACTCTGGAAATGGGACGGGTGATTTCAACCGCCCTATTTACTATGGCGGTGGTGAATGTCCTTGCCGGTTCGGTGGTGGACAAGTTGGCGGCCCGGATCGGAGTGTTCCAGGCGCGTTTGCGGTTTGCCGTGGTGGGATATTCCGTGGCGGCCGCAATCTTGCTGATGCTGGTGACCCCGAATCCGGCCTGGGCGCTTCCGATCCTCACGCTTTCGATGTGCGCGACCGGGATCGGCAATTCGAACTTCTGGACAATCTCGCAACATGTACCGCCGAAGAATATGGTAGGGCGTACCATCGGATTCCTGAACACGGTCTCCGTGGCGGCAGGGGGAGCGGCGCCTGTTATCACTGGATTGTTACTGGGGCCGCAAAAGCAGTTTGGACCGGCGATCTTCGTCGCTGGCGTGTGTCCTGCGCTGGCCGCCGTCTGCTTGCTGGCAGCGGGATCCAAAGGGTTGGGACGGATGAAGGCGCTTCTCGCGGGGGAAGCTTACGCAGACGCGTAGCCGGCATTTCTCGCCACGCATGGGTGGCATGCCGGAACGGTAGGGGTAAACAAGCTACGGAAAAACTCGAACGCACTGTCATTCTGAGGAGGTCGCCGCGGCGACCGACGAAGAATCTCGCACTGCCTTGAAAAGACTCAGAGCGAGATTCTTCGCTGTGCTCAGAATGACAGCTAAAGGGGCTCCGTCGAACGACGCGCCATAACCCTCTTATTTTCTGTGAGGGCCTGGCGGCGCGACGTTTATGTATATGGGTGGGCCGGCAGGCCCATCCACACTCAGGATGACAGCGTTGGCGGATGTTCCGGCAACCTCAGCCCCGCCCTTCCAACCTTGTAGTCAGAAATCAGGGTTACAACCGGAATGTTGCCGGCTGCGACGTTAGGAACGTCACCAGAAGAACTTCAACCCAAACTGAATCACTCTTGAGGGAGACGCGGTTACGTTGGCAGCCTGAATAGTTCCAAAGGCGGCACCGTCGAGTACGCCGGTATCCGGGTTGTTGAAACTCGTTTGATTAAAGACGTCGAAGAACTCCGAGCGGAATTGGAACCGGAACCGTTCGTTGATCGGGATATCCTTCAGGATGGCGAAGTCCGTGCTATTCAAAGCGGGCCCAGAAAGGGTGTTTCGACCTAACGGCGAGAAGGTCCCTAACATGTTGTACTTGATCCCAAAGGGCGTGCAGTTCTCTTGCTCAATCACCTGAGCGTCCCCGGACACAGGAGTGAACGAACAGGTGGGATTAACAAAGGCGTTGGTGTTGAAGAACTGGTTGACCATGGCGTTGCGGCTGGAGTGGCTCGTGGCAATCGCTTGGCCCGAGATGAAAGCATGTTGCGGCGCACCGGTCCCGTCCACAGCCACGTCGGTCCCGCTGTTGTTGAAGGTCATGGGTTGCCCGCTTTGGATGGTGGTGATGCCGCTGAAGCTCCAGCCGCCCAGAAGCTCATTCTTCCAATGCTCGCTGAACTTTACCGGCGGCGACCATAGCCAACTGGCTACGAAAGCGTTGCGACGGTCAAAGTTCGCCCGCCCGCGGATGCTGTGGGTTTTGAAGGGGTCAGAGACGCACCCACAAGCCTCGCAAATCGCGGAACACATATCAATAGTTTTGGCGAGGGTGTAGGACGACGATACCGACAGTCCATGGGCCATACGGTGGGTCATCTGAACCTGAAAGCTGTGGTACCAACTGCGGAAGTCGTTGCCGAGCGCCCAACTGAGGGAGCCCAGTATACCGGGCTCGAAGAGGACGCGGTTGTTGTCGTTGTTAGGGTTGGAATTGGTGTTTTCCAGTCCCGTCGCCGAGTCATAATTCGTACCGGGGGCGAATTGCGCCGGGTTGAAGTTTCGGAGGTTGTTCAGCTTGGTCCCGATATTTCCAACATAGGCTACTTCCAGCATATTGGAGGGGGTGACCTGCCGTTGAATCGATAAATTCCACGCCTGGGTATAAGGTGTGCGTAACCCGCCGTCGATGAACAAACCAAACACCGGCAGTGGGAAGAGGGGGCATGTAACGCCGGGGGGCGCTGGAGTCGGTACGCAGCCGAATTTGCCCGTTAACACGGCAGGTGGCGCGGTGGTAAGGGTGGAAGTGAACGGGTTCGTCCAATTTCCGTTGTATAGGTTAACCACTCCTGAGTAGGGTGCATTCTGTTGGGATTCGGAGTCGGCGTTGATCTGATTGAAGAAAACGCCGTAGCCTCCCCGCACGCTGGTCTTGCCATTGCCGGAGACGTCCCAGGCAAACCCGAGGCGCGGCGCAAGACTGTGCCACTCGGGAGGGACAATGGCGTGGCTGATGCCAGGGTCTCCGGGGAAAACGATGCCCGGGGGCGCATCGGGGTGGACAACGGATTGCTCGCCGAATTTCACGGTGTCAATGTGGTTATGCTTATCGTACCAGAACATGTTCGGCTCCCAGCGAACGCCATAGGTCAGCGTCAGTCGCGGAGTAACCTTAAACCGGTCCTGGATGAAAAGGCTCGGTGCCGTGGTGACGTCGTCGTTGTCGGCGAGTCCGAAGGATACCTGGACCTGGCTGAACGCGCCGAGAAGGTAGTCGGAAAACGCATCTCCGGACTCAATGCCCGTGAAGTTGAACGTGGGGTCACCGATGAAGCGCTGGAGGAAGTGGAGTTTCAACACTTCTCCGCCCATTTTTAATTCATGGCGGCCATGGATCCAGGTGAGCGTGTCGCGGGCCTGAAAATTATTGTTTTTGAACACATTGAAGCCATTGCCTTGGAGGCTGAAGCCACCCGCTACGCTCACACCTAGCACTCCGTTGGGGGAATATTGCGGCATATCGATTCCGACGTCGGAGGGGGCGTCGGTGCGAGTCAGGTTAAACGTCGAGGTGGTGCGCAAAAAGGCGACCACCACCTGGTTCACCAGGTTTGGCTTGAACGTGTACGTGTCATTTAAAGCGATGCTGTCGGTTTCCGCCGGTGACACCGCACTATCGTACCCGGCGATATTACCGCCCGGAAAGGCATTACTGCCATGATTGTGGTCCACAAAAACGTGTCCAAAGATGGATTGTTTCGAGCTGAGATTAAGGTCGACACGGCCCAAATACATCTCATCATTGACTGGACTGGAACCAAGGGACGTAACGCTTCCTGTGGGGCTTTCCGGCACGTACTTGAGCAAATTTGTGGAGGGCGTGGTGATGCAACTCGGGTCGATTATATTGTTCGCTACGCAGGGGGCGCCCGTGGAAGTCGTATACGGTACGCCCGTATTGGGATTGGTGGGGTTGGACAAAACCGTCCCGGGCAATAGGTCGGTGAAGTCTCCAGTCCGTTCCGCCGCCGAGGGCACAAGCGTCTCGTTCGCGACGCCCTGCGGCCGGTTGCGTAAGCTTTGGTAGGAGCCGAAAAAGTAGGCCTTATCCTTTTTGATCGGTCCCCCGACCGCCCCGCCGAATTGGTTTTCTTTGATGCCCGGTACCGTCGCCGCGAAAAAGTTGCGGGCATTCAGGTCGTCGTTGCGGAGAAATTCCCAAACATCGCCATGGATGGCATTCGTTCCGCCGCGCGAGACCACCATGGCCTGGGAGCCCGAGTTGCGTCCGAATTCAGCATCAAAGTTGGAGGTCAAGAGCCGGAATTCCTGAATCGCATCGGGAGGCGGGAAATTCATCCCCGTGTTGCGCGAGGGGTTGTTGAAGAACGACCCGTCGAAGGTATAGAGGTTCATGTTCTGTCGGCCCCCATTGGTGTTCATCAGGGGCCCTGACCGCGCATCCGACAATGATTGGGGAGCCTTCACGCTCAGTACCCCGGGCACGATTTCCGCCAGGCTCATGATGTTGCGGCCATTCAGCGGCAGGTCCGTAATCCGGCGATCGTCAACCAGGCCGGAGACGGTCCCGGAAGTCGTGTCCACGAGCGGCGCTTGACCCGTAACGCTGACCTCCTGCGTCACAGCTCCTACTGTCAATGTGGCATCCACGCGCAGGTTTTGTCCGACCGACAGCGACAGACCCGTCTGAATACTACGCTCAAAGCCTTCCTTCTCGATAGTCACCGTGTAATCACCGGGGTCGAGGGCAGGGAAGTTGTAGAACCCCTCGGAATTGGTGTTTGCGGGGTAGACTGTGCCGTGCTGCACGTGGGTTGCGGTAACTTTGGCTTGCGGGACGATCCCGCCGCTGGAGTCTTTCACGTAGCCACTGATGGTTCCCGTGGTCTGAGCCCGTAAGGTAACCGGCACAACCAGGACCCATATCACCAGCACCGCTCCAATCAATAGGGTTGACAGCCGTAGCCCAACTTTTTCCATTTCATTCTCCTGTAGGTTAGCCAGTCGTCGCCACACCCTGCCTTTAATCACGGAAGGTGCGGCTTAGTCCACTGGGCAATACGAGCCTTAAAACAGAACCTGGCGATTCGACTTCGGCACGTCGCCGATTCAAAATGCATTGCGCTCATCCCCCGGCATATGCCCTGCCGCAGCTTGTTCGGCAAGGCTTCTCGCCTCGGATCGGATGATCCTTACGCCTGATAGATGTCTCTCCGAGAGACATCTATAGGGCCACCGCTGCCCTAGACTTATTTAGTTTTTAGAACTATTTCGCCCTTGTTGCTGTTTGACTACTGTTTTTCTACGCCCTAAATAATATTGCGCAAGGCTTCTCTTGTCAAATACAATTCGTTACGGGTCATTTCGTTCTGAATCCAAATTGCGGCGTGGTAAATCAAAAGAGAGGGCAAGAGGCTCAAGAACGCCGGAGCATCGGCAGCCTTTCGAACGGGCGATGAACTGCAAGCAGGATTTTCCGGGAGGATACTTCGCCGCAGTGGCTGCATTTGCAGCCGCCTTCGCTTGCGCCACGCCGCACCTTCTTGCCCAGGAACCGGAGGCGGAAAGGGCGCCGGGCTGCTACCTGGCCGGTGGGACTGACGCCTTTCAAAATGGAGACCTGGGCCTGGCTGAGCGGGAATTCCGCGGCGCGGTCAAAGCGTCTTCGGGGCTGCTGGAAGCACGGGAGAATTTGGCCATCACCCTGGCTCGGGAGGCAAAACTGGAGGAAGCCGTAGCGGAGTTTGGCGGGATCCTGGCGGACCGGCCCAACTGGCCTGAGGCAAACTACAATTTGGGCCTGGTGCTACTTCAGGAAAACGACCTTATCGGGGCTCAGCAGCATTTCCGCAAGGCCCTGGAGCTGAACCCCGCTTATCCCGAGGCGCTGAACAGTCTGGGATTAACGTTAGAGAAACAAGGGAATACAAAGGAAGCGGCGGAGCAATTCCGCACCGCGATCAAGTTCAATCCGCAGTATGCGGAAGCGCGCAACAATCTGGGACAACTGCTGGCCGGGGAAGGGAATACGGACGCAGCGATGGGCGAATTCCGTGAGATCATCGCCATACAGCCCGATTTCTTCCCCGCTCGCCTGAACCTCGGCTCCGCCTTATGGAAGAAGCACGAACTGGAAGCAGCGGAATACGAATTCCGCACCGCTGCCGACCTGGGCAGCACCGAAGCGCAAATGCGCTTGGGCGCCGTCCTCGGGGAAGAGGGCCGGGTCGAGGAAGCTTTGGTAGCTCAGCGAAAGGCCGTTGAGCTCCTGCCGGAGGATGCCGAAGCCCACTTTTTGCTCGGTGGAGGCTTGCAGGAGAGCGGCGATTTGGCAGGCGCGACCCGGGAATTTCGCCAGGCAGCGAAACTTGACCCCGATTGGGTGGATCCCCAGTTGAATCTGGGGATCGCCTTACGCCAAATGGGTGATCTGCAAGGCGCTTTGGACGTTCTGAGGAATGCCGGAAAATTGGCTGCGTCAAGTACGGACATTCATTACCAGCTCGGGTTTACTCTGCGCCGGGTGGGAGAGTTGGCAGAGGCGGAAACCGAGTTGCGACGGTCCATATCCCTGCAACCGGACAACGCGCAGGCTTATTACATTCTGGGCCAGACGCTGGAACAAATGGGTAAACACGCGGACTCCCTCGCTGCCTTCGCGGAGGTTGAGCGCCTGCACCGTGCCAGCGTTGACTATGCGCAAGGCGTCATCCAATACAACCTGGGCATGCAGGAACTTGGCAAAGGGAACCTTGACGCGTCGCGCGAGGCGTTTAAGGCGGCCTTATCCTTCTGGCCGGATTTGGCCCAGGCACACACCAATCTCGGCGCGGTTTTGCTGAGGCTTGGGGACGCGAAGGGCGCCATCGGTCAGCTTCGCGCGGCCATCGACTTGAATCCGGACGAGGCTCGGGCCTATTTCAACCTGAGCCTGGCTCTGGGCAAGGACGGTGACCCGGAGGGCGCGCAAAAGGCCCTCGCACGCGCTCGGCAACTGGATCCGCAAATTGAGGTCGCCCCAGCCCAGCCCAGCCCTTGAGGCAGGCCCGGGAAAAAATCTGGCTATTTCCGCAGACGACCCCTGCGCGCAAGAATATTTCTATGGATCGACGCTATTTCATGACGCTTCTCAGTAGCGGACTGCTCACTGCAAAGATGCTGCGGGCAGACCATCACGTCATTTCCATGGACCCCCTGGAAGTGGAGTTTGATTTGGGGTCGCTCCAGGGGCAATACACCTCGGTGGAAGATTTCTACGTACGCAATCACTTTGCGGCCCCTGCCGGCGTGGAGGCCGCGACTCTTAGAATTGAAGGCGAAGTGGAGAAGCCTCGGGATCTCGCCCCAGCCGACCTCGCGACCTTGCCCGAGAGGAAATTCGGAGCGGTGCTGGAATGCGCGGGGAACCGCGTGGGTTCGACGGGGTTGGTCAGCAGCGGCGCCTGGGCCGGCTGGTCGCTAAAGGACGTGCTCATGATGGCCCGGCCGACCGACGCCGGGGCGCATCTCCACCTTTTCGGCCGTGATGACTACAAGCGCAGTGTCCCCCTGGAGCGGGCTCTGGCAGACGGGATTTTGGCGACACATTTGAATTCGCGACCCTTGACGCTCCGCCACGGCGCACCTTGGCGGGCGCTGCTTCCGGGCTGGTATGGGATGGACTCGGTGAAATGGCTGCAGCGCATCGTGGTGGCCGCAACTCCCCTGCCGCCCGAAGGCGGCACGTATCTGCAGACACGGCAGATGCCTTCCGGCGAACTCGACCGGCAACCGTTGCCGCGAGTTCAGGTGAAGTCTGTGATCACCGATCCCCAGCAGGGGGCGGTCCTCCGGCGAGGGAGAGCGGAAATTCGCGGCCTTGCCTGGTCGGGGGCGGGGAAGCTTGACTCCGTTGAGGTGAGCGCGGACGCCGGCAGTACTTGGCAGACAGCGACGCTGGACGCAGGCGCGGACCTTGGCTGGGCAGCTTGGAAGGCTTCCCTGGAGTTGACTCAGCCGGGCGCCGTGGAATTTGTGGCCCGCGCGAAGGACGCCCTCGGGCAGGTGCAGCCGGCCTTGCGAGATTCCGCACGATTAGATGGATACACGAACAACTGGTATCATCGTGTTCGCTGCGTGGTGGTTTAGGGTCAGAGTGGGCAGGAGTACAAGATTAGTCTCGCAACGGCATTAGACGAACGACCAATTCTAACGGGCCATCCTTAAGAAAACTGGAACAGGGAGATCGGAAGAAATAATTTCCGCGTGGGGGAGAAGTGCATGGGATTACTGATCAGGCGATTTGCTCTTTTGGGAATGTTCGCCCTCGCGTCCGTGTGCTTGGCAAGCACGCTTCGAGCCGCAACAGCGTCGCCCCTCTTCGCGCGGGGATATACCGTAATTCCTGAACCTCAGAAAGTGACGCTGAGCGGGCCGGACTTCGAGTTCGCGGCTTCCTGGAGATTGGAGTTGGGCCCTGGCGTCAAGCCCGATGATGTCGCAGTTGCTAGTTTGAAGGAAGAGTTACAAGAGCGATTTCATATGACCCTATCGGAAGCAAAAGGGAAGGGTGGGTCCGTCCTTAAATTGGCGATCGACCCACACGCGGTGGAGGTAGCAGAAGCGACGGACAAAGAGAAGTCCGCCCTGGCTGAGCAGGCCTACCGGATGGAATTGACTCCCTCAACGGTGACGATCACGGGGAATAGCTCGACCGGCCTCTTCTACGGTGTGCAAACCTTGGTGCAGTTGCTGAAGTCGCAGGGTGGGAAGCAGTGGCTGCCGGAAGGGGAGATCATTGACTGGCCGGACCTGGAGCTGCGGGTGATCTATTGGGACGATGCGCATCATCTGGAGCACCCCGAGGTGCTCAAGGCGGCGGTGCGGCAGGCGGCGTTCTACAAGATCAACGGCTTCTCGATCAAGCTGGAAGGGCATTTTCAGTACCAGCACGCGCCCGCGATGGTGGAACCTTACGCAATGACTCCGGCGGAGTTGCAGGAATTGACGGACTACGCGCGGAAGTACCATGTGGAGATCATTCCCTATCTGGACGGGCCGGCGCACGATGCGTTCATCCTGAAGCACCCGGAATATGCGGGTTTGCGGGAATATGCGGAGAGCAACTACGAATTTTGCGTGACCAATCCGGACACCTACAAGCTGTTCTACGGGATGTTCGACGATCTGCTGGAAGCGACGAAGGGGAGCAAGTATTTTGTGCTTTCAACGGATGAGCCGTATTACGTGGGGTTGGCGAAGAACGCGCAGTGCAACGAAGTGGATCGGGCGAAGGAGTTAGGAAGTGTAGGGAAACTGCTGGCGGAATTCGTGACCAAGACGGCGGGGTACTTGCACGACCACGGGCGGCAGGTGATTTTCTGGGGTGAGTATCCGATGGTGCCGGAGGACATTGCTTCGGTGCCCAATTTCATGATTAACGGCGAGGTCTACGGGCCGAAGTTTGACCCCATCTTCAAGGCCCATGGCAACCGCCAACTTATCTTCACGTCCACCGTCGGGTGGAAGGAATATCTTTTCCCAAACTACTACCTGCTTCCCCAGGCCCAGCACATCCCGGGTCCCCCCGGAGGAACTTACGAATCGGTAAGCCAGGGCCCGGGAGCGGTGGAGGAAATGTTTGACACGATTTCACACGATTCGTCACGCCAAAATGCTGACTTGATGGGCACGTTTGTTGCCGGATGGGCGGACGTCGGACTGCATCCTGAGACCATGTGGCTGGGGTATGCAACCGGCTCGGCAGGCGCCTGGCACGCGGGGTCGCCCGACCCGCAGGAATCCACCAGCTCGTTTTACAAGCTCTTTTACGGGCCAGGCGCGACCCGCATGGGCAGGCTCTACCAGCTCATGAGTGAACAGGGACAATTCTGGAAGGAAAGCTGGGAAACCAAGCCCTCGGCCGCGCGCACACCGCTCTGGGGGGACTGGAACATTATCTATTCCACGCCCCGTCCCGCCGAAGATCAGACGTTGCCGCTGCTGCCGGTTCCCTCATCGCCGCTACTTGTACTGGGCTACGACTGGGCTCCCCTGAATGCCCGGCGGCTGGGGATGGCGGGAAAATTCCTGGCGGACAACGATGAGTTGCTGGAACTGATTCGCGCCAATATGCGGCAGGCCGAATTTCAGCATTACAATTTGGAGATCTACCTCGCCATCGCGCAACTGTTCCGCCAGAATTTGTTGATGTTGCGGGACCTCGACGAGATCGACATTTCGCTCAAATCTGCGGAGCGCCAAGCGGGCCACGCTGATGCAGATGGCGCGGTGGCCGCACTTGACCATGCCCTTGATCTGGCGCAGAGCACGCGCGGGGAGAGAAATGAAATGTTCCAGGACGCCGTCACCACCTGGTACAAAAGGTGGTATCCGCGCGTGCCGGAGGCGAACGGCCGCGTCTTCCTGGACAAGGTTGATGATGCCAAGGACCATTTGCCGAATCGTACCGTGGACATGACCTACTTGATTTATCGGGAGATTCTCTATCCTCTGGGTGATTGGGCGGAGAAAACGCTGGCTGCCCGCAATCAGTACGCTAAGGCGAACCATCTTCCCTTGAGGGATTTCAAGCTGGATTGGAAGAACACCGCAGAGCCGGCGACGCCGCCGGCCGGACAGTGAAGATCGTCAGTCGATATAACTCTTAAGGTAAGCCATTGGTTTGACCAGTGCGACTCGAAGAGGTTTGACCGTTGCCCGGTTCCCCGCAAGGGGAACACCGTGAGTAGCCGTAGGTGAAACCTACGGTACCAGTGCCCAAGGAAAACTCACGGCCCTGGCGGGGCCGAACCGTTCGACCCCTTCAGGGTCGGTAAAATAGGCTAGGAATGCGATGCGTGGGCGGCGGGCACAAAAAGAGTGCCCTTGCCCACGGCTACTCAAGGTTAACCCCTTCGGGGTTCCGACGGCAGCGGGCACGAAGGCAAAGCGAACACTACGAGGAACCGCCTTCGAGGCGGCCCTACTCATCAAGCCACCCGCTCTGCAGGGGGTGGCTGACTCCGGAGGTGCGGTTTTGACAAATTACTTCTCGTCCTCATTGACCGCCTTAGCCCCAAAATCGCTCGGCTACGTTGTGCTGACTGCCGTGTTCGGCCTGCTCTTAATGGCGGCCCCCGCCACGTGCGCCACGGTAACGCCACTTTTCGCGCGGGGATACACAGTAATCCCTGAACCTCAGAAGGTGACGTTGAGCGGACCGGACTTTGAGTTTGCGCCTTCCTGGCGATTGGAACTGTGCCCCGGCGTCAAGCCCGATGATGTCGCAGTCGCTAGCTTGAAGGAAGAGTTACAAGAGCGATTCCATTTGGCCCTATCGGAAGCAAAAGGGAAGGGTGGGGCGAGTCTGAGGCTGACAATCGACCCACACGTGGTGGAGGTAGGAGAAGCCACAGATAAGGAAAAATCCGCCCTGGCTAAGCAGGCCTACCGGATGGAATTAACTCCTTCTGCGGTGACGATCACGGGGAACAGTTCGACCGGCCTCTTCTACGGTGTGCAAACCTTGGTGCAGTTGCTGAAGCCGCAGGATGGGAAGCGGTGGCTGCCGGAAGGGGAGATTACCGACTGGCCGGATCTGGAGCTGCGGGTGATCTATTGGGACGATGCGCACCATCTGGAACACCCGGAGGTGTTGAAGGCGGCGGTGCGGCAGGCGGCGTTCTACAAGATCAACGGCTTCTCAATCAAGCTGGAGGGGCATTTTCAGTACCAGCACGCGCCGGCGATGGTGGAGCCCTACGCGATGACTCCGGCGGAGTTGCAGGAATTGACGGACTATGCGCGGAAGTACCACGTGGAGATCATTCCCTATCTGGACGGGCCGGCGCACGATGCGTTCATCCTGAAGCACCCGGAATATGCGGGGTTGCGGGAATATGCGGAGAGCAACTACGAATTTTGCGTGACCAACCCGGAAACCTACAAGCTGTTCTACGGGATGTTCGATGATCTGCTGGAAGCGACGAAGGGGAGCAAGTATTTTGTGCTTTCGACGGATGAGCCGTACTACGTGGGGTTGGCGAAGAACGCGCAGTGCAACGAAGTGGATCGGGCGAAGGAGCTGGGAAGTGTAGGGAAGCTGCTGGCGGAATTCGTGACCAAGACGGCGGGGTACCTGCACGACCACGGGCGGCAGGTACTTTTCTGGGGTGAGTATCCGATGGTGCCGGAGGACATTGCTTCTTTGCCGAGTTACCTGGTCAATGCCGAGGTCTATGGGCCGACATTCGACCCGGTCTTCAAGGCCCATGGGATTCGGCAGATGGTGTTCACGTCAACAGAAGGAGAGGAGGAACTCTTCCCGGAATACTATCCCCTGCCTTCGTCCGGGCGCCTTCATCCCAGGCCCTCCGACGCCAGGCGCGTTCAGGAGATGGTGGACCTGATCTCCTTTACATCGCACGCAGCCCTTTCCTCCGTGCAGCCGGACGCGCCGAAGGCAAATCAGGCGGACCTCATGGGGGTTTTCATCGCCGGTTGGGCAGACCCTGGACTGCACCCGGAGACCTTCTGGCTGGGCTATGCCACGGGGCCTGCCCGGGGCTGGCGCCATGACTCGCCAGGTGCAGAGGAGTTGATGAGCAGCTTCTATCGGTTGTTCTATGGCTCGGGGGCCACGGACATGGGGCGGCTTTACCAACTGATGAGCCAACAGGCCCGCTTCTGGGAAGATAGCTGGGAGACCGGCCCTTCCAGCGCGCGCACTCCCATCTTTGGAAATTCCCGCGGAGTTTTCAATCCCCCGCACTTTGAGCATGACCAGTATTTGCCTCTCCTGCCCGTGCCTCTGCCGGAATTGCTTCGCCTGCCCTACAACTGGAGTGGGGAAAACCAGAAACGGCTTGAGCTCGCCGGGAAGTTTCTCGCCCAGAATGACGAACTACTCAATTTGATTAATACGAACCTGGACACAGTCCAGCTCAATCATTACAACCTTGAGGTTTACCTGTCGATAGCTCATGTTTACCGCCAGAATTTGATCATGCTGCGCGAGTTAGGCCGGATCGTTGACGCCCTGACCTCCGCTCAGACCTATGCAGGTCATAACGACGCGGAGAAGGCAGTGGCCGCACTCGACCGGGCGCTGAGCATCGCCGAGAATATCCGCCAGCAGCGGAACCAGGCCCTTAACGACGCGACGGCGACTTGGTACAAATCCTGGTTCCCGCGCGTGCCGGAAGCCAACGGGCGCAAATTCCTCGACAGGGTTGACGATGTGAAGGACCACCAACCCGCTCGCACCGTGGACTTGAGCTACCTGGTGTACCGCGAATTGCTCTACCCAATGGGAGCCTGGGCCGCACAAGTCACCTCGATCCGGAATCAATATGCGCAAGAACACCAATTGCCCAGGCGCGATGACAAGCTGGAGTGGAAGGATAAGAAAGCCGGAATAACGGCCGGCCGGACTCCCGATGGGGATGATGATTGATTCCGCTTGGGCGGATTCTATTTGCCCCCTAGCCTGGACTTCTCACCAGTTTGGGACGATGCTGGAAGGGCGGGGCTTCAGCCCCGCCGAAATCGCAGCCCCCGTCCTCTATCCGTCCCGCACCCCGCGCAGCTTGCAGCCGCAAGCTGCGCGGGGTGCGGGACTTGGAAATAATCAGGACGGCATTGCAACGGCGGGGCTAAAGCCCCGCCCTTCCAGAGTCGTGGCGAGAAATCCCGGCTAGAATTCCCGGCAGCCAGTGGACGGCGTTGTCGTGAAAAATCTTGCGCAGCACCGGCGCCGGCAGGGAAATACCCTGGTAGGTGTTACCCAGGTACTCGACCGTACCGTCCGATGAAAAGTAGGTCCAGTCGCGCCTGTAGGTGTCATTCCACTCTTGCAGTGCTTTCTCGGTGTTGTCCGTCGGCTGCATCTCCAGGTCGGTTCCATAGAGGACGCGGTCCTGGTATTTGATCAGGAAGGCCCGGACTTTGTCGCGCGGCTGCTTCATGAAATAAGGGACGCGGGCCGCGGTATCGACGGCAAAATTGGGATAGCGGTCAAAGCGCCGGGCGATCTGATCCACATCCACTTCCATGCTGCCCAGGTGTGCGCCGATGACCCGCAACTTGGGGTTCTCCTCCACAAAATGGTCGCGGGCCGCGAGAATGGCGGCCTTGGAGGGCCACTCGGGATGGGCGTAAGCGTACTCTCCGGGGTGCTGTTTGTAGTATGCATAATCGGGGCTGGCGGGATTGGGGGGCTGCCAGCAGGAATCGGGCTCCGCGATGTGCGCGACAACGGTCCGATTATGGGTGGCAATGTCCTGGTAAATGGGCTCGAAGGCAGGGTCATCCGGCATCACATATTTTCCCGCTTTCGACTTCATCTCCATGCCCATGACCTTGTAAATCTTCACCGCGATGGCTCCTATGGCGAAGTCGGCATCGAGCTGGCGGATCGCGCGCTGGGCGAATCCCGGGTCCTCAAAATCGTAGGGGCTGAAAGTGGTGCAAAAAACCGCCCGGCCTCCCGTGATTTGGCGAACCTTGAGCGCCTCGCTGCGTTGCGGCTCCAGCCCCCTGTATAAAGGATCGCGGTCATCAATCACACAAATATCTAAACCGCGCAGATTCAGGCGCCGCATGAAGGCGCCGAACGCCGGGTCATCTTTGTAAGCGTGAATGTGTGCATCAATCGGCGCGAGGGCGGAAAAGCCCGCGAAATCGGCGTCTGGCGTCTCGCCGGGCCTTGCTTCGGTCCAAGAACCTACGTTCAGAGAATAGCCGAGCACAACCAGGGCTGCCAGCGCAGCCATGGTTAATGAGCTTGCCGTCACCTTCCACTTTGGGAATTTCACCGCATTCCTCCTGTTTCGATGCTTACAAGTTTGCAATCCATCCCCTCATGCGCATGGTCCTACCGAACGATTCACCTGAAACCACATCGCTTCAGGGGCTAAAACGGCTGCGGAAAAAATCGCCGGCACTTTGCATCCCTGATCCCCGCAGGGGATCAATTAAGTAGCCGGGGGCAACGCCCCCGGAACACGCACCCCCAACATAGTCCGACCCTGAAAGGGTCGGATGCAGACTGCGACATTCCGGTCGTGCGTCCCCCGGCCCAAGGTAATGCGACCCCTTCGGGGTCGGTAAAATAGGGTAGGGACGCGGTCCGTGGGCGGCGGGCACAACGCGCGTGCCCTTGCCCACGGCTACTCAAGGGTAACCCCTTTGGGGTTCCGACGGGAGCTGTAGCGGCGGTCTCTGACCGCCGGAACCTTTTGAATCGAAAGCCGGCGGTCAGAGACCGCCGCTACAACAGACCGAACTGAGTCACTCCCCTCCCCTCAGGCCATTTGACTTATACCACAAATCGATGAACACCCATAAACAGTGGACGCGCTCCACACTGAAAAGCCGCCGTTGAGATTGCATTCGGAGGAAGTCAGATGTATGTTGTCGGTCGGTCGAGATTTGAAAACGGTAGTGTTCGTTAATATCCATTGGAAATGCGGATGCTGTGCATATTGTGCCTACAGCATTGCTATTCTGCGAGGGGGCAGACGATGAACCCAGGTACGATTTATGGGATTGCGCGCTCGAAAGTCGCGAGAGGAGGGGCGTCAATCATTCCACGCGTCCGCCTGATCGGGATGCTGCTTGTGATGTTTGGTGCAATCGCCATGGCGGGGCCGGCCCGTCATTCGGCGGCTGAATCGCCCGCGACGATTGCCGCCGCCTTGCAGCCGTTCGTGGACAATCACACCCTGGCGGGGGCAGTGACGCTGGTGGCATCGCGTGACCGGGTGCTCAGCCTGGAGGCCATCGGGTACATGGACATCGCCGCGAACAAGCCGATGCGGACGGACGCGCTGTTCTGGATCGCCTCCCAGTCCAAAGCGATGACAGCCGCCGCTTTGATGATGCTGGTGGACGAGGGCAAGGTCAATGTGGACGATCCCGTGGAGAAATATCTGCCGGAGTTCAAAGGCCAGTGGGTGACGGTGGAGCAGGACTCGGAACACATCTTATTGAAGAGGCCGGCCCACCCCATCACCGTCAAGAATGTGCTGACCCACACCAGCGGACTGCCGTTCACCTCACCGTTGGAGGTGCCGACCCTCGACCTGCTGCCACTTGCCGCGCGCGTTCGGAGCTACGCCATGCTGCCGCTGGAATTCGAGCCGGATAGCAAGTACTCGTATTCCAACGCCGGGATCAATACCGCCGGCCGCATCATCGAGGTCGTCAGCGGAATGCCGTACGAACAGTTCATGGAGCAGCGCCTGTTCCAACCGCTGGGGATGAAGGACACCACCTTCTGGCCCAACCCCAAGCAAGTCCGGCGCCTCGCGAAGTCTTACAAACCGGACGCGGCCAAGACCGGCCTGGAGGAGACGACGATTACGCAACTCCGCTACCCGCTTACCGACCGCACCCGCCAGCCGATGCCCGCCGGCGGCCTTTTTTCAACCGCGTCGGACGTCGCCCGGTTTTGCCAGATGATGCTCAATGGGGGCACTCGGGACGGCAAGCGCTACCTCTCGGAGGCGTCCGTAAAGCAGATGACCAGTAGGCAAACTCCGGAGGCCCTCACCACAAGTTACGGGTTCGGCCTAAGTGTGGGCCAAGGAGAGTTCGGCCACGGCGGCGCATACTCCACGAACATGACCATCGATACCCAGCACGGCCTGATCTTCATCTGGATGGTCCAGCACGCGGGCTTTCCCGGCGCCGGCGCCAAGAGCCGTGACGCGTTCATGAAAGCGGCCAAGGCCGCTTTTGAAAAATAGCCCGCGAGAGGGTCGAGGTACAGAGTGCTGTAGCGGTTGTTTCTGACCCGGATTTCTCACCACGACTCTGGAAGGGCGGGGCTGAAGCCCCGCCCTTCCAACAGCGTCCAACCGTGGTGAGAAGTCCGGGCTAGGCGCCGGCTGTCTAAATTAGCGAACTTTTCGAGCGGTTCGTGCGGCTCTGCCGCCCCGCTGGCACACAGGCCCGGAGGGCCGACAGAGAATAGCCCACGGCGTGAGCCGTGGGGACTAGGGATAATCCCCAGGTTCCCCAGCCCCGGAGGGGCGACAGAGGCTCCTCACGGGTGGGGGCCATCGTCTGTCGCCCCTCCGGGGCTGCGGAAACTTAGCTTCATTGCTGACCCACGGCTTACGCCGTGGGCTATTGTCTGCCGCCGCTCCGCGGCTGTTCTGGGGAGCCTGAAGGCTCGACACGGAGGTCATGTCCTGCAATCTAGGGAGTGGAAAAATGCAGAAACTCCAGGGAAAGGCGGGGCCTTTCCTCACAGCGAGCGGCGAAGCCGCAGTTGGGGAGGCGACGAATTGAGTGTAATTTGGACAAGCCCGGTTATAAACCGCCGCTACAAAAGACCCAACTGCACCCCTTCCCGTCAGAGAATTTGCTCCAATTCTATAAATTGATTGAAAGCGAGTTTTCCCGTCGCCATGATCTCACTCACTTCCGTCTTGGAGACGGCCGACCCCAGTCTTTGCCGCGTGGCCACCCACGCGCCCGGCCCCGCCGGACTCCTACCGCTAACGGCCGAGATGCTGCTCACTCAACCTTCGGGAAATCTCTTCGGCTTGACCCAGAGCGCCGGCATGGGTTGGGACCCGGCAAGACTTCTTGATCCCGAATTTCTCATTCTCAGCACGCACGGCGGCCTGCGCGCGGCGAACGGAGAGGCCATCGCTCTCGGCTTGCACACGGGGCACTGGGAAGTGGGACTCCTGGTGGCGGAAGCGGCGCGGGAGTTGAAGGAGCTGCGTGCCGTTCCCTTTGCCGGCGCCTGCACGGACCCCTGCGATGGACGCACTCAGGGCACCACCGGCATGCTGGATTCGCTGCCGTTTCGCAACGATGCCGCTATCGTGCTCCGTCGTCTCATTCGTTCGCTGCCTACCGGCAAAGGTGTCATCGGCATTGCCACTTGCGATAAGGGTTTGCCCGCCATGATGATGGCGTTGGCATCATCAGGAAAAGCTCCAACCGTTCTGGTCCCTGGCGGCGTGACGCTTCTGCCGGAATCCGGCGAAGATGCGGGCAAGGTCCAAACCCTTGGCGCGCGCTTTGCTCAGGACCAGATTAGTGTCGAGTATGCCGCCGAGGTTGGCTGCCGTGCCTGCGCCACTCCCGGGGGCGGATGCCAGTTCCTCGGTACCGCGGCCACCTCGCAAGTTGTAGGCGAGGCGCTGGGACTGGCGCTGCCCCACACCGCGCTGGCGCCCTCTGGACAGCCTATTTGGCTCGATGCCGCCCGCCGTTCGGCCCGGGCTATCTTGCGCCTGCATCAATTGCAAATCGGCACTTCCGACGTCTTGACGCAGGCCGCGATCCGCAACGCCATGGTGGTCCACGCGGCCTTCGGCGGATCTACCAATCTTCTGCTGCATGTTCCCGCCATCGCGTTTGCGGCGAAATTAAACCGGCCTGTCGCTTCCGACTGGGCGGAGGTGAATCGCCAGGTGCCGCGCCTGGTGGATGCCCTGCCGAATGGACCGCGCAATTTTGCCACCGTCCAGGTTTTCCTTGCCGGCGGCGTACCCGAGGTGATGCTGCACCTGCGGCGGGCCGGCCTTCTCGATACCAGCGTCAAGACCGTCTCAGGAGAAACGCTCTCAACCTGCCTGGACTGGTGGCACGACAGCCCTCGCCGCCGCGAGTTACGCCGCTGCCTGCGGGCGCAGGACGGCATCGATCCGGACGACGTGATTATGACGCCCGATCAGGCCCGATCGAAAGGAATCGGCTCGACCATCTGTTTTCCCCTGGGCAACCTGGCGCCGGAGGGTTCCGTCATCAAGAGCACCGCCATCGATCCTTCGCTTATCGATGAGAACGACGTCTATCGTCATGCCGGTCCGGCCAGAGTCTTCACGACGGAAGCGGCCGCGATTCAGGCCATTAAGAACGGAGAAATGGCGCAAGGCGACGTGATCGTGCTCATCTGCGGCGGGCCGGCCGGCGCCGGCATGCAGGAGATCTATCAGATCACTTCCGCGCTAAAACAGCTTCCGCATTGCAAGCACGTCGCGGTTCTTACCGACGCGCGCTTCAGCGGCGTCTCGACTGGCGCCTGCATCGGTCATATCTCGCCCGAGGCGCTGGCTGGCGGAGCAATTGGAAAGGTTCAAGAGGGCGACCAGATCGAGATTGTGATCGACCGCCAACACTTGACTGGCTCTCTTCATCTTGTGGGCGACGTTCACGAACGGTTCGGCGCCGAGGAAGGCTCGCGCCGCCTGGCGCAGCGCGAGCCGCGTCCGGATTTGCGTCCGCATCCCTCCCTTCCTGAAGACACACGTCTGTGGGCGGCTTTGGTTCAGGCCAGCGGAGGCGTGTGGGGAGGCTGCGTCTACGACCCCGACAAAATTATTTCTTTACTAGAGAAACAGCCGCAGAACTCGACCGCCTAGCGCCACGGGCCCATACCGCAGGGGTAGGGGGCCTGAGGTCCGGGATTCGAGCTAGCCCGTCACTTTTCACTCGCCACTCGTCACTGTTCTTAGCACTTGTCACTGCTCTTTTGCGGCATCACCACAATTACTGCAAGGGACGTAGTACCAAGTGTAGCGCGAACATGTTCTGCAAGGTCCGCGGCTCTAAACTTCAGAATTACTCAATCTATCGGCGGGCACGAAAAGCCGCGGACCTACAAAACAGGCGCCACGCTTGCTGACTTTGGCTTGTATTCACCCGCTTGCCTTGGGCGTGCAAAATGAAATAGGATAAACGCAGTTATCCTATGTTTGACAGCTCCGGCCCTCTCCGCTAACTTAGGGCATGGTGCATGGAGGCTCCCCATGACGATCCATCTTCCCCCCCGGATCGAGCGCATCGTTAATAACGCCGTGCTCTCTGGCCAATAGCGCTCGGCCGAAGAGGTGCTCTCGGAAGCGGTCGCCGTTTGGCAGGCGCGGCAAATGGCGTTGGCAGAGCCGACAGAGTCAGAGCGGCAAGCGGCCATTGAGCGGCTCAAGAGCTTCGGCAAGACGCACAAGCTTTCCCTGAGGGGCATCACCATCAAGCAACTCCGCGACGAGGCGCGTCCGTGAGTTGGATTGTCCTGGATGCCTCCGTCACTCTATCCTGGTGTTTTCCTGATGAACAAACGCCCGCTGCTATGGGCGTGCTGGACTTGCTGAAGGCGGGAGACCAAGCCCTGGTGCCTGCCTTCTGGTGTTCCGAGGTTCTCAATTCCTTGCTCGCCGGCGAGAGGAAAGGGCGTATCTCTGCCGACCAAACACAAGCTTTCCTCGAAGATCTCCGCGCCTTGCGCCCCACACTCGACGATGTTTCGCTGGAGCGCGTGATCCATGACATTCAGGCACTCTGCCGCCAATATGCCCTGGCGTCCTGCGATGCTCTTTACGTGGAGCTGGCCATGCGGTCGGGGAGTCCCCTGGCGACGCTGGATAAGAATCAGCGGGACGCTGCTTTGGCGGTCGGAGTGACTTGCTTATGAGAGGCGCGGGTGGCACCGACTTCGCATTTTAAGTCGGCAACCGTTAAGAAGCTCTAAATTTCAGAATTGCTCAATTTATCGGAGGGCACGAAAAGCCGTGGACCTACAAAACAGGTCCGCGCTACGCTTGTTCCTGCGGGCAGATACCCATTGCGAATCTTTGTCATAGTCGAACCATCTTGAATTATATACTAATGATTAACTTGACGAATAAGATAGCCATTGGTATAATTACGCCTGAGGGCAGTTCGAACTGGATGAAAGGGCGCGACCTGTTCAAGGGCTTCGCGTAATCCATATTTAGTGTGGTGTCCCGGATAAGATTTGACAATGGCATGTTGCAATGACCCCCTCAACCCCGGGCCCCTCGGTCGCCACGGCCAGCGAGGGGAGGATGGATTTTATTGCCCTCGCCCCTTTGGGGGAGAGGGTGGCGCGCATCCGGCGTAATCGCCAGCCGGGGCGGGCCGGGTGAGGGGGTCT